>MAAB01028921.1_pt1 | contig 69812 bp, 54 predicted proteins | sample 1115991 | NCBI WGS metagenome assembly MAAB01 (sample SAMN04961124, study PRJNA320927) | seawater metagenome | isolation source: sample BD02T18 sea water enriched with oil for 18 days | place: USA:Gulf of Mexico | collected 2013-07-27
CAACACGTTCGCTGGCTAAATCGACACAATGTGTTTTTAGCCTACCCTCTAACTCAAGGGCCTCACCGCTCAGTTTATTTTGTTGTTGAGTATCTATAGTTGACATCATGGCTTGTTTTTCCTAGTTCTTATTTATATTGTTCTGGCTCTGTAGATTACTCAGAAACCATTATTTAATTCGGTATTATTGTTTGTAGGTGCAATTTCAACCGCTATTTTTTAAAGTGCTAAAGTTGACCCTTAAGTAATGGCCTTCCTACTGGCGTATTAATAAATTCATCTTGTTGATAAACATGATGACCACGCACAAACGTATGCTGTACTTGTCCCGTAACCGTGCGACCTGCATAAGGGGTAATATGATGGCGATGCTTGATCATTTCATTAGTGATGGTGAATTCTGTATGAGGGTCAAACACTAAAAAGTCGGCATGATTGCCCTGTTTAATTGCCCCTTTTATTGACTCTAAACCCGCAAATTTTGCCGTTTCACTCGACATTAAGCGGGCGATATCAACTAAGCTAAAACCACGCTCTTTCGCCTCGGTCCAAATCAATGAAAGTCCAAATTGCAGTGCCGAAATACCACCCCACGCTTTTTCGAGGTCGCCGGTATCAATATGTTTTAATTCAGGTGTACAAGGCGAGTGATCAGACACAATAAAGTCTAATCGACCATCAGTAACGGCTTGCCATAAATGTTCGCGGTTTTTATTTTCTCGAATGGGCGGACAGCATTTGAATAAAGTTTTACCATCAGGAATGCTTTCAGCAGCAAGCGTTAAGTAATGAGGGCAAGTTTCAGCGGTAAAGCGTAAGCCTTCACGTTTTGCCTCGGCGATGGTTGCTAACGCTTCATCTGAAGATAAATGCACAATATGAACTTTACAGTTATCACCCTTTGCTTTTGACTCACGCGCCATATCAACCATTAATGAAATGGCATCGTTTTCCCACTTTTTCGGGCGTGACGCTAAAAAGCTGTTATATTTTTTGGTAATTTCAACATCATCAAAATGGCCACAATCAAGCTCCGCATGAATAAGATACGGTACATCATGTTTGGCGAGAATAGGCATGGCAGCACGCATATCTTGAGCTTCAACAGCAGGAAATTCTTTAATACCAGAATCAATCAAGAATGACTTAACCCCTAAAACGCCAGCATTGAGTAACTCGTCTAAGTCATCAATATTTTGTGGGATCACTCCGCCCCAAAAACCGCAATCTACCCATAATTTGTCAGTAACAGAGTCAAGTTTTTCTTGAAACGCCGCTTTGGTGGTGGTGACGGGAATGCAATTTAACGGCATATCAACTAAGGCAGTAATACCACCTGCTGCCGCCGCTTGCGTAGCGGTATTAAAACCTTCCCATTCGGTGCGACCCGGTTCATTGATGTGCACGTGAGAATCAACTAAGCCCGGCATAATCACCTGCTCGCCATAGTCAAGCACTTCACATGACAATGTTTGCCCAAAGGGGTGAATGGCATGGATAAGTTCATTTTTAACTTCCACACAAGCAGGTATCATTTCACTGAGGCCATTTTTGTGGCTGATGATGATGTTTTTACTTTGTAGGGCAAAATGAGACACTTTGCTGCTCCTGTTATTTCTTAAAAAAAAGCTGAAAAAAAAAGCTGAAAAATTGCCTGAGCGAGTAATTTACGATTCTTCAGTGCTAAGTAATTGCTTGAATTCGTGCCAAGGTATGCCCTGCTGTGATGTTGGGCGAGCTTTGGTCTTAGGGCTCTTTTCAAACTGTTCAATATCTTGCTTCTGCCCTGCTTGTCGTTTGTTCTCTGCTTGTTGCTCAGCTTGCTTTTCATCTTGCTTTTCATATTGATAATACTTAATGATTTCTGCTGCCACAGACACCGCCACTTCCATCGGTAACTTACCGCCAACTTGCTCAAGCCCTATTGGGCAATTCATACGAGCAACTTGTTGCGGATCAATATCTCTATGTTTATAACGTTGTTGAAAACGACGCCACTTAGTGTCAGAGGCAATAAGTCCTAAATAACTAAAATCGCCACGTTTTAAAATGGCTTGTGAGATGTCAAAGTCCATTTGGTGATTATGAGTCATCACTACAAAGTAACTATTTTTAGGCATACTTGCTACTTCAAGCATAGGTTCTTCACTGACCACTTTATGAACATTATGATAATGAGCAATATTGTCTGGGAATTGTGTTGCGCGACTATCTACCCAGGTTATTTGGCAAGGCAGCTGCGTTAAAATAGGCAGTAACGCCTTACCCACATGACCGGCACCAAAGAGCATAATATTGACGCCAACCGCGGCAAAACATTCAAACAAGACGCTGGCATTACCACCACAGCATTGTCCTAGGTTAGCCCCCAATTGAAAGTGTTCTAAGTGTTGATTATCTTTACCTGCCGCTAGCATTTTTTGTGCGTGTTTAATCGCTTTATGTTCAAGATGACCACCACCAATAGTGTCAAAAATTTCATTTTTGCAGATCACCATTTTAGTGCCGCTATTTCTAGGCGTTGAACCCGAAACACCCACCAAGGTCACTAAAACATAAGCTTGGCCTTGTTTGCTTAATTGATAAGCGGCGCTGTTCCAGTTCGTCGTCATGTTCATACTGCTCTCCTAAACCTTATGAGCTTGCTTTTATCGCTTCAACCGCCCAAAGCACTCGTTCTGGCGTTGCGGGTGTATTTAGTACCGGACTTTTTTTGTAATCAGAAATACTCGAAATAGCATCCTTCAATGCAGACCAAACCGATATACCTAGCATAAACGGCGGTTCACCAACGGCTTTAGAATTATAAATGGTGTGTTCACGATTTGGTGCATCGGGTACTAAGGCGACACGAAAATCTTCAGGGGCATCGTTTATCGCTGGAATCTTGTAAGTCGCTGGGTTATTTGAAAGTAAACGGCCTTGCTCATTCCAAACCAATTCTTCAGTGGTTAGCCAGCCCATGCCTTGAATAAAAGCGCCTTCGATTTGACCAATATCAATCGCAGGGTTAATTGAATGACCCACATCTTGTAAAATATCAGTGCGTAAGGTTTTGTATTCACCGGTTAAGGTATCAATTAACACTTCAGATACCGCCGCACCTGTTGCGTAGTAAAAGAATGGGCGTCCTTGCCCTGTAGCTCGGTCAAAGTGAATCTTAGGTGTTTTATAAAAGCCGGTAGCAGATAAAGAAACACGTGCCATATAAGCGATTTGAGAAAACTCAGCAAAACTAAAGCTCTGCTCACCAATAATAATATGGCTGTTTTCAAATTTAACTTGCTCTACTGTTACTTGGTATTGTTCACAAGCAAAATCAATTAAACGCTGTTTGATGGTTTTAGCTGCCGCTTCTGCCGCTTTACCATTTAAGTCAGTACCCGAAGATGCTGCTGTTGGTGACGAGTTTGGTACCTTATCGGTACGTGCTGAGGAAATAGCAACGGTATCAACATCCACTTGGAACTCTTGTGCAACAATTTGTGCCACTTTAGTATTCAAGCCTTGACCCATTTCACTGCCACCATGGCTTAAGTGAATAGTGCCGTCGGTATAAATATGAACAAGCGCACCTGCTTGGTTTAAATGTTGCACGGTAAATGAGATACCAAATTTAACCGGCGTTAAGGCAATACCCTTTTTCAGTATCGGGTTGTTAGCATTAAACTCAGTTATCGCTTGACGGCGAGCTTGGTAATCAGAGCTTTGTTCGAGTGTTGCTATAATTTCAGCTAAATTGTTATGCTCAACTGTCTGGTGGTAGTGAGTAACGTTACGCTCATTTTTACCGTATAAATTAATTTTTCGAATGGCTAACGGATCTTTTCCTAAATGACGGGCTATTTCATCCATCACTAATTCGATAGTCATCATGCCCTGAGGACCACCAAAACCACGGTAAGCGGTATGAGAAACGGTATTAAGCTTACAACGATTACCGGTAACTGTTGCTTGATCTAAAAAGTAGCCGTTATCAGAGTGGAACATGGCTCTATCGACAATGGCATCAGATAAATCGGGTGAGTAACCACAGTTGCCATTCACTTCAATATTAATACCTTTGATTTGCCCCTTGCTGTCAAAACCAACGCTATAGTTATTTTCAAAGGGATGACGTTTACCCGTCATGATCATATCGTCCATACGCGCTAGCTTAAATTTAACAGGACGTTTGGTTTCATTGGCAAGTAAGGCGGCAAGACATGCCCACGGTGCCGCTTGGGTTTCTTTACCCCCAAAACCACCACCCATACGGCGCATATCCACCAATACTTTGTTTAGTGGAATAGCTAATACTTCTGCCACTAACTTTTGCACTTCACTGGGATGTTGCGATGAAGTATAAATTTCCATACCACCATCTTCGGTTGGCACAGCCGTTGATACTTGGCCTTCCAAATATAGATGCTCTTGACCGCCGACAACAATTTCACCTGATAATTGGTGCTCAGCGCCGGCAATAGCCGAGTCAGAGTCACCACGCTTCATGGTAAACGGCGGACGAACAAAATGTTGTTTAGCTAAAGCATCTTTCACCGTTAGCACAGCTTCAAGCTCTTGATAGTCAATTTTTGCTAATTTCACCGCTTTACGAGCAAGGTCATAACTTGTTGCGGCCACGGCAAAAATAGGTTGACCAACATACTCGACTTTACCAATAGCAAGTATTGGGTCACCGGGAAATACCGGGCCAATATCTGTGTGACCTGGCACGTCTGCAACGGTAATTACTGCTATCACCCCCTCTGCTGCTTTAACTGCTGATAAGTCTATAGCAAGAATCTTCGCGTGTGCATGAGTAGACTGACCTACCGCCGCATGTAATTCACCACGTAGTCCCGGACGGTCATCCACATAAATCGCTTCACCTGCCACTTGTTTGTCAGCACTTTCATGTTTTTTAGAGCGACCGACACCACCTAAACCGACATTATCTTGTCCGTTAGCAATGCTTTTATCACTGTTTGTGTTTGCTGTTTTTATATCGGCTTTATTTATATTGGATTTTTCTACATTTATGAGGCTACGCATAATTTACCACTCGTGTTGCTATGATTTTTCTTGAATTGGCGCTTTGCAGCTCTAGCTCTAACTCTAAATAACATTTTTCAATCAGGTTTTGCGCCACTTTCATACGGTATTTGTCTGAAGCACGCACATCAGACAGTGGTTGAAAATCGGTTGTTAACGCGGCTTTTGCCTTGGCAACGGCTTCCTTAGTTAAGCTATTACCTTGCAGCACAGCTTCAGCCGCAGGTGCGCGTTTAGGAATAGCCGCCATACCACCAAACGCCAGACGAACATTGGTAATTTTTTGCTTATGACCCTCTATATTACCCTCGACATTTTGTTCGACATTTTGTTCAACGTTACATTCGATAAAAAATGCCGCTAATACCGCCGAGATATCATCATCGATACGTTTGGATATTTTATAAAGTTTTAACGTTTGACCCGCCGTTGGTTTAGGAATTTGTACTGACTTAATAAATTCTGACGGTTTAAGTACTGTTTTTTTGTAATCAACAAAATAGTCTTCGACTAAAATGGTGCGTTCGCTGCCATTAACATGCAAGGTCATTGTTGCACCAAGGGCAATAAGCGCTGGCGGCATATCACCAATGGGTGAAGCGTTACCAATATTGCCACCTAAAGTGCCGGTATTGCGTACTTGTTTTGAGCCAATACGCTCAATCATGGCGCCTAAGTCAGGATAATAATGATGCAAAGTATCAATAAATTGACTATACGGTAGTGCAGCACCAATAATGATTTCAGACTCGGTTTCTTCAAGGTTAGTTAACTCTGCCACGTTACCCACATAAACCAATTTATCTATTACGGCTAAGTTTTGCGTCACTGATAAGGCTAAATCGGTACCACCTGCCACCAATATTGAGTTAGGTTCATTGACTAACTCAATAGCTAAGTCATCGATATTGCTAGGGGCAACGTAGTGATGACCATTAGCCACTAAACTCGGCGTAGGTAATTGTTGCAGTTCAGTAAGTGTTTCGACCGTTTGTTGGTAGTGCTTGGCAAACGAGTCATCTGCACAGCTTTTACTCGAGGTAATCGCTGCGGCAATAATTGAGCGATAACCGGTACAGCGGCATAAATTACCCGCTAACGCTTCAAGTACCTCTGCCCTACTTGGCGTTTGATTATGTTTGTGTAAAGCAAAAGACGACATAACAAAGCCCGGTGTACAAAAGCCACACTGCGTACCATGATTATCAACAAGTGTTTGTTGGGCATGATGTAACTTAGCGCCGTCTTTTAAGTCTTCAACGGTGATTAATTGCTTGCCATGTAAGTGACCAACAAAGGTAATACACGCATTGATTGATTGATAATTAAGTTGGCCTACATTTTCCTTATCAAGCTCGGCAAGCACCACAGTACAAGCACCACAGTCACCTGAAGCACAACCTTCTTTGGTGCCAGACTTAAATTGTATTTCGCGTAAATATTGCAGAACCGTCAAATTCGGATCAATGCTTTCTATGGTCACAAGGTCATTGTTTAATAAAAAACGCACCGTACTATTTATCATAATTTATTCCGTCGTACTCTTGTTTAGTTGGATAACTAACAATTTTCAATGAAATTAATATAGCAGATTAAAAACCTGACACAAGTGTCAATTTAACGAATTATTTATATTTAAATTAAAAGCAATTAAAAATCAACACTTTAAATAACAGTATAAAATAGAAAAAAATTAATATACGTGAGATGAACCAAGCTAGTTTGTCTGCAAGCACGGCTAAGTGATAGTTTTGCATAATGCAGTATTATTACTCATACTCAATCTGCTATTTTTACTCGTTTTCCTTCGAACTGAATTTGCAATATATAACCAATAAGCGTCTAATTAACATATCAGTGATAAAAAGGTGTTCTCTGTATGAATATGGCAAAAGATATTAAATATTGGCAGTTATCTAATGAGCTTGAGGAGGGGCGTAACCATGTTTTACGTATGGTCGCTAGAAATGAAGATTTAACATTAATTCTCAACACGCTTTGTCAAAAAGCACAAGTTTATAACCCTGAAATGCTTTGTTCAATTTTGCGATTAGATAATAATAACAAAACCTTACACCCCATCGCTTCCGTTTCTCTACCTGAGTTTTATTGCCAAGCATTAGATGGCGTTGCTATTGGTGCAGGTGTTGGTTCTTGTGGTACAGCCGCCTTTATTAAAAAACGTGTCATCGTTGAAAATATAAACTCTCACCCCTATTGGGCTCAATATAAAGGCTTGGCACTTGAAGCTGGGGTTCAGTCTTGCTGGTCAGAGCCTATTATGGGTGCTGATGGTATTGTTTTTGGTACTTTTGCTATGTACTACAAAACACCACAAAAACCAAGTAAGGAAGACCTAAAGTTTATTGAGTTAAGTGCCAATTTAGCCGCGGTTGTTTTTGAAAATAATTCTAACCGTTCAAAACTCTTAGATGCCAATACCCTTTTAAAGCAAACCGTTAACGAACGAAACACTGAACTTGAAAAAGTAAACTTAGCACTAGAAACATCTCTTAAAGAACAAAGCAAACAATATAATCTAGATATTGAAGCAGAAAAAATGCAGACCACCAATAGCTTACTTTGTGGTTTTTCTCATGAAATAAGTACGCCTATTGGCACTGCGATAACAGCAACCAGTGTTGCTAAAGATAAAATGGAACAAATAAGAAAAAAAGTTTCCGCGGGTAATATATCTCGACAGAGCTTTATCGACAGTGTTGATGAACTTAAAGAAGTCATAGAGTTGAGTAAGCAGAGTCTAAATAAAGTCGATATTTTATTGCAGCGCTTTAAAAATATAAATTCTTTTGAGAGCGCAAGGGGGCGTTCATTATTTTCTATGCCCATCTTCTTAAAGGAGACGAAAAAGGCTCTTTCACCGTTATTAAATAATCATCAATGCCTTATTCAATGTAATAACTTTAATTTTTTTGGTACAAAAGAAGCTTTGTGGCAAATATTTTTCAACCTCATTGAAAACTCAATAATTCATGGCTTCAAGGCAATTGACTCTGGCATGATTCATATTAATATTATTGAGGATGATAATGATGTTGTTATTAATTACCAAGATAATGGTTGTGGTATTTCAACAACAGAGCCAAGTAGAATATTTGAACCTTTTTTTACCTCAAACCGTAATCAAGATAGCTTAGGGTTAGGGCTAAATATCATCAATAATTTAATTACTCATAACTTTCAAGGGCGCATAAGGTTATTAGACTCTCCCATTGGCATCAGATACGAGATAATTTTACCTAAGCTCAGCCAAGACTAACAATCGTATTTAATCACCATCACTATTTCACTTTTCTTTTACGCATCACAACAAACAAAATTAAGGCGATTATAATTATCACGCCATTACCTGCGGCAATTAAAATAATAGCCTGGGTATTTTTTTCTTCTGCTGCTTGTTGTTGAGCGGCTTTTGCTTGCCTAAGCTCTTCGTCTTTAGCTGCTAACATTTTTTCAGCGCTATCAACAGCAACAATCTGCGCGACACCATTTTCATCAAATGTAGGCATTAATTGATTACCGTTTGCTTTCACATTAAAACTAAATTCAGGCACCACTAAACGAAACTCTCGACCTGTTGTTGTTTTACCAAAAGCACTGACATTAATGCGGTGTACTCCTCCCTCTGTGTAACGAATATCTTTAACTCGTGTTAGCCCTTTTTGATCATCCATTATTGAAAAAGGCTCAACTTGTTTATCCGGAAAGGTAATTTTACCTTGAAATACTAAGCTGTCTGGCATCACATAAGTTGGGTCTATCGTTAAGAGCATACTATGAGGAGTGTCTTCTAATTCAGAGGTTTCAACCGAAATGGTGATTGGCGTTTTATGTAAAATTATCGGTTTTTGGCGTAACTCGCGCGTTGCCATAGGTAGTTTCACTAAATAAACCGGTTGCCATTCACCAGCGGCGAAATTTAGTTCAAATTCACCGGTAAAAACACCATCAGCGGCATACTCATCGAGCTTTTTGCCATCATCATGAAATGACGTCACTTTCATGCCATCTGCACCAAAATTGTCGTACATAGAGTTATTAGTGCTATAAAAGTGCACATCAAGCTTTACCACATTACGAAAATTCGGCGTATCAATGCTATCACCATCATTAAATAGCTTGCCGCTGACTTTTAATGTTTCTCCTTCAAGGACTATTTCAGGTAAAGGAGCCACGGCTATTTTGACATCTGACACCACTAATATGTGGCTATCAGGTAAAATATTTCCAATTGCCTGCCATGGCCCCGGCATGGGTTTTTTAATTTTGATCATGTCAAAGGTACTGTCATCGTGCCACTGTACTTCGTCGTGATCAATATTATTGACCCTGAGTTTACTGCCATCTGGACGCACTAAAATAATAGGCTGACTACCACGAACACGATAAAAAAGTAGTGTTATTTCATCAAGCTCGGCATCAATACGAAATCTATTATCGAAATAGGGTATTTGATTAGTCACATTATCCGTTTGATAGTTAACCTCAGTGCGTTTAAAACTGCTATTGGCAGGGCTTTGTGCTGCAAAAGGGGATAAGCTAATAAACACAGTACTGAAAAAAAGACTTAAGGCAATTAACTTGGTAGTGTCCAAAGTGGCTCTCCCCCTTTTTGTTTAACAATTGATAACCTTTCTTGATGGGCTGTTACTTCATCGGCAGAAGCTACAATAACCTTTAATTTTTCTCGCGCTGCATTGACACGTCTAATCGCATTAGCATCACCGCTACTATGGTCGCCAACAGATAAGTTTAATGTTGATTGCTTACGTGTCATTTCAATATAGACGAAAGCAAGCAGCTGAGCATCAATTAATGCACCATGATAAGTACGGTCTATTAAACCATCTACTTTGTAAAAACGAGCTAAGTAATCTAAGGTTTTTGGTGAACCAAATTCATCTTTCGACACTTTTAACGTATCGGTTACCGTGCAAATATCGGCTGTCATTGGCATCTGCTGCCCAGCACGATTAGCAAAATTTTCTAATGAAAACTCATGATCCATAAAGCCAACATCAAACTTAGCATTATGAATAACCAGTTCAGCGCCACGGATAAAGTCAATAAATTCACCAACGACTTGAGAAAATATGGGTTTGTCGTTTAAAAAATCGTTGGTCAAGCCGTGAATATTGATAACCTCTTGATCCATTTGCAATACTTGACCGCGTTGATCTAATGGCTTGATGTAAGCGTGATAAGTTCTGCCCGTTAACTGGCGATTGATCATTTCAACACAACCAATTTCGACAATACGATGTCCTTCTCTAGGGTTAATACCGGTAGTTTCGGTATCAAGAATGATCAGTCGTTGATCTTGCTTACTTGCTAAATTATTTTCTAGGTTCATTGTGTGGTTAACCGTTTCATTCACTATGCTTTAGCCTTAATAAATGTTGCTTAAAAAAGGCACTCATCTTTTACTTTTCAGGCAGTTTTTGTGGGAATTCTTTTAAATTTAAGTTGAGCCGTTCGCTGCTATAACATATTACAATGAGCAGAACGGTGATAAAAGTTTGGCTAATAAGCCAAGGTATTGATGATAATTGCCAATAAAAATACCCTAGCGTGTGCGTCAATAAATCGAATAACAGTGCCAGCACTATGAACACTCGACTATACGGCCAACTCCATTGTATCCATTGACGTGCATCGGGTCGACGTAAACTAATGACCAATAAAACAAACAGGCCGAGCAAGCCTGAAAATAAGCTTAAATAAAATAATGCTGTTTCAGGATAAATCCATTGAATAAAGCCGACTCTATCACGCATGTTAGTCACTGACATTAACCAAACAATATAACCGCGTAAAATAAACAATAACGCCAAATAAAACCGCTTTGACAGCTTCAAACAATCGTAGCTGTCAAAATCTTGTATCGAATATTGCTGATAAGCATTTTGCTTGCTCGTTTTACCTTTATCCATTTTCGTTGTTCTTGCTATCTCTTTCCAGCTGTAAGTAATATTGCCCTGCCGTAATAGCTTTCACCGCTTTGGAGCTAAACTCACGCCCAAATAGCGTATAAACGACCCAAAGACTCATCACCATAAACAACAAGGGATGCAAAAACCAACATATAGCCGCTAAGGCAAAGTAATAAGAACGTAAGCCATAATTATAAGAGTGAGCCGCTTGATCTTGTACCGTCGCCATCTGCTTCGCATACGCTTTTAAATTATCATTTAACCCTGATTTATCAATGGGTGCTGCGCCTACCATGACATTAACAAAGCCATATTGACGCATTGACCAAGTAAACTGGAAAAAAGACAAAACAAAAATAATAACGAGTAAAGCTAGTTTTAACTGAATAGCTAAGTGGCTAGGGTTATCTGCATAAGGCAATGACGCGACAACACTTTCCAAGGTATCTACTTGTGCAAAAAGCGTTAATAAACCCGCCAAAATTAATAAGGTACTGGAAGCAAAAAAAGCAATGTTTCGCTCTAAATTAGCGAGTAATGCCGCTTCTCCAACCCTCACTTCTCGCGTGATAGTTTCATACATCCAATGAATTCGGTGTTGATGTAAGCAGCGGGCAATACAATTGGTCGTTTTAGCTTTTTTTCGGGCAAACCATGTGTAGCCTGACCAAGACAGTAAAAAAGTCAATAAAGCAATAATATCAAGAATAGAAAATGGCATCTGAAAAACTCATCAAAAATATACTCGCTAATATGACCCCGTTAGCCCAAGACTTCAACTAAATCAGTGACAAAATAACATTTTAGTAAAAATACCTCATAATTTACTGATAGTCGTGATAGACATTGACTTTAACAAACTAACGCAAGATATCCGCAGCGCATTGATGAACTTGCACATGCACATGCACATGCACGGATAAAATAACTCGATATTTACTCTATTTGATACTTTGTTATAAAAGTAAATATTGTGTTAACGACTGAAATTTGTAACAATTCATCTCAAAACTTGTACAAGCTATTCTTTAAAAAATAGCGATTGAAAACACCAAAAAAAGTTTCAAAGTACAAAGCGATTATAACAACCATAAATTTACGGATGATGTATGCAAAAGCTAAGTTGTAATAACTTATTTGTGCTTTTTGTTGCTTTTTTACTGATATCACCCATTTCAGCAGCGCAAGCAATCAATGTGGCCACAGCAAACCAAACTACTGAACTACAAGCTTTAAATATTCCCTATCATCAAGGTGCAATTACCATTGATGGTGAGTTAAACGAGAGCCTTTGGGATGATGCATTATCCGTAGAGCTTGATCTGGTTAATAGCCCATGGAATAACTTACCAAGCCCAGTAAAAACAACGGCCAAACTTATAGAAAATGGTGAGTTTATTTATGTTGCTTTTATTGCTTACGATCCAGAGCCAAGCAAAATTCAAGGTTTTTTAGGTGACAGAGACACCAAATGGTCTGATGACGTGGTGGGTATAAAGCTTGATACCAATAATAACCGCCGACAAAATTACGAGTTTTTTGTTAACCCTTATGGCGTGCAAAATGATGCTACCTTTAATGAAATAACGGGTAAAGCTAATACGCTTTGGGATGGAAACTGGTTTGCTTATGGCAAAGTAACGCCGCAAGGCTATCAAGTAGAAATGGCTATTCCTTATAATATTCTTAATTTTAAAGAGAATAATGGCGAGAAAAAATGGGCAATAGAATTAGTACGCATTTACCCCAGAGATACCACTTTACGCATTTCTCATGTGCCGTTAAATAGAGATAACCCTTGCTGGTTATGCCAGTACCCCGAAGCCATTGGCTTTAAAAATGCTCAAATAGGTCAAAATGTTAGGCTAACCCCTTCCCTAACCGCTAGCAAAAATGAAACCCGTGATATTTATAACAGTAATGATGACTGGCATAGCGAAGATGATGTTGAAGCGGGTTTAGACTTACGTTGGGGCATCAATACCAACAACCTATTAAATGCCACGTTAAACCCTGATTTTTCTGCGGTAGAAAGTGATAGCGGCCAGCTTAGCATTAATACCACCTTCTCATTGTTTTACGATGAAAAACGTGCTTTTTTCCTCGACAACAGCGATTACTTTAGTAGTGATTATAATTTAGTTTATACCCGTAATATTGCCGATCCTGATTACGGTGTTAAATTAACGGGTCGTACTGATCAGCACAGTTATGGTTTTTTCGTGACTAATGATACTGAAACTAACTTTTTAGTGCCGGGCAATTTAGGTTCAGACATAGCGTCATTAGACGAAGAAAGCCATTCAACCGCACTGAGATATCGCTACGATTATAATGATGACATATCACTCGGCGCAATATCCACGTTAAGAACCGCCAACAATTATCACAATTATTTAGCTGGCTTTGATGGCCAATATCGATTAACTGAGTCAGACACCTTCAGAGCACAAATTTTAAGCTCTGATACCCAATATCCTGATGATCTATTTAAAAACTTTTGTTTAAGTGATGACTGTAGTGCCCGTGAAAATACTGACTGCACCTTTGGCAACTGCGGCTTTACCGAACAAGTGCACCGGACAAAAACGTTCGATGAAAATCACGATAGCTTTAGCGATCAAGCCTATAAATTAAACTTCAAACATGACTCTGAATATTGGCAAATAGAGCTTAACCATCAAAATATTGGTGCTGACTTTCGTGCTGATTTAGGTTTTATGCCCAAAGCTGATATTAAAGAAGAAACGGTATCAGTAAAACGTGCTTTTTATTCTGAACAAGACAGCCTTTGGCAAACAGCTAACGTGGCAGGACAATGGCAAATTATTCACAACCAAAATAATGAATTAATCGAAAGAACCTTAGAGGCGACTGTTGATATTGACGGCCCAATGCAGTCATTTTTTGAGGCAAAGCTAGTGCACGGTGAAAAGCTGGGATTACGTCATGATGAATCTAAACTGGCGATAAATGGCAACACCAGCCGATTTGAAGAAAACCAAGTCATTATTTATAGTGATATAAAACCAACCAACCGTACTTACCTGTCACTTGAAGTGACTGCGGGTGATAAAATAGATTATAGAAATGATCGCTTAGGTGATTTAATTGAAGTCGCCGCTAATATTACTATCAATATCACTAATCATCTCGAGTTTGATTTTTACCAAACCTACAGCAAACTTGATGCCGACAATGAACAAGGCATTAAAGATAATGTCTATATTGCTAAACTTTCTGAGCTAAGGTTATCATACCAATTTGATGTTTATAGTTACTTGAAGTTGAACCTTGTTTATAGCGATATTGACCGTAATCCTGATAATAACCCTTTTGTGTATGTATCAACTGTTAATAAAAGTTTATCGACGCAGTTAATCTACGCCTATAAATTAACACCACAAACGGTATTTTTCTTAGGGTATTCTGATAGTAGCTACCAAGATGATGATCTTAATGATTTGTCACGGGAAGAACGGACTTTTTTCACCAAAGTCAGTTACGCTTGGGCGCCATAAACCGTTTGGCTATAATTCTAAAAAAATTGTAACTATTCACCACCGAGCCGCGATGCGCCACAGAGGACTCTTCGAGACTACACAGAGAATATATTATTCTCTGTGTAGTGCACTACAGTTTACCACGGGCAACTAAAGCAGTGCTTTAATACCCTTCCCTAAACCCGCTATCGTCAATGGGTACATTTTTTTATCTACCAGCTGATTCATAATATTAATAGAATCATAATAGCTCCAATGAGGCTCATCTTGTGGGTTCAACCAAATAACATTATCAAAATGATCCGTTAACCTTTGCATCCACACACTACCCGCTTCTTCATTCCAGTGCTCAACACTGCCCCCTGGATAGGTAATTTCATAAGGTCCCATGGTGGCATCGCCAACAAAGATAATTTTATAATCTCGGCTGTAGGTATGTAATACCTGCAATAAGTCTATTTTTTCACTCTGACGACGAGCATTATCTTTCCATACGGTTTCATAGAGACAATTATGAAAATAGAAAAATTCAAGATGCTTAAACTCACCATGAATAGCTGAGAATAGCTGTTCACAAACCTTAATATGATCATCCATCGAGCCACCGATATCAAAAAACATTAACACTTTTATCGCATTATGACGTTGCGGCTTCATTTTAATATCAAGATAACCGGCATTACGAGCCGTTGCGGCAATAGTCTCATTAAGCGCTAATTCTTCACTAGTACCAGTACGAGCAAATTGACGTAATTTACGTAAGGCAACTTTCATGTTACGAGTGCCAAGTTCAACATTCGCGTCTAGGTTTTTAAACTGTCGTTTATCCCAAACTTTAGTCGCTTTTCTATGCCTTGAACTATCTTGCCCTATTCGTACGCCTTCTGGGTTATAACCATGAGCACCAAAAGGAGAGGTACCGCCAGTGCCTATCCATTTATTGCCTCCTTGATGACGTTTTTCCTGCTCTTTCAAACGTTCAGCTAACGTTTCCATCAACTTATCTAGGCCACCAAGCGCCGCTATCTTTGCTTTTTCTTCCGCACTGAGTTGTTTCTCGAAATGCTTTTTCAACCAGTCTGCTGGAATTTCAGACAAGTCTAATTCAAGACTAGACACACCTTTAAAGTAATCAGCAAAAGCCCGATCAAATTTATCAAAGTGTGCCTCATCTTTAACTAATACTGTGCGACTCAACGCATAAAAATCATCAATATTAGCAAAAACAACGTTTTGCTCTAAAGCACGAATTAAATCTAACAACTCACGCAAGGTGCAAGGCACTTTGTAGTCGCGAACTTTAGTAAAAAAATCAATTAACATAAATGATATTCCCCTAAACTAGCGACGACCTTGATGGATAAAGGCTAGTTTTTCAAACAAATGTACATCCTGTTCATTTTTCAATAATGCGCCATGCAAAGGAGGAATAGCTTTCTTTTGTCTGGTTTCATGTAATACTTCTGGAGAAATATCTTCTGCTAGTAATAGTTTTAACCAGTCAATAAGCTCAGAAGTAGAAGGTTTTTTCTTTAAACCGGGCAGATCACGTAAATCAAAAAACAGTGCAAACGCCTCATCGAGTAATTTTTTCTTAATATTAGGAAAATGCACATCAACAATCGCTTGCATTTCAGCTCTTTCAGGAAAGTTTATGTAATGGAAAAAGCAACGACGTAAAAAGGCGTCAGGTAATTCTTTTTCGTTATTTGAAGTGATAATAATTATTGGGCGTTGTTTAGCAACTACCTTTTCTTGAGTTTCATAAACAAAAAACTCCATTTTATCTAATTCTAATAACAAATCATTGGGGAATTCAATATCGGCTTTATCTATTTCATCAATTAATAGCACAGGTCGTTTATCCGCGGTAAACGCATGCCATAATTTTCCCTTAATAATATAGTTAGCAATATCTTTTACTTTCTCGTCGCCTAATTGGCTATCTCTAAGACGTGACACGGCATCATATTCGTATAAGCCCTGCTGTGCCTTGGTGGTAGACTTTATATGCCAAGGAATAAGCTCAACTGCTAAACTTGCTGCTAGCTCTTCTGCCAGCATCGTTTTTCCTGTGCCTGGTTCGCCCTTTATTAATAATGGACGTTCTAATGCGATAGCGGCATTAACCGCTAATTGTAATTCGCTTGATGCGATGTAGTTAGTTGTACCTTTAAATGAGCTCATAGTTATTTTCAAAACCTATTTTTTTGTCTATAAAGTAATTAATGTACTAGAAAAGTAGTTATCTATTCCATAAAAGCATATAAGTTATAACAAAATATCACTTCTTTTTCTACCGTAAGAGACTAATCTTAACAGGTATATAATAAGTAAACTTAAAATAGCCCATAGGATTTAACCATGTCGAATATATTTGAAGATAATTCAACCGCTATTGGTAACACCCCATTAGTAAAACTTAACCGTGTTATTGCTAGTAAAAACAGTGACGGTACACCCACAGCCACTGTTTTAGCGAAAGTAGAAGCAAGAAATCCTAGCTTTAGTGTTAAGTGTAGAATTGGTGCCAGCATGGTGTGGGATGCTGAAGAAAAAGGTTTACTCGGTGCAGGCAAAGAAATTGTTGAGCCTACCAGTGGTAACACAGGTATTGCCTTAGCTTTTGTGGCTGCTGCTCGCGGTTACCCTATCACGCTAACTATGCCTAGCACGATGAGCTTAGAGCGTCGTAAGTTACTTACGGCATTGGGTGCAAAAGTAGAACTAACTGATGGTGCAAAAGGTATGAATGGCGCCATTGCTAAAGCGCAAGAAATTAAAGATTCAAACCCTGAAAAATATGTATTGCTTGGACAGTTTGATAACCCTGCAAACCCACTAATTCATGAAAAAACCACCGGCCCTGAAATTTGGCGTGACACCGATGGCAATATTGATATTTTTGTTGCTGGTGTAGGTACGGGTGGCACTATTACAGGTACTAGCCGCTTCCTTAAACTAACTCAAGGTAAAGCGGTTACTGTTGTTGCGGTAGAACCAACAGACTCTCCTGTTATCAGTCAACAAATGGCAGGTGAACCATTAACCCCTGGCCCTCATAAAATCCAAGGTATTGGTGCCGGCTTTATTCCTGGCAACTTAGATCTTGCAATGGTTGACGCCGTTGAACTAGTCTCAAATGATGATTCTATGGCAATGTCACACCGTTTAATGAAAGAAGAAGGTATTCTAGCTGGAATTTCATCCGGCGCTGCTGTAATTGCAGCTAAACGCCTTGCTGAGTTACCTGAAAACTCAGGTAAAACTATCGTGGTAATTTTACCAAGCTCTGCTGAGCGTTACTTATCAAGTGCATTATTTAGTGACAGCTTTTCTGATAAAGAATTAGTGCAATAAATCACCTTGTGATTTTTGTTTTTAAAGGTGCTTCGGCGCCTTTTTTGTTGCTTTTTATATTGTGCTAAAATTTTTTAGTTTAAGGATTGTTGTTATCTTTCAATTTGCGTTATGCTTAATAATCCTATACTTAATAAATTTTCACTGGCACTGCTTATGTATAAATTAACGTCTATTGTTATATTTTTAACTCTCTTTCTTAGCGCTTGTGGTGCTGATAAAAAAGAAATTACTAAGATAGACAATCCTGAGCTTGTTGCCGTCGCTTTTTTTGATGCTTTATATAACGAAAGAAACACTAAAAAAGCCGCCTCAGTATGTGCACCAAAACTAGCTCGGTTAATATTGCACTACAAATCTCCTAGTGCCGTTGCACGCCACCTTTTTAATATGTCTTATGACAAAGTTGAGATGAAACCTGACGATAGCGGTGTAAAGCTGAGAGAGCAGTTTAAAAACAAAGCAGTAATTACTTTATACTTTGATGGTTATTACCAAGAAGAACGCTTAAAAAATGTTAAGCGCCTCTCTTTAATACAAGTAGATGGTGGTAAGTGGGTTATAGATAAAATATTAAAAGATCCATTTTAATATTTTCAAATCAAATATCTAGGCTGAGCTTTAGGTAACTATGAAAACCTTTATCTTCTGCGTTCATCACAACCATAAATCGACGCTTAAAATATAACGAAAAAGCAATTTCTCACCATTTAATCTAACTCACGATTAGCCAACTGAGGTGTTTTTCTACTCACCAAATCACTGACATATAACTCTAAATAGCCATCGGCATTGAATGAATAAAGAGTTTATTTACTGTTTACTGAAGAACAACAAACAAGCTAAATATCAAAACAATAGCTTTCCTCTTACTATCCTAGCTAATAAATATTAATGAACAGCGCTAAAACTTGAAATAGATTTAATCAAAGCTAGAATTATATTGAGGTTTTTTTATACAATACCAATATAAAAATAAAATGGGTTTATCAAAATGAAAAATATAAGAAACTCACTTTGTTTATTAATTTTTTCTCCTTTTGCTAGCGCCGTTGACGAGATAATTGTTATTACCGCAGACAGATTAGCCGTAACAGAGCTACAAAGCGCTTATAGCACAGATATTATTTATGACGATCAACTTTTCAAACAAGGCTTTCGTACTACTGTAGATGCCATAGGCAGCTTGTCAGGCGTTACATTGCAAAAGACAGCTCATGGTCAAGGTTCTCCCTACATCCGAGGCTTTACTGGCTTTCGTAATTTGTTTTTAATTGATGGAATCCGATTGAATAACTCAACATTTAGAGAAGGCCCTAACCAGTATTGGAACACTATTGATCCTCAATCTATTTCCCGTTTTGAAGTAGTAAAAGGCTCAATTTCAGTTGCTTATGGTTCTGATGCTATTGGTGGTACTGTGAATGCTGTTACTCGCCTGCAAACTATTAACGATATTAATAGTGAGCAACCAGTAAGGCTTTTTTATCGAGGTTCAACGGCTGAGCAGTCTAACCAAATTAGAGCCTCTTATGATGCCAAAATAAGTGATCACACCATATTATCTATTGGTGCTACAGGAAAAAAATTCGGTGATTTAATAGCAGGAGATAATACAAATGAGCAACCTAACACTGGTTATGATGAATACAATATAGATATAAAGTGGCTACAGACATTAAGCAATGACTGGCTGGTCAGCGCTGCCTACTTTAAAACTAAGCAAGATGATGTCCCCAGAACTCATAAAACAATTTATTCTAAAAGCTTTGCTGGCACACAAGTAGGCAAAGAATTAAAACGAGATTTAGATCAGTTACACCAGCTAAGTTACTTAAAGTTAGCAACAACGCAATTAGGTCAATTTGCGGATAGTGCTGATTTCACTATTTCTTACCAAAAACAGCAAGAAAAAAGAGAGCGCTTAAGAACTCAAGATCGCTATGACACCCAAGGTGTAACTGTAAAAACGTTAGGCATTAATAACCATTTTTATAAACACTTTGACCAGCACGACTTTATTTATGGTATTGAATATTATCATGACGATGTGGATAGCTTTTCCAGTAAAAATCCTATTCAAGGCCCTGTAGCTGATGATTCTAGCTATCAATGGTTTGGAGTATATTTGCAAGATAAATATGCTATCAGCAAGCAATCAGCTTTTGATGTAGGTATAAGATGGAATTACATGTCTGTTAATGCTAATAAAATAAGTGACCCTTTATCGGGTAATTTGACCCAATTGAATAAAAATTGGCAAAATTTCATTGGCAATATACGTTACAACTATCAAATAACTCCCAAGCAACACAGTGCTTATTTTGGTGTTTCTCAAGGCTTTAGAGCGCCTAATTTATCTGACTTAACACGCTTCGATAGCGCACGCTCTAATGAGTACGAAACACCAAGTTTGAACTTAGACTCTGAGCATTATCTTAGTTTTGATAGTGGCTTAAAATATCGCTCTGAGCGTTTTGATTATGGCTTAGCGCTTTATTACACCGCCATTAAAGATCAAATACAACGTGTGCCAACAGGCAGGCAAAATACAGAGGGTGGATTCGAAATAACCAAAATGAACTTAGGGGACGGTTATGCTTATGGTGGCGAATTTGATTTGCGCTATCAGTTGCAAACACAACTTAATTTGACTGCGAGTATCGCGTACATTGAAGGAAAAGTGGATACTTTCCCAACTTCTGAGCAAATACTGACCCAAGAATATTTAAGCCGTTTAATGCCGACTAATGCCAGAGTAGGTTTACACTATACGCCTGAGTCATATAATTGGTGGTTAAATACTGAAATTATTGCTTTTGCTAAAGCCGATAGACAATCGACGCGAGATAAAAATGACCAACAGCGTATTCCGCCAGGTGGCACGCCCAGTTATACCGTTTGGAATTTAAGTACCGGTTATGCGATATCAGAGCAGTTATTACTGAGTTTACAGCTAAATAATATCTTAGATGAAAATTATCGTGTTCATGGCTCTGGACAAAATGAGGCTGGTATAAACCTTGTGGGCAGTGTCAGTTATAGCTTTTAAAGGTGTTTTGATTAACGCCACTAGAGAATAAAAACGGCACACTTACTGCCAACAAAGGCAATAATCTTTCTGCAACACTGAGGGGTTATTAAAATCAACTTGACACAGATCCCTTAATTTGATCTATTACTTCACTTTAAGCAAAGTAAAGTGACCAAACAGAAACCTGCCCAGCCACTACTACCTTTTTATTATCGTTAGAAAAGTTAAGTTTCCATTCTCATCGACCGAGCTGCGCGTGGTCTCTTGCTCAAACTCAGCCCACTGCTGCCCTTTAACCCCTTCTGTGATCATATTCCAAGCACCCGACTGCAACTCAACACCATACACCACACAACTAAAATGATTACAATTTAAGCTTTCAATTTGTACTTGCTCAACATACTCGTGTTGATAAATAAAATCAGAAATTAGCTCTTCTAAATTAACATCATTGATTTTTTCATCTTCATTTTCATTTTGTATATCATCAAGTTCATTCAATTGAGTCACACTCATATACGCTTCAACCAACCCTTGATCATAACCCTCTTGCCAGTGAAACATTGAATGATAGTTTATTGGAATACTCGACAAGGCTGAATTTAATTCATTTTTTTGATAATTGAATGAGTTGGACGGATTATTCTTTATAGAAAGAGAAGACTTCATATTTTGACTTTTTTCACCACCTACTTTGTTATTAATTATGGCGTTTATCTGTTTAGGTTGTGCTATTTGCTCACCACTCATCCTTTGATGGGAAGATATTAATGTCGGTGCTAACGCTGCTTTTTCAGTTTTATTTATCGGTACTAAGCTTTCGACCTCAGTAATTTGATTGGAATTATTGATGTTAGTAAACATAAAAACACCCACAACAGCAAGTACCAAAATCCCGATTATTTTTAGAGTTATTGTATTCATTATTAACAAACCTAACAAAAGTGAATTAGTTTTAGTTTAGTTAATCATCAAAAAATTAACCTTTAATTTGGTAACTATTCATCCGCTGACATCCTCATGGTGCTTTTGCCTGCATGGGGAATGTAGGTACTTAGCTTTGCTCTGGAGCTACAAAGCTGAATTTAGGATCTCAGGATTGACGTATAAGATTCTAACGATAAAACCAAATATAAACATAAATATAAAAACGGATCCATACAGGATCCGCTTTTCGTACTTAAGCTACTATTTACAAGTTATCACCCTTAAAGTTGATTTTTCTGGTCAACAAACCGAATAAACCTAAAGAAATCAATATTAAGCTACTAGGCTCAGGGATGCCAATTTGAACTTGGGAAAAACGTTGCTCAAAACTAATAATTTCTGCTGTTTCACCAATCTCAATTGCTTCTAACAAAATATTTTTAGTGACCCAAATTTCACTTGCAGGATTAAAATCGGCGGAGTCTGCTAATTGACTGACTTCACCAAAGCCATCATCCCAAGCGAACACCTCTTTTTCACCAATAACATCATTGTGTCCCGCATCACTATAAATCTTTTCTTCAATAAAAGCGCTAGTAAAGAAAAGAGGATTATCCAACTCATAATCAACCAAGGTTAACGAGTTATCTTTGATCCGCAAACCTGAGTCAGGATCAATCACCGAAGCTCTAAATCCAAACATGAAATCTAAATAGGCATAAATCCCATCACCTGTTGCCGATAAAGCACCATTGGAGACTTCAAAGTGCAAACCGGGGCCTGGATCTAAACCACCATCAATCAAAGCGGTCACTTCAATATCATCAGTATTAACTACAATACCTGACGAAGCATCTTCAAAAAATATTTCCCATTGATCAAAGAGCTTATCTCCTGCGATTATTGTACCTCCATTTAGCAAAGCTGTCAGTGGGGTAGCCCACGCGCTCATACTCACCAGTAAGCTGGCTATTAATAATATTTTTTTCATAAACATATCTCCCACCATTCACTATTTAAAATTAAGTTATTGTTAAATACATCTCACTTGTTAATTAATGATCGCACACCGCGCTAACGTACAAAGTGGTATACATACTTTGACATCAGATGGGGTAATAGTGCCGTCACCATTAGCATCTCTAGGATCATCAGGTTGAGCAGCTTGACCACGCGCTAAACTAATTGCTCTTAAGTCCATACGGTCGATATCACCATCGGGCTCAACATCACAAATGGCATTACCCACATCACTAATTGATAAATCAGATAACACCGGGCTTTCATCGTTATCACCTGGCCTTAACGTGACTCTTACTTGAATAAACTGTCCTGCTAAAAGAATACCTGTCATACCGTTGATTACAGGGGAGTATACCTCTGAGCCAAGATCCCCTTGTGCATTAGCAGAGCGTGCTTCAACAGTGATACTTGCACCTGGAGGAATATTTCCTTGAGCTTCGTTATTCCAATCAATTTTGTCCCAATCAGTATCTGCTGCGCCGCCATCATTTATAATGGTCCAAACTCCAATAGGGTCGGTTTGGTTACGTGCACCAAAACCAGTAGCATCGCTGTAGGTATAAGGGTCGCGTCCCACAGGAATAGTTGAGATAAAATTACAATCACTATCATATTGAGAGACACTGTCAGAACCAGTATTAATAGTCCATATATGACCACCTTTACCTACTATTGGCCCCCTAGCACCTAAAGTCCCTACCGAACATACCGGAGTAGTGTTTAAGTCCCCTGTACCCGTGGTAACAAACTTTCGTAAAAATGAGGTACCAAACCAAACAGCGCCATCACCATCAACCGCTACACCTGTACCAGAAAAAGCAATACTTGATTGGAAAATATTCGTTGCAGGATCAAACCCTTGTAAGGTGCTGCCTAAATAAACTCTATCATTACCTAAGACAATACCGTAGTTTGATTGGTTAGTACGGTTTATGGTATGGGTACCAGTATTAGTATCTAATTCAACCATAGTTGTACCTAAAGTTGCACCATACAGAGTTCCGTCTGCATCAACCGCACAACCATAGTTACTTGCATTAGTGGCAATAGGACCTAGTAACAGGTTACCTGCTTGATCAAATTTGTAATAAGCACGTGATGTAGAAAAGGTGCCCGCCCACAAGTTACCATCAGGATCAATACAGAGTGAGCGACCTAAATGAGCTACCCCCGCATAAGGTGATATCCAAATTACCCGCTCATCGTGAAAGTCGGCAATATTTAAAATACCATCGCCATCATCAATCACGGGTAACATTTCATCGGCTGTTATAACGCAATCATCATTGGCATCGCTTGAGGTATCAATGACACCGTTACCGTTACGATCAACCCCACCTTCTATTGCTATTTTGATTAATTCAGGGGTACGGCCATTATTAAAGTTACGGTTAGCGACGTAGACATTACCAGTAGTATCTACCGCAGTACGTGAGGGCGCAGCGCCAGAAAAAGCACCATGGTTATCAAGTGATGCTGGCAAGCCATAGTCAGTGAGATAACGCGCCTCTTCACAGCCATCACCCGCAGCCCGTGTTGGTGGTCCACCATCGGTATTGATACGTGACATAGTATCTTCACCAGCATTAGCCACCCAAAGCACTGGAAAGGTATCTCCAGAGGAGTTTAGCTGCAGCTGATCATTATTTGGCGCATCATGATTAACGGTATCTAGTGTGCCTAAATCAAAATTCGCATCAGTGGTATAAGTAGTCGTTCCTGCATTCGCTGCACCTGTTATAAACACAACGGTTGCTATGGAAATAGATATTGCTAACTGACGTATTTTCACAATTCTCCTCCTATTGCCTTTTTATCGCACGTTGGCATTATTAGCGGAACGAGACAAAGACAAAAAATGTGGAAGTGCTGCAGGCTCAGGCAAAGGTTGACTCTGGTAGCCCTTAGCAGGTGAAATGGCAATTTGTTCGCCAGTTTTCACATCCACTGAATAGACATTAGAGACACCTTGCTGCCAACTGACAAAAAGTAAACCGCTATCGTCTAACAACCAAGTTGCATCATCAACTTGAAAACGACCATCGGAAAGACTTTCTAGCTGAGAGCCATCTTCCTTCATGATAAAAAGTTGCGTACGCCCTACAGGGCCACGCGTCGATAAAAAAACGATTTGATCTCCTTTGTTTGACCATTGAGGTCGTGAATCGGCTGTTGGTAAAAATGTAAGCTGTTGTTCTTTTTTACTTGTTAAATCAAATGAATAAATATTGTATTCACGATTTCGCCGAGCATGATAAAGCAGCTTCTGGCTGTTTGTTGACCAGTGAACTTGCCCTGCTTCGCTTTTAGGGTTATTTGTTAATTGCTGATGCTCACTACCATCCGCTTTAACTATCCAAACATTTGATTTACCATTGAAATTTTGTTTACTGTAAGAAATCCATTTTCCGTTTGGTGACCATGCAGGAAAAGCATAGCTATCCTTATCATTTTTACTCACTTGCTTAATGTTTTTCCCATCAAACGACATCACATAAAGGCCAATGCCACCATTTCTGTCAGAGTTAAAGGCAATGGATTGACCATCGGGTGACCAACGGGGTTGTCCGTCATACCCCTGACTATTGGATAAATTTGTTTGATTACTGCCATCAGCACGCATGATATAAACTTCTGCATTGCCATTATCACGATTAGAACTGAAAAGAATAAATTGGCCATCAGCAGACCAACTAGCATCATAATCGTCACGATTATTAAAGGTTAACTGTTTGAGAAAAGTGCCTTTAATATCAGTGAGAAAAATTTCCCGATCACCTTCTTGATTAGAAACAAATAACAGCTTTTGTTTTGCTATTTCAGTTTCATAAAGAGGGGGATGAGAATGTTCACTTTGAAGTGATTGCTTTTCAGTTAAATTTGTACAAGCGGCAATAAGTAGCAATAACGCCACCGAAATTAAACAATATAACCAAGTTACAGCTAATCGATTCACAATTAATATCTCCCTTTACTGTACAAAATACAGAGCGAGTGAAGAAACAAACCAGAATGAAACGTTGAACATATTGTTATAATAATAAGACTACACAACGACTTGTTTTCATTTGCTTCAAGCTAAGGAAAAAGTCGTATAACAACGAATAATGCAGCAAATACAAGTGGTTATATATATAACTCACTCTCTACTCATTAATATAGACTTTAATGCAACCTTACGACTTTGATGCATACTTTACACCAAACAAAAAATATGTAGGTTTTTTAAGCTATTACCTAATATCATAAATAACAAAATATGATAAGTGTAAAAAAACCTGACATTTTTGTTAGGTTATAAGCTTACTGGTCACTTGCCGCCTACAATAAATCAATCCTTACCATTACCTTATTAATGTATTACAGCGAGTCAGCTTGTATCCTGCATCAAAAGTTGAAACGCTTATTTATAGGACTTGGAAAGACAAGTTATAGCAAAATATTTAACGTCAGATCTGACTTGAATGGAGTGTTCTAACTCCAGAATGATTGCTTAACCGCTGCTAAACTAAAATTAACTTAGCTTAAAAATAAACTTAAACTAATTATAAACAAGTACTTATGATTTATTAAAAATAACTTAAGAAGTTTATAGGCAGATTGCAGGTCATTATACAGAGCCATTGAGCTACTCGCTTTTTATAATCAAGACGATTTACTTAAAAAGCTTGTGAACATTATTTTATTAGCTATTGCAGTCGAAGCCTTAAATGCGATTAATGGCTATTCCTATGATGTTTACTATGATTATTGCAATGACCTCAGTTCATGGCCAATTTGGCTGGTAAGCATTTGCTAATGAAAGAGCTCATACTCTGGTAATTATGATTGGTTAACATTAAGTGAATAAGTACACAGATAGATAGCTAACAATTTAACAAAACCATTAATTAACTATTAACAAAATCACTAACTAGATATAATTTAATACACTCGGAGAAAAAATATGAAAGAAAACACTAAAACTGCACTTCAAGGTAGCGCTATCGCTCTTGCTGTAGCTGGCATGATGGGTTGTACATCCGCAACCGCAGAGTCAACGAAAACTGCCGCTGTTAACAGCGTAGTAGAAATGGGGCACTGTTATGACGTTAATACTTGTAAAGGCCATAATGACTGTAAAACCGCAGAAAATGCTTGTAAAGGCCAAGCGGTTTGTAAAGGCCATGGTTTTGTTGCTATGTCGACCAAAACCTGTGGCGATATTGGTGGTACGGTAAAAGATGATTGGCGCGGTGAAGTAAACACAGCCGAGTTAACCCATTGTTATAACATTAATGTTTGCAAAGGTCATAATGACTGTAAAACCGCAGAAAACGCTTGTAAAGGCCAGGCGGCTTGTAAAGGTCATGGTTTTGTTGCCTTATCAGCATCATCTTGTGCTGATGTAGGAGGTACGGTTGGTAGCTAATTTACCTATCGAAGGAGGGCCTGTGCCCTCCTTGTTAACTGCAGAAAGATTACCTCCAGAACACTTTTTAGGTTTTGGTTTAGGTTTACGCACCGATCACTTTCAAGAAGTATTGGAGAAAAAGCCTAACTTAGATTGGTTTGAAGTGGTCTCTGAAAATTTCATGGTCGATGGCGGAAAACCTAAACATTACCTGCACGCCATTCGCGAACATTACCCTATGGTAATGCATGGAGTATCACTTTCTATTGGTTCAACCGACCCCTTAAATCAAGACTATTTACGACGTTTAAAAGTGCTTAGCAACGAATTACAACCTGAATGGATTTCAGATCATTTATGTTGGACAGGAGCACAGCAAACTAATAGTCACGACTTACTACCTTTACCCTATAACGAAGAAGCGATAAATCATGTGGTTGCTCGCATTGAGCAAGTACAAGAGTTTCTTGGTCGACAAATTTTAATGGAAAATGTTTCCAGTTATGTTACTTACACCGATTCAGAAATGACAGAGTGGCAGTTTTTTAATGAAGTGGCTAAGCGTTCTGGTTGCTTAATGTTACTTGATATCAATAATATTTATGTCAGTGCCCGTAATCATGGCTTTTTAGCCGAAGATTATTTGGCTGGTATTGCCCAAGACAAAGTACGTCAATTTCATTTAGCTGGTCATACCGATTACGGTGATTATGTTATAGACACTCATGATCACGATGTTGCTGATCCCGTATGGGCCTTATATAAAAAAGCTTTACAGCGCTTTGGTTGGATAAGCACTATGATTGAACGTGATGACAACATTCCCCCTTTAAATCAGTTATTAGCTGAAGTAGAGCAGGCACGAACTATTGCCCATGACGTTTTAGGCAAACGCGTTCAGGTAAATTAATATGTTAAAAACGTCGTTAATGAATTTGCAACAACAGATGATGGACTTTTTAGTGGATGGCAACAGCAGCATCGAAAGTAGCATTATTAAACAAGGAAAAATCAGTAATCAAGTTCGACTAAATATTTATAAAAATGCTTATCAAGTGCGTTTGAAAGAAGTGATTGATAACGACCATCCCATTTTAGGTTCGTATTTGGGCGACGATTTATTTGATACTATGGTTAACAGTTACCTGCACCTCCATCCATCTAATTACACCTCACTACGCCACTATGCCGATCACCTACCGCAATTTTTAATGAGCCAACCGCCATTCAATGAACATCCAATTATCAGTGAAATTGCTCATTTTGAACGCTTATTACTGGTTGCCTTTGATGCTGCGAATGCTAATCGTTTTAACCTAGAGCAGTTACAAGAGATTGCCGATGAACAATGGCCGACACTGGTATTTCGTTTTCATCCTAGCGTGCAGCTAGCGCACTATAGTTGGAATAGTGTTGAAAGCTGGCAAGCATTAAAAGCTGAACGTACGCCAGATATTGCCAGCCAGACCAAAAATACCTGGCTATTATGGCGTAACCATGAACGACTGACAGAGTTTCGCTCCCTAAATGAAGAAGAATTACAGTTACTGCAAATGATCTTATCAGGGGAAAATTTTGCCAGTATTTGTCAACAATTATTATGCTCCTCAAATAGTGAAAATGTTAGTCAACTAGCATTAGACTATTTAGTAACTTGGATAGAACAAGGCTTGCTAAGAGCGCCTTGGTGATAAAGGATAAAAAGACCTTTTTTATGGTATTGGTTGGTTATAAAAAAGGTCAACAACGAGGTATTGCTGTTTTTTGGTTGTTCTACTCACTATTGTTGCTTGCTACGTCGAGATTTTGCCTTTGATTTTGAAGCTTCATCTTCAAGATTGAAGAAGTCTACTTGCTCTAGTAGGCCTTGTGCTTGCTCTTCCATCGATTTACTCGAAGCTGAGGCTTCTTCAACTAACGCGGCATTTTGTTGTGTCATTTCATCCATCTGGCTAACCGCAGCACTTACTTCACCGATACCTGCTGACTGTTCTTTACCTGCACTGTCAATATCGGCAATCATTTTACTTACTTCTGAAATGGCACTAACAAGCTCCGTAAAAGTTTGACCAGTTTCATCAACGAGCTTGGTTCCTTGACCAACCGCTTCAACGCTGTCATTAATTAAACCTTTAATTTCTTTAGCTGCTCCCGCTGAGCGTTGTGCCAAATTACGAACTTCTGCAGCTACTACAGCAAATCCTCTGCCTTGTTCACCGGCTCTAGCTGCTTCTACCGCTGCATTTAGTGCTAGTAAGTTAGTTTGAAAAGCTATTTCGTCAATAACACTAATAATATCGGCAATTTTTTTACTCGATTTATTAATATCGCTCATTGCTGCAATTGCATTTTTAACAACTGCACCACCATTGCTAGCTTTGTCCATAACTGATGTTGAGAGTTTGCTAGCATCAGAAGAATTTTCAGCATTCTGTTGTACTGTACTAGTGAGCTCTTCCATTGCTGATGCGGTTTCTTCGAGGCTTGATGCTTGAGATTCAGTTCTATGACTAAGCTCATCATTACCTGCCGCTATTTCTCTTGCGGCATCAAAAACATTTGTTGATGCACCTCGAATCTCGCCCACCATATCTGCCAATACCTTAACTAATTCGTTCATGGCATCGCCGATAACGCTAAACTCACCAACCAGATCATTTTCGATATATTGGTTCAGATCTCCTTGAGAAAGCGCAATGAGCACCTGCTTTATTTCGGCGATGGCCATTTTTCTTGCAGTTATATCTGTTGCATATTTAACCACTTTAAAGGGCTTACCATTTAGGTCAAGAATGGGGTTATAAGACGCTTGTATCCAAACTTCTTTACCTCCTTTACCTATGCGCATATATTCATTAGCGTCGTACTCACCACGATTAAGTTTTTTCCAAAAGTCGTGGTATTCATTACTGGCCTTGTAACTGGGTTCAACGAAGATACTATGGTGTTTATTCTTCACTTCTGATAACGAGTAGCCCATCGCATTTAGGAAGTTATCGTTAGCATCAATGATAGTGCCATCCATATTAAATTCGATCACGGCCTGCGCTTTACTTATGGCATCGATTTGGCCGGTAGCATCGGCATTACGTAATTTATCTTCAGTAACTTCGGTGGCAAACTTAACCACTTTAAACGGCTTGCCATTCAGATCAAGAATAGGGTTGTAAGATGCTTGGATCCAAACTTCTTTGCCCCCTTTACCTAGCCGTTTGTATTCTTTAGATTCAAATTCTCCGCGATTAAGCCCCTGCCAAAAAGCCTTATATTCATGGCTGCTTTTCAATGCAGGTTCAACAAACATGCGCCGTGATAATAGTGCCATCCATATTAAATTCGATCACGGCCTGCGCTTTACTAATAGCTTCAATTTGACCCATAGCATCGGCGTTACGTAATTTATCTTCAGTAACATCAGTAGCAAACTTAACTACTTTAAACGGCTTGCCATTCAAGTCAAGAATAGGGTTGTAAGATGCTTGGATCCAAATTTCTTTGCCCCCTTTACCTAGCCGTTTGTATTCTTTAGATTCAAATTCATTCGCCGCGATTAAGCCCCTCCCAAAAATCTTTATACTCATGGCTGCTTTTCAATGCAGGTTCAACAAACATGCTGTGATGTTGCCCTTGAATTTCATCCAGAGAATAGCCTAGCGTCGATAAGAAATTATCGTTAGCCGTGATAATAGTGCCATCCATATTAAATTCGATCACGGCCTGCGCTTTACTAATAGCTTCGATTTGACCCGTAGTATCAGCATTACGTAATTTATCTTCGGTAACATCAGTGGCAAATTTAACTACTTTAAACGGCTTGCCATTCAGGTCAAGAATAGGATTATAGGACGCTTGTATCCAAACTTCTTTGCCCCCTTTACCTAGGCGCTTATATTCTTTAGATTCAAATTCTCCGCGATTAAGCCTCTCCCAAAAAGCCTTATACTCATGGCTATTTTTCAATGCAGGTTCAACAAACATGCTGTGATGTTGCCCTTGAATTTCATCTAGCGAATAGCCTAGCGTCGATAAAAAATTATCGTTAGCCGTGATAATAGTGCCATCCATATTAAATTCAATAATCGCTTGTACCTTACTGATTGCTTCCATTTGAGCTTTCATATCAGCAATTTCTATTTTCAGTGCTTTTTCAACTGAAACTGAATTTTTCTGCGTCATAGTATTAGTACTTCCTTCAAATTAAATTTCATTATGAAATTTTTAAGCTATTGGTAACATTTCATCAACTATAGTATTCGTTATATTTTAGCTAACAGCTAACCAGACTATATTTTATTGTCGGTATAAAATGCCTTTAATAACATAGGTCACAGTGGTTAATTGAATTGAATTGAGTATAGACCAAATTTCAGACCTAAGAACCCTACTATCGACAGGAGCTGACAATCATGATGTTGATAGAAAGACATGGGACAGGAGAATTACGCTTGATACCTGTATCAATGTAAGTAGCAATAATGACTATTTTAAGGAATTGTTATAAAGGTTTGCTTAAATAAACCAGCACAGTTTTGAGATGAGTTGTCTGTATGAGTAAAATTTATGGGATAAGGTTTTCAGAAATATAAAACATTGAACTTACTGAGAAGAAGTAACAGTAATAAAGGTGGTACCCGGAGACGGACTTGAACCGTCACACTCTAAGAGCGAGGGATTTTAAATCCCTTGTGTCTACCAATTCCACCACCCGGGCATCGGACAATATTTTTTTATAGTAGGAATTGGTTCCCTACTCGAATTTTGTTCGCAATAAACAAAATAAAGATTGGAGCGGCTAACGAGACTCGAACTCGTGACATTCACGTTGGCAACGTGATGCTCTACCAGCTGAGCTACAGCCGCTTCATTAGAGCTTGTACTTTTTACAATTTTTGTCAGAATTAAATCTAACTCATTCTAAACATCTAAAATTGGAGCGGCTAACGAGACTCGAACTCGTGACATTCACGTTGGCAACGTGATGCTCTACCAGCTGAGCTACAGCCGCTTCATTAGAGCTTGTACTTTTACAACTTTCTTGGAGCGGCTAACGAGACTACTCTCATCAACATAAGTCGTGGCATTCACTTCGCTTTTGGCAACGTGATGCTCTACCAGCTGACACCAGCCGCTTCATTAGAGCTTGTACTTTTACAACTTTTTTGGAGCGGCTAACGAGACTACTCTCATCAACATAAGTCGTGGCATTCACTTCGCTTTTGGCAACGTGATGCTCTACCAGCTGACACCAGCCATTCCATTAGAGCTTGTACTTAAATTATACCTATATTTATTTTATAACTAAAATAAATGGTACCCGGAGACGGACTTGAACCGTCACACTCTAAGAGCGAGGGATTTTAAATCCCTTGTGTCTACCAATTCCACCACCCGGGCATCGGATAATATTTTTAGAGTAAGGATTGGCCCCTACTTTTTAACTTTCAACTAATCCTTTAGTTATCCATTATTTGCATCAGCAAAAATGGAGGCGGATACCAGAATCGAACTGGTGTACACGGATTTGCAATCCGCTGCATAACCACTCTGCCAACCCGCCATTTTGGCCAACTCTATATTTTATCAATATGAGTTGAGATGATTTCATTTATAGAAATCTTTTTACTTAAAACTTAAATTGGAGCGGCTAACGAGACTCGAACTCGTGACATTCACGTTGGCAACGTGATGCTCTACCAGCTGAGCTACAGCCGCTTCATTAGAGCTTGTACTTTTTCACATTTTTCTTGGAGCGGCTAACGAGACTACTCTCATTAACATAAGTCGTGGCATTCACTTCGCTTTTGGCAACGTGATGCTCTACCAGCTGACACCAGCCGCTTCATTAGAGCTTGTACTTTTTCACATTTTTCTTGGAGCGGCTAACGAGACTACTCTCATCAACATAAGTCGTGGCATTCACTTCGCTTTTGGCAACGTGATGCTCTACCAGCTGACACCAGCCGCTTCATTAGAGCTTGTACTTTAATCGAAATTAAATTCCGATTAACATCCTTATAATAAGTAAGCATATAACACATGGTAAATATTGCTTCGCTTGTTGACTCCCTGTCAACGGAAACGCATTCTACATCGAATAAACTTACAGTCAACTATTAAATACTTTTTTTGTTTTAACTGCTCAAAAAGCAGCTTGTTTGATGTTTTTTTTGGCCTACAGCTAACAAAACGTACAAATTAACAACGAAAGTACTTATTTATTATTCATTCTCTGACTTCAATTCAGGCCATGCCGCTTTAAAGTAATCAACTAACGTTGAAAGCGTTAATACTGTTGCAATAAAATAAAAAAAGTAGGACGCATAATTAATCACTTCATGAGGTAAGTAGAATAATATTAAGGGAATGTCGTAATCAGGGCGCCAAATTAGTCCCATAATACCGAGCATTTGAGCGGCTGTTTTATATTTGCCCATATCAGATACGGCAATAACATCACGCTTACCTCGAGAAGACATAAATTCTCGCAGCGCACTGATAAATATTTCACGAGCAATCATAATCATAGCGGGGATAGCGACCAACCATGTTTGATAATCTTGTACTATCATCACTAATGCTGAGACTACCATTAATTTATCTGCTACTGGGTCAATAAATGCTCCAAAAGCAGAGGATTGGTTTAATCTTCTTGCCAAATAGCCATCTAAGGCATCACTGACAGCTGCCAGCCAAAAAAGAGCAAAGGCGCCAAAATGGCTCCAGGATAACGGTAAATAAAAGACTAGAATAAAGATGGGGATCAAAGCGATCCGAAATAAGGTGATTTGGTTAGGTATTGTCCACATAGGCCTTTACTTTAACATTAAGCTTAACAGCAAGTATTTTGCCACCTAGTTTACACAGGTTCACTTGCTAGATACAATTACTTGTCATGCAAAGCATCATAAATATTTTTCGCTAGTATTTTACTGATACCTGGAACCTTCTCTAAATCTGACAACTCTGCCTTTTTAACTTCTTGCATGCCCCCTAAAAAAGTCAGTAATGTTTGACGTTTTTTTGCTCCCACACCTTCAATGGCCTCTAAAACAGATTTTTTACTTACTTTTTGCCGCTTAGCTCGATGACCAGCAATAGCAAAACGGTGTGATTCATCACGAATATGCTGCACTAAATGCAGTGCTGGTGAGGTGGCGGGTAAAGATATGAGTTGATGACTGCCTGCTAAAATAAGCGTTTCTAAACCGGGTTTTCGAGACTCACCTTTGGCAACCCCTACTAACAAAGGCGTTTTATCTAAATTTAGCTGATGGAAAAATTCTTCAGCCTTAGCTAATTGCCCTTTACCACCATCAATAAAAACAATGTCAGGCATTTTTTTTAATGACTCTTCATCATCAACTTTAATTTTTCCATAACGCTTATTTAATGCAAAAGCCATCGCCGCGTAATCATCACCCGGTGTAATGCCATAAACATTATAACGACGATAATCTGACTTTAATGGCCCTTCTTGATTAAATACCACATTAGAGGCAACCGTTTGTTGCCCCATAGTATGGCTAATATCAAAGCATTCAATACGATGGATACCGTTAGTTAACTCAAACACGTCATTTAATGCGAAAAATCGAGCCTGCATTGACTCTTTATGGCTATTTCTAGTAACAAGCGCGGTTTGGGCATTGGTATTCGCTAACTTTAAATACTGCGCTCGCTCAGCGCGCACTTTATGCGATATTTTGACATCATGCTCTGCTTGCTTCGACAGTAACTCAGATAATGTGGTAAGTTGCTCTAGTGCTTCACTAATAACCACTTCTTTAGGAATATTCCCTTGGCCATTATTCAAGGGTTCATCTGACAAATAATGTTGAGCAATAAAAGCTTCATAAATGTCATTATCCGTTGATTGTGCAGGTACAACAGGAAAGTAACTTTTACTGCCTAATATTTTGTGTTCACGAATACAAAGCAAATGCACACAAACTTGTGATTTAAAACGATATAAACCAAGTACATCCATTTCGGCGGCAATACCACTAACATATTGCTGCTGCTGCACTTTTCGCAGCGTTGTTATTTGATCTCTAAATTTAGCCGCTTGCTCAAAATCCAACTGTGAACTCGCTTGCTCCATCCGCGCTACTAGCTGTTCAATAACGGCTGAGCTTTTACCTTTTAAAAATAGTTTTGCTAACACAACTTGCTGTTGATAGTCATCAGTAGATACTTTATCAACACAGGGGGCTAAGCAGCGACCTAATTGATACTGCAAGCAAGGCCGAGAGCGGGCACGGTAATAACTGTCTTCACATTGCCTGATAGGAAATATTTTTTGCATTAAGCGCAAGCTTTCCCAAACAGCACCAACGCTTGGATAAGGCCCAAAGTAATCTCCCTTTACTCGTTTACCACCACGATGCAAACCTAATTTGGGATGTTTATGAGCTGTTATCAGTAAATAAGGGTAAGACTTATCATCACGCAGTAGAATATTATATTTGGGCTGGTACTTTTTGATGTAGTTATTTTCAAGTATTAACGCCTCCCCCTCTGTGTGGGTAACGGTAACATCAATAGCGCAAATTTGGCTGACTAAGGCTTTAGTTTTAACTGAGCCTTTAACTGAACCAAGGTCTTTGCGAAAATAGCTGGCTAAACGCTTTTTTAATTGTTTAGCTTTACCCACATAAATAACCGTTTGCTCATGGTTATACATGCGATAAACACCGGGCTGCTCAGTAACAGATTTAAGAAAAGCTTCGCTATCAAAAGCAGCTATTTGTTCATCTATGCTATCTTCAGTCAAAATTATAACTTTTCAGTTTTTAACATACCATGACGAATGGCAAGATGCGTAAGTTCAACATCGTTACCAACATTAAGTTTTTCAAACATGCGATAACGGTAGCTGTTAATAGTTTTAGTACTCAAGTGAAGGTGTTCTGAAATATCAGGCACTTTTTCTCCACGCGTTATCATTAACATAATTTGCAGTTCGCGATCAGATAGTGAGCTAAAAGGGTTTTCTTCCGTTGATTTAAACTGACTCAACGCCATTTGCTGAGCAATTTGTGCGGGTAAATAACGTTGACCACTATTAACGGCTCTAATTGCATTAACCATTTCTTGAGGTGGCGTACATTTGGTTAAATAACCTGCCGCACCTATTTGCATGACCTTAGTTGGAAATGGGTCTTCACTATGGGCAGTGAGCACAATAACTTTAGCATCAGGTACAAAGCGTAGTATTTTTTTAGTGGCTTCTAAACCACCCATGCCCGGCATGTCCATATCCATTAAAATAACATCAGGCTCAGTTTGGCGACAATATTTAATGGCCTCTTCGCCTGTTTTGCATTCATCAATAACCTTAAAGCCTTTCACTTCATTAAGTATTTTACTGATACCTGTACGCACCAGTTCATGATCATCAACTAATAATATGTTTATCAATAGGGGTTGCTCTTATTATCTAAATTTAGGGGAAGTGTATTTATAATTCATTATCTTTTAGCCAACTATTAAGTAGACCAATTTGACCGTTTTTATAAGCCGCGTAAGTTAATCTCACCGCATTGCTTAAAATGATACTGTCAGACCAATTTGTTTGCTCTGCAATCAGCTGATAGCATACTTTTGCTTCTGGCGATAAATAACCACGCATTTCTTGTTTGCCACGCTCTTTTTGTCGTTCACGATAACGTTTCTGCTTTTCAGCATTCGTCATAGCTTTTTTTTTCTTTTTAACCGTTTCGTCCATTTTGATCTCTATAGAGCTTTAATCCTCGACAATAGCCTACTATGTTACTCTGCCCTAGGTATTTTGCAATAAAGTCTTTAAGAGAATATATGGGTATAGAACACAAAAAAATTGATTTTCATCATATAAATTCATTTTATTTAACTGTTCAGAGTTGTTTAGTGTACAAGTGTTCGCTAAAGTAGCGACCTAGAAACTTACTTCATACTCAATTTAGGCAATTAATATGGTCATGGCATTACAAAATTCATACAGCAAAAGCGATTTAGTTAAAGCAGGTACAGGTGAAATGTTTGGTGAGGGTAACTCACAACTTCCCAGCGACAATATGTTAATGATGGATCGTATCGTAAAAATAACCGAGGACGGTGGTGAACACGGTAAAGGTTATATTCTAGCTGAATTAGATATTACTCCTGACTTATGGTTTTTCGATTGTCATTTCAAAGGTGACCCAGTAATGCCCGGCTGTTTAGGTTTAGATGCCATGTGGCAACTCGTTGGTTTTTTCTTAGGTTGGTCAGGTGGTCCAGGTAAAGGGCGTGCTTTAGGCGTAGGTGAAGTAAAATTTACCGGACAAATTTTACCTACAGCCAAAAAAGTAACCTTTAAAATTGATATGAAGCGTGTTATTAAGCGTAAATTATTTATGGGACTTGCCGATGGCAGTGTTAGCGTTGACGGTCGTGAAATATATACCGCGAAAAACCTTAAAGTAGGTTTATTTGCTGATACTACTAGCTTTTAATAACAAGCTTTTTCTGGCAAGCCCAAGGTAAACAGGTAAAACATTCTGAACCTTTGCGCATACCATAGCCGAATAAATTAAGCCCAGCAAATTGCTGGGCTTAATTTATTCTTTCATCTTAATTTTCTGTCACTTTGATTTTCTTCATTTTAAAAATGTTCAATTAGCTTATTAAAAAACAAATCATTTGGTTGTTTATTTAACTAAGCCTTGCTGTCTGTCTTCTATAGCTTCACGCCAACCACCTAACCATTGTGATTTGATTGTTGTGCTTTGGTAAGGGCAATGCTCTTTTGAACGTCCAGATATACCTGCTTGGTAACCTCTTGTATGAGCCCTATCTTGGCGGTCTCGTTTTTGCCGATTCATCATTAATGCACGCTCCTTTATTACTATCACTTTCATAATAAAGCTAGTTAACAAATGGTCAAAAAACAATGTACAAAACAAAGAAATTTGATGAAAATAATTAAACACTTGATTGCTTAAGAAATTTATTTTCAATAGAAAACAAAAAAGCACCTAATACCATGTGGATTAAGGTGCTTTTATCACAAAACAGTAAAATACTATCTTAGGGAGACTTATAGATATCTTATGGACACTTATAGAAAATCAACTAAATAGCCTTCTACGCAAAGCAAAAATGGCCATTAAGAACCAAGCACTGCCAAAGCCTAAGCTTGCCCCTTGTCGCTCTACTTTATCCACTTCTTCTGCGGTACAAACCTCACCATCATCAGGAATAGGGTTTAAGCTAATAGCACGTACTACATCTTCGGTTAAGGGCTCACCACCATTATCTAGCATTATTTCACCTTTAGCATCACGGCGATCGGCTTTAACAATTGCAGTAGCTGAGATCATGCCGGCATCATTAATGCCGCGAGCTTCAATAATATCGTAAGTTTGGCGCACACTACAGGGAATAAGCTCATTGATATTAGCAAAAATATCGTCATTCATATTATAAACAAAGGCTGCCGTTCTACGTGGGTTTTGTGCAACCCCTTGAGAAATACTTTCATTATGAGTTTCAATTTCCCCCTCACCCACAATTAGGCCGCTATTATTAATCGCTCTCGCGGTACTGTCAGAGCCACTAAAGTAATCACTAGGGTTAATCATATTAACGGCCTCTTTGCTAACATTAGTGTCAACATAGAAAAATTTATCTACGAGTTTGCCATCAATAGATTTGGTAATATGCCCAACGGCAATACCTGAATCATTAATATCATAGGCGCGTGAGCTGCCTTTATTTGTATGATCGCCGCTAAGATCTATGACTTCTGAATTTTTGTAGACTACTGCAAATTGATAGTTTTGTATTATTCCAAACCCATTCCTATAGGTCCTTACTTCATCAACGTCAGGCTCAGTAACCGTTTCATCACGAAAACCATCGGCATAACCTACCGCGACATTTTGGCTGTTTACCGCTAAAGCATGGCTAGAATAGGAGCGTTCGTCATCTACATGTGGTGTTACCAATAAGCCAAGTTGCTCAACAACAGGGCTGCCGTTTGGATCAAGGGTCGCCTTAAATGCCATAGTATGGTAAAGAGCAGAGCTTGATTGCAATTGTGTTTCGGCAATACAAGCTTCAAGCGTCATTTGATCGGGAACTTTAGCGGTATCAGCACAACCGCCGGTATCATCATTAATAACATCGTCAAAAGCTTGAGTGACCTTATAACTACTAAAGCCTACCGCAGTACCTGCCTCACTTACGTCTAAAACAGCAGAAGTACCGCCAGCATGCTCTGTTTCAAAAGGAGTAACTTCAAATACCTGGGCGCCTAAATCATAGGAAAAGAAACCACGTATACCATGTTCTCTAAGCCAAAAAGTATGCTCTACATCGTCAGAGTCTGCATAAGGTTCGCTAGGTAAATAAGGTGCCGTTGCTGTGCCATACGAGATACCACTATCGGTAATACCACTAACAATGTCTATGGTTGAACGCGTTAAGGTATCAGTGCCATCAAACTTAACATCCCACAGATTAAAATCTGTGCTTACGCCACCCACATGGGTCATGGCAATGGTATCGCCAACTTTTTGATACTCTATATCTAGTCCTTTACCTGAAGAAGTATCTTGTAGCCACCTCACCACCCACGCTAAATCATTGGCGGTGGGGTTTCCAGCTCTCAACGCATCGCTATCTTCAATATCTTCTAAACCGTTAACCCTATCATGGCGTAGTAATACATAACTTTCTATTACCGTAAAGTCATCATCATCTAGATACTCATATTGAACAGGAAAGTTATAAAGACTGGTACCTGAGATAGCCATATCACCCGCATTATTTTGATGCTGTGCAAAGGTGTATTTAAGCTTGCTCGCTTCACCTTTATCAACAAGTTCATAAGTAGCAGCATTAACATGGCTAATACAACTTATACTCAAGGCGCTGGTAATTCCGGCTGCCAAAACTGATTTTACAAATTGGTTCATTCTACTACTTAACTCTTACTTTAAAATTCAAATTATTTAGTAACAACTCTTCTCTATTTGAAAGAGATGTCATTACATGATTTATTACCTTATTTATTATTCATCTAACGCTTGCCATCTAGTATAGGCAAGGTCGAGTTTTGACTCATTTATCGCTAGCTGGTTCAATATATTTTTTGTATGCTCAGCATCTTGACTGAAAAAATCAGCTTGGTTTACTTGTTCTTGCAACTGAGCAATGTCATTTTCTAAATTATCTATGATCCCTGGTAGCTCAGCTAACTCACGTGATTCTTTAAACGAAAGCTTCTTTTTAGTTGAGGGGGTATCAACCGATGTCGCTTTTTTACTTTCAGCACTATTTTGCTTGGTATTTTGTTCGGTACTTTGTTTGCTACTCTGTTCGGTATTCTTTTTATTTGCTGATGATAGCTGTGCTTGCCTTTGCTCGTCTTTTAAGACTAGGTAACTATCTACATCGTCATAACCGCCAACAATCTGATTGATACTACCAGTGCCATCAAAATACAAGCAAGTATTAACACAATTATTGACAAAGTCGCGATCATGGCTGACTAAAATAACGGTTCCTGCGTAATTTGCAACTACTTCCTCTAATAACTCTAAAGTTTCTATATCTAAATCGTTAGTCGGTTCATCGAGAATAAGTAAGTTACTTGGGCGTAAAAATAGCCTTGCAAGCAGTAAGCGGTTTTTTTCGCCTCCAGATAATGCTCTTACTGGCGTACGGGCTCGTTTAGGACTAAATAAGAAATCTTGCAGATAACCAAGCACATGGCGAGATCTACCGTTAACCATTACTTCTTGTTTACCTTCACCGACAATATCTTGTACCGTTTTATTAAGATCAAGTGCTTCACGATGTTGATCAAAATAAGCAATTTCTAAATTAACCCCTGAGCGCATCTTGCCACTGGTCGCTGCCAATTTTTCCATGATAAGTTTTATCAAGGTTGACTTACCCGTGCCGTTAGCGCCAATTAAGGCTAAACGATCGTTACGACTAATCAGCAAATTCAAATTGTTAATAATAACGTTGTCATCAAAGGCAACGGTAACATTTTCGGCTTCAAACACTAGCTTACCTGAACGCTCACCTTGAGTGATGTTCATGGTACTTTGATTTCGTACTTCACGGCGCGCTTTTCGCTCTAACCTTAGTTTTTCTAAAGAGCGTACTCTGCCTTCATTACGAGTACGACGTGCTTTAATACCTTGGCGGATCCATACTTCTTCTTCGGCTAAACGTTTATCAAATAAAGCATTTTGTTGCTCTTCTACTTGCAAATCATGCTGTTTTTGTTCGATATAAAGGTCGTAATCTCCGGGATAACTTGTTAATTTACCGCGATCAAGATCTAAAATACGTGTCGATAAACCGCGAATAAATGCTCTATCATGGCTGATAAAAATAATGGTACCAGCAAAGTCTTTTAAGAATTTTTCTAACCACAATACACTAGCAATATCTAAATGGTTAGTTGGCTCATCAAGTAATAAAATATCAGGATTGGTCACTAACGCTTTCGCCAGTGCTACTTTGCGTAACCAGCCCCCCGATAAATCACAAATTTTTGCATCCGCATTTAATGACAAGGTACTCATTACCTGCTCAATACGTTGCTCGTCTTGCCATGCACCCGCTTGTTCAAGCTCGTCTTGAACGTTAGCTAATTTATTGAGGTTTTTTTCGCTCGGATCTTCGCCAATTAAGTGAATTAAACCATGGTAACGGCTAATTAATTCGGCATTTTCTTTCACCCCTTGCGCAACAAAATCAAATACACTCATATCTGAAGATTCGGGTGGATCTTGCTCTAACATGGCCAATTGCATGGTGCTAGACTTGAGTATTTGACCATCGTCTAAGTTTTGCAGCCCCATCAACACTTTCATCAAGGTTGATTTACCGGCACCGTTACGACCAACCAAACAAATACGCTCACCAGTTTGTACGCTTAAGTCAGCTTTATTTAAAATTTTGTCTTCACCAAAAGCAAGTTCGCCATTGGCTATTCTTAATAATTCCATCAGTTAATTTAACTCTGCTGTGTTAGCGCTAATACTTGCTTTGCAGTAAAAGGCCAAAATAATTTTTTATTATCACTCGGGTTTTCATTCAACAGCTCTAATACAGGAATATGTACGCCATAGAGATCAACCAAAGTTTTCGTTTCGTGGGCAACTTTTTCTTGCTCCACAATATCAATTTCTTCAAACTCACTAGCCATTAACACTGCTGAGCATATTGCCAATGCTTGTTCACATAAATGGCAACCTTCACTGCCATACAGATTATATTTCTTCATGTGTTTTACTTTCAACTTGCTACTTTCAACTTGCTACTTTCAATTTGCTGCCTTTACTTTGCTGCTTTACTTTGAAAAAGCTCTTTTAATAGACCAACTATTGTGAATATGCTTGTTACGAGCAAAGTCTTTATCGCGAGTAACATCCGACATCGCTGTTGCTTGCAAGCCTAATTTGTCCATCGCCTCAAAGTCCATTTTAAAGTTACGTTTATTGTTGGTAAAAAATATTTCGCCACCATCGGCCAATGAACTTAAGGCATCAGTGAGCAAGGTTACATGATCACGTTGCACATCAAAACTGTCTTCCATGCGTTTAGAATTAGAAAAGGTCGGCGGATCAATAAAAATCAACTCAAATTGATCGTTATTCTTTTTTAACCATTCTAAACAATCAGCTTGTACAAATTGATATTTATGACCATTAAGTTTATTTAACGCAAAGTTATCCTGCGCCCAGTTTAGATAAGTATTAGACATATCAACCGTGGTGATAGTGCTAGCACCGTGTAGTGCCGCGTGTACAGACACAGAGCCGGTATAAGCAAATAGATTTAGTACGTTTTTACCCTTGGCTTTTTTAGCCACAATTTGTCTGGTTTTGCGATGATCTAAAAACAGCCCTGTATCGAGATAATCCCACAAGTTAATTTTAAATAAAGCACCGTGTTCATTAATAGTAATAGACTGTTTTGACTTATCAACACGTTGGTATTGATTACTGCCTTTTTGCTTGGCTCTGGTTTTTAACACCACTTTACTGGTTGGTATTTCTAATACCTTGGGCGCCCAGTAAATGACTTCTTGCAAGCGTTTTGCCGCTTTATCTGCGTCAATAGTTTTTGGCGCTGCATATTCTTGAATAACTAAATAGTCACCATAAATATCAACTGCTACATTGTATTCTGGAATATCAGCATCATAGAGGCGATAACACTCTATCTGGCTCGATTTCAGCCACCCCTTAAGACCTTTGCGGTTTTTCTTTAAGCGATTAGCAAAAGCACTGTCTTGCTCAGCAAAATTAGCGTTTGGGCTGACGGCATCTTTTTCAAGTTGCTTTTCATCAACATTATACAGCGCTAGTTGGCAATCTAAGGGACCATTTTTAAATTTATAGCGCTTAAAACTTGATAGTTTTAACATCGCTAGCAGATCAATATTGGCCGTAAGTATCGCTACTCGCCAGTCAATAAATTGTGTTTTTAATTTTTGTCCAAATAACACAAAGTTTTCGACTAATTCTGGCAACTCACCAATACGTTCACCATAAGGAGGGTTAAATAGAATAGTGCCTGCTTGCCCAAAAGTATTATTCATGTCGTTAGTGTTTTGACATTTAAACTCAATAAAGCGCTGTAATTTTGCATTACGGGCATTTTGTTGGGCGGTTTTTAATACTCTCGCATCAATATCGATACCAAAAACTTTAATATTATTAATTTGGCTTTGCTCTAATGAATCTGCAGAGCTTTCAACCGCATAAGCTAATTGTGCCTGCCAGAGTTCATCATCATGCTTTAACCAAGCATCAAACCCCCAAGATTCACGATTTATCGCGGGAGCTTGTTTAGTGGCCATAGCGACAGCTTCAATTAATATAGTGCCTGAACCACACATAGGATCGACCAATGGTTTACGAGTATCTGTTAACCAACCTGAGCGAAGTATTAAGGCCGCCGCTAAATTTTCTTTTAACGGAGCAACACCAGAATGCTCACGATAACCCCGTTGGAATAAGCCTCGACCAGAGAAGTCTAAATAAAGACTGACACTATCTCTTAATAACCGTGCTTGAAAGCTAATACCAGGTGAGGATTTATCAACATTAGGCCTTTCAACGCCTTGCTCTCTAAATTGGTCAACAATAGCATCTTTAATAGTTAAGGCGCCAAACTGACTATTACGAATTTCTTCACTGTAACCAACAAAATCAATCGCAAAGCTAGTTTTAAAGTCAAAGTGTTCAAGCCAATTAACGGTGCTGGCCGTAGCAAAAAGCTCATCTTTATTCTTAGCTTCACCCTCACCTATTTTCAACATCACTCGGGTTGCTAGGCGTGTCCACAAAGAAATTTTATAACCAAGCGCTAATGAAGTGGTGAAATACACTCCTTCAGGCTTTTGTACTACTTGCTCTGCGCCAAGGTTTTTAATTTCCTCGGCGAGTAGAACTTCAATGCCAGGAGAAGTTAAGGCTAAAAATTGTTGCGTGGATTGTGACATGGTGCGGCTCTAGAATAAACGATGGCGCGATTATAGCGAAAGTGTGTCTACACATAAACAAAAGTTAGCCTTAATATATGGAAAACATATAGGAACCGCTTATAAATACTCCATAACGTAGAGCATTTAAGCGAATGATTAAAAATTTAAAAAAAGCGCTTGCTTTATCTTGGTGCTATCCTTACTATACGCCTCGCTTTCAGGGACACAATCCTGAAAAGCATTCTGATAACAAGAATTAAACTTGTTATAGCCGAAGATCGTTATTTTTTAAATACAGCTTCTGCAACCCATTCTTCTAAAGAGAATTAAAATCTTTAGGGCTTTTCTTCTTAATCTATTAAGAAGTTCATTCGGACGCGGGATGGAGCAGCCTGGTAGCTCGTCGGGCTCATAACCCGAAGGTCGTCAGTTCAAATCTGGCTCCCGCAACCAATTCTTCTAAAGAGAATTAAAACCTTTAGGGCTTTCTTCTTAATATCTTGAGAAGTTCATTCGGACGCGGGATGTCGTCAGTTCAAATCTGGCTCCCGCAACCAATTTTTATATTAGAAAATCTCATACCAAAAGTACAAGATATCCTGTCGCGGGATGGAGCAGCTTGGTAGCTCGTCGGGCTCATAACCCGAAGGTCGTAGGTTCAAATCCTGCTCCCGCAACCAACTTTATATATTTAAAATCAACACGTTAAAAAATCACCATCTGTAATTACACTGTCTTTTTGTCAAAGTTAGGGCAATGTGACTTAAAATTCGGTCACATAAAACTGATGAATTATTTAGTTAGTTTTCAAAAAACACTCTCAACTCACTTTAGTTTTTCTCATGTTAACTTAATTTCGTAAAAACAACGAAAATCCATTTGTGACACGGGTGTGACATTTCTTCTCGTTTTGGTCTTTATTATCTCTGCATAAATCAACTGGAAAATGCATATATATTCAATTTTTGACCTTCAGGCATTTTCATCAAAAAAATATTTATGTCACAGATAAACGTGACATAGACTGTTATTAATTTACCTTAACTGTTCTTACTTCACTCATGAATGATATTTATTTTTCCTATTAATATCTATAGGTTGCATCGTCGGGTATTTTAAAATTTAGTTTTATAGTAGATTTGTATTTGTGACATTTGCTGATCTTTGGCTAGATGATTGAAACGTTTTAAAAATACATGTTTCTATGTTCTAAATTACCTAATGTTAGCACTGGCCTAATTGCATCATTAGCTATTCTATGGTATTAGAATATGCACACATCATCACCGTTGATGAGATAAGTGAAAGTGCATTCTGAGCCTGAAAATTGAGAATAAATAATGCTCTACTTGTATCAAGTATTTGATTTTATCAGAACGAAGAGTATAATAAATAACGTACTTAATTAAGTACGTTATTTATTATTATACAATGTAAGGTGACTTATGGCAGTTCAATCTATATTGGCTGAAAAAACAGTCTCAGTGACAGAGCTGAGAAAAAAACCGTGTGATTATTTCATGGATGAGCCTGTTGCTGTGTTATCTAATAATAAAACTGCCGGTTATATGGTTAGTGCTGAGCTGTATGAGCAAATGGTAGAGCTTATTGAGCTACAGTCTAAAACATCTCGTTTCAGACCTTCACATGCTAGACTGACTAAGATTGCAGAGCAAGGTGCTGAGCGATTGCTTACAGCATCACAGGACGAATTGGGTGACTTTGCAGAGTGATACACGTATTTAAAAGTAGCATTATTCGCCAGATAATGACTGACGAGGAATTAAATGCACTAGTTGATGATTTCAAGAGCTATAAACTTACTGGCAATGCTCCAGAGTGTTTTGGACGAGATGTTCCTTATGATCATCCCAACACCTTGCCAATCTTATTAGTTGAAGAGATTCAGCATATTCATTTGGGCAGTAAAGACAAACCTCTCCCTTTGAAGAAAATTCAATTTTACCAAACCAGTGATATTCACCTTGTCTATTGCCAAGGTGCATTAGATGAAAATTGCTATTTACTAATGACAATATTATCACCTAACGCTCATGAACAAACCAAGTCGCGTGATATTATGTTTAAGCTCGGTGTTATGGCTGAAAGATTTAGAAACCAGTTTTAGTTATCATTGTTTACCTTTGTAGTTTACTTAACCATATATGAGATCTGCTTAAGCAGTGTGCTTTTCTAAACAGCTATCAATCCAAATTCACTAGGTGATAACTTAATACGTGGCTTTTGTTTTTTTAGACAATAAGCCACTATTCCTGAAATTACATTCAACATAAAACCTGTCTCACTGCGATGTCGACTATGTTCTATTTGTGAAATATTCTTTAGTTGAACATTTATCGTTTCAATAATATATCTCTTTGATAACATTGCTCTATCAAACGCTGATATTGCCTTAGCCTTCATATTTTTACGAACAGTCGTGACTAAATCCACATCGCTTTCTGATAGCTTTTCACTTAACTTCTTTCCGATATATCCTTTATCTGCATAAAGCTTCCCGTATAGGTTTTTACATAATTCGGGGATTGGCGTTTTATCGTTTGTATTACCAGGCGTGATCTTCAGAGAAATGATTTCACCTATGTGGTTGATCAATAAATGCAGCTTAAAACCGTAAAACCAACCCATTGTTCCTTTCCCTCGTTTTGCAACACCATCAAATACTCTGTTACGCGGAATACGAATGTTATGACACACTTTAAGGCTTGTGGAGTCAACAAAAGCAATACCCGTCGGCTTTCCTTTAACCGTTTGAAAATAAGCACACATAGGAATGAGTAGAGCAGACATTTTGTGTCAGAAACGTGTATAACTCAATAAGTGAGGGAAGTATTCTTTCCAATATTTTTGAACTAAACCAATATAGAAGTTCTTGAAATCTCTATGGTTTGATTTATGAAAAGCAATAACAATAGTCATACATTCACTCGTCAACATTTTTGACTGACGTCTTCGCTTTATAGTCCCATTAGCGATTAATTCAGTTTCCCATACGGGTAAAAATTTATAACAAAAATCATCAACATCGCAAAATATATCTATTAACTTATTCATCTGCCCACCTTTGTTGCTTTCAAATCGTTTTTAGTCGAAAGATCTGATCGCTAGGTGGGCAATTAGTTCAATTCTTATCCAGTTTTCAGGTTAGCTAACTCTCTAACCCTAAGCTCTACATCACCTGTTAAAACTCGGTAACGATACTTCGTTACCCAAACAAAATGATATTCTATTTTATATTTGGTATGTGAACCATTACGATATTTCATAACTATATAATAAATGCAACTACTAGCTTAAAGTTATCTCGTCTAAAGACAGGGTTTAAACCAATTCCTGCAGACGAATTAATAAACCAATAAAGTGGGTTATTTGTATTAGTTAAATTTTATTTTTTAATTTACCGCTTCGCGAATTAGCACCCATTGTTATTTTTATATGGGGTTGTATTTATTTCACTATAAATAAACATATCAGTGCTCAGATTGATGACCTGTTTAGCTAGTGAATTAACTTGCTATGTAGTGAACTAATAGTTTTAGTCTGAACACCAACGGCTTCCATAGTTGGTCAATAAAAATTCAGGCATCTTTGAAGCTGGTTACTTGAAGGGGTTACCATTCATAAAGCGATGATAAAGCCTTTAAAGGATCAGACAACTTGATCCTTTAAAAAGTTTTAGGTTGGTTAGTTACACATTAATAAACTATTTACCTTTAACGAATAAATAATTTATAAACCAATTTATGCATCAAACCGCCAAATGGAGGAAACAAAAGATGAGCGAAACTGATTTTTCCTTTTTCTAGTATTGACTTACCATGAGAAAAAGTTTTAAAGCCTTCTTCTCCATGATATTGCCCCATACCAGAAGATCCAACACCGCCAAAAGGTAAATCATCATTGGCTACGTGGAAAGTAGCTTCATTTATGCAAACCCCACCAGCATGAGTGTTCAACAAAATATCTTGTTGAAATTTTTTATCAAAACTATAAATATATAAGGCTAAAGGTCTATCATTTTTATTAATATAATGAATAGCTTCTGTGGTATTTTTGTAAGTTAAAATAGGTATGATAGGACCAAAAATTTCTTGTTGCATTACTTTCATATCATCATTGACATCAGTTAACACCGTTAAAGGCATTTTTCTTTCTGTTTTATCAATAGTTTCAACGGTTAGCGGTATAACATTGGCACCAAGACTTCTAGCGTCATCTAACAGCCCGTTTAATCGTTCAAATTGTGCATTATTAATGATGCTAGTACAGTCTTTATTGTTGGCAACTTTTGGATACATTTTACTATAAACTTTCTGTAATTCATCAACTAGCTCTGCAACTTTCTCTTCTGGACAGAAAATATAATCTGGTGCTACACATGTTTGCCCTGAATTAAGCACTTTACCTAAAATAAAGCGCGAAACGGCTAGTTTTATATCTATTTTATCATCAATAATAGCTGGTGATTTACCACCTAATTCTAAAGTTACAGGTACAAGATTTTTAGCGGCAGCTTGCATAACAATTTTACCTACATTGGTAGACCCCGTGAAAAATAAATGATCAAAGGCTAACGATGTAAATGCTGTCGCTATGTCAACTTCCCCTCCTACAATGGCAATTTGCTTCTTTGTAAACACACTATTAATTAAACCAGCTAATAATGTTGCTGTTGCAGGAGTAAATTCTGACATTTTCAACATAACGCAATTACCTGCGGCTAAAGCGGTTGCTAAAGGTCCTAAAGACAAAAACACAGGATAATTCCATGGCACAACTACACCGACTACACCAAGGGGTTGAAACAAAATAGAGGCTTTAGCTGGTTGAAATAACAAATCCACTTTACGCTTTTTAGGTTTCATCCATGATTTCAGATTTTTCATGGTATAATTTATACCCGAAATAGTGGTAATAATATCGCCTATTTTCGTATCATCAGCACTTCTACTACCAAAATCTTTATTTAATGCTTCAATAAAAGCATCTTGGTTATCAAGCAATAACTTTTTTAACTTTTTAAGATCGTTAATTCGGTCTTCATAGCTTTTGTAAGGTTTAGATAAGAAATGGTTTTGTTGTGAGACAAAGCATTCATTTACGTCATTTATAGTTTGGATTAGATGCATATTAGAAACTTACTAAAAATTGAATTTCTCTAGTATTGAATTAATGCCCGGTTATTTCACTAGCAATTCATGCCAAACTATTATCATACTTTTAATTATTTTAATGAATTACGATAAGCGCTAGGCGTTTTACCTGTCCATTGCTTAAATGCTCGATTAAAATTAGCCGTGTGTGAAAAACCTACTAAGTATGATATTTCAGTATAGGTTAAATGAAACTGCTGCATATAACCTAATGCTAACTCTCTGCGTGTACTTTCTAAAATACTCTTATAGCTTGACCCCTGTTCGTGTAATTTTCGTTGCATATTGCGAAGACTAAAACCCAAAGTTTCAGCAACAACCTGTTGAGAGGCTTTACCCGTAGGTAGTAAGTCAAAAATTTTAGATTTTACTAGCTGCTTTAAATTATCTCTGTCAGTGCGAGATAAAAAATCTTCAAGAATTTTCTCATGCATTTGAGTGATTAATGGATTTGACACTATGATTTTCTTTTGTGTTGTCTCAAGATCAAAAACAATTGTTGTTCTTTCGGCATTAAATTCTATATCACATTTAAAATAGTCACTTAAATAATCCGTATTATAACTAGGCTCAGGAAAAGAAAATAAGACTTTCAATGGTGCTATATTTTCACCCGCTAATTCTCTAGAAAATTTAATTATTGTACAAATAAAAAGTTCGACACCTACATAGGACAATACAGGAGTTGTTGTGTTTTTATAGCAAAATAAATCCATACTAATCAAAAATTGATTGTTTTTTTCTAACGTGGTGAGCTTGCATGTATTTGATACCACTTTTTTGTAGTTCGCTAGGCATTGAAGCGCAGCTTGTAAGCTTTCAGATGAAACCATTGCATAACCCAGTGCATGAAATATATTAGGATGAAATTGATTTGCAACAGCGATAGAAAAATCATGTCGATCCAATTTTTCATTAATATAGTTAAGAATTTTAGTTATATTTTTTACTGTCGTTCTAGATTCAGGGTTATTGAAGGCAGAACTATTGATATTAAATTTTTGGCAGGCAAGATCAAAATCAAGCTCAAATAACTCCATGGCACGTTTGATAGAAATCATCCAACCGCTTAATAACGTGTAACTTTCTTCCACATCTCCCTCCCGTTCATGGTTCATCTAACCTAATTCAAATAACAAAAAATGACAAAAAAAAAACATTGTGACGTAAAAAGAACTGTTTAAAACAAATGTTTTATTCCATCTTAATTAAGGGTTCTAACCTTAATTATTACAACATTAAAACATTATGAGTGCATTACAATGAAAAAAAAATTTATCATAAATAACTCATTGAGGGTTGCTATCCTTTTAGCTCTCACTGCTCCAGTAGTACAAGCTACTGACTTTTATTTCGGGGAAGATAACGAGATACTCTTAGCAATCAACTCTCAACTGTCTATTGGCTCTAGTTGGAGAATGACAGAAAGAAATCCACGATTTTACTCTTCAAACAATTTAGCTGATGGTATTCCTGGTACGGGACTGTCTTCAACTACGGATGATGATACCTTAAACTTTGGTAAGCATGATGCTTTCTCAACAATTATTAAAGGTAATAATGATTTTCAACTAGAAAAAGACGGCTTTGGAGCCTTTGTTCGTGTCAAATATTGGTACGATATGGAACTAAAAGATGGTGATCGTCCTCACGGTAATGGGCCAAATGGTTATGCAGCTGGCACACCACTCAGTGATGATGGCTTTAGTGATACAGCAAAATTTTCAGGTATTCAATTACTAGACGCTTATGTGTATGGCAGTTTTGATATTGCAGACATGCCTTTAGATGTACGCTTAGGTCGTCAAGTAGTTAGCTGGGGCGAAAGTACCTTTATTCAAGGTGGAATAAACGCTATAAACCCGTTAGATGTTAGTGCATTACGCCGCCCAGGGGCTATGTTAAAAGAAGGTTTATTGCCCGTTGGCATGCTTTACACCAACATAGGTGCTACAGAAAATTTAAGTATTGAAGCTTTTTATCAATATGAATGGGAAAAAACACAAATTGATGGTTGTGGTACTTTTTTTGCAACTGTTGATTACGCAGCAGACGGTTGTAATTTCATCACGGTAGCAGGTGATGATACAACTGCGGTAGCTGGTGGTTTATATTCTAAACGAAAAACAGATATAGAACCTGATGATGCAGGTCAATACGGTCTTGCTGTTCGTTATTATTCTGAAGCGTTAAATGATACTGAGTTTGGCTTTTATTTCATGAATATTCATGCACGTTTACCTATTGCCAGTGTTTATCGCTCTGAGTTTACTGATTACGGCCCTAATGAAAATACTCCTCCTGTTGATTTAGTTGATATCACAGGACCATTTATTCCTTGGGCTGCAACGGCAGATCCTGCAACAGCAGGTTTACTGAATGCTTACGGCATTACTGACTTATCGAAAGATAATATAGATTCACTGAATGCCAACTATACCATTGAATATCCTGAAGACCTTAAAGTATACGGTTTAAGTTTTGCTACCAATGTCAGTGGTATTGCCTTGTCAGGTGAAATTTCTTATAAGCCAGATACCCCTACTCAAATTAATGGTAATCACGCAGTAGGTGCTGCGTTAAGTGAAAACCCTTTACTACCATTTTCAGCACGCTTACAAGCGGTAGAAGGTGATGATTATGTTAAAGCGTGGGATGCTTTTGATGTTACACAACTGCAAGTTACTGCTATTCAATTTTTTGACCAAGTACTAGGCGCGTCAAGAGTTACTTTTATTGGTGAGGTTGGTTTAACCTTAACTGATGGCATAGAAGATATGGCTAAACAAGGCATTCAATATGGTAGAGATACCATTTATGGTACTCCTACATTTGTTCCAGGTGAAGGCGGTTTTTACACAGATTCTGCTTGGGGATATAGAACTAGAGTTGAGTTTCAATACAATGATTTATTCGCTGGTATTGCCTTAAAACCTGTTATTTCATGGTATCACGATGTTGATGGATATAGCGCTCAATTTAATGAAGGCAGCACTGTAGCGGCAGCATCACTAGAAGCCTTGTATCAGCAGAAATATTCTTTCACCATTTCTTATACAAATTTTGGTGGTGGTGACTATAACTCAATAACAGATAAAGATTTTCTTTCGTTAAGCTTCGCCTTATCGTATTAATTGGAGAGAGATAAATGAAAAAATTAAAAACAACGATTAGCTTACTTGTAGTATCGATAGGCTTAATATCAAGTGTTGTACAAGCAAAAGTAACGTCAAGCGAAGCCTCTCTAATAGGTACAGAATTAACACCTATTGGCGCTGAAGTAGCAGGAAATAAAGCGGGGACTATTCCTAAATGGACAGGGGGACTAAACAGTAAAAACACTACAAAAAGTAAAGATAGTGGACGCCCTGACAACCCATTTCCTGATGAAAAACCAGTATTTACTATTACTAACGAAAACGTAGAGCAATACAAAGCAAATTTAAGTGAAGGTCAGCTGGCTATGTTCAAAAAATATGCTGACTATAAAATGCCTGTTTATAAAACAAAAAGAACAGGGGCATATCCTGAAAGTTTATATGAAACAATCAAAACCAACGCAACAACAGCTGAATTAGTGGATGGTGGAAATGGTTTAAAAAACTTTAGCATAACTGTACCTTTTCCTATTCCTAAAAATGGATCTGAAGTTGTTTGGAACCACTTAACACGCTACCGTGGTGGCTCTGCTAAGCGATATTTAACCACTATCCCTGTTCAAAAAGATGGTTCATTTACGGCAGTTAAAATGAATGACCAATTAGTATGGCCTGACTTTTTAGTGTCGGGGCGCGATGCAGATAAAGATGACAACGTGTTATTTTATTATTTACAGGTTCTTACCGCCCCTGCTCGATTAACAGGTACTGCGTTATTACTTCATGAAACATTAGATCAAGTAAAAGAGCCTCGTCGAGCTTGGGTTTATAATGCTGGACAACGTAGAGTTAGACGTGCACCCAATGTTGCTTATGACAGCCCAGGCGCAGGCACAGATGGTTTAAGAGCATCTGATAACTATGATATGTATAACGGCTCACCAGACAGATACAACTGGAAGTTAGTTGGTAAAAAAGAGATGTATATTCCTTACAACTCATATAAGTTGCTTGATACTACCGCTAAATACACAGACATTGTTCAGCAAGGTCACCTAAACCCTGAATTTTTACGCTATGAGTTACACCGAGTATGGCAAGTAGAAGGAACACTAAAAGATAAAGCGCGTCATATTTATGCTAAACGTACCTTCTTTATTGATGAAGATTCTTGGGGTGTATCAGTTACAGACCAATATGATGGCAGAGGTAAACTTTGGAAGTTAGCTGAAGGATATAATATTCAATATTATGACGTTAACACAGCATGGTTAGCTGCTGAGGCTTTGTATGATTTAAATTCTGGCCGATATTTAGTGACAGGGTTAAGTAACGAAGAGCCTAAATATATGAATTGGGATGTTAAAGCTAAACGTAAAGACTTCTCAACATCAGCACTACGCCGTATAGGCCGTTAATTTTATACAATTAACTCGACAAGTTACAACAAAGATCTAGTGTGATTGTTGTAACTTGTCATTAAGTCAATTTCAAAATTTTATCTTTTATATTTCTTCAATAGTGAGCTACAAATATAAAATTTCAACTTCATCCTATTTAGCCATCACCAGAGAGCATTATGAGATCCTCTATACGAACATGTTATCTTTTCTTCACATTTTTTTTATTTTATGGTGCTAATTGTCAAGCAACCATAGAACTACTAAACACCTCTTCATCAATTAGTCACTTAGCGCCAAAAAGTATTATTACTTCTTTAGCTAACATATCAAATGATCACGTTTTAGCGGTTGGAGAGCGAGGGCATATTTTAAATTGGCAATCACCTAACCAATATCAGCAAGCAATATCGCCTGTTTCACTTTTATTAACCGGTATTATTATTTTATCTAACGGTTCAAAATTAGCGGTAGGACATGATGGTGCCATAATTTCAGCTAAAGAAAACTCAACAACGTGGGTAAAATTGTTTGATGGTTTTGAACTGACTGAACTAAAAATCACTCTGTTAAAGAAACAAATCATCTCATTTAAAAAAAATATTGAAACACTCACTGATGAAGACGAAGTTGAAGAAGCAAATTATGCATTAGAAGATTTAGAGTTTTCATTAGAAGATGCCGAGGCGACAAAAAAATCGGGCCCGACTTTACCACTGTTGTCAGTAACTCAAACAAAAAATGGTAATATTATTGTTGTTGGAGCCTACGGTACATTACTTAAAAGCAGTGATTTAGGAAAAACATGGCTGCTGCTAGATAACGCTTTAAACAACCCTGACAAATACCACCTTAACAATATTATCACCGATGAAAACAATACTACTTATATTGTTGGCGAGCACGGCACTGTTTATAGATCAATTAATGACGGTTTGACGTGGAAATCAATCAACGTTCCATATAATGGCAGTCTTTTTGGCATACTTAACCAAAAAGGCACAACCAACTTAATTACGTTTGGCCTTAAAGGTAATTATTTTATATCGGCAGATCAAGGTGAGCATTGGCAGCACTTTGTTAGCTCAAATAAAGCAACGCTGCTTGCTGGGTTTATTAAAGATAACGGTGATACAACACTCGTGGGACACGGTGGCAGCATAGTGAAGTTAAATATAAATACACCAGAAAAATCAACCTTAACAAAACACACCTCAGGTGCTGCACTATCGGCAGTAACCGTTATGAATGATCAATTAATATTAGCAGGTCAATTCGGTATTTTTTCGTTAAATAGTTTTTCACAAGATCAAGATAGTAATAAAGGGGCCTCTCACTAATGTCTAATTCTAATAAATTAGTTTTATTTGCTGAAAAATTAATTTTTTCTAATCGACTTTTAATCTTATCTTCGCTCCTTATTCTTTGCGCGGCATTAACTTATCAGGGGACTCAAGTAAAGCCTGAAGCAAGTTTTGTGAAAATGTTGCCGACTAACCATGAGTTTATTAAAAACTTTTTAGGCTATCAAAAAGAATTATCAAATTTAGGGAATGTTATAAGAGTTGTTGTTGAAAGTAAAAATGGCGATATTTTTGATGCTGAATACCAAAAAACATTAAAAAATGTTACTGATGATGTATTTTTTATTGCAGGTGTTAACCGAGATGGTTTAAAGTCATTATGGACACCTAATGTACGTTGGCAAGAAATAACAGAAGAAGGTTTTATTGGCGGTAGTATTATTCCTGACGGATACGATGGCTCAGAAAAATATCTTGATAAAATAAGATCTAATATTTTCAAGTCTGGACAAATTGGTAACTTAGTCAGTAATAACTTTAAATCCAGTATTATTTTAGCACCTTTACAAGACACCAATCCTGAAACAGGTTTACCACTCGATTATCATAAACTGTCAAAAAAACTTGAAGAAATAAGATCAAAGTATTCATCTAAAAACATTAACATTAGAATTGTTGGCTTTGCCAAAGTTGTAGGCGACTTAATTGACGGTGCAATGCAAGTTGTTCTGTTTTTTATGCTAGCTGTACTCATTGTTTTAGTGTTGTTATGGTTTTACTCTCGCTGTAAACGCAGCACCTTTGCGGTTGTTAATTGTTCTATCCTCGCTGTTTTTGCTCAATTAGGCACGCTAAATTTGATGGGTTATGGTATTAACCCATATTCAATGCTCGTACCATTTTTAGTTTTTGCTATTGGGGTGAGCCATGGTGTTCAAATTGTTAATTCAATCATTCACCATTCAGAAACAGGTGCTGATAAATTAGAGGCGGCAAAACTTACTTTTAGATCACTTTATTTAGCAGGTATAACCGCATTAGTCAGTGATGCTATTGGTTTTACAACATTAATGGTAATTGATATTGGTGTTATTCAAGAACTTGCTATTGCAGCAAGTATAGGGGTAGCCATTATTATTATTACTAACTTAGTTGCCTTGCCTATCATATTAAGTTTTATCGGTATATCACCTAAAGCAGTTGAATATTCTAGAAAAAACACCCACAACATTAGTTTAGTTGAAAAACTATTTGCTAACTTTACTAGAGCCCCTTTAGCCATACTCACTATTATAGTTTCTATCGGTTTATTTTCAGGTGGATTATATTATTCTCAATTTATGAAAATAGGTGATTTAGATGCTGGTGCGCCTGAGCTAAGAGCTGATTCTAGGTATAACCTTGATAATGCCTTTATTGTTAAAAATTATACCGCAAGTACGGATGTATTTGTGGTCATGGTGGAAACAGCGGCTGATCAATGCAGTAAGTATGACAACTTAGTACTTATAGATCAGCTTGAATGGCAGCTTAAAAATACCGCAGGTGTTCAAAATGTTATCTCGATAACTGACATTTCAAAACGGGGCATGTTTGGCCTTAATGAAGGTTCATTAAAGTGGGTTAATTTAAACAGAAATAAATTTGTAGTCAATGCAACATTATCACAGGTCCCATCAGGGTTTATTAATGGTGACTGCTCGATGGCTCCTATTATCATTTTCTTAAATGATCACAAAGCAGACACCTTGAAAACAGTCGTCAATCAAGTTAAAAAGTTTAGTGCTAAATATCCTCAAGATGATATTAAATTTCTTCTTGCTGCTGGCAATGCTGGTGTTGAGGCTTCAACTAACATTGTTATTGAAGAAGCCCAAACTGAAATGCTTATTTGGGTGTATTCAGTGGTTATCGTGATTTGTTTAATTACCTTTAGGTCTGTGCCCGTTGTGATCTGTATTATCCTTCCTTTGATTGTTACCTCTATATTAAGCCAAGCGCTAATGGCCTTTTTAGGCATAGGCGTTAAAGTGGCAACATTACCTGTAATTGCTTTAGGCGTAGGCATAGGTGTTGATTATGGCATTTATATTTTCAGTAAAATTGAAGAAGGGCTTGCTATGAAAAAGTCACTTTATTTGTCTTACTTATATACGTTAAACCAAACAGGTAAAGCGGTAGGTTTTACGGGTATAACCTTAGCGATTTGTGTGGCGACATGGTTTTTCTCCCCGATTAAATTTCAATCAGATATGGGGCTATTACTAACCTTTATGTTTGTTTTTAATATGATAGGTGCACTTACCTTAATTCCTGCTTTAGCGTGGCTATTACGTATAGGAAAAAACAACGTAAAGCTTAGTTGATACTTCCTATATTTTTAAAATACTTTAACAATGGCAATATTGTTAAAGTATTAGGTTGAGCTTTAAAAGATGTAATTGAATAAATTTAAGGATAAAAAGTGACTTTAATTAATAATACTCATGTTTCAGGAGTGCACTGCTCTAGTACTGCAATTGCTGATTTAGTTCGTTTTCATCATTTTGATTGGAGTGAAGCATTTTGCTTTGGTATCGGTGGAGGTTTAGGTGTTACTTATTTACAAACCCCTGATTCATCCCCTACTCGTTTACTGCATACTCGCTCTTTAGGGTATGAAAAGCGCTTTTTCAATGTCATTGGTGTTGATGACTTTTCATGGTTAAGTGCCAGTACAGAAGAAGAAAGTGAACAACAACTTCTTTGTGCATTAAACGAGGGGCGGCCAGCACTTCTGCTTACCGATATTTTTTATTTACATTACTTTAATTCATCAAGTCACTTTCCTGGCCATGGAATTATGGTTTGGGGTTACGATAAAAACGATAGCATTTATTATGTCACCGATACGGAGCGAGAACACATAGAATGCGTAGCTTTTTCTGATATGAGAAAAGCTCGAGTATCAACAACCCCTCCTTTTCTATGTAATGGCGATTTTTACGCCCCAAAAAGTCTAACTAAACCCGTTGATTTACAACCACTCTGTAAGTTAGCTATTAGAGAAAATGCTGCGCGACTGCTTGATTCAACCGATCCTTCAAGCGGTTTATTTGCACTAGAAACGTTAATAGACGACCTTGATAGCTGGTCTAAGTCTGCTGATTGGCAATGGAACTGTCGATTTGCCTATCAAACTATTGAAAAACGAGGTACAGGCGGCAGCGGTTTTAGAAAAATGTATGCTCAATTCTTATCTGAGGCTAGCCAACATGTAAACTCTGTTAAAACCTTAGCATTAGAAAGTAAAATGATTGCAAGTGCGCAATGTTGGTATGATCTTTCAAACGCTTTCAAACAAACTTCTGAACAGAAAACACCTGACTTTACATTAATTAAAGAGTGCATAAAACAAGTCATTACAGCAGAAACTTACTATTGTGAAAATGCCTTATTAGTTTGAATAAAGAACTCAGTAAACGAATGAATTAAAAAACCAAGGAATATGCATGAATACTTCAAGAAATATAATCAATAGAGTTGCTATGGGTGATGTTTTTAGGCGCAAAGCGATGGTATCCCCAAACCTTGATGCTATTGTAGAGTACAGAAATAACAAAAGACTTTCTTACACACACTTAGAACTAAATAAAGCACTAAACAAAATTGATAATATACTAAGAGAATTAAATATAAAACAAGGCGATAGAGTTGCATTAGCTAGCCCTAATTCACTTGAGTTTGCCTTAGTTGTATATGGTTGCATGAAAGCTGGTGTTGTTGTTGTTCCTATAAATTATTTACAAGGACATTCCGATTTAGTTTTTACGCTTAATCACTGTGAGGCAAAAGCATTGTTTGTTGAAGATTCATTAATTGAAAAATTTGAACAATGCAAAAATGAATTTCACTTTTTAAACCATTGGATTTCAATACCTGTTACAGGTTGCTCAGTGCCAAGCACTTACCTAAGCTTTAATCATTTACTTGAAAATGCTTCTGATCTAGAGAATGAAGATTTAATCATTAACGATCGTGATCCTCTACAAATTCTATATACCAGTGGCACAACATCAAAACCTAAAGGTGTTGAAACGTCTCACCTTGCACTATTTATTAATAGTTTATCAGCCGCTATTGAACTAGGCATTAAAAAAGAAAGTATTGGAACCTCAGTAATGCCGATGTTTCATTGTGCACAACATCTAATTTCAACGTCTATTTTACATATGAATGGCGCAGTACTCATCTTTAGAAACTTCGAGCCTGAAAGTTTTGTTAAAGTTATTGAAAAAGAAAAAGTTAACTTTGTTTTTCTTTTACCTTTGATGTGGAAAGCGCTTTTAGAGGTTACTAACATAGAAAAATACGATTTCAGTGCATTAGATACTTGTATGTATGCCATGGCCCCAATTGATAAACCAAGCTTACTCCGATTAAAAGCTGTTTTTAAATGTCCGTTTATTTTAGGCTCTGGTCAAACAGAAATGACTCCTGTTACCACCGTATTTCAAGACAAGTGGTCTTATAAGGATGGGAATTACTGGGGAGAAGCCTTAGTAACAACAGATCAAGCTATAATGGATGATAATGGACAAATATTACCTGATGGTGAAATAGGTGAAATTGTCTGGCGTTCACCTTCAACGATGAGCGGCTATTATAAAGATCCAGAAGCTACTGCTGAAGTATCTATTTTTGGCTGGCATCATTCAGGCGATCTAGGTTATTTTGATGAAGATCATCAATTAATGTTTGTTGATAGAAAAAAAGACATGATCAAAACAGGTGGTGAAAATGTTCCTTCTGTTAAAGTAGAGCGAGTTTTAATGTCACACCCTAGCGTAGCTGGTGTTACAGTGATAGGCTTACCACACCCTCATTGGACGGAAGCGGTAACTGCTATTGTTACTCCTAAAATTGATACAAATGTGACAGAAAAAGAACTAATAGAGCTTTGTAAAAACGAACTTGCGGGCTACGAAGTGCCAAAGCGGGTTATATTTGTAAATGATATTGTTAAGACAGCTACAGGGAAATTTCTTAAAGCGCCTTTACGTAAAAAATATGCAAACCTATATTTATAAGAGGGTGTAAACAGCCACCAACACCACCTGAAATAGGATCGGCACTATACAATGCTACCAGAGCGTATATACCCATTTTCTTTAGCTGCAATTAATGCCTGTGTTCTATTTTTAACATTGAGTTTCAAATAAATATTATGTAAGTGCCACTTTAAAGTTCCTTCAGAAATATTTAATTCTTCGGCAACTTTTTTATTGGGATGCCCTTCTTCGAGCTTTAGAATTATTTCTTTTTCTTTAGCAGTCAATGGCTCAATTAATTTTTGTTTTTTATATTCAATATCAGGACACTGTTTTAATAGTAAGCTTATAAAATTATGCTGCTCTTTGGTTAGTTTTTCATTAATAGCAAACAATAATAATTGATAAACTAATTGACCTTCATCAACATACATACGGATATATTTTCTAGTTCTTGATATTTCTATAGATTCTATAAAAAATATTAACGCATTTTTTTTATCTTCCATTTCAAAATGCACTATGCTCATCAATAGTAACCAATAAGATAGTTGCCTCATTTGGAAATTTTTTTGACTTTTATCAATCAACTGGTGTAATTTATCTATAGCTTCTTGATACTTTTTTTCAGTAATTAACTGATGAATTAAAGACTTACTAATTATTTTACATTGATCAACATCTACATCATAATTATTCATTTTTTCGTGTTGTATTTTATACAATCGAGCATAATTATCAGCTTCTTTAGCGCGTTTATGAAGTAACAGTAAAGTTATCAAATCATCGACTAAAGTTAACTTAAGCCTGAAAAGCTGTGCACTTTCAGACCACTTAATTCCATCTTTTAAAACATTGACTCCTTCATCAACTGAGCCTTCTGCGACAAAAAGTTTATATTCAGTTTGAAATAATGCGATCAGTATATCGGTTGACCCCTGTTCTTTAATATACTTATGGCAATTTTTTATATATTTACGAGCATAATCTAAGTCATTATATTCATAATAAATTCTAGACATTAACGTTGATAACATATAACCAATATGAGACTCCTTACCTAATTTAACTCTAACTTCTTCTAAACCCTCTTGTGCTTGTTGAAAAGCTTCATGGTGAAAGCCTTGTTTTGCATATAATACTGACAAAATAGCGGTTGCCCAACCTTTTCCAAAAGAGCTTTCTGCGTCTTTAAAGCTTTCTAGAGCACTTAACAAAGATTTTTTTCCTTCATCAAATAAAGAGATACATTTACAGCTGAAACCTTTTACTAAATTAGCCATTGCCAATTCAAAGTGGAATTGATTCGTTTTTTGGTATACCTCAATGTGACCCCATTCATGTAACCAATGAGTTATTTTTGAATTTAAACCTTTAATATCATCGGTTAAGCCTGACATAACAAAAGCAGCTAAACTGGTTTGTCTTTTAATTATATCAACAGTTCTTTCATCGAAATTATGTAGCTGTGCTAGCAATATATTGGAGTTTTCTTGCATTTTTTCAAATTGCTTGGTGAAGCAAAGCACTAATACATAATTAGCTCTAATTAAGGGATATTTATCTAAAAAAGTTTTTGGAAGTTTTTGAACCCAATCAATATAATCATAGTGACGACCTTTTTTAAGAAATATATTTAAATCATTTTCTATCCATTTTGAGGCAATTTCAAATTGTCCCACTTTCAGCGTTAGCTCTATTGCCTTCGTTGACTGTTTATTATTATACAACCAATTTGCAGCACGTATTGAGCATTCTAAAAGACCAAAATCACCTAAAGCCAGTTTTGCTTTGTTTCTTATAAACTGTAGAAATAAAGGGTGAAACTTAAAATGATCATGAGATATTGTTGTAATAAATGTATTATTTGTTATTAAATTAGACAATTTAATATGGGCATTTTGATCTTGAGTGATGTCATTACACAACGAAAGATGAAACTCATCTACGACTGAAATTTTATGGATAAAATCTTTTAAATCTCCCGATTGATTATTATATGACTTCTCTGAAAAATAAGTTTCTAAATTCTGATTACCTCGTTGCAAATCTTCTATTATTAAATTGATTCCATCTTCTTCTGTAATATGATTAAGTACAAACTGAATACCAAGAGGCCAACCGTCTGTAGTACTTAATAACTCCTCAAGCTTTAAATTTTGAATGTTATTAAAGCCTTTCTCATCAAATAACTTTCTGACATCAGAAAAAGTTAACTTTAAATGAGATTCATCAATAATTGTTACTTGGTTCTTTAATAATAAATCTGAATAGTGAAAATTAGGTGATTTTGTACAAGTTACAATAAGATGAAATTGATTCGCTAAATTAGTAATAAAACGACTTATTATTTTATTAGCCGAAGTATTTGTTATTAAATCAACATCATCCACAAAAATATAATCAATTTCACTTGAGACACATGCAGCCAACATCGAATTAATAATAGGCTCTAATGATGGTAAAGATATATTATCAAGCTGATTCATAAAAGATATATCAACATTCGATTGAGCAACATTAAGCGATAAAACTATTTTTTCAAGAAGTACAATGGGGTTATTGTCAGAATGAGAAAGTGACAGGTATATAGGTGTTCTTAACTTTTTATTCTCTTGATAAAGCTTGTTTAATAGAACTGTTTTACCAAATCCTGGCTGAGACTGAATAATGGTTAGTTTGTTTTGATGAATATTATAGTTTTTATAGAGAGTGTGCATAGGTTATTTATCAAACATTCTTTATTCCGAGTATTTTTAAACTATATGACGATTATCATTAAGTTGTAAATAGACTCATACAAATATTAGTCATACTTATATGAGCCAAAACTATAACAAGGCTTAAAATTTATAACCTATCATTAATGAATACACTATAGGGTCTACATCAATTGTTGCAGAGCCTTTAGCGCCATTAGCCATATCAAAAGTCAAATCTGTCGAAATATCAGCATATCTTAGTGAAGCATTAACAAACCAAGCTTCATTTAAGTAATAATCAGCACCCACTTGTACCGCAACACCTACAGAGCTATCTAGCGATAAATTACTAAAACCACCAGCTTGTCCTGCTGCATTAAACTCTTCATCAAAGAAAAAAGTATAATTAATACCAAGACCAACATAAGGTTGAAAAGCTGATGTGGTATCAAAATAATATAGGGCACTAACAATCGGAGGTAAATGACTAATTTCAGCTACATTACCACCTTCAAGCGCTACATCATGCGTAAAAGGTGTGGCAACAATAAGCTCTACAGCCCAGTTAGAATCAAAAAAGTAAGCAATAGTGCCACTTAATTGTGGATTATCATCTACAGTCAAATTTAAACCTGAATCGGCTCCATCTAAAAATACAGGCGATTTTCCGCTATCGGGATCAACTAATGAAAATCCTCCTCTAACGGTGATATCACCAGCTTCAGAGGCTGAAACCAATGTAGGTAGCATTAATGCTGAACAGACAAGTGTAGATAGTATAGTATTTTTCATAAGTATTCCTTTTTTCTTAAAATTATTGTTTTAATATGTGCTTATATAAAGCTGTAAATATTTATTTCTAGGCGTTTAAAATCATGTCTGCGGCTTTTTCTGCAATCATCATAGTAGGCGCATTTGTATTGCCGGTTACAACATTCGGCATTATAGAAGCATCAACAACGCGTAAGCCTTTTACTCCGTAAACTTTTAATTGATTATCTACAACCGCCATATTATCAACACCCATTTTACATGTGCCAACGGGGTGATAGATGCTCTCGGCACGCTTGCGAATATCTTCTCTAATTTGATCATCTGTTTCAACAAGGTTGCCAGGCGCAACCTCTTTATCTCTATAAGGAGCAAAAGCTTTAGTATTGAGTAGTTCTCGCCCAATTTTATATCCATTGACTAAGTTAACCCAATCTTCTTCTTCGGTTAAATAACGCGGTTGAATAAGCGGATCGTCAAGTGGATTAGCGGTTTTCAAACCAATAAAGCCACGACTTTTAGGTTGTAAGTCACATATATGTAATGTGTAACCATACCCAAACATTATTTCACGGCCATGATTTTTTAAATAGGTTGGTAAAAAATGAAATTGAATATTCGGTGTTTTTTGTTTTTTGTCACTTTTAACAAAACCACCACTTTCAGCAACATTACTCGTTAAAAAGCCCTTTCTATTTTTAATGTAATCGACTGTTGCTACAGCACCTTTCACCATACCCAATGGTGTAACAGAGATAGCATCTTTACTTATTGAACTATGCATAATGGTAATATCGAGGTGATCTTGTAAATTTTGTCCTACCCCTTCAAGCTTTTTAACAACAGGGATATTATGGCGTTTCAATTCAGCTTCAGGACCTACCCCTGATAACATTAATAATTGTGGTGAGTTTAATGCTCCACCGCTTAATATAACTTCGCCTTTGCTTTTTAAAGACACAGTATGAATAGCACCATTTTTAGAGTATTCAACGCCTACCGCTTGAGTTTTATCAAATAAAACTTTGGTAACATGTGCAGCAGAAATAACATCAAGATTTGAACGTCCCAATACAGGTGTTAAATAGCCTTTTGCAGAACTACAACGTTCTCCATTTTTTTGTGTAACTTGATAATAACCAACACCTTCTTGGTCTTCACCGTTAAAGTCATTATTGACTTTAAAACCAACTTCTTCGCCTGCGCCAATAAAGGCACCACTTAAGGTATTTACTGTTCTTAAATTATCAACTGACAGCGGCCCTGAATTACCATGAAGCTTACAGTCCATAGTTTGATTACCTTCAGATTTAATAAAATAAGGTAAAACATCTTGGTAAGACCAACCTTTATTACCTAACTTTTCCCAACTATCATAATCCTTTTTTTGGCCACGAATATAAACCATCGCGTTGATAGAACTACTACCACCATAAGCCTTGCCTCTTGGCCAAAACAACTCACGGCCGTTCAACTCAGTTTGCAAATCAGTATTAAATTGCCAGTTAAGTTTTTTACTTCGAGATAATAGTGCTATACCCACTGGAACATGTATTAAAGCACTTTTATCTTCTGGTCCTGCTTCAACTAATAATACTTTCTTATTGGTATCCGCTGATAAACGATTTGCAAGAACACAACCCGCAGATCCTGCACCAACTATTATGAAATCATACATACTAATTCTAACCTTCTTCAATAACTTTCTAAAAATAACAAGACAGATTAGCGCAAGAAAATAGATTACTTACGCTAATTGTTATTAACTTGACTGTTCTACAAAGTCAGGTTTTTCTCGCACAAAACAATCAGGGCAAGGAAAATCGTCCGGTAAATCATCAAATTTCGTTCCTGCTGGATACCCTTCGTGCTCTGCGCCTAGGGTTTCATCATAAATATAACCACAATCTGGACATTCATATTTGTTCATTGTTATTTTCCTTTTATATTAAAATTCAAATATAGTTCTTGTTATTTAATTAATGAGTAAAAAATTAGTTAACCATAATTAAAGAGTATGTCAGAACACCAATACAGGTGGTTGCAAAAACACCATGTATAGCAATAATTAAAGAAGGTGTTTTACGTTGTTTAAACCACTTTCCAAACACTAAAAAACCAAAAATCAATAAAAGGCTAAACAATCCTACTGAGATCCAGCCCCAATCACTCCAATAGCCTCTTAACTGTCCCATAAAAAGAAGTAACAAGCCGATACAACCAGCCACACCATGAGACCCGATCATAAAGCGATTTACTTTTTTATTGTTTTTTCTACGTTTAACTAAATATAGGCCAAAAAAAGCCACCATAACAAAAACTAACAGCGCTAAAAATTGCATAAATTATCCTCATATTAGATAGAACAATAAATATAAATATTTATTGTTCTGTTTCATTTACGCTGCTTTAGCAACCTTAGGGTTGTGATAACGCTTAAATACTTCATCCTGTACATCAGGGTCAATATTTACTTTAGTCATATCCCCTTCTGCCCAGTTAACTACCATTGGGTTCATTACTGAAAACCATGCTGATGGAAACATTGCAACAGCAAACATCCACGGGTAACCCGATGGTAAACCTGGAACTTCAGGATAATCTCTTAATAATTGATAAGGACGAGTAGGATGAGCATGATGATCTGAATGGCGTTGTAAATGCAATAATACTAAGTTAGATACTTTATGATTACTATTCCATGAATGTCTTGCTTGACAACGCTCATAACGGCCGTTGGCATCACGTTCACGCATTAAACCATAGTGTTCTACATAGTTAGCACAGGTTAATTGCCACCAGCCGTAACCTGCTGCTATGGCTAAAAATGGGATCATAACGGGGCCAAAGTAAGCCAACATTAAAGTGTATGCCGTGATTGTAATAAGCGCTGGTTGAATAATTTCATTACTTAACGACCATTCAGATTTACCTAAACGGTGTAGCCTTGCAGATTCAAGTTCCCATGCACGCCTAAAAGCACCAGGGATTTCTCTTTGAACAAACTTATAAATTGTTTCACCAAACCTTGATGTTGCTGGGTCTTCTGGTGTCGCTACATCTTTATGATGACCTTTATTATGCTCAATAAAGAAATGACCATAACCACTACAAGCAAGCATCAACTTAGCGCAAAAAACTTGAGCTTTATCATTAACTTTATGACCAAGTTCGTGCCCTGCAACCAAAGCAAGACCATTAGCAATACCTGCACTTAATGCCCCGCCTAAAATACTAAACCAAGAAAAATCAAAAGATGATACGACGTATGCCATATAAACTAATGCGACCCAATGAGCTACCGTAGCACCATACATTATATAAACGTAATAACGGTCTTTGCCTAATTCGTCCATTAATTCATCACTAGGGTTTGCAGCATCTAGGCCTGAAAGGTGATCGAGTAAAGGAAGTATTGCATAAAGAACAACAAACATAGACCATAGCCACAATCCATTACCTGTTTGAGAAGCAATATATGCTGACAGAATTGGTACTCCTGGCAATATCATCGAAGTTAAATACCAATAGCGCTTACTTTTTATCCAGCTACTATCTTCTTCCAAAACATCGGCAGTAACATCTTCAACTCCCGAGTTTTGAATGCCCGTTTGTATTTTCTTTATATTTTCCGTCATGACTTTCTCACTTAAACTTTTTATAATATTTATTTAGTTAGTTCAGAAACAGCTAATAAAATTAATTAAAACTAACTCATTATGTTTAACTAAAAAAACTATGCCTGAAATATCGCCCTAATAAACCTAACAATAGTTAGGGCTAAACAATCTTTTATCTTTAAAGACAATGCGTGAACATGATAATAAAGTGATAACAATTTATTCTTTTTGAAGTCAAAATATTCTATAGTGATTATTTTCTATATAAATATTGATGAACAGCTGCTTCATGCTAAATTTTCATATAGTCTATTTTTTAAGGAGAAAACAATGATGATATGGGTGAAAAATATGTTGATTTTCATGTATAGTATTTTTTGCTATGTCATTGCAATAACAGGTCAATTATGGTTTATTTTCTATCTTAGCGACTGGCAACTCATAGAAAAATCTATTCATTCCCCTCAAGAAGTAAACTTTTTTGTTGCTTTACTGATAAACATTCTTTTAATAATAATTTTTGCTTCTCAGCACTCCTTCATGGCTAGAAATTGGTTTAAAAAAATCATTACAACTTTTATTCATCCCGCAAGTGAACGCTGTACCTATGTATTAATGTCAGGTTTATCCTTATGGTTAATTATATTTCTTTGGCAACCGATTAATGGCACTATTTGGCATATTGAAAATGACATAATGTCTTCTTTCATATTCTTCTTATTTATCTTTGGATGGGCTTTTTCATCATTGGCTACTTTCAATATTAATCATTTCGAACTATTTGGTTTACAGCAAGCTTATTTAAATTTAGTCAATAAACGTCCTGCTCAAATAAATTTTACAGAAAAACTTTTTTATAAATTTATCCGCCACCCCATACAGTTGGGTATATTAATTGGTATTTGGGCAACATCAAACATGACATATGGACATTTTACAATATCAATACTATTAACTTTATATATTTTCTTAGGGCTATATTTTGAAGAAAAAGATTTGGTGAACACTTTAGGTGACGCATATAAGGATTATAAACAACGGGTAGGCTTAGTAATACCTAAAATTTGGCGTTAAACCAAATACTGTAATAATTTAGTTTCATATTAAAATAAAGTTATATGAGTTTCTATAAATATAAGACCATCAACGCTACAAGGATGCAGCTAATTGACAATGCAGGATCTATACCCGCTTCAATATACGAGTTCTACATCTTGAGGTAACATGGGTATACATTCTCCTGAGTATATTGGGTTGAAACCCAATGGTATGGACTCCTCCAACTTTAATCGAATATAGACTAAGGTTGGTGTAACCAAACAAAAAAGGAATCCATACCATGAACAATAATATAACAATTACAATTGATTTAGCTAAAACTATTTTCCAAATAGCTGTATTTAATAAGTCTGGGAATGTCATTTACAACAAGGCTGTTAAAGAAAAAGGCATGCGACAACTTGTTGATAAATACCCACAAGCTGACATTTACATGGAAGCGTGTGGCTCAAGTCATTATTGGGGACGTTATTTTAAAAAACACGGCCACTTGGTTGGATTACTCCCAGCTCAAATAGTTGCCAAGTTTCGTACTGGAAATAAAAGTGACAAGAACGATGCTTTGGCTATTTATGCCGTAAGTCAAAGCAAAAATAACAACATACATTTGATACCTGTCTTGACTTTAGAGCAACAAGATATTTCGATAATGCATACATACCGTGAAGGCTGCAAAAAACAGAGAAATCAAATAGCATCACGTATTAGAGGCTTAGGTTTAGAATATGGTGTTAAATTCCCATTAGGTATTAACAAGCTATGTGAACAGATGAAAGATGTATTAGAAGATGCTGAAAATGAATTAACAACCAAAGGAAGAAATATAATTGTAACTTCCCAACATCCAGTTAACCGATCAGGTTATATCCACTCATATTCTCATCAAGTCAGCGATAGCTTATTACAACGTGAATTTGATAAAGTAAATTTCATTTAGACAGCAAGCA
>MAAB01029577.1_pt1 | contig 69127 bp, 68 predicted proteins | sample 1115991 | NCBI WGS metagenome assembly MAAB01 (sample SAMN04961124, study PRJNA320927) | seawater metagenome | isolation source: sample BD02T18 sea water enriched with oil for 18 days | place: USA:Gulf of Mexico | collected 2013-07-27
GCGACAATAGCGACATGGTCCCACCTGATCCCATTCCGAACTCAGAAGTGAAACGTGTTAGCGCCGATGGTAGTGTGGGAGTTCCCATGTGAGAGTAGGACATTGCTAGGCTTCTAATACAGAAAGCCCGTTACTGATGTAACGGGCTTTTGTTCTTAGGGTTTAATTGATTTAGTATTTTATAAGTACTCACTCAATTATATCTTTGATATAACCAATTTTGTCTAGCGACAATAGCAACATGGCACCACCTGATCCCATTCCGAACTCAGAAGTGAAACGTGTTAGCGCCGATGGTAGTGTGGGAGTTCCCATGTGAGAGTAGGTCATTGCTAGGCTCCTATTTAGAAAGCCCGATTTGAAAGAATCGGGCTTTTTTCATGTCTGAAGAAAATGATTTATAATCTCTGTAACATACAAATTATTACTTCTATGATAAGCAAACGTAATAGTTCTTAATCATTTATACTTTGACGAAAAAGTCGGAACAAAACTATGTGGTCAACAACACTTAACTGGAATGACGCAAAAACAAGAGCGAATTTAATCACAAGAATAAGAGACTTCTTTAAGCATAGAAATGTTATTGAAGTAGAAACCCCTTCATTGTCTTTAGGTACTGTCACAGACCCTTTTATAGATGCCTTTTGTTCAAAATATAATTTTCTCCACAGTAGTCATATCAGCGAAGAAACTCCCTATTACTTACAAACCTCACCTGAGTTCCATATGAAACGTTTGTTAGCATCTGGTTTCGGCTGTATTTATCAAATTTGCAAAGCGTTTCGTCATGAAGGTTCAGGAAAAAATCACAATCCTGAGTTTACAATGTTGGAATGGTATCGTTTAGGCTTTAATCAGCATGACTTAATGAATGAGCTTGATGAATTATTGTCACTGATATTAGATACATCACAGGGAGAAAAAATTAGCTATCAAGATCTATTCTTACGACATATTTGCATAGATCCCTTAACGGCAAGTTTCGAAGAACTTTACGCGGTTGTTAAACATTATCAGAAAGAAGCAGACTGGTTATATTCATCCAATGATATTGATTTATTATTACAGTTTATTTTTTCTGAAATAATTGAGTCTCGTATTGGGTTAAACGTACCATGCTTTGTTTATAACTTCCCAATTGCACAGGCTTCATTAGCTCGGGTATGCACAAATGATCTTCGAGTTGCTCAAAGATTCGAATGCTATTATAAAGGCGTAGAGCTAGCTAATGGATTTGATGAATTAACAGATGCAAGTGTACAAGTCACCAGATTTCAAGAAGATAATTATAAAAGAAAGCAGTTAGGATTAAGTATTCGTGAAATTGACGAAAATTTTATTTCTGCGCTAAAGTCAGGTTTACCTCAATGTTCAGGTGTTGCGCTAGGCGTTGATAGGCTAGTAATGTTGGCGTTGCAGAAAACTCATATTGAAGAAGTGATCACATTTCCGATTGATCGAGCTTAGAAAGTTTTGTGATAATATATCAATTGTGATAGTATTCACTTTGTCACTTGTTAAAAATAAATTTACCTAGAGTTGGAAATTAATCGTGCTTGATCGTATTGGTATAACTGCAACATCACTTTGTGCACTTCATTGCATTTTGTTACCTGTACTATTGCCTGCATTACCTTTATTAGGCTTAAGTTTTTTGGCGGATCATGCTTGGGAACATATATTTTTATTGATCACCGCTGTATTAGGTTCTGTAGCATTATTCTCTGGCTTTAAAAAGTATCATCGACGTATATATCCTTTCTACCTTCTGTTTTTAGGTGTTGGCATTTACTGGATAAAACATGATTTTTCTGAAGAGATTCAACCATACTTTATTGTTATTGGTGCTAGTTTAATTGTCGCTGCGCATCTTATTAATTTGAAATTGTGCAACAATTGCCGCGAATGCAATGGTGATACTTGTAAAACCAATTAATTTGCGACCTTTACACCCCTAGTTCCTTTAATTTTCTCGTTAAAGTATTCCGTCCCCAACCCAGTTTCTTTGCCGCTTCTTGTTTTCTTCCTTGTGTGAAATGAAGTGCGCGTTCGAGTAATATCTTTTCAAACTCAGGTAATGCTTGATCTATAATATTATTTTTTCCCTGCGCCAGTTGTTCATCAACCCAGTGTTGTAAATTCTGAGTCCAAGAAACAACTTCGGTAGAAATTGTCGTATGAACTGTTTTGTCAGACAACTCACTAGGTAGGTCATCTAATAAGATTTCTTTACCGCTAGCCATAACGGTTAGGTATCGACAACTGTTTTCTAGCTGACGGACATTTCCTGGCCATGAACATTGTTGTAAATAAGCTAACGTGGTTTTATGCAGCGTTTTTTGTTCAACTTCCAATTCTTTTGCCGCTAAATGAAGAAAATGATTACAGAGTTGTTCTATATCCTCTTTGCGTTCTCGTAAACTCGGTAACTGTATTCTGATAACATTTAAACGGTGAAATAGATCCTCACGGAATTCGCCATTACTCACTTGAACTTCTAAGTTTTGATGAGTTGCCGCAATTATTCTTACATCTACTTGAATAGGGGAATGACCGCCTACTCGATAGAACTGACCATCAGCCAATACGCGTAATAAACGTGTTTGAATATCTAATGGCATATCGCCTATTTCATCTAAAAATAATGTGCCTTTATGTGCTTGTTCAAATCGGCCTTGTCGAACCGCATTTGCCCCAGTAAATGCACCTTTCTCATGACCAAAAAGTTCTGATTCGATAAGATCTTTTGGTATAGCAGCCATATTTAATGGGATAAAAGGAGCATCAGAACGGGGGCTATGCATATGAAGGGCATGAGCAACTAACTCTTTACCTGTACCAGACTCACCATTAATTAATACACTAATACTCGAGCGAGATAGCCGTCCGATAGCACGAAAAACTTCTTGCATCGCAGGTGCGGCACCAATAATTCCTACTGAATCAGGAATCGCAATCGTTTGTTTCTGCTTAGCATTCTGCTCTCGAGAGTGAGTGATTGCTCGCTTCGTTAAAGAAATAGCCTCGTCGGTATCAAATGGCTTAGGTAAATATTCAAATGCGCCACTTTGATAAGCATTTACAGCACTATCAAGGTCAGAATGAGCAGTCATTATTATTACGGGAAGGTTAGGAAACTGATCGCTAATTTTACCCAGTAAGGATATGCCGTCAATATTTGGCATTTTAATATCAGAAATAATAACTTCCGGTTGCTGATGCTCTAGAGCAACGAGTAAATCTTCTGGCTTTTCGAAAGATGCTGAAGTAATGCTAGCACCAGACAGCGCTTTTTCTAAGACCCAGCGTATTGAGCTGTCATCATCTACAATCCAAACTTGCTCAATATTCATTATTTGTCTCTTCTTGTATAGGAAGTAAAATTAAAAATTCGGTATGGCCAGGGCGGCTATAGCAAGACAGTTTACCTTTATGCTGCTGAACCAAGGTTTGCGATATAGACAAGCCTAACCCGGTTCCGTTGTCTCGTGCAGATACCATTGGGTAAAATAATGTGTCTTGAATCTTTTCCGGAATACCTGGACCATTATCAATAATACTGATTTGCACACATAACTTCACGCGTCGTCCATTAATCGTCTTATTGCTTGCTGCTCGTGTTTTCAGCGTTATTTCGCACTCTTCATCGATTATTTGCACGGCGTTGTTAACGATATTCAAAACAGCCTGTTGTAACTTGTCTTGATCGAAATTTATCTCTGGAATTGATGGGTCATAATCCCGGTTAATTTTAATATTTTTCGGATTATTAAAACTAACTAATTGTGAAATCTTCTCTAAAACGATATGAATATTTTGTACTGCCATTTTAGGGAGTTGATTTGGTCCTAAAAGTTTGTCGACTAAATTTGTTAGCCGATCAGCTTGTTCAATAATCATTTCTGTATATTCTTGTTGATCTTGGTTGAGCTCTTTACTGAGAAGTTGAGCTGCACCACGTAAGCCACCAAGAGGATTTTTGATTTCATGAGCGAGGCCTCGTATTAGATCTCGAGCAGATTCCCACTGTTGGTGTTGAAATGCCTCTATACTCATTTGCTTTTGTTGATCGATTTGTTTGAATTCTAGTAAAATATGGGGCTGTTTACTAAACTCAACGGACGATGCTGTAATTTCAACAGTAATGCGGCTATGATCAAAAAATTCAATCGATACGTCACTATCACTAAATTCCTGTCCTGAAGTTAACAGTTGCTCCAAGCGATCATTTTTTATGGGGGAGTTATAAAAGACCGTCGTAATGGGTAAATTATATAATTTATTAAAACTCTTAACGAGTAATGCTTCAGCGGCTGGATTTACATATTTAATATTAAGATTGCTGTCTAGTACAACAACAGCTGTGACCATTTGGTTGGGCAACTTTTGCTGATAACTTAATTTTAGCTGCTGAACACGATTGCTATCGCTAGACATAAAAAACCCTTGCACCAAAGTGGTGCGAATAAAATGTTAGTGTAGTTACTTTTGGTGCACGTTGCACTGACTTTCAACTAATTAGCTTTATTAACCGATGCTCTGTGCATATAGAAGGTTATAGGGTTTGATAATGCAATTACCTTGCCTTGTTCGTTGAGTAATTTCATTTTTATGATATGTTCGCCTCGATCGATATTTCTTAGGACAAACATTGAATGTGGCTGGGGTTCTTCATAAGGTTTGTCATCCAAATATAATTGGATCTTTAAACCTCTTTTGAAAATAGGTTTGATACGACCTGCGACATAAACTGAGCCGGTATTATCTCTAATCGTTGCATTCATCGCTGGCTGGTTTATTTCGACTTCATAATCTTCTTTAATAACTTTAGGGTTCAAGTCGAGAACTGATGTGTCGATTGACGACATATTATTTGGTTCTTTGATTTCAACTTCTTCTGCTCCGGGTTTAGGGCTATCCGAGAAAACCAAAACACCTTCATCATTACGCCATACATATATTTTTGTTGAAGTCGCAAAGACATTACTAGTGAGTAATGTGATGGTTAAAATCATGGACATCAATAAAAAACGGCGCAAAGTTTATCTCCCTTTAAAAGGCTTACTATAAACTTATATAACTATTGGGTTTTTATCCACAAAAAAGCTCACCGAAGTGAGCTTTTTTTATTATTAAATAACTTAGTGCATATTACACGCTGTAGTACATAGCAAATTCTACAGGGTGAGTAGAAGAGTTTAATAACTCAACTTCTTCACGTTTTAAACCAATGTAAGCATTAATCATATCGATATCCATAACGCCACCAGCAGTTAAGAAGTCATTATCAGCTTCTAAGCTATCTAGTGCTTCTTCTAATGAAGAACATACTTGTGGAATTTCTGCTGCTTCTTCCGCTGGTAAGTCATATAAATCTTTATCCATAGCTTCGCCAGGATGGATTTTGTTTTTAATTCCGTCAAGACCGGCCATTAACATTGCCGTGAAACCTAAGTAAGGGTTCATCGTCGGATCAGGGAAACGAACTTCGATACGCATTGCTTTTGGCGTTGGAACAATTGGAATACGAATCGACGCACTACGGTTACGTGCAGAGTAAGCTAGCATTACTGGCGCTTCAAAACCTGGTACAAGACGTTTGTACGAGTTAGTTGATGCGTTAGTGAAAGCGTTTAATGCTTTAGCATGCTTGATGATGCCACCAATGTAATAAATAGCCATTTCAGATAATCCGCCGTACTTATCGCCAGAGAATAAGTTAACGCCATCTTTAGCTAAAGATTGGTGAACATGCATACCAGTACCGTTGTCACCAACAATAGGCTTAGGCATAAAAGTTGCTGTTTTACCGTAAGCGTGTGCTACGTTATGAACAACATACTTATAGATTTGTACTTCATCCGCTTTCTTAACCATAGTGTTAAAGCGACATGCAATTTCGTTTTGACCAGCTGTAGCAACTTCATGATGATGTGCTTCAACAACCAAACCCATTTCTTCCATGACTAAACACATAGCTGAACGTAAATCTTGAGATGAATCAACTGGAGAAGTTGGGAAGTAACCACCTTTAACACCAGGACGATGCCCCATGTTACCTTCTTCATATTCAGTACCTGAGTTCCAAACGGCCTCTTTATCATCAATTTTGAAGAAAGAGCCACTCATATCAGTATGAAAGCGAACGTCATCAAAAACAAAGAACTCTGGCTCTGGACCGATTAACACTGTGTCTGCAATACCCGTAGAGCGCATGTACTCTTCAGCTCTGTTCGCAACGCTGCGTGGGTCACGACTATAACCTTGCATAGTAGCAGGTTCAACAATATCACAACGTAAGTTTAAAGTTACTGCATCAGTGAATGGGTCTAATACCGCTGTAGAAGGATCAGGTAACATTACCATGTCAGATTCATCAATACCTTTCCAGCCTTGAATTGAAGAACCATCAAACATTTTTCCGTCTTCAAAAAAATCTTCATTTACTTGATGATGAGGAATTGAAATGTGTTGCTCTTTACCTTTTGAATCCGTAAAGCGTAGGTCAACAAATTTAACATCGTTGTCTTTGATTAGATCTAATACTGCTTGTGACATGTAAAGTCTCCAGTGTCTGTAAAATAAAATACGTTTGCATTTAGCGTACTTGGCATTAAGCGAAATTCATGCCAATTGAAAAACTCTTTATATATAAGGGTTTAACTTATTGGATAAATCTTTGTTGCACCATATTGGTGCTTTGAGTGTTCCGTAGTGGTGCGCGCTATGCTCTTTAGTGCTTAAGAGTATAACAGGGCATTATACTTTGTGTGGAGGTTTGAAAAAAACGATGAAATATTTGTCGCTGTATTTATGAACTTGCTTACTGTATAATCCGCGCCCAATTATAGCCCTATATTCTTTTGATGAAAAAGTCTTTAAAGAAAGTGAGTAAAGCCAGTGTTAGATAAATTACGTAACGTCGCTATCATAGCCCATGTTGATCACGGTAAAACAACCTTGGTTGATAAACTATTAGAACAATCAGGTACCCTAGATGCCCGTGGCGGTCTTGAAGAACGCACGATGGACTCAAATGATATCGAAAAAGAACGTGGTATCACAATCTTAGCTAAAAATACGGCTATCAACTGGAATGGCTACCGTGTAAACATCGTAGATACTCCTGGTCACGCTGATTTTGGTGGTGAAGTTGAACGTGTTATGTCAATGGTAGATTCAGTTTTGCTTATCGTTGATGCACAAGAAGGTCCAATGCCACAAACGCGTTTCGTAACTAAAAAAGCGTTTGCTCAGGGTTTAAAACCAATTCTTGTTATCAATAAAGTTGATAAGCCAGGTTCTCGTCCTGACTGGGTTATGGATCAGGTTTTCGAATTATTCGATAATCTTGGCGCTACTGATGAGCAATTAGACTTTAAAGTTGTTTACGCTTCAGCAATTAATGGTTGGGCTTCGCTTGAAGAAGGCGAAACTGGCACTGACATGACTCCTTTATTTGATACGATTCTTAATGAAGTACCACAACCAGTAGCGGATCCTGATGGTCCTTTCCAAATGCAAATTTCTCAACTTGATTACAGTTCATACTTGGGCGTAATTGGTGTTGGTCGTATTACACGTGGTTCAGTTAAGCCAAACCAACAAGTCACTATTAATTTAGCAAACGGTGGCGTTCATAACGCTAAAGTAGGTAAAGTTTTTGGTTACTTAGGTTTAGAACGATTAGATATTGAAGAAGGGTTTGCGGGAGACATTATCGCAATCACTGGTTTAGGCGAATTAAAAATATCTGATACTGTTTGTTGTCCGACAGAAGTTGAAGGCTTACCTTTATTATCTGTTGATGAACCAACGATCAACATGACTTTCCAAGTTAATACTTCACCATTTTGTGGTAAAGAAGGTAAGTATGTTACTTCACGTAATATCAAAGACCGTTTAGATAAAGAATTGATTCATAACGTTGCATTACGTGTTGAACAACTTGCTGATGCAGATAAATTTAAAGTATCAGGTCGTGGTGAGCTTCACTTAGGCATATTAATTGAAAACATGCGTCGTGAAGGTTTTGAATTAGCAGTATCGCGCCCAGAAGTTATTATTCGTGAAGTTAATGGTGAATTACAAGAACCATATGAAACAGTAACGATTGATGTTGAAGAACAACATCAAGGACCTATTATGGAGAAAATGGGTGTTCGTAAAGCTGAATTAACCGATATGGCTCCAGATGGTACAGGTCGTATCCGTATGGATTTCATCATGCCTAGCCGTGGTTTAATTGGTTTCCAAACAGAATTCATGACATTAACATCAGGTTCTGGCTTAATTTACCATACATTCTTTGAATACGGACCTCATAAAGGTGGCGAAATTGGCCAACGTAAGAATGGTGTAATGATCGGTAATGCAACAGGTAAAGCATTAACTAACGCTATCTTTAACTTACAATCTCGTGGTCGCATGTTGATCGGACACGGTGTTGATATTTATGAAGGTCAAGTTATTGGTATTCATAGCCGTGATAACGATTTAACGGTAAACGCGCTTAAAGGTAAGCAGTTAACTAACGTTCGTTCATCAGGTACTGATGAAGCACAAACATTAACACCGCCTATCGTTATGTCTTTAGAGCAAGCGTTAGAATTTATTGATAATGATGAACTTGTTGAAGTAACACCTGATAACATCCGTATACGTAAAAAACTTTTAAAAGAGAATGAACGTAAGCGTGAAAGTCGTCCTAAGTAAGCCTTTTATTTAGTACGTAGATAAAAACCAGCTCCTGCTGGTTTTTTTATGCCTGAAATTTACAATTTTCGGCGTCATTAGCGAGTAAGCATAAACGTCAAATCTTGTAAGACATGTCTTAAAATAGCATCAGAATATATATTGAAAAAGCCCTGTGATTTTTGGGTTGGTTTTCAACCACATGTTTTATCTATAAAAATGTGATGTTTGGTTTAGGGGCGGAGAAAGTACATTGAAATAACCTTAGTTGTCATGACTGGCGAAAAGAGAATTTGTTGTTATTATTTAAATACGAATTAATATTATTTAGCAAAACGAGTTAGAGGGAGAATAAATATGATGGAACAAAAAAAAATCACTCGTTTAAATATATTATTTGAAAAAGTTGTAGCCGATAATGCCAATATAATAGAACGTAGAGAACTCAGTGTTCTGTATCAAGAATACATTAACGATGGCAGAGATAATACTCAGTCGGTACGGAGTTCAATACAATATCGTCACGCAATAGCATAAATAGAGGTCTAAAACTATTAGATACGCAGTACTTTCCAAGCATTAATTACAGAAAAGGAATTTCTCATGTCTCCAGAACAATTAAAAATATTACAGCGATTAAGCCAGCTTTTTGAAGAAGGTATTGCTGGACCCAGTCAAATAAAAGAACTTTCCAGTCTACTTGCGGCGATTAATCAAAATCATGGGCAAAGTGAGTTATTTCCTCATACAAATTTTGCTCACTCTCGACAAAGTAATCATAAAGCCTAATTCTTAAAGATGATAATTAACCACGTGTAAATTTTGCCGCATCTAGTATTGACCATAAATGAAATAGAGCGGCTATTATCCCCGGAATCACTAAATACCATAACGCATAACCACCGACACAAACGATAGCAAAAATTATTGCTGCAAATACTCTCCCTTGTACCAATTGCCCTAACCCAGGAAAAAAAATACTACATATTGCAGCAAGTACATTACCGCCAGAACCTTGACCAGACATAAAAGACCTTCACTTTTGTTTAAATTATTATTAATACTCGTTATCATCATATAACGTTCACTTTTGAAAAATAACCTTTTTTATGTTTCTGTTTATGAACAACCTCAACTTACAGCGGAAAGTGCAAACTATAATTCACTTTACTCGTTATTTTCTAGGGCGACTGTGGCGAGAACAATTACATGTTAGTGCGGGCTATTTATCGTATGTCACATTAATGTCTTTGATCCCATTACTCGTCGTTATGCTGTCCACAATGACTGCCTTTCCTATCTTCTCTGAAATAAAAGTATCTATAGAAAGTTTTGTTTATGAAAATTTTTTACCTGCCACAGGCGATGCTGTTAAGTTACACATTACTGGATTTGTTGAAAACGCGACTAAAATGTCCGCAATAGCTCTGATGTTTTTATTTGTTTTAGCACTTTTACTCATTTCTGCAATCGACAAAACGTTAAATAGATTATGGCAAATCAAAACTAAACGCCGGTTTGTTACCTCATTATCAGTGTATTGGTTAGTCTTAACTTTGGGTCCTATCCTCGTTGGTGCTAGCATTGCTACAACTTCTTATATTGTGTCGTTAGTCTCCTTAAACGCGTATGACTTCTTTGGATTAAGTGATTTTTTTGTTCGTTTATTACCATTATTATCTTCTATTGGAGCATTTTTGATCTTATATCTTATTGTACCCAATAAGGTTATACCTTTTAAATGTGCTTTGGGTGGAGCATTTGTCGCGGGCATTCTCTTTGAAATTGCAAAAGCGGGGTTTGCACAATATATTACCAAGTTACCGACCTATGAAACAATTTATGGAGCGCTGGCGGGGGTCCCCATTTTATTTTTATGGGTTTATTTATCTTGGTTAGTTGTCCTTTTTGGTGCTCTATTCACTTTGGCGTTAGAAAATTTTAAGCCAAGAAATTCAGAAAATCTAAGTTAGCTAAACTACAGTTCTGAATAAACTGCGCCATAATAGATACTATGGTTTAGATTCAGGGCAATATAAATGTCGCGATTTTTGTACCCTAAAATTTCAACGTACAAACAGGAATGGCTAAAGGTGAGTCATGGGCATAACCTTTATGTAGAACAATCAGGAATCTCTGATGGTATTCCTGTTATATATTTACATGGCGGTCCTGGTAGCGGTTCAAGTGAAGACCATCGTCGCTATTTTGATCCTGAAGTGTATCGTATTATTTTATTTGACCAACGTGGTTGTGGTAAATCTTTACCGTCCCCATCTATTAGTCACAATACTCCTGTACACCTCATAGCTGATTTAGAGACAATACGTGAGTCTTTGGGGATAGAGCAATGGTTAGTATGCGGCGGCTCTTGGGGGACCACTTTAGCCTTGTGTTATGGAATAGAATACTCGGAGAGAATTTTAGGATTTATTCTTCGAGGGGTATTTTTAGCAAGGAAAATCGATTATCAATGGTTATATTCTGATCAAGGGGCCTGTCGATTTTTCCCTGAATATTATAAAGAATTTGTTAATCACTTACCTCAACAGCTACAAGAATCACCGTTAACAGGATACCATCAACTTCTTAACTCAGATAATGAAGTCGCTGTTATTTCTGCGAGTAAAGCATGGGCATTATGGGAGCTGCGCCTATCAACCATTGAGCATTACCATATTGGTATGGCACATGTTGAAGATGCTCACCAAGCCTTATGTATGGCAAAGATTTCTGCGTATTACTTTGTTAATAATAGCTTTATCAGTGAAAACTATATACTTGAAAATATAAACCGCATTAAGCAATTGCCAGCAATCATTTTGCACGGTCGTTATGATATGGTTTGCCAGCTCTATCAAGCTTATGAATTAGCAGAGCAGTGGGGTAACTCACAATTACAGATCCTCCCATGTGCAGGGCATAGTGGCTTTGAACGACAAACTATTGATGCTTTTTGTCGAGCAAGCGATACTATGGGAAATTTTTTATCAGAGAACAGAAAATGATCGCATTAATTCAGCGTGTTTCACAAGCAAGTGTCACCGTAGATCAAGAAATTGTTGGGGAAATTAATCAGGGGATTTTAGTCTTGTTAGCGGTTGAACCAAACGATACTGAAGCTCAGGCTCGACGTTTGGCTGAACGTATTGCGGGTTATCGTATTTTTGAAGACAAAGCAGGAAAGATGAACCTTAATGTTAGCCAAATTAATGGTGAAATATTAGTGGTTTCGCAATTTACGTTAGCAGCGGATACAAACTCAGGCATGCGCCCTAGCTTTACTACCGCAGCAAAGCCTGAAGTAAGCATTCCTCTGTATCAGTATTTTTGTCAACAATTAAGAGAACGTGGCTTTCAGGTGCCGACTGGTAAGTTTGGTGCTGATATGAAAGTTGCTCTAGTGAATGATGGCCCCGTAACGTTCACGTTAACTTGTTAGGTAATAACAAGCCATAGTCGAAATATTTTCAACTTTACAAACCGTGTCGCCAATAGTTACGCCAGCGTTTAATTGTTCTTCCGGGTAAAGCTGATTGACCATTTAATGAAACTTCCGCCTGCGTTACCATCTCAGGTGGTAATAAATGGATAATAACATTTAAGTAATTCGGGATTTGAAAGTAGATTAAGTGTTTAGTCGGCGCAAGTACTTTCAATTCAGTCAGGAAATAATTAATTTCATCGTCGCTTGGGCTCGGTAAATTAATGGATAAAACAGCTTGTTCACCGACTTTGTTGAGAATGTTTTTCGTCAACATTATCGAATCATCCATTGATTGGCTACTCTGGTAGATATCACAAATAAACCAATCAGGTTTTATTCTTTTGTTGTAATGTAGCCAATCAAGAGCTGTTTGGTGATGTAAATTCACGTTAACAGACTGTGGGTTAAAATGCTGTGTAAAACAGTCAATAACCTCTTGAGAATACTCAATCGTATCTAAGGTTAACTCCGGTAAGTAATGCAATAAAAAGCGTGCTAAATTACCCCCACCTAAACCAAACTCAACGACATGTTTTGGCCGAAAAAATAATAATGGAGACAAAAGACTTATTTGATGAGGAAAAGTCAGTTGCCAAGGTTGACGTTTAAGCATCATACTTTGCACAACATCATCAAAGGCAAGCCAGCGATAATGCTTATTTTCACTTACCGATATTAATTCATCACTCTGAGATAAATAGGTAAGCTGGCCTTGTTGAATATGTTTAATTAATTTCATTAAAAACTTATGAGAGAATTTTCTTTAATTATTATAGGTAAGCATAACGAATGTTTGAGTGTAGAACACCAAAAAACCAACAAGAATTTGATCAATATTACTTTTTGCGCTGGAAAATTTTACGTGAACCGCTACAGCAAGAATTGGGTAGTGAGAAAGATGAGTTGGAATCACAAAGTGTTCATCGAGCTATCTTTGATAATAACGGCAATGTCATTGCGGTTGGACGATTACACTATACAGAAGCCTTTGAAGCGCAAATTCGTTATATGGCAGTGTCCGAAGACTATCAAGGCAAAGGATTAGGTCAACAAATTATTTCGACACTAGAACAGTATGTTGTTGAGCTCGGTATTAAAAAGATAAGATTAAAGTCGCGCGAAATCGCGGTGAATTTTTATGAACAACAAGGTTATCTAAATTTAGGTTTTTCGCACTTGTTACATAATCAAGTTAGACATTTTTTAATGGAAAAAGAACTCAGTCAAAAGAAGGCTCATTTAGAGTCCTTGTCAACGAAATTGCAGCACGTCTGGCATGAAACTATCCCATTAAGCAAAGCGATGAATATTGCTATTGGCTATTATGATCGGAAAAAATTAGTCACTTCTTGTGATGTTGCTTTTAATAAAAATTTACACAATACGATGTTTGCAGGCAGTGTTTATACATTGGCGACTTTAACAGGCTGGGGTTGGGTCTATTTATGGTTACAACAAGAGAAAATAGCCGGTGACATAGTGTTAGCGGATGCTAATATTCGATATCATGCCCCCATTGATAATGTTGCTTTTGCTCAAACAGGTTGTTCATTTAATTCAGGTGGTTATGATAAGCTACGTTTAAAAGAAAAAGCAAAATTTACCATTGAAGTAAAAGTGATGAACGGTGATAAAGTCGCAGCTACGTTCAAAGGTTTATATTTTGTTTTACCTAAATAATTTAAGGTTCTAAAATGAAAGTTTATGGTTTTATTTTCACTCTTTGTTTTTTTAGTATTCATTTATTTGCTAATGATAAAGTCAATAAAAGTGATATTGGAAACGTTTTGAATACCTTTCATCAAGCGGCCGCTGATGCAAATCAAGACTTATATTTCAGTTTATTGGACGAACAAGCCATTTTTTTGGGGACGGACGGAAGCGAGCGTTGGAATAAGCAAGAATTTGCGAAGTTTGTGAAACCGTACTTTAGTAAAGGCCAAGGTTGGCTATATAAACCAGGGCAAAGAAATATTACCCTTGTCGTGCAAAGTAACAGCAATGAACAATTAGCCTTTTTTGATGAGTTACTTGAAAATAATAATTATGGGCAATGCCGAGGTTCCGGCGTGTTACGGTTAACTTCAACAGGTTGGAAAATATTGCAATACAATTTGTCTATCCCTGTTCCTAATGGAATTGCTAATGATGTTGTAGAAACAATACGGAGTCATCAGAAAAATAACCCATCAATTAATTAAGGAAATACGATGCCCAAAAGCGTTGCAATTATTGGCTGTGGTTGGCTCGGATTTGCGTTAACCAAACAACTCTTGATGGAGAAATATCGTGTTGCAGTGACAACACAGAATATCGATAAACTAAATTCGTTATTAGCGAACAATATTGACGCTGAATTATTAAGCTTACCCGTTAATGATCCTACATCTGTCGTATTGAGTGTTTTCAATCAAGAAACCTTGGTTATATCAATCACTCCACAAATTCGTCAAGGTCGCAGTGACTACCCAGAAAAAGTGGCACAATTGGTTGCTATGGCTGAACTTGGCAAAGTACAAAGAATCATTTTATTAAGTAGTACGGCCGTTTATAACGGTCTGTCGGGGACTGTTGATGAAAACACCCCCTTAGACTTGTCTGCTGAGAAAGTAGCTGTTATTGCTGGCGCGGAATCCGCAGCTCAACAATTTACAGGTAAAACTGTTATTTTACGCTTGGCAGGGTTAGTTGGGCCAGCGCGGCATCCAGGACGATTTTTGCAAGGTAAGCGTGTACTTGCTGAGCCTCAAGCCTTCATTAATTTAATTCATCAAACTGATGTGGTTGGTGTGTTAATGAATATAATTGCCGATCATAAATATAATGGTATTTATAACGCAGTAAGTGCAACCGAAGCCAGTAAAGAGCATTATTACCAAGCCGCAGCAAATGCTTTAGGTTTGGCTGTGCCTGAGTTTTCGTTTGAAACAGCGATGCGCTTTGGTAAACGCATTAATGATGAAAAACTTCGTGATAATCTGAATTATCAATTTGTTTATGATGACCTTATTGTTTGGTTATATAAAAGTGCAGCAGAGAATGAACATGATTAAAGGGTGGAAAAATAATAAAACGGTCCATCTATTTCTTGTTTTATGGGTTCATATTTCATTACTGAATTTGTTTTTTGTCAATCATCGTGGTGCCGTTTTTTTGTGGCAAGAGAATAGTGAGTTGAACACGCTGATAACTCATTTTGTTATTGCTTTAAGTGCCGTATTTTTTTATATGATGGTAAGTAAGCTACGTGTATTCTTTAGCAATAAAAAGTTTGCTCTTGGAAATAATCTATTTATTTTGGGTTCGTTAGCGATGATGGCGTTAATTGGTTTGCTGTTAGTTTAATTATATCTTTCACTTTCGAAAAAAAATGCACGCATTAGAAAACTTTCTAACGCGTGCATATAATATTTATCACTTCGGTTCGGGTTATTTTATACCTGAATTTGCAATCCACTGATTAAAATCGAGTAAGTTTGCCGGTAAAATAACCTTTCTGTTTGCTTTGCTAAGCCCTTGCATTTGCTGAAGGTATTGCTCTGATAATTGTAAATCAAGCGCTTGCTGTCCTCCGGGTTGTTCAATAGCAATAGCAATTTTAGCAATCGAGTCGCCGGTTGCTTTTGCAATGGCTAAAATTTCTGCAGCCTTACCTTCTGCAGAATTTATACGTCGCTGCTTTTCACCTTCAGATATATTAATCATTTCAGTCATCAAGCCTTCTGAGCGATTAATACGACTTGCTCTATCACCTAAACTTTTTGCTAAAATAGCACGTCGTTCACGTTCTGCATTTACTTGTAATTCCATGGCATTTTTTACCGTGTCAGGCGGTGTAATGTTTTTTATTTCATAACGGTGAACACGGATACCCCAACTAGCGCCCGCTTTGTCGAGCACTTCAACGACCTTAGCACTGATGATATCTCGTTCTTCAAAAGTACGGTCTAAATCTAAGGTACCAATGACTGAACGAGTAGTCGTTTGGGCTAATTGCATAGCTGCAAAGCGATAATCGGTAATGCCGTAACTTGCTTTTAATGAGTCGATGACCTCAATGTAAATAACGCCATCAACCTCAACGTTTACTTCATCTTTTGAAAAACATTCTTGTGGGGGAACGTCAATGGTCTCTTCTTTTAAGTCTTGAATAAAGGCAACACGGTCGACAAAGGGTAATAAAATATGGAAACCAGCTTCTAACGTGCAGCGATATTTACCTAATCGTTCAACCACATAAGCTGACTTTGTTGGTACCAAACAAATCGCTTGAATAAATTTATAAGCTAAAAAAAGGAATATTGCTCCCCAAATGGCGAGAACTATTATATCAAGGTTAGTGTCGCCGCCGGCATTATTGATAGTTTGCTGTATCATTATTTTGCTCCTTGAACTGTTTGGGTTACTTTATCCATACCTTCGAAAAATCCTTCTAACTTAGCCATTTCTGCCGGCATAATAGATACATCTGCGGTTTTCAAAATAGAACCTGTTTGTTTGATGAACTGTTCCAGTAAGCGCATTTTTATTGCTTTATCACCGCCTGGAGATACAGACGCTTGGGCTATCAAATTCATGCCTTCAGCAGTCGCTTCCGTTAATATTTCAATTTCTTTAGCAAAACCGTGCGCTTCATTAATTTGGCGTTGCTTATCACCTTCTGAAATGTTGATAGCTTCTTGACGTTCACCTTCGGATAAATTGATCGTTGATTCTTTTTCTGCTTCAGCTAGGGTGATTTCTGCTCGTTTTCTTCGTTCAGCTTCCATTTGTTTTTCAAGAGTATGAATGACATTGGCTGATGGCGTTATATTTCTCACTTCATAGCGCAACATTTTTATTCCCCACGGATCCGACGCTTTGTCTATTTCACTGACAATAATCTCATTGAGTGTATCTCGCTCTGAAAAAGTTTGACCTAGCTTTAATTTACCAATTTCACTGCGCATGGTTGTTTGCGCTAAATTCACACATGCGCGACGGTAATCTTCTATTCCATAACTGGCTTTAGCTCCGTCCATTACTTGAATATAAACCAAGCCATCGACTTCAATTTGAATATTATCTCGTGAAATACAACTTTGCGAAGGAATATCTAATACTTGCTCCCTCGTTTCATGGCGATAGGCGACTCTATCGATAAAAGGTATAAGAAAGTGCAGTCCAGGCTGCATTATTGCGCGAAATTTTCCCAGTCGTTCGACAATACAAACTTCTTTCATGGGGACAATTAGTACTAGTTTTACAACAATAAAGAGTAATCCTAGAAAAATAAAGGTGAGTGTGGCTAGCATAGGTATTCCTACAGTTATGTTTATAATTATTTTTGAAGTGTTGCTGTTACTTTGCAGCTTCAACAACGAGTGATATGTTTTCTTTGCAAACTATGGTGGCTTGGCTGCCTTTTTTTAACTCTGAACCATCGCTCAGGGCTGTCCAAGAAGTGCCTTGGAACTCTACGCGGCCAGCATGTGTGCCGGGGCCAATCTTTTCTATTACTTCAACTTTCTTACCGTATATATCTAATTCTTCGTAAGTATTTTCAACGGTATATTCGCCACTAAAAAAGCGTTCGGTAACGAAATAGAGGATAAACAGTAGTAAAGAAGCGAGAATAAACCAAGTGGTTAAAGTAAGGGTCCAAGTGTCGAGTAACTGTTGTTGAACTCCAATAGCAACTAATAAAGAGGCAATGCCTAAATTTAGTAAAATACCACCGGGTACAAAGATTTCAGCACATGCAAATAAAATGGCTAAAACGATCCAAGTTTCAAAAAAAAGAATGTACTCCACCATGAACTCCTTATCATTAATACAGCATTAGACTAACAGGTTAAAATAATATAGATACTGTTGTCACAGCATTATAGTGAGGTAAAATATATGTGCTGTTGCTGTAATAATAAAGTTAGCAAGCCCGACATATTATGTCAAGCTTGCTGTTGGAGTATTTTTATGAAGTCTAAAATTGATTAGTTAGATTCAGTCTGTAGTTCTCTATTTTCTAGTTTTATCGCCAACGGGCGAAAAACCCCCTCGGCAAGAATGGCTGCATATAGGACAATAAGTACATTCACAGCCATAGCGCTATAAAATATGTTATCTGATTGTATTGCTTCAGCACTTGCAAAAATAGCGATGCAGCCAATTAATGCGGCAATGAATGAACCTGCATATATAAAAAGTATCTGCTTCTTTAGGATTACGGATAAAAATTGACTTGCAGGCGACTGAGATATCTCGCTAGCAAATAAATAGCCTAAGCCTTTTATTGATTTGAATAAACCATGTGAGCCAAAAGCGATGACGGTTGATGAATAAGTAAATAGTGTTAAAAACAAGATACTGTAAAAATCGATAAACATACTTATATTGCCTGAAAGCATAAACAACATAACGATTGATCCGCACACTACAATCAGTGCTATTAAACTTTGCATAATATTTTTCCTTTTCCAATGAACATCAATAGAGGGAGAAATATGAGATAGCTCTTTTGGTGATATATCAAATGCGGCCGAAAGTGCTAATTGTGTTTCCACTGAACTATTGCCATCTTTTTCGGCACGCTGAATGGTACGTAAACTTAAACCTGATGCTTTCGCTAAAAGTTCTTGTGACCAACCATTGTCTTTACGAAAATATTTGACACGCTCTGGGGATAGATTAGAACTGAGCTTGTGTAATTGATTAGTGCTCAAATGAGACTCCAAAAGTATTTACTTCATATTTCGTTATCAAATATGAAGAACAAAGTGAATATTAGCGATAAAAGCCTTACGTCATTATAGCGCCATGTATATGACAAGCGAGTAAAACTAATGTAAGGGAGGATGTTTAGTTGAATGGTGTCGATTATAAGGTGAACTTATAACGATTGTATTAGTCCTACATATGCCACGACATAGTTACAGATATATAGGTTCAGGTACACGGACTTTGGTCACTTGAGTTAAAAAGGAAGTTAATTTAAATTGATTAAAAATAAGCTTTCTTTAGCGATCGTATCATCTATTTGTTTGCACATAATAGTATTCATTTTTATCAACCAGCAATTTCAAGATAAAAGTCTTACGCCAATAGCCACTCAAAGTATTAATAAAAAGGACATTCTTAATAGCTTTCTTTATCAGCGATCTGAGCTAGCTGAATTAGAAATAAATAAATTCGATGTTAGCAGCCAGAAGCAGTCGGTAGTTACTGTGAAGTATGATAAAAAAAATGATATTGCTCCTATCCCCAGAAACTCAACACATCATAAAAGTCCAAATGAAAAGCCGAAAGTGTCTAAATCCAAGCCAGTTAAACTCCAAATTGAAAAAGGTTCAGTCTCAGCACTAAACCTTTTGAGTAAATTCAGAAAAGAAAGGCATGAAGAATATCTTGAGCAAGTCATACAAGATCGACAACGCTCATTATCAGCAAAAATAATGGCAGGAACCGCACCAGTAGTTCCGCACTCAATTAGAGTCGAAACAAGCGCTGAAAAGATTAAAAGAACAGCAATTTCTATGAATTACTTCGGAAGTACCGTGATTTTTAAAAATGATAATGGTATCTGCACAACCATTAGAGATTTATCGAAACTGGGCATGGATGTGCGAACTGAATTAACACAAAGCCGTTGTGGTTTATCTAAGTTTGATAAATCGTTTAAAAAGCATATGTCTTCGGTAATAAAACAGCTGATGAATAAGTGAAATTTTTAACTTATTCATCAGCTTATAATCACCGAATACAATGCCGGTTAAGCTTTAGTCTTTTAGAGTGACAAGTTATTTAAAATATCATCTTCAACTAAGTTTGCTAAGGTGACTTTAAGCTTAGGTGTACGTGCCATCTCGCGCTTAATAGCGAAGTTGGCTTCTTCATTGCGTGCCCAACTGCGACGAGCAATACCATTGTTTACATCAAACAATAACATTGATTTTAATCGACGCTCTGACGCTTCAGAGCCATCAAGTAACATACCGAACCCCCCGTTAACCACTTCACCCCAACCTACGCCACCGCCATTATGAATTGATACCCAAGTCGCACCGCGGAAGCTGTCACCAATGACATTGTGAATCGCCATATCGGCAGTAAAACGGCTACCATCGTATATATTTGACGTTTCACGATACGGAGAATCAGTACCACTAACATCATGATGATCTCGACCTAATACTATCGGACCAATTTCTCCGGTGTTAACCGCATCGTTGAAGGCTTTAGCAATTTCCATTCTACCTTGTGCATCGGCATATAGAATGCGTGCTTGTGAACCAACAACTAACTTGTTTTGTTTAGCGTCTTCAATCCAAGTGATGTTGTCTTGCATTTGTTGTTGAATTTCTTCAGGCGACTCTTGCATGATTTTTTTAAGCACACTGGCAGCTATAGCATCTGTTTTATCTAGATCTTCTGGCTTGCCAGACGCACAAACCCAACGAAATGGGCCGAAACCATAGTCAAAACACATTGGGCCTAAAATATCTTGCACGTAAGATGGATATTTAAAATCAATACCATTTTCTGCCATGACATCGCCGCCGGCGCGTGACGCTTCTAGTAAGAAAGCATTGCCATAATCGAAGAAGTACGTGCCACGTGCGGTATGCTTATTAACCGCATCAGCATGGCGCTTTAAAGTAGATTGTACTTTTTCTTTAAATACTTCAGGCTCTTCCCGAATTAAACGATTTGATTCTTCGTAGCTGATATCAACCGGGTAGTAACCGCCTGACCAAGGATTATGTAATGACGTTTGGTCTGAGCCTAAATGAATGAAAATTTCTTGCTCATAAAAGCTTTCCCACACATCAACGATATTACCAATGTAAGCAATAGAAACGACTTCTTCGTTAGCTTGCGCTGCTTTAACACGTGTAACAAGTGCATCCATGTTATCAATTAACTCATCAACCCAGCCTTGCTGATGACGTTTAGTTGCAGCATTAGCGTTAACTTCGGCGCAAACTGTTACACAGTTAGCAATATTGCCTGCTTTGGGTTGTGCGCCACTCATGCCGCCTAAACCAGCAGTAAGAAATATCTTACCTTGAGGGTTTTCGCCTTTGTTAAGTACTTTACGAAAAGCATTCATCACAGTGATCGTTGTACCGTGTACTATGCCTTGAGGGCCAATGTACATAAAAGAACCTGCAGTCATTTGGCCGTATTGAGTAACACCTAACGCGTTAAACTTTTCCCAATCATCTGGTTGAGAGTAATTAGGTATCATCATACCGTTGGTCACAACCACACGTGGTGCATCTTCCGATGATGGGAATAACCCCATAGGGTGACCAGAGTATAAGTGTAAGGTTTGGTCACTTTCCATTTCACTTAAATACTTCATTGCTAATAAGTATTGTGCCCAGTTTTGGAACACCGCACCATTACCACCATAAGTAATTAATTCTTCAGGGTGTTGCGCAACGGCAGGGTCGAGGTTATTTTCGACCATTAACATAATTGCAGCTGCTTGCTCACACCTTGCCGGATAATCAGAGATTGAGCGTGCTTTCATGTGATAGTTCGGCTTAAAGCGGTACATATAAATACGGCCAAAGTCTTTTAGTTCTTCGGCAAATTCAGTTGCTAATTCTTGGTGCCACTCTTTTGGGAAATAACGTAGGGCATTTCTTACTGCTAACTGTTTTTCGTCTACAGAAAGAATGTCTTTACGTTTAGGGGCACGGTTTGCATCAGCTGGATAAGGCTTTGCATGCGGTAAAACACTTGGAATACCTTGTTTCACTTCTTCTTGAAAATTCATCGTCATCTCCATGGTTAAGGCCGCCTTAATTATTTAGTAAAGTGCACTGTAAATGCTTGTGATTTAACTAATTTAATCATGGCATCAATGTCAGGCTTTAACAGTCTATCTTCTTCAAGTTTAGCGACTTTACTTCTGATCAATTGGTGGTTTAACTCAATTATGTCAGAGCATTTGTTAGGGCGTCTAAATTCGATTGCTTGTGCTGCATACATTAGCTCGATGGCAAGTATCTTCTCTAAATTACCTAGTATTTGATTTAATTGTCTGCCTGAAATACTACCCATAGATACGTGATCTTCCTGGCCCATAGAGGTAGGTACACTATCAGCAGAAGGTGGGAAACAAAGCGATTTATTTTCTGTTACCAGTGCCGCTGTTGCATATTGCGGGATCATCATGCCTGAGTTTAAGCCACCTGCGGAGGTCAATAATCTCGGTAAACCATGTATCCCTTCTAATAATAGGTAACAACGTCTGTCTGAAATGTTGCCCAATTCTGATGCGGCAATCGAAGCATAATCAAGCACCATAGCAAGCGGTTGGCCATGGAAACTACCACCTGAAATCGCTTCTTCGCTGCTGATAACAATTGGGTTATCAGTTACCGAGTTCATTTCAATTTCAGCTAACTCTTCTAAGTGATAATAGGCATTACGTGATGCGCCATGCACTTGCGGAATACAACGTAATGAATAAGGGTCTTGTACACGGTCACATTCTTCATGATCAGCCATGTTTTGCGAGTTTTTAAAGAACTCTCTCATGCGGGCCGCAACAACAAGGTTACCTTTAAATGCACGTGTTTGATGTAACTCTTCTCTAAATGGAGATTCGCTGCCTTGCATACCTTCGATACTCATGGCACCCGTCATATCTGCCAGGTCTAATAAGTAACGCATTTTAGTGAGTGCGGTAATACCATGAGAAAGTATAAATTGGGTACCGTTAATTAATGCCAAGCCTTCTTTGGCATGTAGATCCATCACTTCTAAACCATGTTCGCTAAGTAGCGGTGCTGCAGCAACTATTTTGTCGTCTTGCCCGTCTTCACTTTGCCAGAATTCGCCTTCACCCAGTAGGGGTAAAAATAAGTGAGAAAGTGGTGCTAAATCCCCCGATGCCCCTACTGAACCTTGCTCTGGCACTACAGGAATTAAATCAAGTTTGATAAACGCTAACATACGCTCGACAACGTTAAGGCGTATACCTGAAAAGCCTTGACTTAAGGCATGCACTTTAGTGATAAGCATCAACTTTGAAATGGCTTTTTCAATGGGCTCACCAACACCTACGGCATGGGTAATAAGTAAGTTTTTTTGTAATAGATTAGTATCTTCAGGTGAAATTTGTGTGTCGCATAACGGACCAAACCCTGTATTGATGCCGTATACCGCTTTATCTGAAGCGGCCATTTTATCAACTCTCTGGCGACTAGTATTAATTTTATCTATAGCTTCTTGGCAAAGTTCAGCTTTGATACTGCCATCAGCAATACCATTTACAATATCAAGGTTTAGACGGTCGATACCATATTTAAACGTCATATTAACGCTCCTAAATTTAAAGTTAAAAAGTTAAATGGCTGCATAGTCGATATTTATGACTAACTGCTACTCAAGTGGCTTTGATTCTGCCATCAGCAATACCATTTCAAATATCAATATTTAAACGGTCGATAATATATCTACTCATCATATTAACGTCCCTCAATTCAAAAATTAAAAAGTTAAATGGCTGCCTAGTCGATATTTATGACCAGCTGCTGTTAATGTCGCTAAGCTAACTACGCCTTGGCTTGACCAAGTGCGGCGCTTAACTTGTAAACACGGGGTATTAGTTTCTATAGCTAGTAATTTACAAACATTACTTGCTGCGAGTACGGCTTCTATTTCATGAGTCGCTTCAGTTAAAGGCGCTTCAGATGATAAGTACTCGTGAGGAGTGAGGGTAGTAAAGTCTTGCTGTAAATAGTTAGGCACTAATTTACTATTCACATAGCGTTGTTCTAATTGAATCGGGTCGCCATTTTCGAAATGTAATACTTCTGAATAAAAAGCGTTGTCACCTGTCGCTAAGCCTAATAAAATAGCGACTTCATTACTGAGTTCAACACTACTTAGCGTAATTTGTAGTGCATGATGTTTGTGACCACGTTCTTGGATTTCGTCGGCAATATTACGAATCTCCAGTAAAGACGATTGGGACTTAAAAGTAGCAACAAAAGTACCAGAGCCTTGTGAACGAATCAGCAAACCTTGTTCCGTCAGTTCTTGTAAAGCACGACGTGCTGTCATGCGACTCACGGAAAATTGTTCTGCCAACTCATTTTCAGAGGGCACTTTTTCGTGCTGCTGCCATTGGCCTGATTCAATCTTTTGGCAGATGTGCTGCTTTATCACGGTAAACTTAGCGGTTTTTATTTGTGTCATTTTGATTTCACTAGACTCATAATTACAAGCTATTAGTCGCTTGTACGGCTTGACTTGTATATACAATCTCACTTATAAGCAGTGATGTCAATAGTTGTATATACAAGCTTGCTTGTCCATAGGTGATCAGGTAGAGTGGCGACATCAACAAACCTACCTTAAACTTGCCTATAAATACTGTTTAGTAAGCGTAGCGGTAAATTCAACTTTTGGATCTCTTATGACGATTAACTCTTCTACATGGCAAACTCTGTTCATTAACGTAAATTTAGCTACTATGACCGATGGCTCAAACAGCTATGGCACAACAGAAAATGCTGCTTTGGCTATTAACGACGGAAAAATTGCTTGGTTAGGCAAAGCTGTTGATTTACCCGAATATGATGCTAATACCGTTAAAGTTATTGATGGACAAGGGAAATGGTTAACGCCAGGTTTGATCGATTGTCATACTCACTTAGTTTATGGCGGCAATCGAGCCAATGAATTTGAGATGCGTTTACAAGGGAAAAGCTACCAAGAAATCGCTAATGCTGGCGGTGGAATAGTTTCAACAGTGTCGGCAACACGTAAAGCCAGTGAAGCAGAGTTATTCGCTGCTGCACTACCTCGATTAACGGCTTTACATCAGCAAGGTGTTACGAGTATCGAAATTAAGTCTGGCTATGGTCTTGATACAGAAAACGAAATTAAGATGTTAAAGGTCGCCAGTCAGTTGGCTGAAGTATTGCCGGTTACTGTAAAACGTACTTTTTTAGGTGCTCATGCCTTACCACTTGAATATAAAGATAAACCTGATGAGTATGTTGATTTGGTTTGTCATGAGATGTTGCCGCAAGTTGCTAAAGAAAACCTAGCGGATGCAGTAGATGTTTTTTGTGAAGGCATTGGTTTTAACTTAACGCAAACCGAAAGAGTATTTGCCGCAGCAAAAAATCACGGACTACCGGTGAAAATTCATGCCGAACAGTTATCTAATCTTGGTGGTAGTGAGTTAGCGGCTAAATATAATGCTTTGTCGTCTGATCATATCGAATTTCTAGATGAAGTGGGTATTAAAGCAATGAAAGAGGCTGATATGGTCGCTGTTTTATTGCCGGGTGCTTTCTATTTTTTACGTGAAACACAATTACCACCCATGGAATTATTACGTAAACATCAAGTGCCGATGGCAATCGCGACTGACTCCAACCCTGGGTCATCGCCTATTAGTAACATCCAACTCATGTTAAATATGGGATGTACTTTATTCCGTTTAACACCCGCTGAAGCATTAGCTGGCGTAACTTGTTTTGGCGCGAAAGCACTGGGTTTATCAAATCAAAAAGGGCAGTTAGCCGTTGGGTTTGATGCCGATATTGCTGTGTGGAATATCGAACAACCTGCTGAACTTTGTTATCAATTTGGCGTTAACCCGCTTAACGAACTATTTATTGCCGGTAAAAAAGTACTGTAAATTACGTCATATTATAATGAGTAGATTGGGGCTGACTTCGCCGGTGTTTCAATTGGTTGATACTCGTCGAAACTATCCCAGTCTATCCATCATAGTAATTCCATTATCTTAGTTACCATAGAGTGGGAATACATAGAATGGAATTGGTATAAGCTCTTACTATACAAAGCACGCTATATTGCTTAGTCTTAATACATCTAGGTTTGTTGTATATGTCAAAGGCTCTATATGGAATGTTCTCGCTTTATTTTATTTTCGTCAACTAAAGCTTTGTCTCTGCTGTTAGGGTTATGCTTTTTTTCTGGTTCGGTTCGAGCTGCCTCATTTTCATATACAGAATTTAATATTGCTTTTGTATTAGGGTTAATGTTTCCTGTCATTTTGATTATCGCCTTAGTCAAGCCATTAAAAAATATTCGTCTTCGCTACCCTACATTGATTTCAATGAGTGTTTTGTTAATGCTTTACGCCTTGGCATACTCGACTAAGTATCAAAGTGAACTGATACTTTCATCCGCAATGATATTCTCTTCCGTATTGTATTTTTGGTTACGTAGTACATATTCGGCACCGTCGGAAAAAGTAAATTATTTGATCAACTTCCTTGTTGTGGCCACTGCGCTATCTTTTGTCTTTAGTTTGTGGTTTTTTCCTGATGTTGATGGTTATTTAGCATGGTTAGCTGCCAGTGCTATGGTGCTCTTTTGTGCAGGAGGCGCTGTTTTATCGTCAAAAAAAGTAAAAGATCCTAGCAGTGTTCGATTAGCCATTCAGTGGCTAATACACCTAATTTTTGTTGTTATACTTTTCGCCTGGTTAAATGCTTACATTAGCGCAACTTGGTTAGTTTCGGCAATTGTTGTTTCATATCTAGCGGCTTTAATAAATGGTTGTTGGTATTTAGTCCAAGCGGTAAAACTTGAGCTTAGCGATAAAGGGGGGATGATAAAATCACCGACTATATACCCATTAGATCCTGCAACAAACTTACCAAGCTCCCAGCAAACATTAGAAAAATTAGCATTCATAGTTAAAGAAAGCCCCAAATCAAAGTTTGCTGTTGTCGTATTTAAACCGATCAACTTTCAGGCGGTTAATACTGTATTAGGCCACCATAATTCGGATATCCTTTTATTGCAGTTGGCTTATTGTTTACAACAAAAAATGGCTGAAAATTTGGCTTTAGTTAATTTTTCTAATGAAAAGTCTCCTAGCAAAATTTCTCGCTTACAAGGCTTGCAATTTTTAGTCGTTTTAGATCTTAGCGGGGATAATCATTCTGACAATAGTAAAGTCGAGCAGCTTTGTCGAGAATTATCATCGGCTATACCGAGTGCAATGAGTTTTAAAAGCTTTTCGTTGAACTTTGAATTAGCTTTTGGCGCAGCTTATATAGGCGAGTATAGCCATAATATTGATGAGGTTATTTCATTCGCTGAAGACGCTCTGCTGGTCTCTGAACAAACTCAACAGGTCTTGAGTTATTATGATCATAATAATGCGCTGTACACCGAGCAACAGCTAAGTCGTATGGAATGTTTAAAGCGAGACGTGGCAGACGAAAAACTTCATTGGTATATGCAGCCTCAAATTTCTTTAAATAATAAAAAGGTATTAGGCTTTCAAATGTTTGTGCATTGGTACAATGATGACAAATCCCCTTGGGAGTTAAATCAGTTTATAGATATTGCAGAGCATAGTGGCGATGTATACTTATTAACAAAACAAATGGTCGTACAGGCATGTAAAGTATTAAAAAAATTAGAGCACATTGGTTTTGCAAAACCGGTCACTATTACACTTGCCAGTAAAGAATTACTCGAGCCAGCTTTAATTGATTATATTGTTATGCAAACAAAAGAGTATGGTGTCAGTACAAAAAATTTGATTGTAGAGCTACAAGAAAAATTAATCTTATCTGCTAATCAAAGAGCTAAAGCGGTAATTGATCAGTTAAAATCGTTAGGTATCAAAGTAGCGATTGGTAATTTTTCAGGAAGTTATGAGTCATTACGATACCTTCGCAAAGTCAGTATTCATCAAGTGAAAATTAACTGCGAACTTTTAAGTGATAATATTGATAACAATGAAGAGAATGGTTCGAATAAAGCGATTATTAATGCGCTGATTAATCTAACACGAGCGATGCAATTACCTCTTATTGGTACATCAATTAATAACCCTGATATAGAACAAATTTTTAAAGCTATGGGTGGGGATTCTGCACAAGGTAGACATTTCAGTCGTGGGGTGGTTTTTGATGAAATTGAAATATGGACTAAGCGTTGGTTAGAACAATATCCACATAGTGAGTTAGATCAATAACTATTGAATATTTTAGATTTTAGCCAACATCTAATGGTTCAGGAGATAATATAATACCGGTATTATCAGCATAAATATGGTCATCTGGAAAAAAGGAAACGCCAGCAAAATTGATGGCAACTTCACTTTCACCAATGGCCTGACTGCTGGCGCCGACAGGAATAGAGACTAACCCTTGTATCCCTAAATCAATTTCCTCAATGGCATCTACGTCACGTACGCTGCCATAGCAAATAATACCTTCCCAGCCATTATTCGCTGCGATTATGGCAATTTTAAGGTCAATAAGTGCGCGACGTGTAGAGCCACCACCATCAATGACTAATACTTTACCTTGACCATCTTCTGTGACAACTTGTTGAATAATACCATTATCTTCAAAACATTTAACCGTCACTACTTGACCACTAAAAGAACTACGTCCACCATAATTACAGAAAACGGGGTCGAGAACGTCAACCAACTCGGCATAAATATTACAAAGTTCTGAAGTGTTACATTCCATGATGGTTTCCTAGTTTCATGTTTAAGGGGGAAATGAGTCGTCTTAGTATAACGCTATGTATTTGATGCACAACTGTTGAACGAATACGATTCTAGGTTAGGTTGTGATTATACTCAATAAAAGAACAATAAGACAAAAGCAGATAATAATACCTTACTTACTTGAATTGCTTTCAAAAAAGCTATTTAATGGCTTATTGTCTTTCCAACAGAGGTATAAATATAATGAGTGAAAAATATTTTTACCATAGTTTATTATTTTCTGTTGAAACGATAGTATTTGGTTTACTTGCGACACTTCTCTTGTTGTATTACCGAGGATTAGGTCGGGAGTATGTAAAGTATTGGATGCTGAGTTTATTTGCATTAAGTATTCACCAATTCTCTTTGGTTATCGACACATTACTCGTCGAAGTTAGTGTTACAGCAATACAAAAAATCATCCTCACCTGTGTCATTCAATTTAGTCTTTATTTTCATTTGGTTACCCTTTTATTTGGACTTTATTGCGGAACATTAAATAAAAGCATATCTAAAAAAATAATTAATTACGTTTTTGTTCTCTGTGGTTTATTTAGCATAACAGCAACCTTGCTTTATAGTTTCGATCTTAATGAAGTCTACAATCGCTTTTACTTACGAGAAAGTTTGCCAGCATTTATGATGGGCTGTGGGTTATTGATGGCTGTATTCTTCTTATATAACTCATCTGCAGAACACTTCTCTGCTCGAATCTTTATGGGGTATTGCCTCTTTATGGGCCTACGCTATATTCTTTTTTCTTTCTTATCTATTGTCCTGATTACTGAGTATTGGTTTAAAGAATTAAGCGAGATTTTAATTTTTATCGATATGGGGGCCTTTACATTATTAGCATTTTTAATGCTTATTTGGATGCAAGGTGCGGAAAGAAATATTGCTATTACAGCAATAAACAAGGCGCAATACCTTGGTCAACATGATTCTTTAACTGGCGCATTAAATCGTGAACAGGTTATGGCTAAGTTACCTCTGATTATTGAGCAGGCAGAGCACAATCAACAAACCTTAGCTGTATTCTTACTCGATATGAAGCGATTCAAGTTTGTGAATGATACTTATGGCTTAAAAATAGGTGACTTAATATTAGGAGAAATTGCTAGTAGGTTAGATGAAAGTATTTTTTTACCACAAGTGATTGGTCGTTTGAGTGGTGATTCTTTTGTTTTTGTTATTGATGCCGCTGATAAAAAACAACAAGAGGCTGCCATTGAACATTTACATGGCTTAATTCGTCGCCCCTACCATATTAAGCAGCATAAAGTGTTACTACAGTGCTCTATCGGATATTGCTTATACCCTTATGATGGTCTGTTAGCAGAAGACTTATTACAAAAAGCGAATTTAGCGCTAGCGCAAGCAGAAAGTCAAAATGTGGCGACCGTAAAATATAAAACGGGTATGCAGTCCCACGGTCGTCGTTTACTTGCTATGGAAAAAGAAATTCGCAATGGTTTTGAAAAAAATGAATTTGTTCTATATTTTCAACCTCAACTTAACTTACTCACGAATCGCTTAGAGGGTTTTGAAGCTTTAGTACGTTGGTTGCATCCCGGGCGAGGTTTATTGCAACCAGGGGGCTTCTTACCTGATATAGAGTCGCTGAACTTATTAAGTGAATTGGATAGTTATGTACTTGAGCAAGCGTGTCAGGCAATTGCTAGGTGGCAGCAACAATATAAACGTAAGGTTACAGTTGCCGTAAATATTACTGCTGTTGAATTTCAAGATCCGTTGTTGATTGAAAATATTCAAGCCCTACTTTTTAAGTACGAAATACCAGCTCGCTGTTTAGAGCTCGAAATCACCGAAAACATCGTTATTACTGAAATAGATACGGCAATGAATACCATTGTTGTATTACAAAATATGGGCATTAAAGTGTCTATTGACGACTTTGGCACGGGTTATTCGTCTTTGGCGTATTTACGAAAATTACCGATAGATAAAATCAAAATTGATAGAAGCTTTATCGAGGAGGTTGCCAGTAATGACTCCGACCTAACCATAGTCAAATCTATGGTCGAACTTTCTCATGGCCTAGGAAAGCGTGTTCTTGCAGAAGGCGTTGAGACCGAAGAGCAATTACGTTTATTACGCAATATAGGCTGTGATGCTGTACAGGGTTACTTCATTAGTAAGCCGTTGCCGGAAGAAGCGTTAAAAAAATACCTTACTCGAAAATAATGACCAACCTCTCCTAAATAGCTTATATAAATCATCCTAAATTCAGATTCTTAACTATACTCAAATCAGTTTAGCTATTTAATTAATTAGGAACTCTTTTATGCTCATCAAGCACAAGTTGATGTCGAATACCGCAATAATAATTGTTGCCATGGTTTTCATGCTCGGTTTACTGAGCTTTTCTGTCGGTTCATTAGAAGATGATGTGGATGTTGCACGAAATATTGGTGATATAGAGTCAGATGTATTGGAGTTAAGGCGCAATGAAAAAGACTTTCTCGCGCGTAAGGATCTTAAGTATTTAGACAAATTTAATAAAAAAGTCATTCAAATTAAAAACACACTGAGTACCCTGAAGAGCTCATTTGTTAAAAATAATAATAAGACAACAGAGGTCGACCAATTAACTAGAGTATTGGTCGATTATAATAGCCATTTTAAAGCATTGGTGGAGTCACAAAAACGAATAGGTCTAAATCCAAAAGATGGTTTATACGGTGAGCTCCGAATCGCTGTGCATGATGTTGAAGCATTATTAGGAAGTAATGACTATAAATTATTAAGCAACATGTTGCAGTTAAGGCGCAATGAAAAAGATTTTATGTTACGCCTTGATGAAAAATACTTAACCCGCTGGCAAGATAACGCCGCTATTTTTTCAGATAATATCAATGAAAGTTCATTAGACTCTGCACTTAAAACACAGATTACTGAGTACCTATCAGCTTATCAAACTGCTTTTGAGAACTTAGTGAGTGCTCAAAAAGAAATGGGGTTAAATTCGAGTAGTGGTATTCAAGGTGTTATGCGAACAACTGTGCATAAAGTTGACGATCTGACTGCTAAATTGATAGTAGAAACCAAAGAGGCCGTTGAAGAACATATCTTTTATGTAGATACCTTAGCTTATAGTGTCTCCATTATCATTTTAGTCATCGCATTAGTTTTTGGAATAATATTTAGTCGCAGTATTCTATTAGGAATTACACAACTTAAAGATACAATGAATCAAGTTTCTGAAACTCAGAACCTATCCCTAGCCGTTAATACGAGTAGCGATGATGAGATTGGTGAAATGGCGACAGTATTTAATAATATGCTGGGTAGCTTTAGAGACTTAATTACCTCAGTTAATCTGTCGGTTAATACGGTTAATGAGGCAACCGATAGCTTATCTAAAAACATCCACCTTGCCAATTCAGGCGTGGATTCTCAAATTCAACAAACGGATATGGTCGCAACGGCTGTTACTGAAATGGTCGCTACCGTTGACGAGATTGCTAATAATACCAATGCTGCTGTGAGTAAAGCTGAAACCACCAATAATAATGCGATTAGTGGTAAAGAGGGCGTTACGCAAACGATTACTAAAATTGATATGCTTTCTGAGAAACTTAGAGAATCAGAAGTTATTGTGCAAGAGCTTGCTAAAGATAGCGATACGATTGGTTCTGTATTAGATGTTATCCGTGGGATTGCTGAACAAACTAACTTATTAGCGTTAAATGCGGCTATTGAGGCTGCTAGGGCAGGTGAACAAGGTCGCGGTTTTGCTGTTGTAGCAGACGAAGTCAGAACACTAGCCAGTAGAACTCAAGACTCAACTCAAGAGATTGAGACCATTATTAGTTCTTTACAGGGGCGTACCAAAGAGATTGTTTCTCATATGGCTATTTGTCGTACACAAGGAACGGACAGCGCAGAACAAGCAAGTTCTGCAGGGAAAATGTTAGAAGAAATCACGCAAGATGTTTCTACTATTATGGAAATGAATACTGCCATAGCTGCGGCAATAAAAGAACAAAGTACGGTCGCTTCTGAAGTAAACCAACATGTCGTTGAAATTAGAGATGTTGCGGAACAGGCTGGAAGCATATCTCATCAAAATGCAGAAATGAGTGAGGAATTGTCTCAACAAGCGATGGTCTTAGACAAAGAAGTGAGTCAGTTTAAGGTTTAGGCTTGGTTTAGGTAAAGTTCATTCAAAAAGGAATAGGAGTTATTTGATTTCTGTTCCTTTTCGTATAACTTAATTATATTGTTCTTATTTAACTTCGGTAAAATTAATGGAAGCTTCTCTGCTTTTAATTTTGGTTAAACTCTCGCAGTATTGTTGCCAATTATTTTCATAGTTTTGGTAAAGCAGTTGAAAGTCTTTGTCTGAAAAAATAGCACTATGCTTATCATCAAATATCAAGCGATGGCCATACTTCCCAAGTGGTTCAATACCTTTTAAACGCACGTCTTTTTTATGAAATACTTCGGGTATTGATGAGCCATTTTTAGGTTTTGGTTCAGCAGGAGAAAACACGCGTAAATATTCAAAGTGATAACTCAATTGAGTCTTCTCATCAAAATTAAGGGTTAATTTTTGTTGTTGGCTACTCAAGGTAAATTGAATAATTTTCATTTGTGTTCTTATCATTAAAGTGTTTATAAAGTAGGAACATATCCCTACTTTATAAACTAACCAATTGAATAAAATGACGGCCGTATTACAAGATAAAGCGGCTTAAGTCTTCATTTTTAACTAATTCAGATATTTTGTCTTCCACATAACTTTTATCAATCACAATCACTTCGCCAGCGCGTTTGTCGGCATTAAATGATAAATCTTCAATGAGTCTTTCCATCATGGTATGTAAACGTCTAGCACCAATGTTTTCAGTGCTTTCGTTAACTTGCCACGCAGCATTCGCTAATGCTTGAATGCCATCTTCACTAAATGAAATATTCACGCCTTCAGTCTCTAATAGCGCAATATATTGCTCAGTAAGCGATGCGTTAGGTTCGGTTAATATTCTAACAAAATCATCAGTCGTTAACGCTTGTAGCTCAACGCGAATAGGCAACCTACCCTGTAACTCAGGTATTAAATCCGATGGCTTAGACATTTGGAAAGCACCAGAAGCAATAAACAGAATATGATCTGTCTTGATCATGCCATGCTTAGTACTAACGGTTGACCCTTCAATAAGTGGTAGTAAATCACGTTGCACACCTTCGCGAGAAACATCAGGGCCTGAGCTATCGCCACGTTTACAAATTTTGTCAATTTCATCAATGAAAACTATGCCATTTTGTTCTACTGAATAAATAGCTTTTTCTTTAATGTCTTCGTTATTTACGATCTTTGACGCTTCTTCTTCTTGTAAAGCTTTGAATGCATCTTTAATTTTTAACTTACGCTTGTTGGTCTTTTCAGTCGACATGCCCTGAAACATATTCTGTAACTGAGACGTCATTTCTTCCATGCCAGGAGGAGCCATAATTTCAACGCCCATAGGCGATGCGGCTAAATCAAGCTCAATCTCTTTATCATCCAACTTTCCTTCGCGTAATTTTTTGCGGAATATTTGGCGAGTGCTGCTATTGTCAGTGGACTCATTATCACCAAAACCATCACGAGGCGAGGGAATTAAAACATCAAGAATTCGCTCTTCAGCAGCTTCTTCTGCTAAATGCTTAACCCGAGACATTTCTTGCTCTTTGGTCATTTTTATCGCCATATCCGCTAAGTCACGAATAATGGTTTCAACTTCTTTACCAACATAACCAACTTCAGTAAATTTAGTCGCTTCGACTTTAATAAAAGGTGCGTTGGCTAGTCTGGCTAAACGACGGGCAATTTCTGTTTTACCTACGCCCGTTGGGCCGATCATCAAAATATTTTTTGGGGTCACTTCAACGCGCAATTCTTCGTTTAATTGCATTCTACGCCAGCGATTTCTTAGAGCTATGGCAACGGCACGTTTCGCGTCACTTTGACCAATAATGTGGCTGTCTAACTCGCTAACAATTTCACGAGGAGTCATATTCGACATGATATTTCCTTAAAGCTTATTTATCTTTAATTGCAGCTAATTATAGCTCGTCAATAGTATGTTGGTGATTGGTAAATACACAAATATCGCCAGCAATTGTTAAAGATTTTTCAACAATGTCTTTGGCACTAAGTTCGGTATTTTCTAATAAAGCGAGCGCTGCCGACTGAGCAAAATTTCCGCCGCTACCGATAGCAATTAAATCATGCTCAGGTTGAACTACATCGCCATTACCAGTAATAATCAAAGAAGCCGTTTCGTCTGCAACAGCGAGTAAAGCTTCTAGTTTTCGTAAGGCGCGATCACTACGCCAATCTTTAGCCAACTCAACGGCCGCTTTAGTTAAGTGACCTTGATGTTGTTCTAATTTACTTTCAAAACGTTCAAATAGCGTAAATGCATCGGCAGTGCCGCCAGCAAAACCAGCCAGTACTTTGCCGTTATACAAACGACGAACTTTACGAGCATTGCCTTTCATTACAGTATTGCCAAGCGAAACTTGGCCATCACCACCAATAGCTACTTTGCCATTGCGTCTTACGGATACGATAGTAGTCACAATTAACCTCAAATTATTATCTAAATCTATCAAGAATAGATAAGGCTAATTATGACTTTTTCAAGGAGAGAGCGAGAGAAATGTCGTGATTATTTCCAAAGCCAAATTTGGCAACCATTAACATTATTGTTTTTCAACTTATGTTTATCTTTTTCTGCTTGGCGTTTACGGTCGTACGGACCTAAAAATACTTTATAGTACATGCCTTTTTGACCCTGTGACGTGCCTATTTGTGATGATAGTCCGGAAAAGGCGATATTAGCTTTTAATACTTCTGCCTGTTTCTTCGTTCTAAATGACCCACATTGCATTTTATAAGGGCCTTTGTTTTTAACTTCATATTGACCGACTTCTACTTCTTTACTTTTAAGGTCGTCAACATAAGCCCATTTTTCTTTTGGCGGAGTAGGTAAGCTCTGTTCTGTGGTGTCTTTCGAAGCAACAGTTTTTATTTTTTCTGCATGAGGTTGTGGTTTATTATCTTTAATTGTCCATAAAGCGTAACCAAAACCACAGACTAATGTCAGCGATAACAATAAAATAAGCTTCAATTTCAGAGTGAAAGTAGGCTCTGGTGGTGTTTTGTCTTTATAGGGACTTTTCTTTTTATTCTTATTTTGGGGACGGGAAACGTAATCTTGATGAGCCATGAAAAAAATAATTTATCGGGAAACTTGCGGCAATTTTAACTAACTATAAAAAAAATGACACAAGTTTCGCATGGAAAATTGTAATTGATATTTACCAACTTAAATCTAATGGGTCTATATCAACAGTCCAACGAACTTTTTTCTGCCATTCATTTTGTGATATGTGATGAATGAGTTGATGAATAGCCAGATGAAGTTCCTTACGGGACTTAGCTTGCACAATTAAATGGTAACGATATTTTCCTGCTTTTTTCTCCATTGCCGCTGGTACTGGGCCGGCAAATTGGCATCCCTCAAAAGAAAACTCAGTTAATGCACGTAAAAATTTTTCAGGATAAGACGGGTAATTGGCTTCTGCTCGAAATAAAGCTTGATAACTATACGGCGGAAGTAAAGCTTGTTTGCGTTCAGTTAACGCATACTTTGCAAAATGAGGATAACCATTATTCACTAAATCTTGTAATAAAGGGTGCTCAGGAAAATTAGTTTGCACTAATACTTTACCGGGTTTGCTTTCTCTGCCCGCACGACCTGCAACTTGTACCAGTAATTGTGCCATATGCTCAGCAGCGCGAAAGTCAAAACTAAACAAAGCCCCATCAACATCTAAAACTGCAACTAAAGTAACATCAGGAAAATGATGACCCTTTGCTAACATTTGGGTGCCAATCAGCAATTGATGTTTTTTATCACTGACTTCTTGCAATAATTTGGCAAGTTCACCTTTTTTACGCGTACTATCGCGATCAATTCTTACCGTACTGTACTCGGCAAATAGCTCGCTAATGCGTTCTTCTAACTGCTCAGTACCTTGTCCCATGGGTTTGATACGTACACTGCCACAGCTTGGGCATTGGTAAGGAATGCGCTTTTGACTGCTACAGTGATGACAAATCAGTAGTTTTTGTCCTTGGTGCAAGGTATATGATTTATTGCAGCGCTGACAGTCAGCTATCCAGTGGCATTCTTGGCAATTAATTGCAGGCGCATAACCGCGACGATTTAAAAATATTAGCGCTTGCTCGCCACGTTTTAGGGTATTTTCAATAGCTTTTTTTAATGTGCCAGATAAACCGTGCTCCATTTGTTGTTGGACAACATCAACAAGGGTGATCTGTGATTGGGTACTTTGGCCCGGCCTTTTGGTTAATTGATGATATTGATATTTACCTGATAAGGCATTTTGAAGTGATTCAAAACTTGGCGTTGCACTGCCCAATAAAATGGGAATATTCAGTAGTCTTGCACGTAAAATAGCAATGTCACGGGCTTGGTAGCGAAAGCTGTCTTGTTGTTTAAAGGAACCATCGTGTTCTTCATCGACAATAATCAGTCCTAAATGATGCAGAGGCGAAAATATTGCCGAACGAGTTCCAATAATTATTGCCGCAGTACCACGCTGTGCCGCTAACCAGGTTTGTAGACGTTCTTTATCGTTTAAACCAGAATGATGTAAACAAATAGGTAAATTAAATCGTTGTTCAAACCGGCTGAGCATTTGCGGAGTTAAACCAATTTCAGGAACCAGCACAAGTACTTGTTTGTTAGCGGCTAACGTTCTTTCCATTGCTTGCAAATAGACTTCGGTTTTACCGCTGCCCGTTACGCCATCAACTAAATGACAAGAGAACTCACCGTAAGATTGCTTTACGGCAGAGACAATGACTGCCTGTTCAACCGTTAATGTCAATTTTTCGTCTTCAGCTAAGGCGTTATCTTGATATACAAAAGGGATAGGCTCTTGTTTTTTTTCTTCGATTAACTGCTTTTTTTCAAGAGCATTTAACTGTGCTTTGGTAAAGCCTAGTGTGCGAATCTCAGCCCAAGTAATGCCGTTGTGCGCTTGAATTAATGATAATAACGCAATTTGCTTGGGCGCTTTTTTCGCTATTTTTTCAATGAGCACACTGCTTTCATCTGCAGTTTCGTTTGTTAATTCGTGCCATGTGGTCGCTAGATCTATAGTCGGTTGTTCAATTTGACGAAGTAATACTGGCAGTGCGAGTTGTAAAACGTCACCTACTGGATGGTGGTAATAATTAGCACAGCGTTGCAGGAAATTTAATAACGCTGCAGGAAAGCGGAAGTTGTCGTTTACTAAGCTTATTATTGCTTTAAGTTTTTTATCTTCGATATCGCATGTTGCACTGGTACTGATGATAATACCGATGACCTGTCTATGGCTGAAAGGCACAACAACCCGTGCACCAATATGTAACGCTTCGCTGTTGATGTTTTGTGGAATGATATAAGTAAATAACTGACGCATAGGAACAGGAATAGCGACTTGAATATAATTAACCTGCATAGCGGCACTTCTTTGAAAATAATGAGACTATTCTGCCCACTTGTGGTGAAGATGCCAAGGGAGATCACTAAAAAGTGTGGCTTTGACGATGATAATACATTTATTGCTCATTTTTTAACAAATACCCTCGTTCAGCTATTGCCAAGTATGGGCTGATCATTTAAAATTCGCCTCCATTATTTTTAACTCGTATGGTGCTTGGCAGCAATAATGACTGACTAAGTGGCGATACGGCCTTAATACAGAGGTTTCCATGAAAGACGGTATTCATCCTAATTACGTTGAGTTCAAAGCAACTTGTTCTTGCGGTAACATCATAGTAACGCGTTCTACAGCGAAGAAAGACATTCACTTAGACGTATGTTCAGCATGTCACCCATTCTACACTGGTAAGCAGAAAGCTGCTGAGACCGGTGGTCGTGTTGATAAATTCAACAAACGTTTTGGTGCTCTTAGCAGCAAGTAATTTTGCGCTAAAATCGAAATGTATCAAAAAAGCGTCGTTTGACGCTTTTTTTATGTGTAAAATTTAGGGAATATCAAGAGCATAATAAGGTGAAATAACACCCAAAGTTTATGTCGTACATCGTTATTTCTACAAAAAAGTGAAATATATTCAAATTTTCTTTAAACCCTTTTCTTACTTACTGTATCTTACCTTATAACAACATCATTACTGAGAGCTAACCTTTGGATAACCCGAAAGTTATTTACATGAAAAATCGGACTGAAAGTCAGTTAACGACTTCGCCAGACTTAGACGAAGAGCAAGCGATAATCAGCCGAGCGCAACAAGGTGATCAGCAAGCTTTTTATCAACTGTATCAAAAGTATCATAAAAAAGTTTATGCCATTTGCTGGCGAATGTTGGCGGATAAAGATAGCGCAGAAGATGTTTGCCAAGAGGTGTTTGTGCAACTGTGGCAAAAGATAACCAATTTTCGTGGCGAAAGTAAATTTTCTACTTGGTTACACAGTGTCACAAACAATATTGTCCTAGGACATTTACGTAAGCATAAAAACTGGCTGCAACGTATTTTCAGTATCGAAGATCAAACCATACAAGATGTTGCTGTTGAAATGGAAGACACTGCAGAGATAAGCGTATTAGATAGACACATTGCACGATTACCAGAAAGGGCACGTTTAGTTTTTGTGTTGTTTGCCGTAGAAGGTTATCGCCATGAAGAAATTTCAAAAATGCTGGATATGGCGGTAGGCACAAGTAAAGCGCAATACCATAGAGCTAAAGGGTTATTAAGAGAGTGGGTCGAAATATGAATAAATCATTTTCAGAGCAAAATTTGCAAAAAGAAGTCGCAGCATTACCTAATGAAATAACACCGCAGCGTGATTTATGGGCAGGTATTGAGCGGGCTATCCAAGTAAAAAAACAAGATACAGCGACGAGTGAGTCGACGACGAGAAAAGCTTTTATACCTACAGCATGGGCAGCATCGTTAGTTGCCGCCGTATTGGTTACTTGGGTTTCTTTTTCGCCAAACTTTTCTTCTCAGCCTGTGGATATCGTTCAACAAAATAATTCGCCATTGAATCTGGTCATGGCGATGCAAGAAAATTTTCAGCAAACAAAGCAGACGATGTTGGTCAGTTTTGGCCAACCGAAAATGTCAGAATTACCGAAAGAAATTCAAGCAGAGTTGACAAAGTTAAACTCGGCACAGAAAACAATAGAAAAAGCGTTACTTGAAGATCCTAGTAATAATGATTTACTCAATTTATTACGTTGGACACAAAAACAAGAGCTTGATTTTTTAACCCAATTGTATAGCCCTAAATGGCAAAGCATTTAAAAATAACAATATATAGAGGTAGTTATGAATATTTTACACAAAGTTATACCGATGATGTTATTCACCGCCACATGCTCAAGTTTTGCGGGAGAGCAGATAGATAAGACATTAACTGTTGATAACGTTAGCAGTGTTAATATTGAGAATTTACGCGGTAATGTGACTGTTATTGGTTGGGATAAGGACACTATTACGGTAAAGGGTGAATTAGAAGACGATGCTGAAGGTTTAGTTTTCAAGCAAAAAGGTTCCAGCGTAAAAATTAAAGTTGAGCTTGAAAAGAACAAACACAATTATTGGGGAGGTAATGATAAGGGATCAGAACTTACCATTCACATGCCTAAAAATATTCGGGTCAGTTTCGATGGCGTATCTAGTGATATTAATGTTGAAAATTTACATGCCAGTGCTGAAGTTAAAACAGTTAGCGGCAGTATCGTTGCGAAAAACTTAAGTGAGCGAATTGAATTAAGCTCAGTAAGTGGTGACATAGATAGTAAAAGATTATCAGGAAAAGTTAGCTTAGCCAGTGTTAGTGGGGATGTTACCGACCGTGAGTCAAGTGGTCGCTTAAGTTTACGTGCGGTTAGCGGTGAAATCGATGCAAAGTCGACAGCGAAAGAGGTGACTGTAGAAAATGTTAGTGGTGATATTCAATTGGCATTAAATGAAGTGGATGAATTATCAGTGTCTAATGTTAGTGGTGACTTTGACGCAAGCTTATCTTTAAATGATGACGGTGTAATAAAAATGTCGAGTGTCAGTGGCAGCTTAGCTTTGAAATTTCAAAGCAATGTTCAAGCAAGTTTTAAATTATCGGCGAGTGCGGGCGGTGACATTACCAATAAGATCACCAGTCAAAAAGCGGAAGAAGCTAAATACGGACCTAGTTCAAAATTACGTTTTGAAACGGGTAATGCCAATGCCACAGTCCGTGCAAGTACCGTAAGCGGAAGTATTGAAGTCAGTAACTAATTTAAGATTAGGGCAACTTCAAAGACCAATTTAACGGGCTAGGATTATCCCTAGCTCTTTTTTTTATTCAGTTATTAGCGGATTTCTGCTACGCTACGGCAAGTTTTAATATCGTATTGACGATAGTGTTTTAGGGTATAACCATGGCAGACCGTAAGCCAAATAAATTTTTCAAAGATAAAAAGTTTTCTCAAGATAGTCAAATTGATGCATTAAAAGTTCCGCCACATTCATTGGAAGCAGAACAGTCTGTATTAGGTGGATTACTGCTTGATAATGAAACTTGGGACCGTGTTGGCGAACGTGTTGTCGCTCAAGATTTTTATAGCCGTTCACATCGAATTACCTTCGAAACTATTGCAGCGTTAATTGAATTAGGCAACCCCGTTGATTTAATTACCCTCTCTGAGGCATTAGAAAACGAGCAAAAACTTGAAGACGCAGGTGGTTTTGCTTACCTCGCAGAAATGATGAGAAACACGCCAAGTGCAGCCAACATTACTGCTTATGCTGATATCGTTCGTGAACGAGCGGTAACCCGTGAAATGATCAGTGTTGCGAATGAAATTGCTGAAGCGGGCTACGATACTCAAGGTCGTTCCAGTGCCGAGATGCTTGATTTTGCTGAAACTAAAATATTTGCCATTGCAGAGCAGCGAGCTAATAAATCTGAAGGGCCTGAAAACATTACGTCAGTGCTGGAAAAAACAGTTGATCGTATTGAACAACTTTGTTCTGCGCCAAGTGGCGGCGTTACAGGGGTTTCTAGCGGCTTTTCAGATTTAGATAAAATGACTGCTGGCTTTCAAAAGTCAGACCTTATTATTGTTGCTGCGCGTCCATCTATGGGGAAAACAACTTTTGCAATGAACTTGGCAGAAAATGCTGCTATGACAGAAGAATACCCATCATTAATATTTAGTTTGGAGATGCCTTCTGAACAGCTAATGATGCGTATGCTCGCCTCATTAGGGCGTATTGATCAAACCAAAATTCGTACCGGACAATTGGGTGATGAAGATTGGGCAAGATTATCATCTACAATGGGGTTATTAATTGAAAAAGGTAAAATGTATATCGATGATGCTGCTGGTTTAACACCGACAGATGTTCGTTCACGAGCACGACGAATACATCGAGATCATGGTGGTATTAGTATGATCATGATCGATTACTTGCAATTAATGCGTGCGCCTCAATTTTCAGATAATCGAACGTTAGAAATTGCAGAAATATCTCGCTCTTTGAAATCACTAGCGAAAGAATTACAAGTACCTGTGATCGCTCTTTCGCAGCTAAACCGTAGTTTGGAGCAACGTTCAGATAAACGTCCAATTAACTCGGATCTTCGTGAATCAGGCTCTATTGAGCAAGATGCTGATTTGATCATGTTTATTTATCGTGATGAAGTCTATCATGATGATTCTGAGTTCAAAGGTATGGCAGAAATTATCATTGGTAAGCAACGTAACGGACCAATTGGTCGTGTACCACTCACCTTCCAAGGTCAATTTTCTCGCTTTGACAACTATGCTGGCCCACATGTTTTATCTGAAGATTAATGGGGTTAACAACAGCCACGGCAGTTATTAACTTATCTGCGTTAAAGCATAATTTAGCGCAGATAAAAACATTGGCACCAACAAGCAAAGTGCTGGCGGTTTTAAAAGCTAATGGCTACGGTCATGGTTTAGAGCGTATAGCTCAGGCCTTATTCTCTGAAAAAAATGCAGACACTGACAATGGTGATTCGTCTGTAAAGGCTGATGCGATTGCTGTGGCAAGAATTGATGAAGCATTAGCATTACGATCTGCAGGTATTACTCAGCCGATTGTATTACTTGAAGGTTTTTTTAATTCGAAAGACCTAACCGTACTGGCTGCGAACAATTTACAAACGGTTATTCATAATCAACAACAGCTTGATGCTATTTTATCAAGCAAACTTTCTACCCCCTTAAAAGTATGGCTGAAAGTTGATACCGGTATGCACCGCTTAGGTATTGCTCCCAAAGAATTCTCTCTCTTTTACCAAGAATTAAATGCTTGTAAAAATGTGCAAGAAGGCATTGTTTTAATGAGTCATTTAGGTTGTGCGGACGAAAAAGCTAGCGAGTCTACTGCAGCGCAAATTTCACTTTTTGAATCTATCACTCAGGATTATGAAGAAGAGCGAACTTTAGCTAATTCGGCTGGGGTTTGTGCTTGGCCAACCAGTCATTATGAGTGGATAAGACCTGGGTTATTGCTCTATGGAATATCTCCCTTACCTTTCGAAACAACCGTAAAAGAAACAGCATGTGATGTTCAGCCGATAATGACCTTGAAATCGAGTTTGATTGCCGTTCGTGAATTAGCGGCTGGAGAGTCTGTCGGTTATGGTAATGCATGGCAAAGTAAAGAAAGAACGATTATTGGTGTTGTTGCCATTGGTTATGGTGACGGTTATCCTCGCCATGCCAAAAATGGTACTCCTGTTCTAGTCAATGGACGGAGGGTGCCTTTGATTGGACGAGTATCCATGGACATGATCACCGTTGACTTAGGTATTAATGCTCAAGAACAGGTGGGTGATGTAGTCACGTTATGGGGCGAGCAATTATCTGTTGCCGAAATAGCGCAATGCGCCACCACTATTCCTTATGAACTCTTATGTAATATTACCCGCCGCGTACAAATCACCTTGTCAGCGTAGTAAACGTCTTTTTTATTTCTGGTAATAGCTCAGCTATTAATGCTTTTTCAACATGCTTCGTTTTGTAATGGAGGTATAGTGTTTTTGTTAAGCCATTTTGTGTAAGTGATTTAACGTCGACTAAGGATTGAACGGCCATACTGGCAACCAGCCAATTGGGTAATACCGCAATGCCCATATTTGCCGCCACCATTTGTAATATCACATGGCTATTATTAACCTGCTTTACCTGCGCTGGTTTCACATTTTCTGGTTGTAACAATAAATTAAAAACATCGAGACGCTCTTTTTCTATAGGATATGTGAGCAAGGTTTGTTCGGCAAAATCTTGAGCAGTAAGAAACGTTCTTTGTGTTAATGCATGTTGCTTTGGTAAAATAGCGAGTAGCTCAAAGCTTCCTATTTCTAGGCTAGTATCGTAGTTTTTATCAACTTCTTCATCGCTAAATAATATGTCTGCTTGTGGATCTTGATTAGACGAAAACGAGCTATTAGCAAACTCAAAGTCATACGCAGTAGAGCTGTTATCGAGTGCTTGGGTTATCGGTAACAGCCATTGAAAACAGGCATGGCATTGAATAGCGATAGCTATTTTTTTATGAGTAATGTGCGGCCGCGTTAACTGCTGATGAGCTTCTGTCACTAAGGGTAATATCTTTTTTGCTAAGTTCAACAATACTTCCCCTTTTTGCGTAAAACGTAGTGGTGTTGAATTTCGAATAAACAACTCACCATCGACTCTATGCTCTAACTCTTTTAATTGGTGTGAAAGTGCCGATTGGCTAGAAAACAGTTGTTGGGCTGCTTTGCGCATATTGCCACAAGCTTCCAATGCCAAAAGTGACTTTAAATGTTTTAATTCAAACATCATGAATTTTTCTCATCTCCCTATTGAAATTTATGCACTTGTTAATGGCATCATATTAAACAATTATAACCATGTAAACATCTAGACGTCTATCGTTACAGGTGAAAATAATCAAATACCATGGAGTTAATATGAAAATTCATAATTTAGGTTTTCCGCGCATTGGCGCAAAAAGACAGTTAAAGTTTTTATTGGAAAATTATTGGGCAGGGCGACTGACTAAAGAAGGCTTTATTGAGTCGTGCAAACAACAAAGAAAAAGTAATTGGTTACTTCAACAGAAATCAGGAATCGAGATTCTACCTGTAGGTGATTTTGCTCATTATGACCAAGTACTCAATACAACTATGATGCTAGGTGTCATCCCGCAGCGCTTTAAAGGGAATGGCGACTTACTTGATATTGAGTTTCGTATAGCTCGTGGTAAAGCCCCCAGTGGCTGCAGCTGTTCAGCGAGTGATATGACCAAGTGGTTTGATACAAATTATCATTACATCGTTCCTGAGCTTGATGATAACACTGAATTTAATGTCGACTTAACGAGTTTGTTAGCACAAATAAATGAAACTAAGGAATTTGACTCAGCTATTAAACCGGTACTTATTGGTCCTTTAACTTATTTATATTTAAGTGCTGGAGATGAAGATAAAAAACTACAGTACCTCCCTAAACTTATTAACGCTTATCAAGATATATTGGAAAAACTATTGGCAGCGGGAGTTGAATGGCTACAAATTGATGAGCCTATTTTAGGACTCGAGCTTTCCTCTCAATGGTTATTAGCCTTCACTAACACTTACCAAACGTTAGAAAAAGGATCGTTAAAGATCTTACTCGCTACTTATTTTTCATCAATAGACCATGTCATTGATGAAATAAAACAATTTAAAATTGATGGGTTGCATATTGATACTGTTGCAGAGCCGACAGTTGTTAAAAATATTATTAGCGCATTACCTGAACACTGGGTGGTTTCATTAGGAATTATTGACGGACGAAATGTTTGGAAAAATAATTTATTGGCAACGTATCAAAAATATAAAAGTATTGCGGAGTCTTTAAGCGATCGTTTATGGCTTGCGCCTTCTTGTTCATTACTTCACTCACCTGTAGATTTAGATCAAGAGACTAAACTTGAGCCAGAAATAAAGTCTTGGTTGGCATTCGCTAAGCAAAAATGTCAAGAATTAGCATTATTGAAAGCGGCTTTACAGTCGGGAAATATTGATGAAATTTCACGTTATTCTGCAACTGGTCAAGCAAAAGCAAACTCCAAGCTCTGTCTAGATTTAATCGTTAAAAAGCGTACTGAAAAAATTAATATTGATAAGGTACAACGTGCTCATTCATTTAATCAACGAAAACTAGCACAACAGAAAAAATTAAATCTGCCCCATTATCCAACAACGACCATAGGCTCGTTTCCACAAACAGGAGACATTCGCCAAATTCGCTCACAATGGCGTAATAAAATAATTTCGGAACTGGAATATCAGCAACTCATTAAGAAAGAAATTAAGCAAACTATTGAGAAACAAGAGGCCTTAGAGCTCGATGTTCTTGTGCATGGCGAAGCTGAGCGTAACGATATGGTTGAATACTTTGGTGAACAGCTTAACGGCGTCGCCTTTAGCCAATTTGGTTGGGTGCAAAGCTATGGCTCGCGTTGTGTTAAACCGCCGATTATATTTGGTGATGTAAGCCGTAAACAATCAATGACGTTAGATTGGATAAAGTATGCGCAGTCGTTAACCACTAAGCCGGTCAAAGCGATGTTAACTGGGCCGATTACTATTTTGTCTTGGTCATTTATACGCGATGATATTTCACGTAAAACCGTCACTTTACAAGTCGCATTAGCGATTGCTGATGAAGTAAAAGAACTCGAGGAAAATGGCTCTGTAATCATCCAAATTGATGAACCTGCCATTCGTGAAGCAATGCCGTTGAAAAAGAGTCAGTGGCAAGAGTACTTACAGTGGGCAACAGCAGCATTTCGTCTAACGTCGGTTGGCGTTAAAGCCGAAACGCAAATTCATAGTCATATGTGCTATTCAGAATTTAATGAAATCATGCCGGCGATTATTAACTTAGATGCCGATGTACTTACTGTGGAAACATCACGATCAAACATGCAATTATTGAATGCATTCGAGCAACAAGCGTATCCAAATGATTTAGGCCCCGGCGTTTATGATATTCATTCACCAAATGTACCCAGTGTTGAGTGGATTACTAATTTAGTCGAAAAAGCAGAGCAGTATATTCCTAAAGAGCGTTTATGGGTAAACCCTGATTGTGGTTTGAAAACGAGAGCATGGCAAGAAACTGAATTAGCTTTAGCTAATATGGTAAGTGCCGCTAAATTGCTACGGACTAAATAATCTAAAGATAGGGTAAAAAATAAAACCTCGTTTATTGCTAAACGAGGTTTTGATATTGATAAAAATTTTGTTGAAAATTTATAACATAACTACTTACTTATCGAAACTAAACTCAATGTAAGCTTTACCAAATTCTGAGTTTAAAGGAATGATAATGATAGGCCCATCGGCTTTATGGTGAATTCTGTGATCTTTACCAGAAACAACTATAGGCGTTGCCATATCAAATTCGAAACCTTTTTCACTTAACATACGTTTAGCACCACCGGTAACCATATTGGTTATTTCTCCAACGAGATCGATGATTTCTTCGTTTATTTCATCTGGACCTTCACCAACCATTTTCTTCATGGTCGCAATGGCTAATTTACCTTCGTAAGTAATAGATAGTGAACCTTTAGTTTGCTCACTGACCATACCAATTAATCCTGAAACATCGCCCATAGCAATTTCATCTTTTTTCAAACGGGGTTTTTCTGGGACTAATTCCATTTGTGCCATTGTAGACATGACATTGAGCATTGAAGATAAAAAGGGGTTAATAAACTCTACATTCATGAATGTTTCCCAAAGGCTTAGTTATAGTAGTAACTTGATTTTGCATGCTAATTTAGCAAATGTAAATCTTTCCTACTAGTTATTGTTTTTTATTTTAGCAATTTTAGCAATTTTTACTGATGTTGAAAAAGTTAAACTGCCGCTAATTAGATTGTCTTTGTAATTTACAGTGTTAACTTGTTTAGGGTAAGTATCGACGAGTAAATCATTTTTTACCACTAATCCCGTTAAATAGTTTTCAAAATTAGCTTCTTGGTAAATATAAACATGGCCTTTTGCTATTTCTAAACCGATCCAATTCAGCTTTATTTCATGTTGTTTACCATTTTGAGCATCAATGATTTTGAAATGAGTCTCAACATAGGCCTGAATTAATTGTTCATACTTTGGGTGTTCAGGAGAAAAGTGTATTTGGCGTTGTTCGGCAATAGCATTATCAATGTCATGAGCCGTCAGTTGATGAATAACTTCTATATTGTGAGTTCTTGGGTTAACTGATAAATCAGTTAACCCAAAAAAATAGCGGTGGGCTACACTTGAAAGCGCAGCCCCACACAGTAGGCAAAAGACAAAGCTTTTAAATAATGACGTTTTTATCATTATTTATCTTCTTTTTCCTTGTCTTCTTTTGCGTCATCAGCAGACTTTAACTTCACGTTATAGTCACGCATCATGTCCTTCTTCTTACGCTTGTATAACTCAAAGCTTGATTTAATTGGGCGTGCTGGCCAGTGGTTGTTGTTCACGTTTACATCAGCAGTTTCCCAGTTTGGATCAATAGTAATACCGGTAACTTCTTTATCCGTGATAAATAACTTAGATACTTGTTTGCTATTTTTGCGCCAAATTTCAGCAGGAATATGTACCAGTTTCTTGCTTTTATCAGCAAAAGTTAATTCAACAATTATAGGCATAACCAAACCGCCTTTATTTTCGAAATCAACAATATAGAAGTTTCTTTCGTCAACAAGCAGATCTTTTTCCCATTGTTCTAACTTTTTATGTGAGCTGTTGTAGCTGTTACGTGCTTTGTTTGTTGCAGTGAATTTGTCGTGCTCATTGTAGAAATCTAGCAATTCAGGCTTGTCAGTTGTTCTAAGCCATTGACCTTTATCACGAATGTCGCTGATGAACGTTGGTTTTTCATTATGTAAAGCACGTTTCCACGCTTCTTCAGTATCTGGATTCTGGCTATTCGGACGGTATAAATGAATATTACCTAAAGCGATATCAACATGATCTGTTGTGTAGAACCAACCACGCCAGAACCAGTCTAAATCAACGGCAGAGGCATCTTCCATCGTACGGAAAAAGTCTGAAGGTGTAGGGCGTTTAAACTTCCAACGTTGTGCATATTCTTTAAAGGCAAAATCAAATAATTCACGGCCCATTATGGTTTCACGTAGAATATTTAATGCAGTTGCTGGTTTACCGTAAGCATTATTACCAAACTGAAGAATTGATTCAGAGTTGGTCATGATTGGAACCTGATTGGTGCTTTTCATGTAGTTGGTAATGTCTGGAGCGTGGCCTCGGCGTGAAGGATAACCTTCTTCCCAAGCTTGCTGTGCTAAAAATTGTAGGAAGGTATTTAAACCTTCATCCATCCAAGTCCATTGACGTTCGTCTGAATTAACGATCATCGGGAAATAGTTATGACCGACTTCATGAATGATCACACCAATTAAACCGTATTTAGTACCACGAGAATATGTTTTTTCACCGGTTTTTTTATCAAGTGTTGGTCGATATCCATTGAAAGTGATCATTGGATATTCCATGCCGCCAATAGGTCCATGCACGGAAATTGAAACAGGGTATGGATAAGCAAAGGTGTACTTATTATACTCTTGCATGGTATGGATTATGGCTTCTGTAGAGTAACGTCCCCACAATGGGTTACCTTCATTAGGGTAATAAGACATGGCCATTGTATCCGTTCCGCCTTCATTATATCCTTGAGCGTCCCAAATAAATTTACGGCTTGAAGCGAAAGCAAAATCACGAACGTTTTTAGCTTTAAAATGCCACGTTTTAGTTTTTGATGAGCGTGATTTTTCGTTAGCAAGTGCTTCTTCTGGAGTAACTATCAACACTGGGTTTTTAGCACTTTTAGCTTTTGTTAAACGCTTACGTTGTGTTTTAGATAGTACTTTACTTTCATTTTGTAACTCACCGGTTGCTGCAACAATATGGTCAGCTGGAACTGTGATTTTTACGTCGTAGTCACCAAACTCTAAAGTGAATTCACCGTTACCTAAAAACTGTTTGTTTTGCCAGCCCATAACATCGTAGTATGCGGCTGCACGAGGAAACCAACCAGCTACTTCGTACAAGTAGTTTTCGTCTTCTTTAAAGTATTCGTAACCAGAACGGCCACCTAATACTTTTTGCTCATGAAGTTTGTAATTCCATTTAATGTTTAACTCAACATCGTCACCGGATTTTAATGGCTTAGGTAAGTCAACACGCATCATAGTGCCGTTAATTACATAATGGAGTGCTTTGCCGTTTGAACCCGCGACTTGAGTAATTTTATTACCGCCGTCAAATTCAGTTGATTCAATTGCACCGCGTAACCCCTTGTAAGTGATTTTTTTACCCGGAGCTGTACTTGTTAAACGATTATCAGAGTCACGTTTTAGGCGATTCTGATCAAGCTGTATCCATAAATATTTTAAAGTGTCAGGAGAATTATTGGTGTAGCTAATTGTTTCGCTACCCTTTAGTGTCTGCGTTTTATCATCAAGTTGAATGTTAATTTTGTAATCAACTTGTTGTTGCCAGTATTCATGCCCTGGCGCGCCAGATGCTGTTCTGTAGGTATTCGGTGTCGGTAATATTTCTTCTAATTGTCGAAATTTATCGGTATCGACGGTATTCTTTGCTATCGCACTACCACTACTGGCGGCAACAAATAAGCAAAGTAATGCTGATTTGATTGAATGTTTCATAGACTTCCTGAGTATTTATATAATGTATACACGCTTAACCGCATATTTATAACATAAACATGCGCATTAGGTTAATAGTGAGGAGTCTTTTTATGCGACCAGTGGCTGTAAATATAAGTTTAATGGGGATGTGTAAGTCTTAGTAACGCAGGATTAAATTATTGTTAACGACAACTTTGGCAAGCGCCGTGAGCTTCAACAATTTGATGGCTAATAGTGAAACCCGTTGCATCAGCCATAGAACGTAAAGCAAGATCTAGGTTAGCCGATTGAATTTCTTCAACGTGACCACAGCTATCACAAATTAATAATTGCACAGGATGATTACATTCGCTGAAATGATGGCACATAACAAAGGCGTTTATTGATTCAATCTTGTGCACAAAGCCTTGTTTGCTGAGAAAGTCTAAAGCGCGATAAATAGTCGCAGGCTTAGCTGCTGGGTCAATGAGTTTTAATTCATCAAGTAAATCATAAGCCCCAATAGCACCCTCATGCTGAGTGAGCAGTTTGAATACTTGTTCTCTGGCCAGTGTAAAGCGAGCGCCACGTTTTTCGCAGGAAGCCTTAGCTTGTTCTAGTAATTTATCAGGGTGCATATTTACAAAGATTGTATGATTTGTGCCAGTCTACCACAGAGATTTTTCTGATGTAATATGGTTGAAATGTTAATTACTAAGTGAGTTCAGTTAAACACTTGTTGAAAATATTTTTCAAAGTTTACTTTATCACTAACAGGGACATTTTTAGATTGAATTGCGAGTAAAGTACCGCTAGTAACTAAGGTTTTTAAGGCGTTATTAAATTTATCAAGAAATATGCGGTTGTCTTTGGATTTAGCGCACATCATGCGCCCTAAATAGTAAGGTTTCGCTGATGTTAATTCATAGGAATATAACTTGTTTTTACTAATCCGCCTCCACTGCATAAATATATCTTGCGGATATTCTATCATTAGATCAAAACGGCCATGCTCAAAAATAGTTAACATTCTATATAATTCTGTAGGTAATTTAATCAGTCTTTTACTCGTTACTTTGTTAAGTTGTTGGTCTAACGCTTCACCGTAACTTCTTCCGTTTACAATACCCAAAGTATAATTTTCATGGTCAGTTAATATGCGTTCAATGCTAATTTTTCCTGAATAAGGCAATGGTTTTTTACTGTACACTCTTAAACCTAAAAACAATGAAGATGGAGAACTGAAATCGAAGTTTTCCATACGCGCTTGTGTTTTCAACATATCGCTGTAGCAAATATTACTTTGTTTGCTGGCCTGGAGTGCTTTGGAAAAGTCATTTATTATTTTAAATTCAAAATCGTATTCATCTAGTTGATCGAAAAGTAAACTAAGGGTGTTATTTAGGGTAGAAACCTCTTTATAATCTTTATTATGATAACTGCGTAGTAACTCAACTTCATCAGTATATATAATCATTTTTTGTTTTTCGGGAGAAAATGTATCGTGCATTGAATCTTTATAATGCAAGCCAAAAATTGACGCTAATTCACCTGACTTTCTTAGTTTCTGCATTTCGTTGTCAAATTTATTTGCTAACGCTTGTCCTTGTTTATTTAATTGAAAAGCCAGATAAAGATGACGCCTCGGAAGTACCTGATATGTGGAGAATTCATTTTTGAATTGTTTAGGTAAATTGTTTTTATAATCAATAAATATATCGATTCTTTTATTGTGTAATAGCGTAAATCCCTCTTCAGGAGAATTAACTGGGTAATTATTGGTATTATAAAACAGGAAGTTTTCAAAATGGTAACCTCGCACCCAAGACGTTAATTTATCAGAAAAGTCTGCAGGGGAGTGAAGGCTAGTATCTTTCTTATGATAGAAAGCAAGTACAGGATCATCAGTGTCCAGAAACCAATGGGGTAAAATCGCTTTGTTGACATCTTCACGAAAAACACCGACCAAGATATCAACTTTATTCTGTTTAAAAGCTTCTAAATTTCGGTTGTAGCTATCAATGTTTATCGTGGCGTTTTCTTTTCCGTATATACGATTAAGTAAATTTAAGTAAATGCCTTTACCATCTTTAGTTGACACATCCTTCCACACATCAGCACCTATGATGACTTGCTCAGCGTACACTGAGAAAGTCATAAATAAATGAATGAATATCATTAATATAATGTTCTTCAAAATAGATACCTTCAAGGAAGCTTCTTTTGATGCTCTACGTAATTAAAAGATCTACTTTTAGGTATAGTGTTTGTCGTCGTATTAGTCAACGGTACGACTGTTTGCCTGCCTAGCTTCGCTTATTGCATTTGACGTCAATAATTAAGATGTTAAATAATCAAAGTATTGAGATGCTTCGGCTCGGGCCTAGTGTTGATCTCAATGGAATCCCCCTATTTCTAACGCAGTAAAATTGATGCTGTGCGATATGATTTGATTAATCAGACTAGGCCGGCTTAATAATTGCAACACTCTCAGAGTGTCAATTTTCTTGCTAAGTACCCATATGATAAATAACATTAATTCTTACAGCGGTAACTACAATATAAACACACCTACTTCGGGAACTTCGGAAGTAGATGAAATAATTGAAGCCCATAAAAAATCGAATACTACAACAGATGAAACTACTTCTAGTCGAAAAGAAAATTTGTATTTGAGCAGTAGAGCTAAAAAAATAAATGCAATTAGTAGCGAATTTTTTAACAATGGAGCTATGAACTTTAACGATGTTAACGCTCTCAAAGAAAGGGCGTATGAACTTGGTTTAATTTCTAAACAAGAATATGCGAGATTAACTGATACTAAATTAGCAGATGAAGGCACAAATCTTAATACCGAGGTGTCTAGTCAAACGTTGGCCAGTTTTGCTGGTGACTTCGTCGAGCGTTTAGATAAAGCGGGTCTTGACGATAATGTTAGGGATAGTAGTGCTGAAACCGATAGTAAGACCTTATTGGCGTTAAAAGAAGCACTGACAACAGCAAAGGAAATTCTTTCAGATGTAGATAAAGCAAAAAATGCCCCTAACTTCAAAGAATCGCTTGAGTCTATTTTGTTTTCGATTAGAGAAACGATAAATGCTGATACATTTGAAATACTCCCCTTAGATGACCGAGCAGGAATTAGTAAGGTATATCAAGCTATTGAGGTTATAGATAAAATATCACATAAACGTTTAACTAACGCGAAAGTCGACCGTTATATACAAGTATCGCTCGATTAAACTTCCTTGTTCTCGGCAATAAAATAGTTGGTTTGCAAGGCAATTGTTCGCAGTAAGTTACTAAAAGTAAGCATGAAAGAAATTACTGAACGATATGTATAACCATTCCCACACTAATGTGTTCTCGTCATCCCTCATATAATAATACAGCCTAAAGCCTTTGATAATTTTAGGCATTCGGTTTACACAGGTCTATCAAGAAATTGAACCAATAGTGGTTTTTCGAGTGAACCTTTTCAACGATAGCTAAAGGATATGGCTAAAGAGCCGATATTAAATTATTAAACTTAAAAAGGATTTTTATGACTTCAATTACTAACCTTGATTTAGGGCCGTCAGGTTTTGGCTTAAGCAATGATAAATTATCAAATGTTAATAATGTTCATGCAACTAAATCTGATATCACTGAGGGAATTAAGTCAAATTCCTTGGCTAAAGCTTGGGCTGAAGATACCGTCTCCATATCTGATGAAGCGAATGAACAGCTCAAAGAAGAAATGAACGAAAGCGTGGATGTGTCAGGTGGTTCAGAAAGCAAATCTATACTTGAAATGGCTGAAGAACTGAAGCAAAAAATTATAGATGATTTAAAAGAACGAATAGAAAAGGTAGCAGAAGAACTGCAAAAATTAAAAAGTCAGGATGACGAAAGCTCAAAAGATCAGGCTAAGTTATTACAAAAACAAATAAATGATTTAAACGGACAGCTACTAACTATTATGACAAGTTTATAATAATTGTTAGTCAACGTAGATAACTTCATAAGTAGATGCTCTTGCTGTAAATATTCTATTTATTAGCGGATGATGTCGTAGAGAAATTGGTAGCTTTCTTGAGACGATTTATTATTGAGTTCCATCGGTATCCATCTATGCATTATTTACTACTAAATCACTCGTCTTATGTTACTGCGAAGCTTTCATAATAAACGAGTATATCGTTAAGGAATATTGAGGAAACTTAGCCATTGAATCAACTAACTGAAAAGTCTGTCGGGTGTCCTTATTGTGGTGAAACGATTAACGTTTTAATTGATTCCGCCGAGTTGAGTCAGCAATATATTGAAGATTGCCAAGTTTGTTGCCAGCCGATAAATTTTTTGATTTCTGAAAGTGATAGCGGTGAGCTTACCGTAAATGTTTATAGTGACGATGAAGTATTTTGATAAAGACAAAACAAATAAACAAGGCTGACTTTTAGCCGTTGGTTAGTTTTTGTTGCACTTAACATTGAGCGAATTCAATTTAGAAGCATATTTTGTCGCTAGGTTGATATTGTAGTTTTATAAATCCGCTATTTTTGTTCGTTGTCTTCGTATAGAATCCGGCCTATAATTTTATCTAATTAAACTTTCTAAAATGAGAAAATTTAATTAATAAAGTTTATTCACCACATCTTCTTATCCCTTTCTAAAATGACACAAAAAAATGAATGATAAAACTATAGCAACTCACAACGGTAATTTTCATGCTGATGATGTTTTCAGCATCGCGGCACTTAAAAATATTTTCCCTGCTTTTAAGCTCGTGCGCACACGTGATTTAGACATTATTGGCAAGGCCGATATAGTGATTGATGTTGGTGGGGAGTATGATGCAGAAGCCGGTCGCTTTGATCATCATCAACGTGGTGGTGCAGGTGAACGAGAAAATGGCATTCCTTATTCATCATTTGGTTTAATTTGGCAGAAGTATGGCTTAGAAATATGTAAGGGTAACCAAGAAGTTGCGAATTCGGTTGACGCCGGTCTAGTATCAACGATTGATGCAATCGATTGTGGCCATGTTGAAGGTGTTGTTCAAGGTATTAGCCTTAGCCAAACTATTTCAATGTTTAATCCAACTTGGCAAGAAGACAGCCATTTTGATGCTTGTTTTGATGAAGCTGTTGATTTCGCATCGCGCGTTTTAACTCGATTCATTGCTTCTGCTGACGGCGGTATTAGTGCAAAAGAAATTGTTGCTCAAGCTATCGAAAATGCAGAAGACCCAAGAGTTATAGTATTAGAAAAATATACTCCGTGGAAAAGAACCGTTCATGCTTTATCTGAAGAAGCTTTATATATGGTCTACCCTTCTAATTCTGGTCAGTGGCGAATCCAAACTGTACCCGTAGAACCTGGTTCATTTGAAGACAGAAAGTCGCTGCCTACACCATGGGCTGGCTTATCGGATCAAGCCCTTAAAGACGTAACCGGTATTGACGACGCTATGTTTTGCCATAATGGTTTATTTATTGCTGGCGCACAATCATTTGAAAGCACGATGAAAATGGCATCAATTGCACTGGAAGCATAATCAATCGCTATCAATAATTTAAAGATAACTATTTAAACTTACATGGGAATTTTGTTAAATATCATAAAAAAACTCCCGTTTTTCGCTATAAAATAAAGAGAGTCAGGTGACACATTCCAATTCAAATAGTAAAGCTGAAATAAGTTTCAGGTTTACTCGCTTAGATAAGATGCAAGCTTTTACTCTAGAGCGAGAAATTTTAGGTTCTTCACGGCAGCGTCAGGTTGAAAATAACAATTATGTTGTTTGTGTTCCTTTAACCGATAGTAATTTGGACGAGATAAATGACTTTTACGTACGACAAAGAATAGAGATTGAAGCCTGTGATATTTTTGTCTCAGTGAGCTCAGACTCAGGTACAAATACTTTTGAAATACCTGCAATAGTAAATCGAATGCTTAAGTACATCGATTGTAACTTAACCTTTTCTTTTACCGTGATTTGAATACTTTACTCGATAATAGGCGATATACTTAACACTGACTTTTACGCTAAATAAAGTGTGATTTATTTACCCCGTTTAATATAACTTATCTATACCTAATAAAATTATCTAGAGTATATAACTTGATTTAAATACCCTAAAACTAGGCGAGAATAGTGATGGTGTCGTGCCATTGTCTAGTCAATTGCATCTTGAAGCGCAAAGTCAATCACGAGAACAGTTCGGTTTTAATAGCAGCCATACCGGTATTTTAGAAAACGAAAAAATGATTGCTCATTTATTGAAAAAAATGGCGGATGTAAAAAGTCTTTTTCCAGAGTCACATATGAAGCTACTCGTTGATGGTGGTTTCAATGTAAAATTAACTGACGATTATAGTCCTGCTAGCAAACATTTAATCAGCTATGCGGGTAAATATATTGTCTTGTTAGTTAAGGGAATAATTAAGCCCTTTAATCAGCAACAAGCGCATTATATTCAAGCCGTTCAAGGAAAAATAGCCGCGACTAAAGATGTTGAAAAAGAGTTCAAACAGTTTATGCGAGAGTATCCCCAATTAGTGAATGCTGTGTTAAAAGCGCAATCTCCATGGTACCAGAATCAATAAATTTTTATGTCGTGCCATCACTAGAAGGCTAATTTAATCTCTTGTTTGATCTAAATGTTTTTCTTGCCTAAACTTTAAATTCAGCTCAATCATGGATGATGACAATGGATGCAAGGGAATTTGAACGATTAAACTTTCTCTCTGAAAAAGCCCTCCACAATACCATTACCTCAACAGAATTAGCTGAATTTAATCAATTGTTAAATCTTTGGAATATCATCACAGAAGTCAACTTATTTAATGGGAAGTATGATTCACAAAGTAAAAATTAAGCCAATTTGATTAACCCGCACTTAATATTAAAATTTTATAATACTGATTAAGTGCTGATGATTTATGCGATAAGCGAATCATCGGAAGTTATTCTTTTCTTATTAATATAAATATCAACTTGGTCTCTAAAAAATGACTCACATCTTCAATGTAACGATCAAACATTCAAAATAGCGTTAAAGGCTATTTCATAAAATCACTTCCTCCAACCAATATCATTTATATAACCTTAATTTCCTGGGGTGGTTTTTTGTATTGTTTTAATTCGTTGATTTTAAAGTTGTATTTAGGTTGCTTTGTTTTTTCTTTAATATGTAATCAGAGTTTAAAGTGTATTTAATGTCCATTTTAAACTTAAAATACTGTCGGTTATAACTTCTGTAATTAATGTTCATAAAGCAATAATAGTAATCTTTTTGAAATTTTTTATCTTCTCAAGCTCTCTTTTCAGAAGTATACAAAGTAATTTAACTTTAAAAAGGAATGACGATGAGTAATAAAATAGTAGCCAAATCGGCAATTTCAAGCATTTTGGCTTTAGGCGTATTAGCTGCGAGCACGGCACATGCGGTACCTGAGCAACCAACATCTTGGGAAAAATGTGCAGGAATTGCAAAAGCGGGTAAAAATGACTGTGGCGCATTAAACGGTAGCCACGGTTGTGCAGGGCTGGCAACTGTAGATAATGACGATAATGAATGGGTATATGTACCAAAAGGGACTTGTGAAAAAATTACTGGTGGCATAGTTAAAGCAGAAAAACCGGCTAAGAAATAGTTCAAAATAAACTGAGATTGGCAATGGAGTTATTGACTCTTTGCCAACCTTATCTTTAGGGATAACAGTAATGCAAAAGATAAAAGGCGTAGGTATTGGTTTAAGACATCAGCATTTTCAAAACTTTATTGAAAGTAAGCCTGATGTGTCTTGGTTAGAAGTGCACACTGAAAACTTTTTAAACCAAGACAGTACGTCTTCAAAATACCTTGCGAGCATTCGACAAAGTTACGAAATATCTGCTCATTGCGTTGGTATGTCTTTAGGCTCTGCGGGCGTTACATGCCCTGTTCGAGAGCAACATTTGCAAAAAATTAAGACAACACTTGGTTGGTTACAACCCACATTAGTTTCAGACCACCTTTCTTGGAGTGCCTCTGGCGGCGTTCATTATCTCCCAGACTTACTGCCCATTCCCTATACTGAAGAAGCATTTGATGTAGTCGCTCAGAATATCAATCGCGCGCAAGACGTTTTACAAAGACAAATTCTTATTGAAAACCCCTCAAGTTATTTGAAGTTTGTTGATTCGACCATACTTGAATGGGAGTTTCTTGCAAACCTAAGCCAAGTTACTGGCTGCGGGCTTTTACTTGATGTGAATAATATTTTTGTCAGTGCTCATAATCATAATTTTGACCCGGTAGTTTATTTGGCTAGCCTTCCTATTGACGCGGTCAAAGAAATCCATTTAGCGGGTTACAGTATCGATACTGTTGAAGGTAAAGAGGTGTATATAGATACGCATGGTCAAAGGGTTTATGACGGAGTATGGCAACTCTATGCAAAAGCTATAGAACGTTTTGGCGCGGTACCAACTCTCATCGAATGGGATACGGATGTTCCTGAATTATCGATATTACTCGATGAAAAAAGTAAAGCCGAAGCTATTATGGCGAAAGTTCTCAAAAGGCAACTTGTCTTATGACCAAGTCATCACCGGCGACTAAATTAGCCGATATGCAACGTAACTTTATTAGTGATTGTTTGTCTGGAAAACTAACAAAAGAGAATACGTTAATGGCACATGATATCGATAGCCATGATATTTCAGCACAAGGCTTGATGGGCATATATCAAAGCAGTGCTATCGCCAATATTACTCATGCTCTGTCTCTTACTTATCCTGTTATTGAAAAGTTAGTTGGTAAAGACTTTTTCCGGGCCACTTGTCGACAATTCATCCGTGACGTTTGGCCTAAAACCGCTAATATGGATGATTATGGCGGAGAGTTCCCTGAGTTTTTATCTGAATTTGAACATGCCAAACACCTAGTATACCTTGCCGATGTAGCTCGGTTAGAGTGGGCTTTTCACCAAAGTTCTTTAGCGGATAATTCTAGCATTACAGACTGGTCTACCTTGGCTAAGGTCACCGACATATTGCAATTACAGTTTGTATTGGCACCATCATATCGTCTGATCCATTCAGCTTACCCTATTGATAAAATCTGGCAGCTAAATCAAGATAATGCTTTACCAGATATCGAAGTGGATTTTAGCCGCGATGATGATACGAACAACAGTACTTATTTAGTTTTGATTAGGCCGGAATTAAAAACACTAATAGTACCGATCACTCATGGAGAGTTTGAATTTTTACAATGCTTTGAAAGAAAGAAAACCTTTGAACAAGCAATTATTGTCGCTACCTCCAAACAAGAAGGCTTCTGTGTAGACAATAGCCTAAAGAAATTCATTGAACTCTCAATTATTATTGATTATAAAGATAATGATTAGTTCTATTAGTTTCATCATTTAATGCTATATCGCCTATTTCTTATGGCTAACCACGCATAAATATCGATATCCTCACACGATAAATCAATAACGGTCCATACAAAGTAACTATCTCTTTTATTTAATTAAAATGGATGAATTTTTAACTTGTGCTATTTTTAAATGAAGCATAATTAATCATATGGACCGACAATGCAAACGACTAAAAATATTCGTTTTATAGATAGCCTTAAAGGAAGGATTTTACTTTTCTTAACGCTTCCTACAATTCTGATTATCCTCGCTATTGTCTTTATGATTGCTCAATCATCGTTTTCTTCAGCGAGACAACAAGCTGAATATTCTCTTAAACAGGCAACTCAGCTTGTTGCATTGGAAATCGAAAGAAGAAACGCTAATGCAATAAGAACAGCGAAAATGATGGTGTTGGCTCAAGAAGAAGGTTTGTTTGGAAATCGACAAGCTTCAAGTGATTTAGCGAATAGAGTCATGAATGAGTTTTCTGAATACACAGGGGCTTACTTTGGTTATGAAAAAGATGTAAATGGCAAAGATGAACAATTTACGAGTGCTCAATACGCAGGTAAAACTTCCGATGATTCAGGACGATTCCTCCCATATTGGTATAAAGAAGGTAATAACTTAGTTGTTACCCCACTTGCTGATATGGAAACAAGTTTGTATTACGATGGTGTTAAAAAATTATTCATGAAAAATAACAATCCACTGCCTTTAGTCACTGAGCCATACGTGTATCAAGGAAAGATGATTGTAGAGCAAACATACCCGATTACGCGTAATGGCAAATTTTTAGGTATTGGTGGTGTCGACCGTTCACTTGCCGATATTGAACAATTATTGCAAAAAATTAAAAATGATACTCAGCGAGATATATACTTAATTAGTCGAGATGGTCGCTTTATATCTACGACCATTGAGGGAGTTAAATTACAAACTAAATTAATCAATGAAACACAGTACCGCAATTTGTTTTCACCCATCTATAAAAACAGACAAAAGCCACAAATATTTTTAGATAGTGACCCTATATCCGATGAAACATTCTTCTTTTCTAGCCAGATTATTAATACAGGAAAATGGTTGTTAGTGATTAGGGAATCTGAAAAGCAAGTTCTGGCGCCAATTGAAACACTCTTCTTTAAAACAAGTATATTTGTAAGTGTTGGGGTTATTGTACTTATTTTATTGTCTCTATGGTTTGTCAGGAGCATTAGTTCGAGAATTCACAACGTAATGCTAAAAGCCGAAAAAATAGCGATAGGTGATACTTCCAAACTAGAGAGTGTGGGCTCAACGGTGAAAGATGAAATACATGCGATGGATGAAAGTTTAGATAAAGTTTCTACTTCCTATGCTGAAATAGACAGACTTTGTTCGTTGATAGCTGAAGGTGATTTTAGTGCCAAAATGGGAAGGCGAAGTGATCATGATTCTGTCGCTGATTCTATTAACTTCATGTCGAGCCGGAGACAAGAGATTGAGGAAGCACTACTTGAACGGTCCGATAAAATTAAGCAAAACACACAAACTCAAAGTGCTGAAATTGAAAGTGTAGCAACTTCTATGAATGAAATGTCTACCACAATAAATGAGGTATCAAGTCTTGCAGTAGACTCTGCCGATAATGCCGCTAAAGCTGTGGTATCTGCAAAAGATGCTCAAACGCTGTTATCGGAAACGGTAGAAGAAGTAAAAGCATTATCCACTGAAATATCCTACGCAAGCGACGCTATTTCGGAAGTAGCCACAAGCAGTGATAATATCAGTAGTATTGTTGAAGTTATTAATATGATTGCAGAGCAAACGAACCTTTTGGCCTTAAATGCAGCGATAGAAGCGGCTAGAGCAGGTGAACAAGGTAGAGGTTTTGCTGTTGTGGCTGATGAGGTTAGAGGGCTAGCTTCAAAAACTAGAACATCAACGGAGGAAATAAGTGAGCTCATTACTAAGCTTCAAGCTGAAGTTAACAGCGCAGTAAACAAAGTAGCCGACGGCGTAAGTAAAACACAATCAACCGTAGATAAAAGTGGCCAAGCCTATACATCATTGACAGAAATCGCGCACAAAATTGACAATATAAGCAGCCATATGAATCAAGTAGCGACTGCCGTTGAAGAACAAAGTGTTACCTGTGAAGAGATAAACAAAAACATTACCGTTATTCATGATGCGGCCACCGAGTTGGCTACTTTCGCAACCGAAGGAATAGATTAACCCTTTTTTTGAAAATAAACTTTTGAACAAAGGGTGTGCAGGTAATAATGTCTTATGGATAAAAAAATAAAAAAACAGATCCCCTGGTTCTTACCCATAATAACGGCATTAATTGTTCTTTCTATACTTTTCTGGTTTGGGATGAAAGAGCAAGCATCGTTAATAAAAGATGAGGTTGATGAGACAATTTTACAGCGGAGTTTACTTGTTGAAATCGTCGCGAAAAACATAGAAAACACACTTGTTAGTACGAAAGGTTCCGCTGACCGCTTAGCATCACTATTGTCTCACTCTTTTTTATCATCACTTTCCCCTTCCTCTGATGAATTCGACTTAATAGTAGATACCTGGCCTGATGGTACTATTCGAAGTCAAAGAGATAGTTACATTCCTTTGGAGGAAGCAGGGATTGTCTTACCGAATAATTATGTATTAAATGAAGGTGTTCAAAACGAGATACTCATCGCTAAAAAAATAATTGATGCATATGGGGGCCAACTCGTTAATGAAGCACATGTCGACGCATGGTACATGCCAAAAGATGGAGGCATTGTAATTTATTGGCCAGAAAAAAGTACCTTTATATATGACGCAAAACGAGACTTCAGCTACGCAGGTACTGAATGGTTGGTGTCACCTTCTGATCAAAATAAAGATAACATAATGAGCTATTGGACCACGTTAACATTAGATCCCATTCCTAATGTTTGGATGTTATCTGCTGTTTCTCCTGTTTATGTTAATGGTGAATGGATAGGCTCTACAGGACATGATATTCCCCTGGTAAATGTATTGTCTGAGACTTCTTTATTAGAACAACAAGAAGGCAGCCATTTTGTCTTAATTACTTCAAAACAAGAGTTGTTAGCATCTGATGTTTTTGCTGAGAAAATAAAAGAAAATAATGGTCATATGTTTTTATCTGACTTGCCCGAAAAGCAATGGGAAGAATCTTTCGTAAAAGCCTTTAAAGGAGCAATCCTTAAAAATAAACATGCTCAAGAGATCATTAACGATAATTTGTTTACCGTATCTTATATCGAAGAACAAGATTGGTTTTTGATAACGTCAATACCCTTATTACCCATTCAGAAAACAGTAAAAGATTCATTCGATCACTTAAGTAATATAACGATAGGATCCATAATATTAGAGATTATTATTTTGTCGATTCTACTGGCGTGGGGACATCGAAAAAACTTCGAATATATCCAAAGTTTACGTTCGCTAAACAGTGAACTTCGCAGTGAAAAAGTACGTTATAAGAGCTTGGTCGATAAAATCCCTAGCGTTGTTTATCGCTGTAAAAATGACAGAGATTGGACGATGACATATCTAAGTGATGTTTTCGAAGATGTTACCGGTTACGCAACAACATCTGTCATTAATAATAAAGACATTAGTTTTTTAGAGCTTATACATCCAAGCGACCGTGACATGGTTTTTAACAGCATTCAATCGGCAATTAGCAGTAAAAAATTGTTTGAAGTAATATATCGAATTAGACATAAAGATGGATCTTTAAAGTGGGTGTTAGAGCGTGGGCAAGGTATTTATGATGGTTTAAATGTAAAAATATTAGAAGGTGTTATCACCGACATATCGGAATTAAAGCAAACTCAAGAAGAGCTTCAAACACTTAATAGCCGATTAGATAATAAGGTTAAACAACGAACAGAAGATTTAGAGTTGACTAATCAAGAGTTACAATCTCAAAAGTTTGAACTTGCCCAGTCATTAACAGAACTTAAAGCTACTCAAGAGAAATTACTTGAAGAGAAAAAAATATCATCGTTGAGTAAATTAGTCGTAGGTATGGCGCATGAGCTAAATACACCTTTGGGCAATGTCATTATGATGATTTCAGTGGTAGAACATGAGATTGAATCTATAAATTCTTGTTTATTGAACAAAGAATTAACGTCAAAAATTCTGAATAAATCCCTGAGTGCAACAACGACCGCACTCTCTTCTGCAAATATCAACGTAGACAGAATGATAATGTTATCTCAAAAGTTTCGAGATATTTCTGCTGCAGACTATACAAAAAAATTGACTCGTTTTGATCTTGTTTGTCACATCACTGAAAGTATAAATGGCTATCGAGAAAAACTTACAGAACAGGGAATTACATTACACATAAATAGTTCTGAGGATATTGAAGTTTTTAGCTCTAAAAAAACGATAACACTCATCATGAAACAGTTGGTCTCAAACTCATTGGAGCATGGGTTTACTGTTAAAGGGACTGGAAATATTAATATATTGATTAGCCAAAATAACAAGCAAGCTTGCATCCTTTATACAGATGATGGAGGCGGTATACCTGATAATATATTGGAGAGCGTATTCGACCCTTTTACCACAAGTGCTAGGGGATTAGGGTCCATTGGCCTCGGATTAAATGTGGTACACAACCTTGTGGCACATGGATTGAAAGGAAATATAAGCTGTAATAAAGTAAAAGTTGGAGTTGAATTCGAGATTATGCTGCCTTCAAACAAGTGTTAAAAGGAAGGACAAATGCCGCTTTAGCTTATATTTTAGCGCTTTAAACACCACAAGATGTTTATTTCTTGCATCAAGGCATTTATTACGGGTTCATTAACTCTATTTTTAGCAATCACAAAGTGTAGTGTAGTTAAAAAGTCTAGTGTCGGTATTATTTGAACTGTCTTGTTCTTTTCAGCAAGAATCGCTTCTTCTTTTTCTAGAAAACTCAGACCTAGACCACTTTTGACTAATGCTAATCGTGTACCGTCATCACTTGTTTTTAATAATGAAGGAATGTTATTGCCAAGCTTCATTTTTAATAAAGTATCAAAAGGACAATAGTCACCCATCATTATCCATTGATGGGTACTTAAGTCTGCTTGCGTCAATATTTTACTACAATCAAATGTTATTGGTGCGACTGTTGTTATTTGTTGCTCTATAATTGCTACACCGATAAAGTCATCAGGAATATCACCAAAGATAAAGCCGCCATCTAATTGTTTTTGTCTAATCTCATTGATGGTCTTTCCTGTTGATTGTTGGTGAATATCCAGACTAATACCCGGGCAATTTTCTTGTAAATTTTCAACTAATTCAGAAAGTCTGATTTGTTTGGCGGTTAAGTTAATTCCTAAGTGAAATGTCCCTATTATTTCATGTTGGTTATTAGCCGCTAAATTCACTAGATCTACAGCACTATCGAGTGTTATTTGTGCTTTGACTAATAGTAACTCCCCCTTGTCGGTTAACGACATACCCTTACTGCTGCGGATAAATAAAGGCGTGGAGAGTTCTTCCTCAAGCGTTTTAATATGAGCACTTATCGCAGGAGGTGTCGTATATAAGCGCTTTGCTGCTTGAGTCAAATTACCTGTTTGAGCCACAGCAACAAATGAGCGTAAATGATAAAATTCCAACGTCAATCTCCTTAAATAAGTTCAGTAGAATGCTAAGTCACGTTCTTAGTCATTAAAAAGCTAAATATAATATCTGTTTAATGGTTTCACCATTCACTTATGCGGAACGCTGACTTCAGAAATGATGAATTTTAGATTTAATCAAATCGCGCTAAATTAGCTCCACTGAAGACAAACGGTTTCATTCAGTTCTGATTAACTTATAGTACAAGGAATATTTATGCCTAACAATACGAATGCATTTTCTTACCAAGCCGCACCATCCCAACAAACTAACGAGTTCTTTTCGGTTAAGCTTGCCTGCGAAACTGACTGTTCAGATGTTTACGCGGATATAAAAGAAGGTAATAAAAACTACCTATTATTAGATGTTCGCTCTAGAGAAGCTTTTGATAAGAGCCATGCAATAACCGCAGTAAGTATGCCTCACTGTGACATTAATAATGAGTCGTTCGCAGGTTATGATAAAGACACCTTGTTTGTCGTTTATTGCTGGGGTCCAGGTTGTAATGGCGCGACCAAAGCAGGATTAAAAATATCAAAACTAGGATTTTCCGTAAAAGAAATGATCGGAGGAATTCATTACTGGGAAGATTTTGAACGTTATCCGGTTAACCGTCGAGTGACGGAAGTTCAAAAGTAAGACTACCCCCGTTCAGAGTAACCATTATTAATAATAGTGGTTACTGTCATTAACCTAAAAATTTGGCGGCTTACATGGTTACTTGTTTTATTGAATATATTGTCGATGCAAATAAAATCAAAGAATTTGAATATTACGCTAAGCTTTGGATCCCATTAGTAAATAAGTTTGGCGGGCAACATCATGGATACTTTCTCCCGTCAGAAGGAGCGAGTAATATCGCATTAGCTTTATTTACGTTTCCAAGCTTGGCTGATTATGAAAAATATAGGGAAAAATCCTTTAAAGATTTAGCGTGTATCGCAGCGTTTGATTATGCAACACAGACTCAATGTATTAAGAGTTATCAACGTAATTTTTTTCGTCCTTTGTTTAAATAATTTTTTGAGGAATGAAGATGAAGTTTTCTATTCGTGCCGCAGAAGCTAAAGATCAAGAAAGCATATTATTATTGATGATAATGCATGCACAGTTTGAAGGTCATGAACTAGTGTTATCTAAACAACGGCATCAGCTAAAAAATTTAGAAACCCTTCCCGTAACCATCTTTGTTGTTGAATTTAATAATAAACTATATGGTTATATGTCGGTGATAAAACAGTTTTCAACTTGGGATATGGACTGGTATTTATACCTTGACTGCTTATATTTGAACGAAAAAACCAGAGGGCAAGGAATTGGTCTGCAACTCATGAAAAGGCTTAAGCTATTTGCACAAGAAAACAATATAAATATGATTCAGTGGCAAACGCCAAATGATAATTTTCCAGCGATAGCATTTTATCAAAAACTGAAGGCGATACATAAAGCAAAGCAGCGTTTTTTCTGGTCTGTTTAGTTGTTATTTTTCATTGTCGGATGTTCATAGATGAATTTATTTTTATCATATTTACCCGCTTTCATATCTTTTAACATTTGTTGGTATCGACCACTGGCTTTTAATTTTTTCAAACCACTATTCAATTTATCAAGAAAATATTGATTACGTTTATGATTCTTACTCATAATCAAATGAATAGTACTTAATCCAAAAACTTTTGGATTATGCGTTAAAAGCTTCGCTTCATCAGCGGATAAATAGTTTCTAATTTGAGAGTCACCAACAGATGGGTCATTAGGAAATATTTGTATGCGTCCAGCCAATAATTTCTTGTAGTTAAATTCATCTTTTAACGCAAATTCAACGTCAAATTTTTTTGCAGTGATACCCTCCATAAACTCGTTACCATAATGATATTTAGTCGTCGTGCCTATCTTAATTCCTTGTAAGTCTTCTAAAGAACCCCATTGAAACTCAACGCTTTTTAGATGATAAAAAACGAAAGAGGTTTGAGTGATCGCATCACTCATTAAAAATTCTTTCTTTGTCTCATCATCAGGCCACCAACAACAAGAAGCATCCCAGTTTTCAGTATCCTTAGCATTTTCATTTGCTCGTTGCCAAGGGAAAAAACTCCATTGCACATCTACACCTTCTAACTTAAATGCTTCAGTGACTATATGAGAGCTAAGGCCATATTGATAACTATAATTAGACAAGAATGGCTCCCACTCACCATTAGTTATACGAATCGTTTCAGCACGTACGTCTGTAGCCAAAATAATCATACCTAAGAGTGTGTAAAGTAATATTCTCATCGCTTTCCTTTTAACTAGCATTACAAGGAATATACCTTATTCATAATATATAACCTAATATTGTTTTAAAGCTCTTTTATTATGCATAAAAAGGTTTTTACTTAGGAATAATTATGGGGCTATTAGGACGAAAATGCTAAAGGCGCTCAACAATAGGAATGATCTGTCTAAGGCTTTAAGTGTAATATGTTAGGCACATTAGCAATTTATGACTATAAACGTATGGCATTAAAAGTCGATTTAGGACGATTCCTTGATGATGAAGGGAACGTAACAGAGCTTACTGAACAAGCAAAAATGGTATTCATATTTCTAATAAAAATTGTGTCGTCGGTTTCTGAAAATATTGAACAGCGACAAATCGACGTTGATTTGCAATGCAAAACACGGGCTAATGAAGTTTCTTGTCGTGGAAGCATTGAAGCAAGTTGTATCGAGGTTGGTGATATTGAGTGGCATTGCGACACATGTGAAGCTTCAGGAACTATTTCGAATTGGCAAGGAAGTATGTGGGACAAGCAGCAACGTATAATTCATTAATCTAAAATGTATTCCTAATAAATATTGTAATACAAAAGAATAGGGTAGCTATATAGATTTAAACAGGACGAAAATTTTGGGGGGGCATTACAGTGCTTTAAAGTAACGGTAGCTGATTAAGATATAATATAGTAAAAAATATGGTCACAAATTTGCAAATTGTACTCAGCAAAATTGTGACCTTAACTGTTTAAACGTTAACAGCGTCTTTTAATGCTTTACCAGCTTTAAAAGCAGGAACTTTTGCCGCAGCAATTTGGATCTCTGCACCGGTTTGAGGATTACGGCCTGTGCGAGCAGCACGATCATTAACTTTGTAAGTACCAAAACCAACTAAAGCAACATCACTACCACTGGCTAATTCAGCTGTTACAGAAGCAATTAAACTATCTAATGCACGACCAGCAGAAGCTTTTGTAATGTCTGCGCCTTCAGATATCTTTGCTACTAATTCACTTTTGTTCATTATTATTATTCCTTAATTATTGTTGTTGTTACCATACTAAGAAATAACAGAGAATTGAGCAATAGAAATAATCAAATTACGCATGGTAGATGCTTATTTTTTGAATCTTCATGCCTATTTTGTGCTCTTAGCCCCATAAAAATGGCATTATCATTATTTATATCATAATAATTTTTAGCACAATTTGATAATTTTGAGGCTATATCTCTGTTGAAAATAAAAAATGAACAAGTGTATTTAACTTTTCTTGGAGCAATTTGAATACCGACCGCCCAGAAAGTTATTTATATCGTCCTTTTATCGAAACAAGTATTTATTCGTAATTTTGGCACGAGTAAATCTGCAATTCTTGATTTTTATAGTATAAAAAA
>MAAB01029372.1_pt1 | contig 69096 bp, 61 predicted proteins | sample 1115991 | NCBI WGS metagenome assembly MAAB01 (sample SAMN04961124, study PRJNA320927) | seawater metagenome | isolation source: sample BD02T18 sea water enriched with oil for 18 days | place: USA:Gulf of Mexico | collected 2013-07-27
CAATGAATTCTGTCGTGATACCTACCGAAGTAAGTATCGCATTACATAGTCGCTACCTAACTTACGTTAAGTAACTATATTTATTTGCATGAACATCATTCATTAAGCGTTTTTTTGTTCTCCCGAAGGAAAACTATGTAAAACAACAGTAATGTGAGTGCTCACACAAATTGCATGATAACTAATTGTTAAAGAAGAATTTCTTAACTAAACTCGTAAGCTTAATTAGAAATAGATAAGAGTCGCATTCGCTCTTTATCTGAAGCAGTTAAGTTGAACTTAATCTGCGTTGCTCGTTGCTGTTGCCCCGAAGCAGGAGGCGTATAATACGCTCTCTAGTTTTGATGTCAACGTTTATTTTAAAGTATTTAAAAAACATTTTAAAACGATACGTTAAGTTAACCAATTCACTTAAAAAGCTAAGAGATAACTTATCAAAACAGCCCGTTGATGATTCAATTTGCGTGAACCCCTTGGAACTGGAGCGCATTATAGAGAAAGTTCGTTCATGAGCAAGCTTTAATTTAACTTTTCATTTTGTTCGATTACTTAAGCAACAAGATGTTTGTTTTAACATCTAATCTCGCTGTTTTAGTTCGATGGCATACTTCTACCTAAGAATAATTGCATAAAATTTGCACTTGATAGTTGCACATTATTAAAAGCTGCGTAACATAGAATTGCTATTTACATTTATTCAAGCAATTAAATCAGTCATTAAAATAATAATTAGGTATCTTTATATGAAGTCTCCAACGTTACAAACAGTTATCATAGCTGTTGCTTTTGCCATCATCGCTTATCTAGTCACTTTTGCTGTACCGGCTAGTGCTATCCTTATTGCCAGTCTAGTATTTATTAGTGCGTTCCTCGCACCTTTACTTACAGGTAATACTTCATCCAGCTCACGTTCGTCTACAGCTAGTGCAATTAGTACTACAGATGAGGATGCTAGAACACTCTATGTAGGTAACTTACCTTATAGAGCTAATGAAACCTCGGTACGTGAACTTTTCTCCGAGCATGGTACTGTGCTTTCTGTCCGTTTAATGAAAGACAAACATACAGGAAAACGTCGTGGTTTCGGTTTTGTTGAAATGGCAGCTAATGATTTAGATAAAGCCATTACTGCGTTGAACGATACAGAATTTCAGCAACGTACATTAAAAGTAAGAGAAGCAAAAGAACGTCCAGAGCGAATTGAAGAAAGTAGCTCAGACGAATAAAGCTATTAGTATCCATTTCTGTTAGACAGTACAGTTTAATAAAAGGCCAATAGCTTTGCTCTTGGCCTTTTTCTTAGCTTAAATTTAGTTACAAGCTCTAAACCTACTTGATTCGTACTCATTAGCTTGAGCAAAAGCTTTCTTATATCCATCAAATGACTTACTGGGAGTACGTGTGTTCAATCAAGATTCTTCAAGTTAATAAATCATTTAATCTTTACAGCTTCTATTACATTACTAATAACAGGTCATATTAAATAGAATAACCACTACCTTACGTTTCTCGCTATTTATCTGAAATATTCACTCAAGGTTGAACAAACTGCTATTATCTATTTATTTGTTAAATAGACCTATTAAGAGCTAGACAAAAGCTAAGTCGATAGTAAAATTCGCACAGCTATTTTCTTCTCTATCTTTTTATACAAGGCACTCCCTATGTTCAGTCATATTCATCCCGATAATTACGATGCGCAATTATCAGAAAAACAACAAGATATGGCTAAGTTATTTAGTGACTTCAATCTACCCGATGCAGAGCTATATCCATCAGTACCTCTAAATTATCGACAAAGAGCTGAATTTAGACTCTGGCATGAAGGCGATGATCTTTATTACATCATGTTTGATAGCAAAACTAAGGAAAAGTTTAGAGTTGATGATTTCCCTGTAGCCAGCGAATTAATTAACACTGCAATGAAAGCTTTACTCACAGCAATTAAAGATCATCGTGAATTGCGTTTTAAGCTTTTTCAAGTTGACTTCTTATCTACATTAAGTGGTGAGTTATTAATTAGTATGTTGTATCACAAGCCCTTGGAAGACAATTGGCAAGTTGAAGCAGAAAAATTAAAAATCCAATTATCAACAATAGCTCCTGTAGATATAATTGGCCGTGCAAAAAAGCAAAAGATCATCGTTGATAAAGATTATGTGATGGAGTCTTTAAAGGTTGGAAGCAAGACATATATATATCAACAAGTTGAGAATAGTTTCACCCAGCCTAATGCAGGTGTTAATCAGCAAATGCTTTTATGGGCTCAACAAGCAACACTTAATGCTGGTGGTGACTTAATTGAACTTTACTGCGGCAATGGTAACTTTAGTATTGCCCTTGCTGAAAATTTTGATCGAGTACTAGGCACTGAAATATCCAAAACATCTGTTCGTTCAGCACAAATTAACATTAGTAAAAATAATATTGATAATATCGATATTGTGCGTATGTCGAGTGAAGAATTTAGCCAAGCGATGAATGGTGAACGTAAATTTAGACGTTTAGAAGATTTTGACTTAACAGCTTATAATTATGACACCGTTCTAGTAGATCCGCCTCGCTCTGGACTAGATATAGACAGTGTTGAATTAGTTAGACGATTTAATAAGATTATTTATATTTCGTGTAACCCTGAAACTTTAAAAGAAAATCTAGCACTACTTGTAGATACACATCACATTGATAAATTCGCTTTATTTGATCAGTTCCCTTATACCCACCATGTTGAAACAGGTGTAATACTAACGAGAAAGTAAACTATCGAGATTTTCTAGATGCTTTACGACGATTGCTAAGCTCAAGTGCACCACGAGCAATAAAACGTAATTGCTGGATTGTTTGTTGAGCTAATTGATCTCGCTCTACTTTGTCTGCTATATCAAGGGCGTCCGAACCAGCACTAAAAACAATCGTTACTGCTGCATTAGCCTGCATATAAGCAACGTCAGCTTCAAGTTGATTCGCTTTTTGCAGGTAGTCACAAAGCTCCATAGTAAAGTAACGGATTTCTCGAATTACAGCAGCGCGAAAAGCTGCCGATGTTCCTGAACGCTCTCGTAATAAAAGTCTAAAGATATTTCCGTTGCTTTCAATTAACTCCATAAAAGTCTGTACTGATATTTGAATAACAGATCCGCCTTTAGCTATGCGCTGTCTTGCTTGGCGCATTAGCTGCCTAAGGGTTAAACCTGCTTCATCAACTAATGTTAAACCTAATTCGTCCATATCAGAAAAGTGGCGATAAAAAGATGTCGGCGCTAATCCAGCCTCTTTAGCAACCTCGCGCAAGCTTAAATTAGAGAAACTACGCTCAGCACTCAGTTGATTTAAAGCCGCATTAATTATTTGACGACGGGTTTTTTCTTTTTGTTGCGCTCTTACACCAGTCATCTATGGGCTCTTTAGGACATATAATTCAGTATTATTGTCATAATACTGAATTAGCTCAATATTGTCAGTTTTAGTTCTGATAAAATACTGCTATATTTTTTATATTAAATAATTTGAGGGCTTACTGTTGGCTAAATCAAAAACAAGTAAAACTGTAGAAGCGCATTTTGATTATGACGTTATTATCATAGGTACAGGCCCTGGTGGGGAAGGTGCTGCAATGAACCTTGCTAAGCGCCAAAAGAAAGTTGCCATTATTGAGCGTTATCATCAAGTTGGTGGTGGCTGTACGCATTGGGGAACTATTCCATCAAAAGCATTACGTCAATCAGTAAGTCGTTTGATTGAATACAACTCTAACCCGCTGTTTAATCAGAACGATCAAGTAAAACAACTTACTTTTCAGGATATCTTAAGTCATGCCTCTGCGGTCATTCGCAAGCAAGTTAATTTACGAAGTGGCTTTTATAACCGTAATCGGGTCGAACATATCCAAGGTGAGGCATCTTTTGTCGATGCAAATACAATCCGTATAGTCCATCCTGACGGCTCTGTTGATACAATTACTGCTAAGCAGATAGTTATTGCTACGGGCTCTCGCCCTTACCGACCAGATGATATTGATTTCAATCACTCACGTGTTTATGACTCCGATAGTATATTAAGTCTTAAACATGCTCCTAGACACGTCATCATTTATGGTGCAGGTGTTATTGGTAGTGAGTACGCTTCGATATTCAGAGGGCTTGGTGTAAAAGTCGACTTAATAAATACTCGTGAACGTTTACTGTCTTTCTTAGATGCCGAAATGTCTGACTCACTGAGTTATCACCTTTGGAATAGTGGTGTTGTTATAAGACACGGTGAAGAGATTGAACGTGTTGAGTCTAATGACGATGCTGTCATAGTACATCTCAAATCGGGTAAAAAGATGCGTGCCGACTGTTTACTTTTTGCTAATGGTCGAACAGGTAATACTGCAGATTTAAACCTTGCAGCTGCCGGCCTAAAAGCAGATGGCCGTGGTCAATTAAAAGTAAATGATTGTTATCAAACCGAAGTCGATAATATTTTCGCGGTTGGTGATGTTATTGGTTATCCAAGTTTGGCTAGTGCTGCTTTTGATCAAGGTCGAATTGCCGCTTTAGCTATGGTTGATAGCAGTAGTAAGGCTAAATTAATTGTTGATATTCCTACTGGTATATACACAATTCCTGAAATTAGCTCTGTTGGTAAAACTGAACAAGAGCTCACAGAAGCCAAAATACCTTATGAAGTGGGTCGTGCGCAATTTAAGCATCTTGCCAGAGCACAAATTTCTAATAACTTGGTGGGGTCTTTAAAGATTCTCTTCCATCGTGAAACTAAAGAGATTTTGGGTATTCACTGTTTTGGTGAAAATGCAGCAGAAATCATTCATATCGGTCAAGCGATAATGCAGCAAAAAAATGGTGGCAATACCATAGAGTACTTTGTTGAAACAACCTTCAATTACCCTACGATGGCAGAAGCATTTCGCGTCGCAGCCTTAAATGGTTTAAATCGATTATTTTAATTAAACGGTAATTAGCTAGAGTAGTAAGAAGTATTATTACTACTCTAGTAAACCTCTGACTTGTAGAATACTCACCATGATAAAATTTAATTTATTAATAGTTTTTGCATTGTTGTTACAGCCTTGTTTAGCGAGTGATAACTTTACACTCTACCTTGTCAGGCATGCTGAAAAGCAAACTGAAAGTAAAAACCCACAATTAACGCAATGTGGTAGGGAAAGAGCTGAGCAATTGGCAACCTTACTCAGCGTAGCAAATATAAAGTCAATTTATAGTACCAGTTATCAAAGGACAATGGCGACAGCTTCACCTTTATCTCGCAAACAAAATATTGCAATAAAAAATTATGATCCTAGAGCGCTTGAACAATTTGCACTGCATCTGAAGCAACGAAAAGAAAATGCTTTAATTGTTGGCCACAGCAACACTACCCCTCAACTTACTCAGCTATTAAGTAAGCAAAAAATAGCAGCATTAGGTGAAAAGGAATTTCAGACTTTGTATCAAGTTCAGTTGATTGACGGACAGTCATTTTTAACTCAACTGACACAGCCCCATACATGTAAATAAGCAGAATCGACCAGTACGCCTCCTCACAAAAATAAATAGAACGATACTTAACTTATTTTTCCTGCTGTAAATTCTTTAAAATCTGACAATCACCCACTTTATCATTAGGGCAAGACGTCGATAAGGTATGTAATGTCTGCTCTAACAAGGTCAATTCAGCAATTGTTGTTCTTACCTTATCCAGCTGTTGCTCGATCATGTCATCGACTTCCTGACACGACGACTTTTGATCTAGTTGCACGGCTATCAAGGTCTTAATTTGCTCTAGTGGTATTTGTAACTCTCGGCAACGACGAATAAATACCAGACGTTCAACATCGCTATTACCATATTCTCGATAACCATTGTCATTTCGATGAGCTTCCGGTAACAAAGCAATCTCCTCGTAATAACGAATAGTCTTACTGGCTATGCCACTTTCTTTAGCTAGTTGACTTATCTTCATAGTAGCCTCCGTATTAACTTTCATATTAACTTCCACGTCGATTTTTATACTTTTGTTCAAAATACTTGACCTTACCGTAACTGGAAGGTTTATTATGCCGCCATTATAGCTATAACCACCAACTAAAATATCAGCAATTTGTAACTTGCTAGCAACTTAGCAATGTAACTAATATTAGGAAAAACAATGTTTTTGTATTATTACCGCTTGTTAGTGCACAGTGCTTCCGCTCGGAAATTAACTCGCTTAACAAACCACCTAGTTATCTATGTAGCTGTATTGCTACTCAGTCCAAGTGTTATCGCGCAAGAAGGCAGCCAACAAAATACGTTAACTTTGACTAGGGCAATTAACCTTACCTTAGCCAAAAACCCGGCATTGAAAGTATTTAAACTGCGCCAAGCCTCAATTAACGGTCAACAGCAAATGCAAGACTTAGCGCCGGCATATCAGTTGGTGTTTGAAGCTGAAAACTTTGCTGGAACTGGTGACTTAAAGGGCTTTGATGGTGCTGAATTCACTGTATCTTTATCATCAGTTATTGAGATGGGTGCTAAACGCAATGCACGTCGAGATTTAGGGTCACATCGAAGTGCTATGTTAGTCGCACAGCAAAAGATTGCGGCATTACATTTATTAGCTCAAGTTACCCAACGCTATATTGATGTGCTTGCTGCGCAAGAAAATTTAAGCCTAGCCCATGAAGCAACAACGCTTGCAGAAGAAACGTTAGTTGAAGTAGAAAAGCGTGTCAAAGCAGGCTCAACACCCAAAGCTGAAATTAAACGTGCCATGGCAGCGGTTGGTAATGCTCGTTTAAGTGCATCATCTAAACAGCAACAGTTTTTCGCCGCAAAAGCTTCCTTAGCTTTATTATGGAACGAGAAGTGGAATGAAAGTTCACCTAGCTTTACTACTGTTGTTGGCAATCTATATCACTTTTCTGCAGATGTCGCTTTTAATCGACTTTTTGCAAAAATAAAACAAAATCCTGCGCTACTTGCCTTCGCCAGTGAAGAGCGACTCAAAAGCGCACAATTACGTTTAGCCACAAGCCAATCGGATACCGACATACAATGGACGTTAGGTGTTAGGCAAATGCAAGATGTCGGTGATACTGCTCTTGTTGCGGGTTTTAGTATTCCGCTATTTAGTTCCAGTAATAATAGCGGCGCTATTATCTCTGCCCAAGCAGAGCGAGATGAAGTACAAGCCAGAAAAGCCATTACCCTTCTTAATTTGCATAGCCAATTACAGCAAGCTTACTCAAGTAGAAAACAAGCCATTTATACCGCCAATAGTCTGAGAAAGACCATAATTCCATTACTCGAAGAAGCGCTCGATGAGACACAAACCGCTTATCAACGTGGTTTATATAGCTACCTTGATTATTTAAGCGCCAGACAAGAATTACTTATTGCCAGACAAGCGTTAATTAAATCAGCAACCGCAGCGTTACGTTTTGGCGTCGAAATTGAACAGCTTATTGCCGAGCCATTACCTGCTTCACAGCACTTTCAACAACAAGCGTCGCAATTTTCATCAAACGATGCCACGCCAGCAAACAACAGCTTTACCCAAGGATAATTTAATGAACACTCACTTTCTCACTAAAAACCTAAAAAGCAGCTTATTAATAGGCACGTTATTATTTACCCTGCCATTATCCTTAGCTAATACTGCAGTTACTGATGGCCATAAAGATGAGCCAAAATCAGCTCATACAGATGAACATAAAGACAATGATTCTGACGAACATGGTGATGAACATGGCGAAGAAGGCCATATTGAAATTTCAGCAGATATGATGAAAACCGTCGATATTACTATTCAAGAAGCGAGTGCAGGAGAAATAAAACAGCGACTAACTTTATACGGTAGCTTAACGACTGATCCAAGTGCTGTTAGCCAAGTTAGCGCGCGTTTTCCAGGACTTATCACCAAGCTATCTGTCAATGTTGGCGATAAGGTTAAACAAGGCCAAGTTATCGCAGAGGTTGAGTCAAATAATAGTTTAACTCGCTATAACATCCTTGCGCCTATATCAGGTGTTATTAGTAAACGCATGGCTAACCAAGGCGAAGTAGCCAATGAACAAGTGCTATTAACTATAAAAAATTATCAAAACTTGTGGCTTGAATTGCAAGTATTCCCATCACAACAAAATAAAGTAGCTATTGATCAAAGTGTTACAGCCTCCCTTGAGCAGAAACAGACAAACTCAGTGATAAAACAGCTGCTACCTACCAATGGAGAAACTCCTTTTATTATCGCCAGAGTTCCACTAGATAACAGCCAAGACATTTGGTCTGTTGGTAGTTTACTTAGCGGCTCTGTGGTTGTTAATCAACAAACTGTGCCACTAGTTATTGATAATCGCGCCATACAAGTGATGGAAGGCAAAAAAGTTATCTTCATTAAAAATGAGCATGGCTTTGAAGTACGTGAAGTTAATTTAGCGCTTAGCGATGGTCAATTTTCACAGGTTGCTGCAGGTTTAGCGCAAGGTGAAGTTTATGCCGTGCAAAACAGCTATTTACTTAAAGCTGAACTGGAGAAATCCAGCGCTGCCCATCACCACTAGGAGAAAATTATGATTGAATCACTACTACGCTTCTCCATTGCCAAACGCTGGCTAATAATCTCCTTAACCTTAGTTTTAATGGCTGCTGGTTATTGGAGTTATCAGAAACTGCCGATTGATGCCGTACCTGACATCACTAATGTGCAAGTGCAAATTAATACTAAAGCTAATGGTTATTCACCATTAGAAACTGAGCAACGTATCACTTATCCAGTGGAAACGGCGTTAACGGGTTTGCCAAATTTATCCTATACCCGCTCATTATCTCGTTATGGTTTATCGCAGGTCACCGTAGTATTTGAAGAAGGTACTGATTTATATTTTGCTCGCAGCTTAATCAACGAGCGACTTAATGCCATTAAGGGCAACTTACCTGCAGGTTTATCGCCAGAAATGGGACCCATATCAACAGGTCTTGGCGAAATATTCATGTATACCTTAGATGCTGATTTTGATGCCAGACAAAAAGATGGTAGCCCTTATGACGCCACCGCTTTGCGGGAAATACAAGACTGGATCATCAAACCACAACTTGCGCTGGTCAAAGGTGTTACAGAAATAAATACCATTGGCGGATTTGATAAGCAATATCACATCACGCCATCACCAAGAAAAATGCTTGAATTAGGCATTTCTTTTACTGATATAAAAACTGCTTTAGCAGCTAATAATAGTAACCGTGGTGCGGGTTATATTGAAAGTAATGGTCAACAGTTAACAGTTAGATCGCCAGGACAATTAAAAACCATTAGCGATATTGAGCAAGTGGTCATTAAAAACATCAACCACAGCCCAATTAAAGTCAGCGATATAGCAGAAGTTGCTATAGGTAAAGCGCTACGTACTGGCGCGGCTACTAATTCAGGTAAAGAAATAGTACTCGGCGCAGCCATGATGTTAGTCGGTGAAAATGCTCGCGAAGTATCATTAGCTGTGGCTCAAAAGTTGATTCAAATACAAAAATCGTTACCACAAGGTATTAAAGTAAACGCCGTTTACGATCGAACCACCTTAGTTGATAAAGCCATTGCCACGGTGCAAAAGAACCTAGTAGAAGGCGCATTACTCGTTATTGTGGTGCTATTTTTATTACTCGGCAATGTAAGGGCAGCATTAATTACTGCCGCTGTGATCCCATTAACCATGTTAGCGACTATAACAGGTATGGTACAAGCGGGTGTCTCAGCAAACTTAATGAGTTTAGGTGCATTAGATTTTGGTTTAATTGTTGATGGTGCTGTAATTATTGTTGAAAATGCTACTCGTCGACTGGCCGAGGCACAACGCCATAACGGCGCAAGATTAGCACTAAAAGATCGTTTACATGTGGTATTTCAAGCTACCAATGAAGTGATCAGACCAAGTATATTCGGCGTTATAATTATTACCGTGGTTTATATTCCACTGTTTTCATTAACAGGCGTAGAAGGCAAGATGTTCCAACCTATGGCTGCGACTGTTGTTATCGCCTTATTATCAGCATTAGTATTGTCGGTTACTTTAGTGCCTGCCGCTATTGCCTTGTTTATGACCGGCGATATTAGCGATAAAGAAAGTATGGTAATCAAGGCCAGTAAATCAATGTATAAGCCGCTATTACTGAGGGCGATGAAACTGCGTTGGTTGGTACTTGCTTTAGCGACTCTATTAGTAGTATTTTCTGCATGGCTGGCAACTACCTTAGGCTCAGAGTTTATCCCTCAACTTAATGAAGAGGATATTTTACTACAGGCACTTCGTGTGCCTGGTACGGGTATTGAACAAGCTGTTGAGATGCAAAAGCACCTTGAACAAAATATTAGCCAATTTCCTCAGGTTCTCAATATTTTTTCAAAAATAGGCACACCAGAAATTGCCAATGATCCTATGCCGCCAAACATTGCCGATACCTTTATTATGTTAAAACCACGCAGTGAATGGCCCGATCCAAGCTTAAGCCATGGCGAATTAGCCGCAGAAATTATGGCTAAAGCAGCAAAGTTACCCGGTAATAATTTTGAATTAACTCAACCCATTGAGATGCGCTTTAACGAGCTTATTTCCGGCGTGCGAGCCGACTTAGGTATTAAAGTTATTGGAGATGATCTACAGCAACTATTAACCTCGGCCAATGCTATTCGTGAAGTACTTGAGCAAATTGACGGCGCTAGTGATATTCAAGTAGAGCAAGTTACCGGCTTACCCATGTTATCCATAGTGCCAAAACGTCAGGCCCTGGCCCGTTATGGTTTAACTGTGGCCGAGCTACAAGATATTGTTGCTACTGCTATCGGCGGCGAAAACGCAGGACTTATTTTTGAAGGTGATCGCCGCTTTAATATCGTGGTTAGACTTCCTGAGAAAATTAGGCGTGATGTGAATAAATTAACTGAGTTACCAATTTCATTACCTAGCGGTGGTTATGTGCCTTTATCTGAAGTGGCAACACTCGATATTGCGCCAGCACCGAATCAAATCAGCAGAGAAAATGGTAAAAGACGCATAGTAGTCACAGCTAATGTTCGTGGGAAAGATCTCGGAACTTTTGTAAATGAAGTTAAAATAGAGGTGGCTAGTGAAGTTGAAATTCCCGCGGGCTATTGGCTTGAATATGGCGGTACTTTTGAACAACTTGAATCGGCTAGTCAACGTTTATCTATTGTCTTACCACTAACGCTAGCACTGATTTTTGCACTGTTAATTATGGCGTTTAGCTCAGTAAAAGATGCGGCAATAATTTTCACTGGTATTCCGTTAGCACTAACCGGTGGCGTGATTTCATTATGGCTACGCGAGATGCCACTTTCTATTTCTGCAGGTGTTGGTTTTATTGCCCTGTCTGGGGTAGCGGTTTTAAATGGCTTAGTGATGTTGGCCTTTATTCGCCAGCTTTGTAAGGAACGAACCGAATTAGTTACTGCTATTATCGATGGCGCTATGATAAGACTTAGACCAGTATTAATGACGGCTTTAGTGGCAGGTTTAGGTTTTGTACCCATGGCATTAAATGTTGGTACAGGTGCAGAAGTTCAACGCCCGCTAGCTACGGTAGTTATTGGCGGCATTATTTCATCAACGCTACTAACGCTACTAGTTTTACCGCTACTTTATCGTATTGTTCATCAGCGTAGCTTTAAGAATAAAAAGTTAAATTAAGTTAAGTAAGACCATGCAACTACTGCCACTAATTTTAGTAAGTGGCTGTAGTTGCAAAAACTAAAGCAACATTAAAGTACTGTTAAAGCAAATCCGCCAAGGTATCTTCAATAGATGTATGATTAAAATCAAAGTCATGTTCTAGCAACTTCTGTGGATAAATATTTTGGCTAGTCAATAATAACTCTGCCCCTTGCCCCATAAATATATTTAGCATAAATTCGGGTACAGTAAACCAAGTAGGTCGGCTAAGTTGTTTACCTAAAGCCATAGTAAATTCTTCATTGGTTAATGTTTGTGGTGAAGTACAATTAATAGCACCTTCAATGCCTGATGTTAGTAGACTAAACTGAATAGCGTGCACCATGTCTTCTATATGTATCCAAGACATGTACTGCTGTCCATGGCCAAGCTTTCCTCCTAAGCCTAAAAAAAATGGCAAGTACATTTTCGCCAAAGCGCCGCCATCACTCGCTAACACTACGCCAGTGCGTAACAATACCACCCGGCAATGTTCACTCGCCTTTAAGGCTATTCTCTCCCATTCTTGACATAACTCATGGGCAAAATCAGTATATCTTACGCTGGTATCCTCAAACGTTTTTCTTGTGCCCATTTCTCCATAATAACCAATGGCTGAACCGCTAATTAAACAACTTGGTTTAGTCGCAGAGCGTTCAATCATGGCAACAACTTTTTCAGTTACTTGCCAGCGACTTTGGCAAATAAGCTCTTGTTGGGTATCACTCCAACGCCTGTCAACAATAGGCTCTCCAGCTAAATTGATAATAGCTTCATAACAGTTTTGTTCTGGTAGTTGCTCAATAAAGTCGATGCCTTCAGGCAAGGACTGCTTAGCCTTTTTGCTATTACGGGTTAGTACGGTAAATTGATAAGGCTGCTGAAATGCTTTGATAAAGTGCCGACCAATTAAGCCTGTGCCACCTGTTATTAAGATCCTCATTTAGCCCCCTCTCATATTCAATCAGTAATTTATCCTTTAGTAATAGTAAGCATAGAATAGTTTTAAAAATCATTCCGTAAATACAATAAAGTTGGGAAAGAAATAACGTCGACAGTTCAATGAAAACAAAAAAGCCGTAACGCTTATTCGGTGTTACGGCTTTTATTTTATTACTGAAGCTGGACTCGTTTTTCGAGATAAGAGAATTAACTAAAAGTTATTTTTTAACCCATTGTCCGCTAGCATTTTTAATTAAATGTCCTGACTGAGTCTTAGCCAAAGATTTTTCACCCGCTAACTTTGTCACTTGTTGCATGGTAATTTTATTCTTTCGCGCTAAGTTCAGATAAATATCTTTACGTTTTTTATTAACCATATCAACTAAGCTGCTAACTTCGCTGCTGGCTACTACCACACCTAAATAACCATTTGGCATTTCACCCACAAGGCCTTGTTGTTTTGCCTGATCCAATGAAATAGCCCAAGCTGAAAATGCGAGGGTAGAGGCGATAAAGGTTAGGCCAATTTTTGTCATTGCATGTTTTATTGAGTGCTTCATAAATTTATTCATCATTATTCCTAAAAAATATCACTATCGTCACTGAAAATATCATCAAGTTCTTTATCAACTTTCACCCGGATCTCATGATCAATTTTGAGGTTTAAATTAATAGTAATGGGTTCTTTAGCACTCACTTCAACTCTGTGAGTACAGGCGGTAAATAAAAAAACAGCTAGCAGAGGTGCCAGTATTTTAACCATAAATGTTCCTTAGTTCTTTTTTTGTAAGCCTTTGATAACTTTACTTTCAAAGTGCTCGGTGATATTGAGTGACTCTAACAAACCTAATAGGTCATAGCTAAGATTTAAATTTAAATTTACCTCATTATCTAAATCTGGATTTCTACCCTTAATAGCAGTAACCAGTAGCATATAACCGTCGTCTGCCATTGATACATCTGAACTTAAATGGTGGTAGTGCAAGTTTTCTAAAGCATCAAATGCCAATTTCAATTCGGTGCTGCTAGTTTTCAGTTCTTCAACCGCCGGGTTGTTAAACACTTGAATGAGACCACCTCCAACATTGTGCAAGCCTCCTTGTTTAATAAGAAAATGCTCACCATTATAATAAATAGGTAATTGGCCTGACACTCGACCAGTTACCACAATGCCCTGCTTTTTGTCTAACTCGAGTAGTTTTTCTAAATCTATTTTAGTTAACTTAACATTAACAGCTGAACCTTTGCTGAACGGCCACTGCGCTTGTGCAATATCAAAGCGCCCTCCCAATAACTTTCCACTGGTATTATTTACCTTAATTTTAACCTCATTATGCTCAAAATCAATGATGGTTTTTGTCGATAAGTTAGTGATAGGCGTAGCGGTTTCAATCTTAGCGATAGTCAGGTTGCTTTTTGTCTTTATATCATCACGTAGCGAGTTTACCTGACCATAGTGAAGGATAAATTTTTGTTGCCAGTTAAGCTCTTGAACCCAAGTACCATCTATTTCACCAGTAACATCTTTAACAGATAACGCGAGTTTGATGGTATTATCCATTAAGTTCTCAGTATTTTTTAGCTGCCCAGATAAACGATAATCCAACATGCCATCAATAAGCTTAGTTTCAATAGGCACCTCTATATTTAACGCCAGTAAATCTGTGATAAGTAGGTCTTTTACCTGTAGCTCGAGCTGTGGGTTCACAATATCCCCATTCACTTTTGCTGATGCGATTAGTAACTCATCAGCAAAAACGTTTGCCTTAATGGCTATATCAGTAAAACTACCACTCAGCTTGGTATTGAGTTCGAGCATTTGAATTTGTGCTACCTTTGGCAGGTTTAGCTGCTTTAGTTGATTATTGATTTGGAAATCAAAGTTCATCTCGGCAGTATCTGCACTTTGCTCCTGAGTATTACTTTTTGGGATAGTCACATTACCTTGCCAATAACTAAGCAATGTTTTCAAGCTTGGCTGTGCCTTTTCACTTATCACTTGAGTTTTAGTCTTTTTTATAGCTGTCGGTAAGGCTAGCTGAGATAATTCAATGGCTGAACTTGGCGCAAGTGTTAGTTGCCAAAAGTCACTGTACTGGTCAATATTACCCGCAATATTCATCATTACCGGTTGCTGAGAAAAAGGACTTAGTTGTGCTAGCTTTATCGGCCCGACAAAAGAAAAATTAGCAGCCTGTAAGTCCACGGAAATTGCCGAGTTATCATGGTAACTAAGGGCAATATTATCGAGTGATACATTTACTGGCTTATTTAAGTTCTTAGTGGTGATATCTACGCCATCACTATTTATCGTTTGTTTGGCAAAATCGACTTTTATCGAAGCTAATGGTTCAATAGTAAAGCTATCCATGACATTGTCAGACAACAATTCAAGCAGTTGTGAATCTACTGCTTTTTCAGTTAATAATTTAACAACGGCAGGCTGCTCAAAAGCAAGGTGTATGTCATTACCCTGAGCAAAATCTATTTCCATCACCTCTGCCACCAAGCTTGTTTGCCAAGCCAGTGAAGCTGTTAGATTAATCGCGCCCTCTTGAGCAATAACTTGCTCTGCTTGAAAAGAAAAATCAGTTAATTGATTGCTCATCTGTAAGCTTTGCTCATGCCAGTTTATTTGGCTTTCAATATGACCCGTGAGCAACCAAGACTCGCGGCTTGGGTCAGTTAACAGCATGGAAAAGTCACTCGGTAATACGGTTTGATGGTTCAGTAAAAATGTTCTTAGCTTTGCTAGCTCAGCACTTAGCTTAGCGTTAAAACCTTGTTCTTTTTTAGTTACTTCAAGAGAGAGTACCTCACCTTCTTCAGGCTCTGATAGAGATAAAAGTAGTTGTTGCTCTGTAGCTAAAAACTTGCCTTGATATAATTGATTTTTTTTATCCGCATTATCACTAAAAGGTTGATAAACAAACGACTGAACATTTATATCTACAGGTGTAGAAAGCAATGTAATGTTATGTAGCTGTTGTCTAATTAATTTTGGTAAGGAGGTAAGTGTTAACTGTGTTGTCTCGGCACTCTCTGGCAATTGAAAATTACCTTTAGCACGGACATTAGCCGATGATATGTGTATTGCAGAAATAGCCTCGGCTATTTTATCCGTAGTTAAGTAACTAGGCTTAAAATGCCATTCTATCAGAATATCCGTTAATTCTAAATTCGCATAAGGAGAGTCAATGCATAAGCGCGAAATCATCAAGTCATCATTGACGTCGAGAGAAAAATCAAGGCAAGTTAAAACACTTTGATATTGTGCTAGGTAACTATTTACTATAGAGGTAGCTACCAAGCTACGGTTGAAAAAAATTGAACTTAGGCTAATAGTAATAACGATAAAAATAGCTAGGATAATTTTAACAAAGCGCAATTCTAATCCCTTTACATCGAAATATGAGTGTGATTGATATTCAACCAGTTTTCAAGCCTCATATCGATTACATTTATTATATCAGAAAATATCCGTCGCTAGGATCTGCTTTCCTTGATGCCAAGATAAGCTCGTTAGCTGAAAGATAAATCAATATACTTATTAACTTTATCGTTACTGAGTCGTTGTGGGGATAAGTGGTCTACAATTTCCAGCGCCTGATATACCTTTGAAAGCCCTATTTGATCATCCAAGGGCAAGCCTGAAAATGATTTATCACTGATAGCTTCTTTAAGTAGAGCTAATGAACCCTGCAACGAAGCCTTAAAGTCAGCTTTATTTTTTTGCTCTTCAACATTGGCTAAGATATCTTTGCCGGTAGTTAATGCCGCAGTTAAAGCAACTATGCTTTCACTTTCATTGACCTCATCATCACCTTCAACTTTTTCATCATCATCTGCATTCAGGCGCTCAAGAAAGTCACCAATAAAGTCGACTAGCGTCGTAGTAGATACTTTATCATTTTCTTCATTGCTTGACTCACTAACAGTATCGTTAGTTAAAGCAGCATAATCACCTTTTGAAATAAGACCAAATTGGTAAAGCTTTTCTTTAAGCTTACCAATATCATCAAATGTCAGCTCGGCACCACTAAAAAACTCACTGCTAATGGCATTTATTTTTTGAGCTTTACTTGATAAAAACAAACTATTCTTTGTATCACCTGTTATCTCACTTGTAACACTTTTTTCTGCATACTTTTCAGTGATAGCTTGTATTTCATCGGTATTTTTTTGAGCCACTGCTGAATTGTTATTAAAAGCGGAGTTATATAAGCCGAGGTTATTAATCATCTGGTATACCCTACAATATATTGACAGTTATATTGTTAGCAATTAATGCACCACTTATGCTGTTATTTCAGCGACACTACAGCCTATTTTAACAAAGGTATATGGTTATGCTTTTTGCTAGGCTTCAACCAGACCAAACTTCCACTATGTTGTAAATGCTAACTGATAGTTTATAGTTAGCTTCAGACCCAAGAAATTAAATGCAAAGGATTTTAGTGGAAAAAACACTCTCACAAAAAAACACCGACTCAATAGAAGAGATGCATTCCCTCAATAAATCTTGGCCTTTGTACCTCGCCTTGTTCGTAAGTTATATAGTTTTTGGCCTCCTTTTATCGTCCTTTTCTTTTCATGGACAAATAGTCCCTATATGGTTACCTGCGGGCATAGCTTTACTCGGTTGTTATTTATGGTGGTGGCGCTTTTTCCCCGCTGTATTTTTAGCTGCCTTTATCTTTAACTTTTCAGTAATACCAGAGTTTGACCTAAGCTTAATATTCTCTGTTACGGGTATTCAAAATGCCATGATTGCAAGTGGTGCCACTCTACAAGCAATGGTCGGCAGTGCGCTACTCCGATACTGGCTTGGCAATCCAATCAATCAATCTCAGAACAAAAAAACACTCTACTTTATTTTAATTGTCGGTATTTTAGTTAATTTACTTTCATCAACGATGGGCGTCAGTGCTCTCACTATATTTAATCCTCAATATAGTGCGGAAGATTTTCAGTTAAATTTAATTTATTGGTGGTTAAGCGACTCTCTAGGCGTGCTTATTTCATTACCCTTTATGTTTAGTTTACTTAAATTTCGCCAGTTAAAAACAGAACAAAGTAATGCTAGGTTGATCATTATATATGCCATGAGTGCCTTATTAATCATTATCATATTGCTGACAAATTTTTTTATTGCTGGTTCAAATAGGAATGATACTGAATTAATAACAAAAGAATCGAACGTTATAGAGAATAGTATTTACCGTCAAATAAGCTCTAGCATAGAACAGCTAAGCTTATTAGCCGATTTTATTCAGCACAACCCCGATGCTTCACGTGAAAACTTCCATGACTTTGTTAGTGAACTTACCCAAGGCTCTAACACCCTCAAAGCCATGTCTTGGAACCCTCTCATTAATCAAGCAGAAAAGAGAAAACATGAGACAAAATTAGCACAATACTATCAAAAAAATATCGCTATCCGAGGCAAGCCATTATCAATTAACGACGATATGGTTTACGTAAAGTTTATCAGTCCCGAAAAGGTGAATATTAAGGCGATAGGGTTTAATGTTTATTCTAATCCTTCTCGGAAAAAGACTTTAGATAGCACAATGAGAAACTACCAACCTCAGGCGACGCCTATTATTCAACTGGTACAATCATTTAAAAATGAACCCGCCTTTTTATTATTTTTTCCTGTTTTTGAACAAACAATGAATACTAAAAAAACGGGGGATAAGAAATTAATTGGTTTTGCTACAGGAGTATTTCTAGCGAATAAAATCATCAGTAATGCCATCAGCGAGGCACAAGAAAAATTATTTTATTATGAAGTGTTCGAACAAAATAAATCCCAGTCGTTCTTTGCCAATACCGATAGTCATAATAAGACTCATGATTCAAATAGACATTTTAATCATGAATTTAATGTTTCAGGGCAAACATGGATCATTAATTTATTCGCCAACGAAAATCATTTAACTCGGCAACGACATCAGAATTTTTTAAGGTTTTTCTTATTACTGGTTATCATCGCAGTCACCATAGTCACCTCGCTTTTATTAATGAACAACAGACAATTACAACTGAACAACCTCGTTAGCCAGCGTACAAAATCGTTAAAAGAAGCGGTAAAAGAAGCAAATTATGCCAATAAAGCTAAAAGCCAATTTTTGGCTAATATGAGTCATGAAATTAGAACCCCGATGAATTCGGTAATAGGTTTTGCTCAACTTGCTAAAGTTTCTAACAATATGGAGGAAATTAAAGCCTATTTGCAGAATATTGATATTTCATCTGACCTACTGCTTCATATTGTAAATAATATTCTTGATTTATCGAAGATTGAATCTGAAAAACTTTTTCTTACCAAAGACTCGTTTGATATGCATTTGGTGTTGGATCGTATTTATAGTCTATTTGAGGTTGAGGCCAGCAATAAGGAACTCTTTTGGCACTTAAGGGACAATCTCCCAATCGGAGTAAATTTTGCTGGTGATCAAACTCGAATAGAGCAAATTTTAATGAATTTATGTGGTAATGCCATGAAATTTACTCAAAGTGGCGGCGTTTTAATTACAGCTGATTTAGGTAAAATATTTGATAATACCGCACAAATATCTATCACAGTAAAAGATACTGGTATAGGTATTTCAGAAGAGAAAATAGAGACATTATTTAGCCCTTTCACCCAAGCCAACAGTTCAACGTCCAGAGATTTTGGTGGTACTGGTTTAGGTTTAACTATTGCCAAGAAACTGAGTAAATTAATGGCTGGCGACATCACCATCGAGAGTAAAGTAGGCATTGGCACCAGTTTTATTTTCACTTGTAAACTACCACTGACTCGAACTAAACCTAAAGTTACTACTTTAGATAATCATTCGTTCCAGCAATTAACCAATCAACAAAGCGACAACACAGATAATAATGCCTCAGCACAAGGAGAAACATCGAATGAGCTGTCACAACTTAACGTTTTAGTTGCAGAAGATAATCGCATTAATCAAAAACTGATTAAAACTGTACTTACTAAATTAGGCATTAATGCCGTGATTGTAGAAAATGGTCAATTAGCCGTTGATTATGTAAAAAATGAAACCGTAGATGTCATATTAATGGACTGTCAGATGCCAGTTTTAGATGGTTATCAAGCAACAGAGCAGATAAGAGCTATGCCTGAATATGCAGATTTACCTATTTTCGCCTTAACTGCTGATGTGGATACCCGCAGTAAAGAAAAAGCACTGTCTTTAGGTTTTACTAAACACCTTGCTAAGCCCATTAATCTTGAAGAGTTAACCCTGTGTTTGCTTGAGGTACAGAATTTAATATCAGCTAATAAAGCACTTAAAGTTCAGTAAGAACCTCTGACGTTAAGTGCTTTAGTTCACCGTTGTTGAGTAAGTTATGTCCTTGCCATTAAATTAATGATATTGCTCCAAAGCAAGACACTTGAGTGAGCAATCATTTAATGGAATTGATACTAAATGATTGCTAAGCATCTTGACGAATTAAGTAATCAAAAGCACCTAAAGCGGCATTTGCACCACTACCCATTGCAATAATGATTTGCTTAAAAGGGCTATTGGTTACATCACCTGCGGCAAAAACACCGGCAATTGAAGTTTCACCTCGACCACCTGCAATGATTTCTCCACGATTAGTTAGCTCAATATCACCTTGTAAAAATTCACTGTTTGGCATCAAACCGATTTGTACAAAAATACCCGCTAAGGCTAACTCATGATGCTCTCCGCTAGAGCGATTTGTATAGTTCAAACTTGTTACGCGTTTACCATCACCAATGACTTCGGTGGTTTGCGCATTAGTAATCATGGTAACATTGGCTAATGAGTTCGCTTTCCTTACCAATACTTCATCAGCGCGTAGGGTCTCAGCAAATTCTAAAACGGTAACATGCTCAACAATCCCCGCTAAATCAATAGCGGCTTCGATACCTGAGTTACCACCACCAATTACGGCCACTGGCTTGCCTTTAAAGAGAGGTCCGTCACAATGAGGACAATAAGCTACACCTTTACCCCGGTATTCATTTTCGCCCGGTACATTCATTTCTCGCCAGCGTGCCCCAGTAGCTAACACTACTGCTTTACTCTTAAGAACTGCGCCATTTTCTAAACTGACTTCTACTAAGCCCGTTTCTTCATTGCGCTTCACTTTACTGGCTTTATTACTGTTCAAGATATCAACATCATAGTCACGCACATGCTCTTCTAAACTTGCGACCAGCTTTGGTCCTTGGGTGGATTTCACTGAAATAAAGTTTTCAATCGCCATAGTATCGCTTACTTGACCACCAAACCTGTCAGCTAATAAACCTGTATTTATGCCTTTACGTGCCGCATAAATTGCAGCTGCAGCGCCCGCGGGACCACCACCAACCACTAAAAAGTCATAAGTTTCTTTATTCTTAAGCGCTTTGGCTTGTCGTGCGCCAGCATTTTTATCAACTTTATTCAAAATATCAGTTAACGATACTCGCCCTTGACTAAAAGACTCACCATTTAAAAATACTGTCGGTACAGCCATCACATCACGATCAAAGACTTCAGTTTGAAATAATGAGCCATCTATCATGCTATGTTTTATTTGTGGGTTAATCGCCGCCATCATATTCAACGCTTGCACGACATCAGGGCAATTTTGACAACTTAACGAGATATAAGTCTCGAATTCGAAGTCACCTTCAAGGTTTCTCACTTGTTCTATTTGTTCAGCTTCCAGCTTTAAAGGATGAGAGCCACTATGTAATAACGCCATCACTAAGGAAGTAAATTCATGACCCATGGGTAAACCAGCAAAGCGCATTTCACTGCCTGTTTCCACTGAGCGTACCAACATAGAAGGTACGCGTTCGTTCGCTGCTTGTTCAGTGTTGTTGCCATCAAACTTACTAACCAAAGGCGATAACTCAGTAATTTGAGCAACTAATTGATTCAGCTCTTTTGCCTTAGGACTTTCATCAGTAAAGGTGATTAGCTCAACGGGTGTTTTTAAGTTTTCTAAATAGCTTTTTAATTGTGCTTGTAAATTTGTGTCTAACATAATGACCTCTGAGAATATTCATTGGGAAGTGGAAAGTAATAAGGGAAAAGAACTCACTTTCATAACGCTAAACCGTTGAGTTTGTCGCTAGTTTGAACTTAAATTCGAATTAAATGCCGCTTACTTGAGGCGCGAGAAATGAGCATAGCTTGTCTATGTGATTTCCGAGCAACAACAAGTAAGTGGTATTTAAACGAATCTAAGGAAAGCTTAACAATTCAAATTTTAGATTTTGCCGACTAAGTCTAGGGATGGAGCTAAAGTCTCTGCACCTGGCTGCCATGCTGCTGGACAAACTTCACCGTCATGCTCAGCTACATATTGCGCCGCTTTAACTTTACGAAGTAATTCTGCAGCGCTTCGGCCTATGCCTAAATCATGAACTTCAGCAATTTTGATTTCGCCTTCAGGGTTAATCACAAACGTACCACGAAGTGCTAAACCTTCAGCTTCAATCATGACACCGAAGTTACGGGTAATTGCGCCTGTTGGGTCACCAATCATAGGATATTGGATTTTGTTAATGGTATCTGAAGTATCGTGCCATGCTTTATGGGTAAAGTGAGTATCAGTAGATACTGAGTACACTTCAACGCCCATCTTTTGAAGTTCTGCATAATGGTCAGCCATGTCGCCTAACTCTGTAGGACATACAAAAGTGAAATCAGCAGGGTAGAAAAAAACGATTGACCATTTATCAGCAAGGTCTTTTTCACTTAGCTCAACAAACTCACCATTATGAAAAGCCGTTGCGTTAAAAGGTAATAATTTAGTATTGATGATTGATTGGTTCATGATGAACTCCTGTATATTTAATTTAGTTGGAATGCTTTTTAAAAGCTGTTCCTTGAAGACAGGAGAATGATAGAGTTTGTCGTTAAATTAGTATAATCGATTAAATTTATCACTTTGATAGGTAAAAACTATTAACAATCATAATTAGTATTGGAAATAAGAAAATTTCATCTAGCCATCATTGTTGTAAAAAAGCCCATCAATCATAACAATTGATGAGCTTGTTAATATTATCAGAAGACTTCTTGAACATCAGAAGCCAGTAAAGCTACAGTTATGCTGGTTCAACAGCCTGCGCTTGATTAAAAACGCTATTTGGATCATAGCGGCCTTTTATTTGAGTAAGCTTGTAATAGTTATCGCCATAATATGCTTGTTGCCAATTATCTATTAGAGCATCTTGATAATTAATATAAGCTCCGCCACTACTCCATGGCTTCATCACTTCTCTAAAGCTATTTTCCCACAATTGCGCACTATCAACGACCATATTGGAAGTGCTCGTGGTAAATGCTGTGTAATATTGAGCATTAAAAATTGCATTTCGATGTGGGAAAGCTGTGCTATCAGGGGATTTTTCAGCGATAGCTCCCCCCATTAAGTTGATAATAATCATGCCTAAGTTGCCTTGCCCTACACTTTCACTGATATACGTTTTTAATGCAGTTATGCCAATAGGTGGCACAATTTGTTCGAAGAAATCAGAGCTCGCCGCAAAAGCACTACGCCTCATGCCGCCATCAGAAAATTGAGTACTTAAATGGCAAGCAGCAATAGTATTACTGCAAGTGCCTAACATCACATTTCTATAACTATCAGTGGTGTTATTGTTACTCAGAGGTATTGCGATTAAAGAAGCAATAAACTGCTGCCAGTAACTATCAGCTTCTGCTTTGCTATTGACGCAAAATGCTCTGACATAAACGCTAGGTGCACCACCATTTGACCAGTTAGGGATAATTTGCCCCCACATAGCATTTGGCCAATAATCAGGTAATTCTTGCCATTTCGCCATGACTTCTTCAAAGTCAGCAAAAGAAAAGTAGGCCTCAAAAACATGTATATCGCTGGTATTATGGGCGTTAAAGGTAAAAGCAGTAACAACTGCGAAATTACCGCCGCCACCACCACGTAATGCCCAAAACAAATCAACATTTTGTGATTCGCTACAGGTTAATTTTTCTCCCTGAGCAGTAACCACATCAATGGAAGTCAAGCTATCACATGTTAAGCCATAGGCACGATCAAGTATGCTAAAACCACCCCCTTGAGTTAACCCTGAAATGCCTACACTTAAGCAACTACCTAGCGGTATACCCAGACCTGATTTTTCTAACGTATCGTAAACATCGACCAGCCTAGCGCCAGCTCCAATAGTGACTGTATTGCCTGAAATATCGATATTAGCCATAGGCGTTACATCAATAACCATACCTTCAGTAGTAGATGTGCCTGCGTAACTATGACTACCACAGCGTGGGGTTATGGCTAAGTTATGTTGTTGTGCAAAGCTCAATACAAAGGCAACATCATCATTGTTATGGCATTGTGTGATCACTTGCGGATAGATATGGTCATAACGGCTATTAAACACTAATCGTGCTAGCTCGTAATCTTGACCATGCGTTGGCAGGATAATATCGCCACTGAGATTATCCGCGAGTAATTGCCAGTCACTTTCAGCTAACACGCTGGCAACTGGTACATCTGGGGAGAGTTTATCGGGTTGGGCGGCTACTGTGGATGATTCATCATTCCCACAGCCTGATAGCAAAACCGAGAATGCAGATAAACCTAAAAAGTGACGACGATCCATATCTTTCCTAAAGGGCACAAATAAAAGTTATATTAACTTATCAAGGTAACTTGATAAAAATCAACTCTATTTCAGCTGTCCTATAGATTTTCTAACACTCGCTACAATAGCCCTGACACATTCCATTCGAGAATAATTGGGCCGGATAACGAGCGAAATACCACGCACAGGCACTGGCGCTTGAAATTGGCCATAGTGAATAGTGTCACTCGCTAGATTCCCTTGCGCAGCTAACGCGGGTAACAAAGTGATGCCCATGCCACTAGCTACCATATGGCGTAGTGTCTCCAAACTGGTGGCTTGAAAACTATTATCTTCCTTAGCGCCCGCTGCAAAACAATAACCCATGGCTTGATCTTTTAAACAATGACCATCAGCCAGCGTTAATATTTTTTCACCCTGTAAATCAGCCAAGGTGAGTCTTTTCTTATGCGCTAAGCTATGTTCTTTCGGTGTAGCTAACATTAATGGCTCATCAAACAATTGATAAGATTCAAACTTTTCCATCTCATTAAGGTAAGGCAAAATCAAAACATCTAACTTGCCTTCATCTAATTGCTGCAACAAAACCTGAGTTTGATTTTCGTGAAGAAAAAAATCGATATTAGGTAGGCTAGTATTCAAATTGCCCATAATATGTGGCAGTAAATAAGGTGCTAATGTTGGAATTAAACCTAAATGTAAATCACCTGCAAAAGGGTCAAGCAAGGCTTTTGCGCGTGATTCAAATTCTCCCGCGGCTTGTAGAACTTTGCGCGCTTCTTGAACTAACTGTTCTCCTGCAGGGGTCAACATCACATTGCGACGATGACGCTCGACCAATTGTAAACCTAACTGCTGTTCAAGTTTCATTAACTGGCCACTCAAGGTCGGTTGGCTAACAAAACATGCTTGTGCCGCTTTACCAAAATGTTTGTGCTGGTCGATGGCTGTTAAATATTCTAAATCGCGCAACTTAATCATAGTTAAGGTCTATCAATTAATGAAAAAATAATGAGACTAGCTATGGTAATATGAACATACAATGAAAGCCAGTTTCACGTATATAGTACTAGCTTTCGGCTAACCCAGCGCGAGCCAAAACCCGACACCTACCATCAAGCTACCGGCAATACGGTTCATCCATTTGATATTATTACCCTGACTTAAAAATATTCGCAGGCTTTTACCACCCGTAGCGTAAGCCATCATGCTGGTAAACTCTGTTAGCATAATAACGCTTAATAGCACTATTAACTGTGGTGCTACGTCGCGGTCAACACTAATAAAAGGCGGGAGTAATGAAATCATAAAAGCCCAGCCCTTGGGATTGGCAATAGCAGTGACAAGCCCTTGAGTGAATAATGAATAACGACTCACGTCATTCTGTTTATTTTCACCTATGGACATTTTACCTTTGGAGCGCCACATATTAACGCCAATATACGCCAAATATGCACCACCCACCCATTTTAAAACTTCAAAAATATCAGGATAGTTCAGCATAATACTGGCCACACCCAGTACTGCTGCTATAGCAACAATGGCCACACCAATAAGTTCGCCAATCATCATCCACATGGTACGACGAACGCCTATACTCATACCTAGCGTCATTGCCAACGTCATGCACATACCTGGCGTGATACTAACCAAGAAGAAAGTCGGGATGAATATGGATAATAATGTTAAATCTATCAATTACTTGCCTTACTTTTTATTGGGTTAATAATATATTAATTAATAACTGTATTCATTAGCTAGTAACTAGCGGGATGATTAGTAGAACAGGAATATTTATTAGCATAAGTACTAAAGAACACATTTCAAATTATTACCCTCACGCATAATAGTTATGAATTTAAGTCGTTAGAATAATATTTAGAGATAAGTATACTTACAGCATGAAAATAAAGATATCAGTAAACATTAAATACACCTAAGAGGCAGCCATGAAAAATACTACAATGAAAACTATACTATTTGTGTTATCGGTTTTAGCCATAAGCAACGTAAGTGCCCAACAATATATTTTCCCTCAAAACGGTCAAACTAAAGAGCAGCAAGCACAAGATGAATATGCTTGTCATAGCTTTGCCGTTGGGGAAACTGGTTTTGATCCGACAGCAGTTCAGGCACCACCGGCGGTTGCATCAACGACAACTCAAGCACCTGCTCAAGCAGCTCCTCAGCGTAGATCTGGTATGAGAGGAGCAATTAAAGGCGCCGCTGCAGGTGCGCTCATTGCCGAAGTTGGCGGTAATGATGTCAGTAATGGTGCAGCGAAAGGTGCAGCTGTTGGCGTCGTATCAAGTAGAAGGCATAATGCAAAAGCAGCATCTCAAGCGGCTGAGCAGCAGAAAGCGACTGAACAACAGGCCCAACAACAAGCAGCACAAACTCAACAAATAGCAGATGAAAAACTGATGAACTACAACAAAGCACGTAATGTCTGCCTTGATGCCAAAGGTTACAGTATTAGTGGTTAGGTTTTGAATTTAATAGATACTTAACGGGTGCTGAGTAACGACAAGGAGTTGTGATAAGCTCACGTAATTATTACTGTGAGGTGCGAATGCGCCCTCAGCAGTAATAATTAATAATTACTTAACGTAACATAGTAAACCAGCCCATAAGCATAGGTAGTAAAGGCATAGCAACCATTGCAACAATAACCATTAATACATTGATGGTTGAGGTAGTATCTTTAAAATCTTCTTCGTGGTGTATCATGATCTAGCTTCCTGTACAACAAATAAACAACTAAAAATATGGCGCGCATTTTAAACGATATTGTTAACTATAGACAGAAAAACTTGATCTAGATCAAAGAATAACATCAGTGCATTAAACTCGCCTTAATTGGTCTTACAGAAAATATTCAGGATAATAGTAGATACACTGAGTTTTGAAGACCGACTACTTACCACTTACTAAAGAGCTAATCATCTTTAAAAATACCAACATAAGTGGCTTGGTTAGAAGACTTGCTGGCTCGATACATACCTTTAGTATTAAAAGGTAAACTGATATTGCCTTTGGTATCAATAATGATCACGCCACCTGTGCCGCCAATAGGCATTAGCACATCATGGATAACCTCTTTACCCGCTTGCTCAATACTCTTTCCTTGATACTGCACTCTGGCACAAATATCGGCAGCAACATTATAACGAATAAAGTATTCTCCGTGACCCGTCGCTGAAACAGCACATGAAGCATTGTCAGCAAAGGTACCTGCACCAATCACCGGCGAATCACCAATACGACCATAACGTTTATTAGTCATGCCGCCAGTAGAAGTACCTGCTGCGATATTGCCGTATTTATCAAGTGCTACTGCACCAACAGTACCTACTTTGTACTCAAACTCTAACGACTGATGAGCCGCTTGATAGTCTTTCTTTTCTTGCTTAGCCTTTTTCATTTTGGCTTTAGCGCGCTGCAATGATTTATATCTATGGTCTGTATCAAAAATAGTGTTATCAACTAACGCAACACCTTGGCTTTTGGCAAACGTTTCTGCGCCAACTCCACTTAACATTACATGCACAGAATTATCCATCACAAGACGCGCTAAGTTTATTGGATTTTCAATATGCTTAACGCCTGCAACAGCACCTGCTTGACGGTTTTTTCCATCCATAATGGATGCATCCATTTCATGAGTTTCATCATGGGTATAAACCGCGCCTTTGCCTGCATTGAAAAAAGGCGAGTTTTCTAAAATATTAATCGCAGCAGTTAATGCATCAAGACTAGTACCGCCTTTTTCGAGAATCGCATAACCCGCTTCAACAGACTCAGTTAATTTAGCGCGATACGCTGCTTCTTTTTCTGGAGTAAAACGAGCTTTTTCAATAGTGCCCGCACCACCGTGTATGGCGATAGCAAAAGGAAGGTCTTTTGCTAAAACGGTATTAGCAAAAGCTGATAAAAGTAAACAAGTTAAGAGGGGTAATTTTTTATTCATTATTATTTCTCGTTAATCTTAGGCTATATATACCCGTTCCACTTGAAAATGCATGATTCAGCTGGAATTAGAAACGCCTTTAGGCAAGGCATTGATTGAAGAGAATAGTTATTCTATTGTCGAAATCGATAACCTAGTATAAAGCGTTTCTAAACCAGCCCCTTGGGGAAGGCTGGGCAAACCATACTTTGCGTTACATTTTTTTTAAGGGAATAACCCTTAATAAAAACATGTACCTTAATTATGAATCGCTCAGACTTCCTGAAATGAGCATCTTCAAGTAGAACGGGTATATCTCAGACAGTTAATCTGCAGCAAAGTGAGTTGCTTTACAACTCACTCACGATAACTAGCCTGATTTTCATGTTTAACAGAGAAACATACCCAAGCCACCTCAAGATGCAGGGTTCAGCTGGAATTAGAAACGTCTTTAGGCAAGGCATTGATTGATGATAATAGTTATTCTATTGTCGAAATAAATAACGATGTATAAAGCGTTTCTAAACCTGCCATTCTGGGACGCCTAAGCAAATCACGTTCATCGTTATGTAGTTCATTAAGGGAACAACCATTAATGAAATACATGCCTTGATCATGAATTGTTCAGGCGTCCTGAAACGAGCATTTTGAAGTCGTTTGGGTATAAAGGTTAAATCATGACAATACTTGCAATCACATAAGCCACGAGCGTTAGTGCGCCACCAACCAGTGCATAAGGCATTTGCGTTTTAACATGTTCTAATAAATCACAACCCGATGCTATAGCCGAAACGGCAGTTGTATCAGATATAGGCGAACAATGGTCGCCAAAGATACCACCACCTAGAATTGCAGCAATCACCAATGAAGGTGGTAAGCCTAGCGCTTGAATTAATGGTACCCCAATAGGAATTAATATGGCGAATGTACCCCATGAAGTTCCGGTACTAAAGGAAATAACTGCTCCCGCTAAAAACAACATAGGCACTACAAGAATTAACGGTAAATAATCGCCAACAATACCAGCGATAAAGTAGCCGGTACCAAGCTCTTTTAAACTTTCGCCAAGAGTCAGTGATAATAAAACGATGGTAACCAAAGGCAATAATTCACCAATGCCTTTAAAGCCTATCTCGACTAATTCTTTATGGTCAAAGCGCTTAGAAAAGCGTAATAGAAAGTAACTAACTGCAAGCGCTAAGCAGGTAGCATAAAGCACAGACTTACTGCCGCTACCTTGTGTGATATCACCATCACCACTCCAATACATAAAGAAAAACATACCAAAAATCATGCTTAATAATGGCAGTAACATAAAGCGTGCTTTAGTGGCTGGCACCATGGTTTCTTGTAATACGTTTTGTGATAGTACTTCTTGTGGAACGGTTGAAGCTTCTTCTAATGCCAAATGCTCTAATGAAGACTGCTGTATCAATTCACTTGCAGCTGTATTCTTCTGTGTTCCATCATCAGCATTTAATACTAATTCTGTCGCTTTCATCGGGCCATGCACTCTGTCAGTTACCACAGTATAAAGCACCATCAATAAAGCAATGATGGCATAGAAGTTAAAAGCCACTGAGCCCCATAAAATAGAAACAGAAGATTGTCCTAATTCATAGTTATTTAACAGTGCTAATACATACGCGCCCCAGCCATTAAGTAGTACTAATATACATACGGGTGCACTGGTACTATCAATTATATAAGCCAAACGCGCACGACTCATTTTGAATTTGTCGAATAAGTCGCGAGATAAAATACCCGCCGTTAGCACACTAAGGTTCGACTCAATAAAAATAACCATACCGGTAAACATGGTTAAGCCGCCAACTTGTCTTTTACTCTTGGCTATACCTTTATTAACGAGCTTTTCAACGGTTGCGGTAACCCCACCTGATTCTCGAATGTAGGCTAACAAAGCACCAATAAGTAGGCTAAAAACTAAAATACGGGCATTACCGCCTGAGCTAACCACACTAATAACACGCTCTATACATCCGATAAAGGCATGAAATAGTGCATTACTATGCTGTTGTGAGGCTAATATTAACTCAGAGGTGAAAACGGCAGAAAGTAAGGCAAGAATGACTTCTTTTTTCCAAATAACAATAATAATTGCCACCAAAGGAGGCAACACTGACAACCATTCCATAAAAGACCTTAACGTATAAGTTTAATATTGAGACCGACTTTCTTGATAATACTCATATAATTAATCAAGTTATTTTTATACCCGCTTCAGCTGAATCCTGAATATTCAAGTAGAACGAGTATAGAGGGAGCAGTGTGGCAAATACCTAAGGCAGATTCAATATATTTACGGTGTAATACCAAGTTGATTAAGTTCTTTCCCACTCAGCGAGAATTAATCAAATTGGTATATACCCGTTACCATTCAAAGTGCAAGATTTCAGTGGGAATTAAAATGACTTTAGGCAAGTTAAGTAATTTAAACATAGTCACTCTATGTTTTGATTATTTAACGCCGCGAAAAGGCATTTTAAACCCATCACAGAAGCGCTTGAGCAACATCACTCCATCGTTGCTGTGATTTATAAGGGAATAACCATTATTTAATCACAGCGCCTTGAATTGAAATTGCTCAAGCACTCTGAAACATGCATCTTGATTGGTAACGGGTATAAACATAAAAAACCCGACAAAATATAAATTCGTCGGGTTTTTGTTTATCTATCAAAGGTAAATTTTGGCACTAGCTAATAATAATCATCTTCTTTATTGTGCGCCTGTGGATCTTCAATAATATCGCTTATGTTGACTTCAAAATTAGTATTGTTATTACAATCAACCATATAAATAGTATGTGTTGAGCCATCAACCCAAGTAACAGTACCACTACCTTTTTTACTGCCACATTTCATACCAATATGAATATCTTTAAACTCCATAAGCCCTCCTCGACGCTAACTTCAATGATGTGCAGAGTAAAGTACAAACACAACCAATCTGTTCGTTTTTCGAACGTTACGCATTTAAGTATAGTGTTGAAGTGATGAAATGCTAGTAGATTACTATCAGGTTTTTAGCAAGAAGTGATTAAATTTAGCCAACTGATTCTATTTTATGACAAAATTTACGGAAGAAAACTACTGCCTAATGTACAGCTTGCTTTTGCGCCAGTGACCGCCGGCATATTACTCTTTAAACCATAGTCAAAGGCATATGCAAGCCAAGCAAAGGCCATGGCTTCAAGTTGGTCGCCATCTATTTTCACAGCTTGCATAGTGTTTATTTCATAAGTGCGAGCTGTACAGTTCATCATTTGCTTTAAAGCATTAACTAAAGCTGAGTTATGAACACCACCACCACACAAATAAACCTTGCCTTGTTCAGCCAATTCCATAACTGCGTTAGTAATGCTCTGTGCGGTAAAAGCTAATAATGTCGCTTGTATATCACTTGGACTCAGTTGCCCACTTGACTGAAGATCAAATACCTTGATTTGCTGTTGGAGCCAATCAAGGTTGAAGTATTCTCGCCCTGTGCTTTTAGGGGCGGCCTCGGTGATGTAAGCATCTTGCATCAACTGAGTCAGCAAAGTTTTATTCACCTGCCCTGTTGCTGCCCACGCGCCATCTTTATCAAACAAAGTTTTACTATCTTGGTGATGCGCTAAATACCAATCATTGAGCAGTGCATTACCTGGACCCGTATCAAAGCCTAAAACAGTTTGCGTTGAGCCATGCGCTGGTAAAAAAGTAATATTCGCAATACCGCCAATATTAACGACAAAACTAGCGTGTAATGTTTGATCAAATAGTTGCTGGTGAAAAATGGGTACTAACGGTGCACCTTGTCCACCAAGTGCCATATCTTTACGACGAAATTGCCCAACCACTCTAATGCCCGTCAACGTTGCTAATGTTTGGCAACAGCCAATTTGTAGGGTGAAAGGATTGACGCCGGTAGGGCGGTGACGAATTGTTTGCCCGTGATTAGCAATAGCGATAATGTCTTGTGCAGTAAGATTTTCTTGTGCCAGTAGGGCTGTAATTGCTTGAGAAAAAAGTTCAGCTAATTCAATATCAAGATGAAAGGCGCGGTCGATTTCATTAGCGCCTGGTTGATATAGCGAAGTAATTTTCTCAGCAGTTACACTACAATATGCTTGATAATAACTTGCCACCAAGACGGGTTTTTTCTGCCCGTTAATAAACTCAACTAAGGCTAAATCAATGCCGTCAGCACTGGTGCCTGACATTAAGCCAATATAGTATTTTCCTTGCAATGAACCTGGTTTACTCTTCATTAGGGGCAATATCACTTTCTTGTGTCGAGAGTAAGGCGTTTTTAGCACCTGATAGCGCTTCTAATCGCTTACCGGCTAACAAGGTGAATTCGGCTTTGTATTTTTTCGCGATAGGCCTAGCATCAGGTAGCTTTACTGTACGAGGATTACGATGTACGCCATGGAGTAAAAATTCATAATGTAGATGAGGTCCTGCAGCTAACCCTGTAGCACCTACATAACCAATAGTTTGATTTTGCTTAACACGTTGACCTTTTTTTACTGATGGTCGCTTATAGAAGTGCAAGTACTTAGTCATTATGCCATTACCATGCTGAATGAAGACATAATAACCATTGTACTTACTATAGCCAGCTTGGGTTACCTTACCATTACCCGCAGCGACCACTGGTGTGCCTCTTTTTGCGGCGTAATCTATACCATTATGCGATTGCACGCGTTTTGTAACCGGGTGACGGCGATTACGCTTAAAGCTAGAGCTAATGTATTTAAAGTTAACTGGCGCACGTAAAAAAGCTTTACGCATGCTTCTGCCATCAGGACTATAATACTCATCATCAGTAAAACGAATCGCTTGAAAAACTTCACCTTGGTTAGTAATTTCTGCCGCTAATATATTCCCTGTACCTATATATTCACCTTCAACATATTTTTTCTCGAAAGTAACATGGAAACTATCACCTGAACGGATATCTAAGGCAAAATCTATATCCCAACCAAAGATATTAGCAAAGTTAATAATTTGGTTATCGTTAAGCCCTGCACTTACGCCAGCATTCCAGAAACTTGAATTAATAGTGCCGTAACTAAAGCCCTCACGTATTTCTACTTCTTTAGTTTCACGATGTGATTGATAGTTATCGCCAACTAAATTAATAAATAAGGTATCTGTTTTAGAAAGCGGGTATTCAAGCGCCGCTAACTGCTGTTCGGTATTACTCGCAACACGTAATTGATCACCGACATTAAGTTTTTTTAATAACTTACTGTCTTCACCTTTAGCGGTACTAACGGCATAAGTCGTTTGAGCGCTAAAACCTAAACGTTTTAATATAAGCGCCAAAGAGTCACCACTACGCACCTTAACGGTTTGCCAACTTAAATGAGCAAGTTGTTCCAGTGAATCAGTAATTTTTTCTTTTTTCTTTAATTGCCCTGTCGCTAACGAACCGTCTTCTTGTGTAGTGCGTGTTTTAGCTAACGAGGGTAACTGCTCTGTTGCTACATCCTGAGTCGTTTTAGCAGTAGTTCTCTGAGGTAAGACACTTTGTGTTGGTTTAGTTCCTGCTGGCACAATATCATCAGGAAGCGCAATTTGAATGCGTTGCCCAACTTGAACATTGTCGCCATCAATACCGTCATCGCTGACCGGTAGTATTAATAACAGGAATAAAAAGAAGCTACTGCCGATAATAATCGAACGATGTAACTTAGGCAGGTTTTGGAAGAGTTCTAATAATTTTTTCAACAAGATACGACTCGAAACATTCATAGGAAAAGGATAAATACAGAGTAAATTCAGACGACCTACTGACTATATCAAAACTTTTAATGAAATACCGCTACAAAATGGCGCTATAAATTAGATCCTATTTATCAAAAAATAACTATAGAAGTCACTTTAGGGTTTTATCCTGCGGCTAAAGTGCAGTAGAATTCGACCATTAAATAAATTTTGCTTAGTTAACAAATCAACTTATTCTTTCAACAACCTCAAAGTGTTTTATCATTAATCGAAACCTTGTTGATAACGTTATGATTTTACTATGCACATTCAATACAGTCAGTGGAGTTATGAAATGACCGAAGTTAACCAAGCATTTGCCGAACTAAAACGCGGTGCAGAAGAAATATTAGTAGAAGAAGAGTTATTAGCGAAACTTAAAACCGGTAAACGACTAAAAATTAAAGCTGGCTTTGATCCAACAGCACCTGATTTGCATTTAGGTCATACCGTTCTCATTAATAAACTGAGAACTTTCCAAGAACTTGGCCATGAAGTTATTTTCTTAATTGGTGATTTTACTGGCATGATTGGCGATCCAACAGGTAAAAATGTTACCCGTAAGGCATTAACCAAAGAAGATGTTTTAGCAAACGCTGAAACATATAAAGAGCAAGTCTTTAAGATTCTTGACCCTGCTAAAACTACCGTAGCGTTTAACTCTACGTGGATGGATAAATTAGGCGCAGCTGGCATGTTGCAACTTGCTTCTCGCCAAACAGTTGCACGTATGATGGAACGTGATGACTTTAAAAAGCGTTACGCCAACGGCCAAGCAATTGCCATTCATGAGTTTATGTACCCGCTAGTACAAGGTTGGGATTCTGTAGCGCTTGAAGCTGATGTTGAGCTAGGTGGTACCGATCAAAAATTCAATTTATTGATGGGTCGTGAATTACAAAAGTCTGAAGGTCAGCGCCCACAAACAGTATTAATGATGCCATTACTTGAAGGTTTAGATGGCGTTCAAAAGATGTCTAAATCATTAGGTAACTACATAGGTATTACTGACAGCCCTACAGAAATGTTTGGTAAAATAATGTCAATTTCTGATGTGTTGATGTGGCGCTACTACGAGTTACTTAGCTTTAAAGCACTTGCAGAAATTGAAAGCTATAAAACCGACATTGAAAATGGTAAAAACCCACGTGATGTAAAAATTGATTTAGCGAAAGAATTAATTGCACGTTTCCATGATGAAGCTGCAGCACAAGCAGCGCATGATGAATTTATCAATCGCTTCCAAAAAGGTGCCTTACCTGATGATATGCCTGAATTAGAAATTACTGCTGAGGGTGGCGAAATCGGTATTGCTAACTTGTTAAAAGAAGCAGGTTTAGTGGCAAGTACTTCTGATGCTTTTAGAATGATCAAGCAAGGTGCGGCTAAAATCGACAGCGAAAAGGTTACCGAGCGTAGCTTAGTAATTAAAGCAGGCACTACTGCTGTTTATCAAGTAGGTAAACGTAAGTTTGCTCGTATCACGGTAAGTTAACCTTCAACCAAGCAGCTCATCAGCTATTAAGCCAGTAATCTTATTACTGGCTTTTTTATTTATTTTACTAACCTTTCTGCCTACCCTCTTGTTTTTTTTGACACTATAATTTTAAAATAACTAGTTGTTTCATCGTGTCATTAGGCTAATATTTCCTTCATAACTAAGCAAAAGCACAGCGCTTACTTGAGTTGGAACAACATGTACAAAAAAGCCAGAGTTCACCACAGACTGTAGCCATATAGCCAATCCTACCCTTAACAAATAATATTTAACCTTAATTTATATATGGTTAAGAGTCTCCTCTTCTTAAATTTCAACTAGCGTTCACTTAGCGCTGATTTTTTGATCTACATCATAACGGCTTTATAACTTATGCGTAAACTGTGACATATTGTCGCAGCTGTTGTTTTTTGCTGCATAACTATTTATAAAACCAAAGTTATGGATGCTTGATGTTATATAGTCTCTTAAAGCAGTTTTCCAATAAAGTATCAACAACACTAGTTCAAGTACTAGTGCTCACCCTGTGTGTTGTTTTGCCAGCACAAGCGCTTTTTGTTAGCCCGCCAAAAGATCCAATGCCGCTAATTAAAGAGATATTCCCTAAACAAACAAGAATTAGTGACAAACATGCCAGTAAAGAGGGGGGGTCATTAGTTTGGACCATTTATAAAGAAGGGGCTGAAAACGAAGACATTCTCGGTTACGCCTTTGAAACTAATGACTTAGCTAAAATACCTGCCTACTCAGGCGAACCGGTAAATATGTTAGTGGCAATTGACCCTGAAGGTACTTACCTTGCCGCAAAAGTATTAGAGCATCACGAACCTATTATTCTCGCAGGTATTCCAGAAAGTAAACTGCATGCATTTACTGACCAATATGACGGCTTACACGTAAGTGATCGCCTTAAAGTTGGCGGCAATAAAACTGAAAATGTTATTCATATTGATGGGCTATCAGGTGCGACCGTAACGGTTATGGTGATGAATGTTGGCATTGTTAAATCGGCCACCATAGTTGCCCGTGAATTAGGAATTATCAGCGCCAGCCAAGAAGCTATTCAGCCTATGGGAACCATATACCCTGAGGTTTTTGAAAAGTCTGATTGGACCAAACTTACCGGTGATGGCTCAATCCGCAAACTGTATTTAAATAGAAAAACTGTCGATGAGGCATTTGTTGGTACAGAAGCTGAACATGTCGAAGAAGCCTCGGCTGAACAAAAGCAAGATGACTTTGCCGAGATTTACTTTGCGCAATTAAATATCCCAACGATTGGTCGAAACTTGCTTGGCGATAGTGAATACGATTATGTAATGTCTACATTAAAACCAGGCGAACATGCGCTAATTTTAATGGGTACAGGTTACTCTTTTAAAGGTTCAGGTTATGTTCGTGGTGCCATATTTGATCGTATTCAAATATTACAGAATAACAATGCTTTCGCTTTTAGAGATTTAGATCACAGCCGTGTGCCTGATATTTATATCGATGGCGCTCCAAACTTTAAAGAACGCTCAATATTTATTATTCGCGAACATCATGAGTTTAATCCTGCCTCTGATTGGCAATTAGAGTTACTCGTTCGTCGTCAAACAGGGCCGCTAGAAAGTATCTTTACCAGCTTTAAAGCAGAATATCACACCTTAGATAATTATCTTGATCGACCGGCTCTAATTCTACCAGCACCTGAGTTAACGCTAGCTCAACAAGTATGGCAAGAAAAAGAAGCTGAGGTAATCATACTATTTATCTTACTCGCAATGCTATTAGCCGTATTGTTCTTACAAGATATTCTGGTACGTCACCCTACTTTCATGCACAACTTCCGCCATTTATTTTTAGTTATTACCGTGGTATTTATTGGTTGGTCATGGGGCGGACAATTATCAGTTGTTAACGTATTTACCTTCTTGCAAGCCTTTATGTCAGATTTTTCCTGGGACTTGTTCTTATTAGACCCGGTGATTTTCATTCTTTGGGGCGCAGCAGCCGTCACCATGATTTTATGGGGCAGAGCAGTTTACTGTGGTTGGTTATGTCCGTTTGGTGCCTTACAAGAATTAATCAACGTATTTGCTCGCTACATTAAAATCCCACAGTTTGAACTACCTTGGGCGGTACATGAACGTTTATGGGCAATTAAATACCTTATTTTATTAGCCTTGTTTGGTATGTCGATGGAGTCACTGGCAACCGCTGAACAATTCGCTGAGATTGAACCTTTTAAAACCACCTTCTTATTGAAGTTTGATCGTGAATGGCCATTTGTTCTATATGCCAGCGCTCTACTTCTTATTAACGTTTTCAATCGTAAATTCTTCTGTCGTTACTTATGCCCGTTAGGTGCCGCGCTTTCAACCAGTAACAGCATTCGTTTATTTAGCTGGTTACGCCGGCGTCCCGAGTGTGGTCAACCGTGTAAAACCTGTGCTAAAGAGTGTGAAATACAAGCGATTAACCCTGATGGTGAAATTAATATGCGTGAATGTCATTACTGTCTTGATTGCCAGGTGACTTACTTTAATGAAGAAAAATGTCCACCATTGAAAAAATTGGCAAGAAAAAAAGCAAAGTATAAAGAAACTGAAATAGAAGCAGTTAACGTCGGCTAAGCCAGTATTCTGCAGAAAAATACTTTAAACAAATTTGACTAAATTAAAAAGCAAAGTGGAGAAAACCAATGAGTAAAGAAGAGTTAGTATTAGATAATGACTCCAATGAAGTGAAATTGGAAGATGAAGGACGCCGTAAGTTTTTCGGTAAAACTGCACTAATCGGCGCAGGCGCTATTGCTGCACCAATGACTGCCGCAATGTTTGCTTCTACTGCAAAAGCACGCGCATCAGAAGCGGGCTTGAGCCCTGTTGTTCACCCTGGTGAATTAGATGAATACTACGGCTTCTGGTCGGGTGGTCATTCAGGTGAAGTACGTATTATGGGTATCCCATCAATGCGTGAACTAATGCGTATTCCAGTATTTAACACTGACTCTGCTACTGGTTGGGGTTTAACCGACGAAAGTAAGCGTATCAAAGGCGAAAGCGCTGACATCATGATGGGCGATTCTCATCACCCTCACATGTCAATGACTGATGGTCGTTACAACGGTAAGTATGTCTTTATCAATGATAAAGCTAACTCGCGTGTAGCACGTATTCGTTGTGACGTGATGAAAGTAGACAAAATGATCACTGTACCAAACGTACAAGCAGTTCATGGTTTACGTGTACAAAAAGTTCCTCATACAAAATATGTAATTTGTAATGGCGAATTCGAAATTCCAATGAACAATGACGGCAAGTCTAGCATGAGAGATGTTAGTACTTACCGTTCATTATTCAACGTAATTGATGCAGAAAAAATGGAAGTTGCCTTCCAAGTAATGGTTGATGGTAACTTAGATAACACTGATGCTGATTACGATGGTAAATATTTTGCTTCTACTTCATATAACTCAGAAATGGGCATGAACTTAGGTGAAATGATTTCTGCTGAGCGAGACCATGTTGTAGTATTTAACTTAGCACGATGTGAAGCTGCTGTTAAAGCTGGCCAATTTAAAACATACAATGGTAACAATGTACCAGTAGTTGACGGCCGTAAAGGCTCTAAATTAACGCGTTACATTCCAATTCCAAAATCTCCACATGGTATAAATACTTCTCCAGATGGTAAGTACTTTATGATCAATGGTAAGTTATCACCAACAGTATCAATTATTGAAATTGCTCAGTTAGATAACTTATTTAGCGACAAAATTAAACCACGTGATGCCGTTATTGCTGAGCCGGAGTTAGGTTTAGGTCCATTACATACTGCATTTGATAACAAAGGTAACGCTTATACTACGTTATTCTTAGATAGCCAAATCGCTAAATGGAATATCGAAGACGCGATTGCCGCGCATAACGGTAAAAAAGTTAACTATTTACGTCAAAAATTAGATGTTCATTACCAACCTGGTCATAACTCGACTTCTTCCGGTGAAACTCGTGATGCTGATGGTAAATGGTTAGTAGTATTATGTAAGTTCTCTAAAGATAGATTCTTACCTGTTGGTCCATTAAAACCAGAAAATGATCAATTAGTTGATATTTCTGGCGATACTATGAAACTAGTACATGATGGTCCTACTTTTGCTGAACCACATGACGGTACTATTATTCATCGCTCTAAAGTTAAGACTAAAAAAGTTTGGACGCGTGATGATTCAATTTTTGCAGAAACGTTAGCAATCGCGAAAAGAGATGGCGTTGATACCATGTCTGACAACAAAGTTATTCGTGATAAGAAAGATCCTAAGAAAGTACGTGTTTACATGACCTCTGTTGCACCAACTTACGGCATGAGTGAATTCACTGTAAACCTAGGTGATGAAGTTACCGTTATCGTAACTAACCTTGATATGGTAGAAGATGTAACTCACGGTTTCTGTATGACTAACCACGGCGTGCAAATGGAAATTGGTCCTCAAGCGACTGCTTCTATTACGTTTACGGCTAACAAGCCTGGCGTACAATGGTACTACTGTAACTGGTTCTGTCATGCACTACATATGGAAATGCGTGGTCGTATGTTCGTTGAAGCTTAGGCTGATACATAGCGTGATAGGAACAGAACATGTTCTGTCACGCAATCATACAATACAAGCATAGAAATACGTGGTCGATTGTTCGTTGAAGCGTGAGTTTTAACACAACTACAACTTCATCATTCCGGTTGTCTCTTAAGCCGGAATCTAAAAGCCCATTATTTAAAGTGGGCTTTTTTATGTCTGTAAAAAAAGAACGGGTTCTGTCACGCAGCCATACTAAACAAGAATGGAAATGCGTGGTCGACTGTTCGTTGAAGTGTAAGTTTTAACACAACTACAACTTCGTCATTCCGGTTGTCTCTTAAGCCGGAATCTAAAAGCCCATTATTTATAGTGGGCTTTTTTATGTCTTTAAGGAAGTAAAACGGATTATTTACTCAAGTTTTAAACCTTAATAACCGGCGGTATTTCGTGGCTTAAACACACTAAGCACTCACCCCACGATATTGCAATGAATTAACAGCATTAATTACTAAGAAAGGGCCGTAAATGAAACTTATTTAATCGAGATCAACTGTATGTCACCTGAACAATGATATGCTGCAATGAGTTACCCTTAATAGAATAATTACCTTGCTACTCTTCAAAAAAACACTAGCTCTATTGTTCGTTATCATCAGCATTTCAAGCCTGCAACTACAGGCGAAAGAAATTCAATTATCGCCCAATGACGATTTACAAAAAGTCCTTGATGACAGCCAAAATGGTGATGTGATTACCTTAGCGCCCGGCAGCTATTTGGGTAACTTTATTATCAGCCAACAAATAACCTTGCGTAGTGCTAGTTTAAAGGAAGGTCAAGGCGAAGCCATTATTGATGCCCAAGGTAAAGGCCATGCCATACGTTTAAAAAATTCTCACATCACTATAGAAAACTTAACCATTATTAATTGGGGTGATGATCTAACAGAGCAAAATTCCGGTATCTATTCTCATGATAAAATAGACAATAAAAAGGTCCCTAATTTAGTTATTCAAAATAATACTCTAACCGGTGATGGTTTTGGTATTTGGGTTAATCAAGCCACTAAAGCCAAGATCGCAAATAACCGTGTTAGAGGTAACTTAGCATTACGTTCTTCTGATAGAGGTAATGGTATTCAAGTTGCTAATGTTACTCATAGCCATGTCTTTAATAATGAAATTAGTGAAACTCGTGATGGTGTTTATGTTATTTCGAGTCAAAACAATATTATTGAACAAAATACCATGCATCACTTACGTTACGGTGTGCATTATATGTATTCGTATGATAATACCGTCAAAAATAATGTTGCCTACAATACACGGGCCGGCTATGCCTTAATGAGCTCTCGCCGCTTAACCATTACCGGAAACAAAACCACAGACAGTGAAGATTATGGCTTTTTGCTCAACTTTATTACTCAGTCGACCTTTAGTTATAACCATATAAAAAATGTTTGGACTAAGCCTGAAAACAAAGTGCTTGGTCGTGATGGTAAAGGTCTATTTGTCTATAACTCTGGTTACAACACACTAACAGGCAATATTATTGATACCGCTGAAATAGGTATTCATCTAACGGCAGGCTCTGAGAACATCAAAATATATGGCAATAGCTTTATTAATAATCCCACGCAAGTGAAATACGTTTCCAATAAGAAACAAGAATGGAGCAAAGATGGCCAAGGTAACTATTGGAGTAATTATTTAGGCTGGGACATGAATAATGACGGTACTGGCGATATTATTTTTGAGCCAAATGACGGCATTGATAAGCTCGTTTGGCAGTACCCCGAAATGAAAATGATAATGGACAGCCCGGCTATTTTAATTTTACGTTGGGTACAGCGTCAATTTCCGGTATTAAAACCACCCGGGGTTAAAGACAGCTTTCCGCTAATGAGTGCACCGACACTATCTTTTCGAGAGTCTAATCAAGAACCGAACAGTATAAAAAATGATGAGCAAGTAACTAACGACCTTGCCATAGCAGTGAGTAAACCTGCACAGTTAGCTAATGAAACTAGCGCAAGCTTGAAGGAATAATCTTATGAATACCCCAGTTGTATCACTGAGTAATGCCGGTAAAAGCTACCAGCAACTCGATGCCTTAAAATCAGTGACCATGCACTTAAATCAAGGCGAAGTTATGGGTTTATTTGGCCATAACGGTGCTGGTAAAACCACCATGATGAAGCTTATCCTTGGTGTTATTTCGCCAAGTCGTGGCAACGTTCAAGTCATGGGCATGGCGCCAGATTCAAAAGAAGCCTGGCATTCTCGCAGTAAAGTAGGTTACTTACCTGAAAATGTCAGCTTCTACGAGCAGCTAACCGGTTTAGAAGTACTGACTTACTTCGCTAAACTTAAAGGCTTTAGTAAAAAACAAGCCATTGATTTACTTGAGCAAGTCGGTATTACCCATGCAATGAAGCGACAAGTAAAAACCTATTCAAAAGGCATGCGACAGCGCTTGGGTTTAGCACAAGCATTTATCGGTGAACCTAAATTATTACTTCTTGATGAACCCACTGTCGGTTTAGACCCGATTGCTACTCGTGATTTTTACAAAACCGTTGACCAATTAAAGTCTAACGGCTCAAGTGTTATATTATGTTCACACGTTTTACCTGGTGTTGAACAGCATATAGACAGAGCAATGATATTATCAACAGGTCAGTTACTTGCTATGGGTACTTTAAAAGAATTGCGCCAGCAAGCTGCTTTACCTGTTGCCATAAAACCTTCAGGCTTAAACGGCTCAGTAGCCAATGACAGTAAACTTAATAGCTTTTTAACTGAAAATTGCCCTCATACCCTAATGGTACCTGAGCATGAAAAACTTAGTGTGTTAAAGCAATTACTTAGCCATGATACTTTAGAAGATTTACAAGTTGAAACCGCTAATTTAGAGCAAGTTTATCAGCATTTTCTCTCAAAACACGAGCTCGGCTTACATGCAAAAGGAGGACAAAGCTAATGAGACAAATACTAACCGTTGCCAACAAAGAATTTCAAGATGGCCTAAGAAACCGCTGGTTAATTTCTATCACCTTAATTTTTGCGTTACTTTCTATTGGTTTAACTTATTTTGGTGCTGCCGCTTCTGGGGCCGTTGGTGTGGCATCATTATCAACCACTGTTGCCAGTTTAGCGAGTTTAGCTGTATTTCTGATACCACTGATTGCCTTGTTACTTAGCTACGACAGTTTTGTTGGCGAGCAAGAAAGTGGCACCTTATTACTACTACTTACCTACCCATTAAGTAAAAGCCAATTATTACTGGGTAAGTTTATCGGTCAAGGCAGCATTATTGCCCTAGCTACCCTGTTAGGTTTTGGTTCATCGGCGGTATTACTGTATTTTCAACTCGACGATGTACAGGTGTTAACCAGCTTTTCAGTTTTCATCTTTAGTGCCATATTATTAGGACTAAGCTTCACCGCAATTTCTTATATCATTAGTTTGTCGGTTAGTGAAAAGTCAAAAGCGGCTGGTTTTGCTTTAATCACTTGGTTCTTATTTGCTCTTGCCTTTGATTTGGCGCTGTTAGCCTTACTTGTTGGCGTTGAACAAGGTATCACTCAAAGTGGTTTAACTCAGTTGATGATGCTTAACCCTGCTGATATCTTCCGCTTAGTTAACCTTTCAGGGCTTGATAGTAGCGATGTTAACGGCGCACTTGCCGTGGCGATCAATGCGAGCTTATCGCAAGCACAATTATTTACAGCCCTCTTTGCTTGGGTTGCTCTGCCCTTGACCCTTGCTATATTTATTTTCAAAAGGAAAAAACTGTAATGCCTACCATTTTTAAAATACTTGCTGTGCTATTTTTCATGCTGACGATTGGTGCTTGCTCAGACAATTCAGCACAAAAAGAAGTTATCCATAAAGCGGTTGCCATGGAAAGCAGTGATGAATGTCACTTATGCGGTATGTTAATCACCCATTTTGATGGCCCAAAAGGTGAAATTTTTCGTAAAGAACAAGCTGAGAAGGTTTTCAAATTTTGTTCAACTCGCGATATGTTTAGCTACTATTTAGATCCTGAAAATAAACGTAATGTTAGCCAAATTCTTGTGCACGATATGAGTAAAATGCCTTGGGGCAGCGACAGTATTAATGATAAATATTTTATTGATGCTAAAAAAGCTTGGTTTGTTAATGGCTCTGAAAAAACAGGCGCTATGGGTAAAACCTTAGCTAGCTTTAGTTTAGAGACAGACGCACAAGCCTTTGCTAAAGAGTTTGGTGGTACGGTATTAAGCTTTAAAGAGGTCAATCAAGACAGCCTTTGGTAAACACTACCCAGTAACATATTTTTTGCTGACTAGAATAATCACTAGTCAGCAAACATTTTACTTGTCAAAACTATAGGTGCTCTACTCGGTAGCCTTTCGCTTTCAATAGTGCCAAGACATTATCTTTACCCACTAAGTGAGCCACGCCAACTAAAACAAATTCTTTATCACTGCTTTTACCGTTACCTGCAAACATACGCTCAATATGTGGCATCCAGTTACGGTTTCTATCGGTCAGCAATGTTTTGATTGTTTTAGTATCGTTTTGCATTGTTTTAATCGCTAGCTTGTTAAGTTGTTGTTCATCCCCTGCACGCCATGCCTTAAGTAAGCCTAAAAACATCGCTTTAAAGTCTTTCATTTGCTCAAGGTTTGATTTGATAAAGCGATCTTCATTGCCAACGCCCATCTCAGCAATCATATTCATTTGAAAGTCAGCACTCTCCAAATACTCAATGGCTTTGTTATCTCTGCTCGCTTGTTTGCTATAGAAAATATCTACCCCTTCCCCAGAGAGTTGTGCGTGTTGCGCTTCTATCATTGCTAACATAGTCACCAAGAACCCCGGCTTAAATCGTTCAAACATGGCAATATCTACACCTAGGCCCGAAATATATTTTCCCAGCTGCTGATGGGTTCTTTTTGATAAAAAATCACCAATCGTTTTTCCATTACCGTATGACATTTTCTGCATCATTTTCATTTGAAAAGCAGTATCGCCAGCGTCGGGTAATTTGGTTTCTAAAACAATGCTATCACTCTTGTTATACGCTTCATTAAATTCAGTAGGTAATGTGAATTCTGATGCCGGTAAAATATGCACAGTACCACCAATATATATATGGTCATTACCCTTGCTGACCTTCCACACTGACGATTTTGCTAAAGCAGTTACTGATGTCAGACTCATCAGAAGTGCTGTAGCTAAAAATAAATATTTGCTGGTATTTTTAATCATAAAATATCCTTATCTTTTTCTGTAATAAAATGAATACATTGAAATTTTGCTATTACGCTCTTTATATCGCATTACTGTTAATTTTGTAAACAGCCATTTTTCTCATTTAAGAAGAACTGCTATTGAATTATTAATCCGCAGTTTTTGTAGGTTTACCTGTTCAAACCTTAAACCAATTGGTAGGCTAACGTTTTACTCTTATCGCGTTAACTACCTGTATTGATTAATTTACTGACGACAATAACATTGCCGATAAAATCATTATTACTGAGCCTACTGATACTCACTTCATTAGGTTGCAGTTCAAAGAAGAACCCTGTGGTTTATCATCATAGCTTTGATTTTTCTCAAATAACAACATACAGCTTTTATAAAAGCGACTCGAATTTTTTTGATAGTCAAAGTTTAAGCCACTCACAAAGAAATCGCCTTGAAATCGCCATAGAAAGAAGCCTTAACAAGCAGAACTTTACTTATACTGATATCGACAACGCAGACATCATTGTTACTTACCACCTTGCTAAAGGTAATGGCCAAGACTATCAAAAATATAACAAGGCGATACGGTTTTGCACTCCTTGTTTAAAAGCTAATGCTTGGAAAAAAGAGAACAATGATTGGCATGTTTATCGTGATGGCCTAATTCTAGACATAGTTAATCCTAAAAATAATCGCTCCGTATGGCGCAGTATATACCCGCTGGAGTTTAAGGATAAAGACAGTAGTACAGAGCAAAATGAAAAAATAATGGCAGCTGTTGATATTATGTTGACGCAATACCCTGGGAAATAAAAACAGTCTCGAGATTATTTATTTACCAAGTACTCTATTCAAGTCGCTTTTAGCGTTTTATAATACTCAACTCAAACAACATAAGACTATTACCTTTATATGAACTATCCAGATGACGAAACAGGCCAAGTATTAGCCGAAATGCACCAAGCAGGTATAGACTTGAGTCAATCACACGATGTGGTATTTTTTCATTTGTTTGAAAAAGAAGACCAAGCAAAAGCCATGCTTGAACATGTTAAAGAACACATGCCTGAAGTAAAATGTAATTTACACCCAGACGAAACGCCAAATGTTTGGGATCTAGATTGCACAGTCGTAATGACACCATCACACGAAGCTATCGTTGCGCAAGAAGAAGCTTTTGAAAAAGTTGCTACTCAGTTTACTGGTTATACTGATGGCTGGGGGATTGAAGCTTAATTATTGCTTCTGAATAACGCTCATGTTTAGCTTTTATCTAAAAAAATACAAAATGTATGTCGCTATAGCGGCTCAATCTGTCGCCTTGTCTTTGTGTAAGCGCCACGGCGATCGGTTTAATCGCTTTCGTCGAATATTTACCGGCCTGATTGTCGGCAGTGTTGGTGCTCGCGTAAATCTCACGGGTACGATAGATGCTGATACCGATATATTAATTATTAATCATCAAAGTATGTTTGATATATTCTCCCTTGAAAAAGTGGTCGGTAATGATACTCGATTTATTGGCAGAACAGGTATTATGGACAAGTGGCCAGTTTCTCGCATTGTCGATCGCGTTGGTCATATTACCGTTGATCAAAAAGATCGCCGTGCAATCATTACCTTGCTAAAAGACGTGAAAATTTGTAAAGGTAAAAAGGTAATCATATTCCCTGAAGGCACCCGCTCACAATCAGGAAAAATAGAACCGTTTGAAGCTGGTGCGAAGTTATTGGTTGAGAAGCTTAAACTTAAAGCGCAGCCCGTTGTCATTAAAAACATCTTAGACGTCTATAATGAATCTGCTAAAACCGCGACTTCAGGCACTATTGAAATTGAAGCTCTGCCAGCAATTACCATTAACGATGGTTGGTACGAGAAAACACAACAACAAATGAATGAAGTATTTAGCCAATAGTTAAAGAGCATTGGCTAATAAATTTACCTGTACACCCGTTACCATTCAAGATTCATGAGCAAAACCAGTACGCTTTATCTGTGCTGGCTTCTCTTATTATTATTGTTAATTTCCCCCCTTCAAATAAGTGGAAATCGGCTGTAACTCGGTTTTACAAAAACTTACATTGTTAGTACATTTACCAAACGGTAATGTTAACCACAATCATCAATAATACTTCTAGTTTATATTTTATTAAAATCTTGCATAGGACGCTAACCATGAAAATATCTAGCATTGTCACCGCCTCATTACTTTCACTGTCATTACTTAGTACATATACTATTGCCCAAGATCAACAACACAGTGTTGGTATAGTCGCCGGTGTTGCTGGTGGAGAATACAAAAACTCAACTCAAGATGGTGATGGTTTTGCTCAAGCTTACTTTTTTTACAACTACCAAGCCTTAGAGAATTTTTCAGTTGAAGTCGCTTATAATACCGCTGCAGAGCTTAATATTTGGGAATGTGACGAAACCAACCATGATTCGTGGACATGTAGTGAAAACAACAAATTTATGTTTGGTTTACTGGCTAATGAGTTTGAATTAGATGGTTTTGTGGTAGCAGTTAAAGGCCAAGCACCTATTTCTAAACGAAATAGTTTGTACGCAAAAGTAGGTGCTCAATATTATGATTATGCCTTTAGCCGTAACAATAACCATCTAGAAGGTGAAGATGGTATAGGTGTTTTATTCGAAGCTGGTTGGCAATTCCAGTGGGATATGGGTATTGGCATGAACGTAGGTTTACGTTACCAAGACATGGGTGAATTAACACTGAAATCACAAAATGTTGGTATTAGCTACGCTTTCTAAAACGATTTTCTCTACCGCATTTAAGCGATAAAGAGTGCCTTTATTATTTATCTTTGCTCTTATCTTTACTTGGTTTTTCGACAATATGAAAGGCCGGTAAAGATACATGCCAATAGATAGCCGCTAAACGTAACAGTAACGCAGCTGACATTGATGTTACTATCGCTTGAGTTTCAGTCCAATTTAACCAATGTAATAGAACAAATAAACCACCGCCCAACATCGCTGCCAGCGCATAAATTTCCTGCCGTAAAATCATCGGAATCACGTTACAAAGCACATCCCGGATCATACCGCCTGCCACACCCGTTATAGTGCCGAGAACAATGGCTACAGGTATAGGCGCACCAAGCACTAAGGCTTTTTGTGTGCCTAACACAGCAAATAAAGCTAAACCTAAGGCATCAGCAATCAATAAAAAGCGTTTCGGAATTCGTTTCGGTTGTCTAATAAGGATGATAGTAAGTATGGCGGTTGTTAAGATTACATAGAGGTAATAAGGCTTTTCAACCCAAAATACTGGTGTTTGTAAAATGACATCACGAATAGTACCACCACCAACCGCAGTAACCGAGGCTAGAACCACTACACCAAAGGGATCAAGCTGGTAACGCCCAGCCATAAGCGCACCTGATAAGGCAAAAACAATAATGCCAAAAATATCTAAATAATATAAAAGTTCACTCATGAAAAATCCAAATTAACTGTCCATCTTGCTTATAACTAGCTGCCAACTTACTGCGAATAAAATCAGTAAGAGCAAACTGCTGTAGATGGAAAAATTTACTTTACTAGTCGCTTTAATAATATCGCGAGGCTCAGGTTGCCTGCCAAGGTCATTAAAAGCTGCTTTACGTAATTTTTCTTGCTGATACATGGCGACTCCACCTAATCTTACCGCCAACGAAAAAGCCAAAACGGCAATAACGAAATCATTATTGAGTTTAAAAAAATGACCTCGTGTTAAGCGCCAAGATAATAAACTGCCTTGCCCCAGTGAACTAAGTATGATCAACAGCGTCATTATACGGCTAGGTAACCATTGTAAAATATGGGTGACCAGCTGACTAAAAAAACCAAAGTGCTTATATTGAGGTAATTTAGTATTCCAACAATAGTGCATTTCTAACATCAATCTATAGCTCAAGGCAGCTAAAGGGCCGAGGACTATAAAGAGAAAGCTCACCACGTAAATTTGCTGCACACTGCGAAGCAATTGCATTTCAATCGCGGCTTTACTTAAACCAACCTGAGAAAGCTGCTCTGTTTCTCGTAACAGTAAGGGATTGAGGGTTTGCTTAGCTAGATAGTTTTGTTTAGCCACTAACGCTTGCGCGATGGTTTTATTTATCTGCCCTAGGTTTAGACTGCCTAAAGCAAAATAAAGTAACAACCCTTGCCACATATATTCAACGGCAACAAAGTCAGCAAATAACCATAGAATAATAACTATCGGTACCAAGGTGACGAGTAACGCTAATAAACCAGCAATGATTTGATGTTTACGACTATTTTTACTGTTATTAACCTTATTACCCAATTGTAAGCAATAAAACTGAAAAAAACGTAACGGCTCATGGGCAATAAAGTGACTAACTACAGACTTAATGATCAGTACTACCATGAGCATTAACACATGATAAGTAAAAGGCGTTAACTCGGTGAGTACTGTCATTGATTATCCTGTTTTTTGTTCTAAAGCTGAGTATTTAAACACTAGAGAATTAATGGCTAAGAGTCTTACCTTTAAGCTGCTCTAACATATTAAGTACTAACTGCGATGAGTTAACCGCTGCTGTCTCTAAATACTCTTCAAAAGTATGTGGTGATTCTTTACCAGCAATATCTGAAAGTGAGCGGATAATAACAAAAGGAGTTTTAAGCTGTAAACATGCTTGCGCTATGGCTGCACCTTCCATTTCAACGGCAGCCATAGTCGGGAAATTAGCACGTGCTTTGGCAACATCTTCTTCTTTGGTCATAAAAGTATCACCCGTAGTGATCAAACCGGTAATCGCCTGAATTTTTTTCTCGCCCGCTTGGCTTAGTTGCTCAATGCCTTTTTTAGCGGCTGCAACTAGAGCACTGTGTGGCATAAACGCGGCTGGGTTAGCGGGTAACTGACCTACTTCATAGCCAAATGCAGTTAAGTCAACATCGTGATAACGTACTTCTGAACTCACCACGATATCACCAACTTTAAGCGCGGCATCAAATCCGCCAGCAGATCCTGTATTAACAACATAATCAACCTGAAAACGGTCAATTAATATGGCTGTTGCTAATGCAGCAGCAACCTTGCCGATGCCTGATTGAACAATAACAACATCACTGCCATCTAATTGACCTTGGTGAAATGTGTAACCTGCATGTTCAGTACTTTTGGCGTCTGTTAACTTTGCTTTCAAAATGGCTACTTCTGGCTCCATTGCGCCAATAATTCCTGCTTTCATGATAATTCCTAACTGTGTTTAATATTAAAATTGATTAAGTAAAAATGATAACGACTCATTTAATTTCACTATGACAAATCATAGGTTATTTTATGCGTATTCTTGCAGACCATAAAAAATGAGGTTATCAATAAATTGGATATTTTCTATCGACAGACTGTTTGAGCTTTTTTGCGCTAACAATAATGTTGTAAGCGTTTTACCATCACCACCCGTTAAGATAATACGATCAACATCGCCTAATTTCTGTGCTTGAACAATTGCTTGTTCAATCATACCAAGCGATGCAGCCCAACACGCGTTATTGACATTATCACTAGTATTAGTACCAAAAGCTAAGCTTGCTACCGTTTTACTCTTTGCATGAACGAGAGTGCTATGGCTTAAAATACTATTAAATAGTGCTTTAATACCCGCCAATATCCAACCACCTTGGTGTTGACCGTTACTAGCCAGTAAATCAACGGTAGTCGCTGTACCCGCATCTATGATTAAAACATTTTGCTGTGGGTAAAGGTGTATTGTGCCTAATAACGCCAACCAACGGTCAATGCCTAAAGTACTTGGCTCTTGATATGCTGAAACCAGCGTATTTTTTTGTTGTTCACTGTGTATTTGTTTACAAGTAATGTTCTGCTCTGCACACCAATGTGCAAGCTCATTTGTTAATGCCGATTTAGCTACATTAGCCACAATTATTCTGCTAGCTCGGCTAAAGTGTTTGGCAAAATATATGGCAGAAAAATCAGTATTATTTAACTGCGAGGGCGTCGATATTTCACCCTCTATAAGTTGTACATACTTGGTTCGGCTATTGCCTATATCAATTAAAAAAATCATTCGTCCATCCTAAGACTTACTTCCCCGCCGTAAACAGGTTTAACTTGGCCATCAACCTCTAATAGCAAAGCCCCTTGGTTATTAACACCTCGACAAATGCCATGAGTTACCCGCTCTCCGGTAATTAATTTAACCCGCTTATTTAAAAATGCATCATGAGCGTGCCACTCTTCTAACATAGGTACTAAGCCCACTTGCTGATGTTGCTGTAACCGTTGATGTAAACAACTGATTAATTGTGCGCTGAGCGCATTTCTATCAATTTTTACTTTACTGTGTGATTGCAAGTCAGTCCATTTTTGTTCAATTAACTTACCAGCTTCTGCTGGCATATGCAGATTTAAACCTATGCCAATCACACAATGACTAGGCTCTAACGCCTGCCCTTCAAGATCAATTAAAATACCAGCCAGCTTTACACCATCAAGATAAATATCATTTGGCCATTTCAGCTGAACTTGTACATTGCTGTGAGCTTTTATTGCATCACTAACCGCCAATGCCGTTACTAAGCTTAATCCCATAGCTGCGGACAAACCTTGCTCTAGATACCAGTACATAGACAAGTAAATTTGTGAACCAAAAGGTGAAATCCATTGCCTACCACGACGACCTCTTCCAGCACTTTGATATTCAGCTAAACAAACCTGACCTGGTGATACTTGATTGGGCAAACGCCTCATTAAATAGTCATTGGTAGAATCAATTAAGCTATGTACTTCAATTAATGGCAAGTTGTTTTGTTTTTCAGTCTGCTTAATGGCTTCATCAGCTAATAAACTGATAATTTTATCTTTATCTAATAAATACAGCGGTTGCGCCAGCTTATAACCTTTGCCGGTAACACTGTAGATGTCTAAGCCAATATCAGTTAATGCTTTAATGTGTTTAGCGATTGCAGTGCGACTGATCCCCAACTCATCACCTAATAGCTGCCCTGAAACAAATTGACCTGAGGCTAATGACTTAACCAAATGTTCTTTTACTGCTTTAGTCATCACTGTTCTCTCTCATCACATTAATATCTTCGATAGGATTGCTATCCGTCAGCAAGGTAAATGAACTTTCGCCTTGATGCGTAATCATGCGCACTTCGGGTGTTAAGGATACGGAGAATTTTTCTGCTACTTTTCGCTGCACATATTTTGCTAAGCTAATAATATCAGCGCCAACATCACTACCATAGTTAACCAACACTAAAGCTTGTTGTTGATGGACACCAACATCGTGATGACGAAAACCTTTTAACCCGCTTTGATCTATTAACCAACCTGCAGCTAACTTAACCTGACCATCTGATTGTGGATAGTTTGGTATGTTTGGATATCGTTGCTTTAATTGAGTAAAAATATCTTCGTTAACCACAGGGTTTTTGAAAAAACTGCCAGCATTAGGTAATATCTTAGGATCAGGTAACTTGCTACTACGTAAGGTGATAACTTGCGCCATAACCTCTTTCGCTGAGCTGTTTTGTGCTAGTACGTCTAAACCTGCATAAGAGAGATTTGCTTGCCACACTTTAGGAAACTTAAACGTTACTTGGGTGATCAAACCTTTGTTATAGCGCTCTTGTTTAAAAACACTATCACGGTAGGCAAAGTTACATGCTTGTTTAGGTAGCGAAAGCAGTGTTTTACTAGCAAATTCATACCACTGTACTTCCTGACAATAGTCAGCAAACTCAACACCATAAGCACCAATGTTTTGTACGGGTGCTGCACCAACACTGCCGGGAATAAGCGCTAAATTCTCTAAGCCATAAATACCTTTATCTATACAAAAACATACGAGGTCATGCCAATTCTCTGCTGCGCCAGCCGTGACGACAAAATGATCACTGTGTTCTTGGATATTAATACCGGTAAATTTTGGCTGAATAATAATCGGCGCTTTTGACTCGACAAACAGCGTATTGCTACCTTCACCAAGAATATAAAACTTGTCTGAGGTATTGCCGGCTGTTAACTCAGGTAATTGCTGTAATTCCGCGAACGTACTGGGAAAATAAATGTGCGAGCAAGTCGTTTTAATATTAAAGCTGTTACTGCTTTTTAGGGAGTAGTTTTGGTTTGAATTCATGGCCATAATGATTAAAACGGAAAGAACCATTATTGTACTTAAAAATGAACTTAACGCCAGAAATACAAGCTGATTTCAGAGCAAAATCAGGGTGAGTCAGCAAAGACTTTATTTCTGGGGCTAGTCCATCAGCTATACATTTTAGCTAGGCATTATACCCAATCGACTTCAAAATTCTCGTTTCCTGCATTTTGAGCTGGCTTGGGTATAAACCCCCACTATATTCGAGTTAACACGTCACTCAAAGCAAGACGAGATTTTGGTAATTTAGCATTGAAATCGTCTTCTGGGTGATGATAGCCAATAGCTAAGGCCACATCACACTGATAGCCATCAAGCTCCCCACTAAATTCTTCATTCACTAGGACAATATCAATACCTTCCATTGGCGTAGAATCTATCTTTAACCGCGCTAAAACATGTAGAGTATTGCCTAAAGCAAGATAGGTTTGTGCTTTGGTCCAAGTACTGGTATCACCAGTTTCGCCGGTATTAAGCTCGGCAAACAAATACACACCAAATGCTGCTTCTCTCTTTTCAATAGGAGTTCGTTTATCTGCAATACCTTTATCAACTACCTTAGCGTAATCATCACGGGTATATTTTGGGTTATGAGCAAAAAGAATGACTTGTGAGCTATCAAACACATGCTTTTTATTATACTCATGCATATTCGCAAAGGTATTTTCTAAGCGCGATTTTGCTTCATCACTTTCAAGTACGATGAATTTCCACGGCTGAGAATTAATAGATGAAGCAGAAAGACGCATTGCTTCAAATAATATATCTAAGTCTGCTGCTGGAATTTTTCTACTGGCATCGTACTTTTTTACCGTATGACGGCTAGTAAGATCTTCGATAATTGGGTGAGTCATGATGAATCCATCTAAGTTACGAGTATGAACATAAGGTAATGCCTATTACCTTGATATTCAATGCCGCTAAGGTTAATTTTTTCATTAACGATAGCGGCCAATTTCATTGGCCATAGACATGACTGAATTTACAAACTACTTATTTACATCAACAACAACACGACCAGTAACATCACCATTGAGTAGCTTGCCAGCCACATCAATGGAAGCTTCTAAGCTAATCACTTCTGCTATCGACTGCATTTGGGTTTCTGGTAATATTTCCGATAGTTTTTTCCATGCTGCTATTCTATCTGCTCTAGGGCGCATCACACTATCAATACCTAATAAAGAAACGCCACGTAAGATAAAAGGGGCCACTGAGGCGGGTAAATCCATGCCTTGTGCTAAACCACAGGCCGCAACTGCGCCACCATATTGGATACTGGCACAAACGTTAGCAAGGGTGTGACTGCCGATAGAATCAACTGCGCCAGCCCATCTTTCTTTCATTAAAGGTTTGCCGGGAGCTGATAGTTCGGCTCGGTCAATAATCTCAGCCGCACCTAGATTAGTTAAGTAATCATGCTGTTCACTACTGCCTGTTGAGGCAACAACCGTATAGCCCATTAAGGAAAGTAGTTTTACTGCAAAACTACCCACGCCACCAGTAGCACCTGTTACCAGAATTTTTCCACTTTGAGGCGTAATGCCATTTTTTTCTAATGCTAGAATACATAACATTGCTGTATAACCTGCAGTGCCAATTGACATAGCTTGCAGGGGCGAAATAGCTTCTGGCAAAGGAATTAACCACTCACTATTTACTTTCGCTTTTTGTGATAGGCCGCCCATATGCTTTTCACCCACACCAAAGCCGTTAAGTAATACCTTATCGCCTACGTTGAATTCATCACTATCACTTTGTTCAACAACACCACTAAAATCTATACCGGGTATCATAGGAAAACTCCTTATTACTGGCGCTTTACCGGTAATAGCTAAGGCATCTTTGTAATTTAGCGTGCTATAAAGGACTTTCACGAGAACATTACCCTGAGATAATTTTTCCTCTGGTAATTCAGTAATCGATGTTCTGTAACCGTTTTCATCTTTATCTACCAGTAAACACTTAAACATATGAACCTCCAATATAGACCGACCGTCTATTAATTAATAAAAAAGTTATTTTTTTAAACGCTGTAAGAAATGATTAATAAAAAGATCAATTGGTTGGGTAGATTGCACTAATTTACAACGGCTTACCGCGCCTTCCCAACCAATCCAAAAAAACTCTGCTAACGAGTCACACTCTTTCTGTGTGCTATTTTCATGAATTACGCTTAAGTGGGCTGCAACTTTATTCTGCCACCCCTGCATCACTTGAATTAATTTTTCACGATGACTATTAGGTAAAACCGCAATTTCTTGCTCTAAATTACCAATCAAACAACCACGGTTGAAATCATATTTTTTGATACCTGCTTTAGCATCGTCAACAAAACTGATGAGTCGTTGCGTTGGTAGTAATTGATCATTTTTTAAATGTAAATCAAGTTTGCGACAGAAGTAAACGTCGTAATGGGCAATTACCGCTAGGCCAAAAACTTCTTTATTGGCAAAGTAATGGTAGAAGGATCCTTTAGGTACCGAAACTTTTTTCAAAATTTTATCCAAACCTGATGATGCAAAACCAAACTGGGTAAAATGTTCAACGCCACTATTGATTAGTTCAGCTTTGGTTTGAGTAGTATCTCGGCCTGATCTTGCTGGGCGACCTCTAGGTTTTATTTCATTTTTTAATTTCATAGCCCATATTAGACCGATCGTTTATTTAATTGCAAGTCTTACTTTGTTGAAATAAACAACAATACATTAAACAACAAAAAATCACGTGGTTAAATAGACCACTAAACTAGTCAATTTAACTAAAATATAATCTTTACTTTTATAGGCTGAATTTTTTAAAAATCACATAACATTAAATTTACGCCAAATATCAACTGCTTAATTAATTATTAACCTTTGGCACAGCACTTGTAATACTAAGTTCATGCAAGACAATATTTAACACGATTACACACTAATCAAGCATTACTAAAACAAGAAGGAATTTATGATGAGCATATTTAACATGACTAAACAGACTAACAGCAATATTAAAGATGTAAGCCTTGCCTTAGTACTTATCGGATCTTTAATAGGAGCATTAACAGTAAGCACAAGTGTTACTGCCGCACCTGTAGAGAGTATTGAGAAATCAGTAAGTAACTTTGTTGTTGCCCAAGGAGCTAAATTGATGACTGATCTAAATACACAATTACAGCAATCAATTAATCAAGAAATTAAAACATTATCTGCCAATTTCTCACTTAATAATACCGTCACTTTATTAACTGCAGATAAAACAGAAAAACAAGCAATAGCAGTTAATGACGATAACAAAGTAAGCAACAACAAAAACACATATTCATTACACGTAAAATCAAACTAAGCAGGAGATAAATTATGGGATTATTCAGCCGTTTTACCGACATTATTAATGCAAATTTAAATAGCATGTTAGACAAAGCCGAGCATCCAGAGAAAATGATTCGTTTGATCATTGGCGAGATGGAAGAAACATTAGTTGAAGTTCGCTCAACAGCAGCAAAAAATATTGCCGAACAAAAAACCTTAGCGAGAAAAGTACAAGCGGCTCAAGACGGTGTAGTGCACTGGCATAGTAAAGCTGAGCTTGCGTTAAGTAAAAGTAGAGAAGACTTAGCAAAATCAGCGTTGGCTCAAAAACATAAGTGTCAAGCTGAGTTAACTGAGCTTGATAGTGAAAACGCACTGTTAACGGATTTATTATCGGCAATACAAGAAGATGCACAACGTTTACAAGATAAGCTTAATGAAGCCAAGCGTCGTCAAGAAGCGTTACTGCTTCGTCAAGAGTCAGCCGAAGTTAGATTAAAAGTACGTGAAACAGCTGTTATTCATAATATTGATGAAGCAATGGCCAAGTTTGAACGCTATCAACAGAAAATTGATCGTCTTGAAGCGCAGGTAGAGTCATATGATTTAACCGAAAACAAAGATCTATCAGCGCAAATATCTGAACTTGAGCAAGATGACAGCGTAGAAGCCGAATTAGCAGAAATGAAAAAGAAAGTGGTTAACGGTTAACTTTAACTAGAAAAATGAATTGATATACCAAGCCCCTCGTTATTACGAGGGCAGCCAAATTGTAAAATTAAGGAGTTCCCATGAAATACGACAGAGAATATTCAAGTATTAAAAGTGTTCGTCAAACATTATGTAAAGATGTAGCAAATAAAAAATTAACGGGTGTATGTGCAGGTATTGCCAAACATTATGATTATCCACGTTTAGCTGTTCGTATTGCAGCGATAGCCGCGTTAATCATGTTACCCGTAGTTACTGGTGTTGCTTATGTTGTAGCAAGCATATTATTACCCAACAGCAAGTATTACTAGTTTGTCATTCGACTTTTTATTCGACATGTTATTAGATAAGTGAGGAAACCATGAGCTTCTTTAAGTCCTTAATATTGGCAGTTTTTGCAACTATTTTCTTAACCTACGTATTTGGTGTTGGTATGTTAGAGCTGACGAACTTACATGTAATGATGGATGGTGAAGTCATTGAACCATTAAAAGCGATAGGTGTTTCAGCCTTAGTTGTCGTGTTATTAGTTATCATAGCCTTAGCGATAGTATTAAGTGTATTTGGCAGTCTTATTTTTATTGGTTTGATTTTATTCGGCAGTATTGCCATGGTAACTTTAGGCATATTTTGGCCAATATTATTAATGGCTGTTGTTATTTGGCTATTTAGTCGAAACAAACAACCAAGACAATATGCATAACGCCTAGCACAGAAAAAAATAACTAGTTTTCTCTGTGCTAGATACCATGTACTTAGTGTTATTTGAACGCAGGCTTATTGATTATTTAAAGAATTTAGCAAGAATATTCTTACATTCATCTGAATTAACTAGATGAGAAAACGCTTGGCTTTCATCACTAATCACTTGGCTTAATGCTAATTTGTTTGCTTGACGAATTAAACGTCGACTAGTCATGACAGATTCAACAGGTAAATTAGCAATAGTTTGGGCAACGTCTGCAGTAAAGGCTAGAAGTTCGATTGGCTGACAGGTTTGATTAGTAATGCCATAATTCAATGCTTGTTCAGCGTTAAATGTTTTACCAAGCACCATTAATTCAAAGGCTTTATTTGGACCGACTTTTTGAGTTAATAACAAACTTGAGCCAGCTTCAGGACACAGGCCAAGTTGAGTAAATGGCAGTTTGAATTTGCTGTTATCGGCAGCAATCACCATATCACAGTGTAATAACAACGTGGTGCCAATGCCAACAGCTACGCCAGCAACACCGGCAACCAATGGCTTAGTAAATTCTGACAGTACTTTAACAAATTCAAGCGCTGCTAATTCATCATTAGTTGAGCACTGCATAAAGTCATTTAGATCATTGCCTGCACAAAAACAACTTTCGTTGCCTTGAATGACTAAACAATGAATACTTTCGGTTTGCTCTGCATAAGCGAAATGCTGACAAAGCTGCTCATACATATCGTTTGTTAGTGCGTTTTTTTTATCAAAACGATTCAAGGTAATGGTAAAAACACCTTGTTTTTCTGTCGTTAAAATCAAATTACTCATTTATCACCAGTTTAGTTACATAGGTTTATCAATACGATTGATATAAGATATAGTCAAACCTTAATATTTGTTAGCAGGGATGTATAGTTACTATGAAAAATATTCACTATGGAAAGTTCTTTCTTTTATTCGCCTTATTACTTGGATTGACAAATAATAGCTATGCTACGAGCATGATTACTGTTGAAGGTGGGTATATTAAAGCGAGTATACCTGGCAGTGATATTACTGCCGCATATATGACGCTAAAAAATACTGGCGATAAAGCAATCACTTTACAAAAGATCAGCAGTACAATATCAGACCGGATTGAAATTCATGAACACAGCATGGCTAATGGCATGATGCGTATGCGTGAAGTAGGTGAGGTTGTTATTGATGCAAAAAGTCATGTTGTTCTTCAGCCGTCGGGGTTACATCTCATGATATTTTCTTTAAAAGAACAGCTTACTGAACAAAATGTTATTCCATTAACATTAACCTTCTCTAATGACACCGAAATTAAAATTCAATTACCTGTTCGTAAGTATAAATAGTACAATACTAACAACCTCATCCTTGGAGTGGATATGAAAACAATGTTCTCTACAAAAATTATCGTTTGGGCTTTTACCGGCTTATTTTTTCTTTTTTACGGCCTAGGCGTTTATTGGAGCAGTGAACCTGCCTCAATCAATATACATGCAGAAGTAACACAAGCAGCTAAAGCTGAAAATGTTGCGCCTGTCGTAGGTTACAGCACAACAACGGCTTTAATAAAAGTCAGCGAAGCTCTGTTACATAAACCTGGCGGCTATTTATCTAATGACATTATGCCACCATCGTTATTTTTAGATAATATGCCTGCATGGGAGTTTGGTGTATTAGAAATGGTGCGTGATATGGCCTTAGTGATGCGTAAAGACTTTAGTCGTTCGCAATCACAATCCCTAGAGAATAAACACTTACAAGAGGCACAACCTCGCTTTAATATCGATAGTAAAAATTGGGCTATGCCCAGTGCTGAATCTGAATACGGTGAGGCCATCAAACATCTTTATGCCTACCGCAGCGCATTAGTAAGTACTAACGGCAGCAATAAAGCACAATTTTACGCACGTGCTGATAATTTACGTGCTTATATTGAAGAAGTACAAAAGCGCTTAGGTAGCTATTCTCAGCGTTTAAGCTTAAGTGTCGGACGTGACGAGATTGACACTGACTTAGCTGGAGATAGTAGAGCTGAGCAATCAAGTCAAGGTATTGCTCATACACAATTACAAACCGACTGGTTGAAAATTGATGATGTTTTCTATGAAGCTAGAGGCGCAACTTGGGCATTATTGCAATTACTTAGAGCTGTTGAAATAGATTTCAATAGTGTACTAGAAGGTAAAAATGCAAAAATTAGCCTGCAACAAATTATACGTGAACTTGAAGCAAGCCAAGAAGCATTGTGGAGTCCAATGGTGTTAAACGGCAGTGGTTTCGGCCTTGTTGCTAATCACTCATTAGTTATGGCTAATTATATTTCTCGTGCCAATGCTGCCTTAATTGATTTGAATGAACTTTTAACCAAAGGATAACAACATGAAAAAAACGTTATTAGCTGCAGGAATTGCAGCTTTGATGTGCAGTAGCGCGCAAGCCGATACTTTATTAGGTTTATATATTGGCGGCCAAATTTGGTCTAACGAAGCTACGGGTAGCTTTGGTGAAGGCATAGATAATCAATCAGTGTTTGAATTTGATGATGAAAATCAAGGTAGCTTTTATGTTGCTTTTGAGCACCCTATCCCATTAATTCCAAATATTAAAATTGCCTCTACAACATTAGATACGGTTGGTGGTACAACATTGAGTGAAACTTTTGTTTTTGATAATGTTCCATATACTGCTAACTCAACTATAGATACTACGCTAGATGCAAGTTTTGTTGATTACACCCTGTATTATGAATTATTCGATAACGATTTATTAACCTTTGATTTTGGTTTAACGGCACGTGATTTAGATGCGAGTATCAATGTTATAGAGCCTATGACTCAACTGCAAAGTGATTTAGATGTTTCCGGCATTATCCCTATGGCTTACGTAAACACCATCATTGGCTTACCATTTACCGGTTTCAATGTATTCGCTGAAGCTAATTTTATTAGCTATGATGATCAAACCGTTTATGATGCACAAATTGGCGTAAGTTATGCCATTTTAGATAATCTTGCTGTCGATTTTGATGTAACAGTAGGCTATCGCACAATAAAAATGGAATTAAATGATTTAGATGATTTCTACAGTGATTTAACCTATGACGGTTTCTTTGCCGGTGCGATTGTTCATTTTTAGTCTGCTTACCATAAGTAATAAGATAAGAAGCAATAAAAAGCTGTCTGTATTCTAAATACACACAGCTTTTTTTATGCGTAATGTTAAGGCTGTCATTGTGATTGATGACTCAACTCTAACGCATATTATACCAATCAGATTAATTACTCACATGAGAAAAACGCCCATAACGTTTATGCAAAATGCCAACCCGCTCGACATAAACTTGGGTTTCTTTATACGGTGGAATACCACCATGCCTGTTTACAGCTCCCTCGCCTGCGTTGTACGCCGCGGAAGCTAATGCATTATCACCATTATACTTATTTAATAGCCGTGCCAAATGCTTAACACCACCTTTGATATTTTGCTTAGCACTTAAGGAGTTTTTAACACCTAACTCTCTGGCTGTTGCTGGCATTAGCTGCATCAAGCCTTGAGCACCCGTCTTAGAAATCGCTTGCGCATTAAAGTGTGATTCAGCATGAATAACTGCCCTGACAAAAGCAGGATCAATGTTATGCCTTAAAGCCGCTTGGTTAATGTCATTCTTATAAGGTTGTAAATACAGCTTTGCTTTACGCCAATCAATAAATGAGTCTACTTCGCAAGCATAACAATCAAAACGATAGCGACTAAAATCGACATCAAGCGGTTCTATATCGGAGAAGGATGTTACGCCCGTAGTAGATTTATAAGTGTATATGTTGGCCAATTTTTTTTCTGACGCATAGCTAATGCTGGGATTAGAAAGCAATAAACATAAAAAAGCAAAGCGATAATAATAGTTTTTTTGACATTCGCTTTGTAACATTACATTCATACAACCCCCAGATTAACTTCATTTAAAAGACTTTTATGATTGCATATTCCATTTTGGAATAAAAAATCGCTATCTATTCCTTTTGATCTGACAAGAATTTGTCTATTCTTCACCCATCAATTGCCATGGGTGTAAATAGTTATGTTGCCAGAGCAGCGCTTATTAAATCAAAATACTTCAAATTCAGCAAACAATAGTAGTGCCTTAGATGCTAATCAACTGGCTTCACTACAACAAAGCGTTGCTGATTACTCTTCATTACAGCTTGCTTGGGCAAGTGGTTATTTAGCAGCTAAAAGCGAGCAAGGACAAAATGCCCAGATCGCACCTGTTGCTGCAGCCGTTGCTGCCAAAACATTAACCATTTTATATGCATCGCAAACAGGTAACGCTAAAGGTGTTGCTGGTCAGCTGGAAAAAAGCGCTAAAGCAGCGGGCATTACTGTTGTACTTAAAAATATTGCTGACTTTAAAGCCAAAGCATTAAAAAATGAAACGCATTTATTAATTGTAGCCAGTACAAATGGTGAAGGCGAGCCGCCAGATGATGCTATTGAATTTCATGAGTTTTTATTAGGTAAAAAGGCACCTAAATTACCAAATTTGAGCTATAGCGTTTTAGCTTTAGGTGATAGCAGCTATGAATTTTTCTGCCAAACAGGTAAAGAATTTGACGAGCGTTTACAAGTACTAGGTGCTAAACAAGTTGCTCCACGAGTAGATTGTGATGTTGATTACGACAGCGACTCTGAAAGCTGGACTTTAAGCATTGTTGAATCATTAAAAGACGAACTGACTCAAACTAATGCACCTTTAGCTGCAGTCATCGAGTTACCAACAGCAGGCGCTGCGAGTCAATATTCAAAACAAAATCCATATGCTGCTGAGTTTTCATTAAGCCAAAAAATTACCGGCCGTGATTCAGCTAAAGATGTTCGCCACATTGAAATTGATTTAGGTGACTCTGGTTTAACGTATCAAGTTGGTGATGCTTTAGGAGTTTGGTTTGAAAATGACGCTAACTTAGTTGCTGAGTTAGTTGCAACTTTAAGCCTTACTGGTGAAGAAAAAGTTAAGTTAAAAGTAGATGGTGCTGCACAAGTATTAACACTAACTGATGCTTTAACTACTCAGTTAGAAATAACACAAACCGCGCCAGCATTTATTGAATTTTGGGCAAAGATCTCAGGCAATAAAGAACTAACGGCAATTGCAGCTGATAAGAATGCGGCGAGAGAATATGCCGGTCAACATCAAATTATTGAAGTGGTAAAAGCAGCTAAAACTGAAATTGATGCACAATTTTTTGTTGAAGCGCTACGTAAACTTACCCCACGTTTATATTCAATCGCTTCTGCCCAGTCTGAAGTTGAAGAAGAAGTTCACTTAACCGTTGGTGTTGTTAGTTATGATGCTAACGGTAATACCCGCACAGGCGGCGCTTCTGGTTTCTTATGTCAACGTCTTGAAGAAGGTCAAAATGTTCGTGTATTTGTTGAACACAATGATAACTTCCGTTTACCACAATCAGATGATACCCCTGTCATTATGATTGGCCCAGGTACTGGTGTTGCGCCATTTAGAGCCTTTATGCAAGAACGTGAAGCACGTGATGCTACTGGTGATAACTGGATGTTCTTTGGTGACCAAACATTTACTCAAGACTTCTTGTATCAAGTTGAATGGCAAAACTATTTAAAATCTGGCTTGTTAACTCGTATGGACGTTGCCTTCTCACGTGACCAAGCACAAAAAGTTTATGTGCAAGATAGATTAAAAGAACAAGCTGCTGAAGTATTCGCATGGTTAGAACGCGGCGCACATTTATATATTTGTGGTGACGCAAACCGCATGGCAAAAGATGTTCACCAAACATTGAATGAAATAATTCAAGAACATGGAAAATTAACTGCTGAGCAAGCAGAAGACTATTTAAAATCACTTAGATCAAGCAAGCGTTACCAGAAGGATGTTTACTAATGAGCAGCAATTTCACCAAAGTTGAAAACCCAGTATTGGTTGTTGAAGGTAAACAAGCCGATAATGAACGCTTAAAAGCGGAAAGTGACTATCTACGTGGTACGATCAAAGAAGACCTGCAAGACAGAATGACAGGTGGCTTTACCAGTGATAATTTCCAGTTGATTCGTACTCACGGTATGTATCAACAAGATGACCGTGATATACGTGCTGAACGTCAAAAGCAAAAGCTTGAGCCACTACATAACGTAATGCTTAGAGCTCGCTTACCTGGTGGTATCATCAACCCTACTCAATGGCTTGCTATTGATAAGTTTGCTGATGATTACACTTCTTACGGCAGTATTCGTTTAACTACCCGTCAAACTTTTCAGTTTCATGGCGTATTAAAACCAAATATCAAATTGATGCACCAAACGCTTAACAGTGTTGGTTTAGATTCAATTGCTACTGCAGGTGACGTTAACCGTAACGTACTTTGTACTTCTAACCCAGTTGAGTCTGAGTTACATCAAGAAGCTTACGAGTGGGCAACTAAGTTAAGTGAACATTTATTACCAAAAACTCGTGCCTATGCCGAAATTTGGTTAGATGAAGAAAAAGTTGAAACCACTGAAGCTGATGAAATCGAACCTATTTTAGGTAGTAATTATTTACCACGTAAATTCAAAACGACAGTAGTTATACCACCTAATAACGACATTGATGTTCACGCTAATGATTTGAACTTTGTTGCGATTAGTGAAGGTGGCAAGCTTATTGGTTTTAACGTACTTGTTGGTGGTGGCTTAGCCATGACTCACGGCGATAACGCAACTTACCCACGTTGTGCTGATGACTTTGGCTTTATCTCAAAAGAAGATACGTTAGCGGTAGCAGCAGCAGTTGTGACTGTTCAACGTGATTGGGGTAACCGTGTTAACCGTAAGAATGCTAAAACTAAGTACACACTAGACAGAGTTGGTGTGGATACGTTTAAAGCTGAAGTTGAGAAACGTGCTGGTATTGAATTTTCAGAGTCACGTTCATATGAATTTACTCACCGTGGTGATAGTTTTGGTTGGGTTGCCGGTATTGATGGCAAACATCATTTAACCTTATTCATCGAAAATGGCCGTATCCTTGACTTTGCTGGTCAGTCATTAAAAACAGGTATGTCAGAGATTGCCAAAATACATAAAGGTGATTTCCGTTTAACAGCAAACCAAAACCTTATTGTTGCTGGTGTTGCTGAAGCTGATAAAGCCGTTATTGAACAGCTTGCTCGTGACCATGGATTACTTAACGATGGGGTTTCAAACCAACGTAAAGCTTCAATGGCCTGTGTGGCTTTCCCAACGTGTCCATTAGCTATGGCTGAAGCAGAACGTTATTTACCTACTTTAGTAGATGATGTTGAAGCAATACTCGAAAAAAATGGCTTAAAAGACGAAAGCATCATATTACGTGTTACTGGTTGTCCTAACGGCTGTGGTCGCGCCATGCTGGCAGAAATAGGTCTAGTTGGTAAAGGTCCGGGTAAATACAATATGTATTTAGGTAGTGACTTAGCAGGCTCTCGTGTACCGAAACTTTACAAAGAAAACGTTGACGAAGCTGGTGTATTAAGTGAAATCGATGCCTTAAGTGCCCGTTGGTCTGCTGAACGTAATGATAACGAAGCCTTTGGTGATTTTGTTATCCGCGCAGGAATCGTAGAACAAGTCATTGTCAGTTTTAAGGATTTCCACCATGCCTAATTCAAGTGCAAGTGTCGCTGAGAAAGTGCTAACAAGCCCTTTTGAAGCAGCCTTTCCTAATCCTGCTTTAGGCGGATGGAATGAAACATTAGAAACTAAAGGTGCACTTGCTCGTACAGAATGGGCAATGGACCATTTACCTGGTAATTTTGTTTTATCGTCTAGTTTTGGTATTCAGTCTGCCGTTATGTTGCACTTACTTACCCAAGTAGATAGCAACATTCCAGTATTGATTACTGACACAGGTCATTTATTTCCTGAAACTTATCAGTTTATCGAACAGCTAACTGAGCGTTTAAACTTGAACTTGAAGGTCTATCAAGCCAAAGAAAGCGCCGCATGGCAGCAGGCCAAATACGGCGAAGAATGGGCGAAAAGTGATGATGCACTTAAAGCCTATAATCGCCGCAATAAAGTAGAGCCACTAGAACGTGGTTTATCTGAACTTGAAGCGAGCACTTGGTTTTCAGGTGTTCGTCGCCAGCAATCTGCACACCGTGAAAGTTTAGGTGTTGTTAGTACCCTTCGTGGCCGTTATAAAGTACATCCAATCATTGATTGGACTAACAAAGACGTTTATGAATACCTAACTAAGCATAACCTACCTTATCATCCACTATGGGAAGAAGGTTATGTCTCAGTTGGTGATGTTCACAGCACTAAACCATTAACACTTGGTATGACCGAAGAAGAAACCCGTTTTGGCGGTGCTCAACGAGAATGTGGATTGCATACAGATGGTGATGGTATTTAATTACTCTGTTAATTTGATATCTCAGATGTAAAAATAAAAAGCTAAAAGAGAGAACTCTTTTAGCTTTTTTTGTGCTGATGACACTCTGGTTCTTATTGTAAACGTCATCTTCGAGGTATCAGATCGGAACCTAGCATGGATGCTATTTAACAAACAATGCAGGACGCATATTATCCTGATCCATCTCTCTTTCACTCACCAAATAACGGACTCCAATATCCTGCCCTATTTGGTGTATACGGATCTAGCTTAAGTTTTTATCTTGGCTTGAAGTCGCGGTGGCGACAAAACGCATAAATTTACTCTGAACCAATTTATTTAAATGATCACTTTTACCACATTGCTGACGTTAGGAGTTTGGGAGTAAAGTTTAATTTGGATTAGATTTTGTATCGATAACAGCCAAGTAACAGGCTAAGTAATGGTTGGTTAAAATGTGAAGCAAAGACGAACGCAGTCAACGATTACGTGTCCTTGTTTATTTTCTTGTTATGACTGCAATTTTAGCCAGGCAATTGCACTTGCTTTATCATCAAATTGTTTGGTATTTTGAGAATTTCTTGCTGGAGTTCTACTTTCTAAAATAGCCAAATTTGTTGGCGAATTTATGATTAAAGCTTTAGCGACCATATTCTGACTATTTAACCAGACATTGCATTCATTAATCTTGTCAAAAACTTCAGGAGTTCCTCCATCTGTTTGTGAGTAATCGAACAGTAATTTAAACTCTTTTTGACAAAAGCTTTCAATTATTAATTCTAGCTCTGTAATTACTTTAACAATACCTTCTAGGTTAAACGCGCCTATAGCTTTAACAGTAATTATGTCACCATCAACCGAGATAAAACTCTCGCCATGCTTCGTAGCCATAAGATTCCTTTGAACCAAAACAGCTTATCATGTTGGCCGTACAAGGTTACATTTTATCAAAAGATAGATGATAACGTATTAGAAAAAGTATTGATAATTTTTTTACGCTAATGTCCCCACTGCGCACGAAGAAGTTTTAAATACGCTAGAATATATCTTTCTTTTGTACTATTTATCGTTAAGCCCGCTCAATTGAAAAACTCTGCACTGCACTTATGTTCTTGATATCAAGTGCCAACATTACTAATCTATCTATACCCAAAGCAACACCTGAACATTGCGGCAGTCCGTGGTTTAATGCCTCAATAAAGTTTTTATCTATCGGCTTAACAGTTAAACCTTGAGCTGTTCGTTTAGCATTATCTTCTTCAAATCTTGCGACCTGTTCATTAGCATCAGTTAATTCATTAAAGCCATTCACTAACTCAATACCACGGTAATAACATTCGAATCGTTGTGCTACCCGAGCATCATCAATTGATCTTTTTGCTAATGATGCCTGCGCTATCGGAAAGTCATAGATAAATTGAGGCTGGTTGATACCAATAGTTAATTCTATTATTTCAGTGAAGATGAATTGCAGTAGCAAATCGGCATCTTTCATTTCAATTAACCAATCTGCTGATTTGTCATGCTGATCTAATACTTCAACAAGTTCATTAAAATTCGCTGTTAGCGGATCAACTGATACTGTTTTAAGGAAGATATCTTGGTAACTCGAAAATAACGCCTTATTGCCACCTAAAACCACTTGTATTAAATCAGACACCTCTGACATCAAGTCAAACTGATCAAAGCCAATACGGTACCATTCAAGCATGGTGAACTCAGGATTATGAAAGCGACCCGCCTCTTCGTGACGAAATGCTTTAGCAATGGAGTAAATGCAGCCATAACCTGAAGCCAATAAACGCTTCATATGAAATTCTGGTGAGGTTTGTAAAAATAAATCGGTTGAATGACCCGTTGGGCTATCCGCTAAAAAATCATACTTACAGGAGAGTGCATCTAAATATACGTCTGTTACTGTGCCTTGGGATAATACAGGTGTTTCAACTTCAACGACATTGCGCTCAACAAAGAACTGTCTAATCTGCTGCAAGATCTTTGCTCTTTTCTGAGCGTTCCCCCAAGTCATTGTACTTTGCCAAGTCATGTTTATTCCTTCGGATATTCTATAGGTTAGTAAAGACTTAAAAGCCTAGACAATGGATTTCCGATCAGACATCTCGGAAATGACGTTTACGCTATTGTCGGGATTATAGTCCGAATTTCAGGCACAAAAAAGGCCGCGTTAGCGACCTTCTTTATTCAATATTATTTCTAATATGGATTTGTTGTTATTCAACGGAGTAACAAGGCGGTAGGCACGGAGTTGACGTGAGTCAATGAGTACCTACAACGCGGTTAATCCTAAGAAAAACTACAAATTAGTCCATAATCTTAGAAACAACACCAGCACCAACAGTACGACCACCTTCACGGATAGCGAAGCGTAAACCTTCGTCCATCGCTACTGGATTGATTAGCTCAACAACAAACTTAAGGTTGTCGCCAGGCATTACCATTTCAACACCTTCAGGAAGCTCTACAGCACCTGTGATATCTGTTGTACGGAAGTAAAACTGTGGACGGTATCC
>MAAB01032321.1_pt1 | contig 68950 bp, 62 predicted proteins | sample 1115991 | NCBI WGS metagenome assembly MAAB01 (sample SAMN04961124, study PRJNA320927) | seawater metagenome | isolation source: sample BD02T18 sea water enriched with oil for 18 days | place: USA:Gulf of Mexico | collected 2013-07-27
GGTGTGGTTGGATTTAAACCTTCTCGCGGTCGTAATCCGTATGGGCCTCAAGGTGGTGAGCCTTGGTTTGGGCAGGTGCAAGAAGGTGTGCTAAGTGTCAGTGTGCGTGATTCGGCTGCTGCATTGGATGCGACCTGTGGGCCAGATATTGGATGCCCATCGGTGGCCGAGCGTCCTGCTCGTCCATTTTTAGACGAAGTATCTATCGCGCCTGGAAAGCTAAAAATAGCGTGGAGTGCTGAGCCGCTCGTTAGGGAGGGTGAAATAAGCACTGAGTGTCGAGAAGCCCTATTGCGAACGGTCGATCAATTAAAAGCGTTAGGGCATGAGTTGGTTGAGACTGCACTGCCTCTAGATAAAAAGGCGCTAGGTGAGGGGCATATCATGCGTATGATGTGTGCTGCCGCCGCTGATGTTCAAGAGGCGCGACGTGTATTGGGTCGTAAGATTAAGCCTGACGAGTTTGAGCCGGAAACATGGATTTTGGCTAGCTGCGGCGATGCATTATCGTCAGTGGCGCTAGAAGTGGTTAGCCGTGACTTAGCTGCCCAACGTTATCTTTTTGATGAGTTTATGCAGAATTATGATGTGTTCCTTACGCCAACGTTATCGAAACCACCGGTGCCTCATGGTGAGTACCTTGTGCATGGGGTGGAGAAGCTTGGCGCCCAGATTGCACCTTATATCGGTTTGGGACCGGTACTAAAAAGGCTTCTTCCTTTTATGATGACGGGGCTACAAGAGAAGAATTTCGACTGGGTGGCGGCTCCACCGGCTTTTAATATCACGGGAAGCCCAAGTGTGTCGTTACCATTACAATGGAGTGAGGATGGGTTGCCAATCGGTATGATGTTTACTGCTGGGTTTCAGGACGATGCGTGCTTGTTTAGATTGGCGGGGCAACTGGAGCGTGAATTTCCTTGGGCGCAGAAGCGTCCTGCGCTTGCGTCGATATCGACAAGCTAACAGCTTGTCGAGGCATGATGTATTTGCACTCTCGGTTAATTCTTAGGATACTTTGGTATGAGCCGTTGTTTTTTTCGGGGAGTGAATTATGCCCACACAACAGGATCCCACCTTAGACCTCAGCCGTGATGACGTGGTGAAAACCCAGCATTGGCACAAGTTAGAGAATGGCAAGATTCAATGTGATGTTTGCCCTCGACTCTGCAAGTTACGAAATGGCCAGCGCGGTTTGTGTTTTGTCAGGGCTTGCGTAGATGATCAGATTGTCTTAACAACTTGGGGGCGTTCTTCCGGTTTTATTATCGACCCCATCGAGAAGAAACCGTTGAACCATTATTACCCTGGTTCTTCGGTATTGTCTTTTGGAACCGCCGGTTGCAACCTGGCCTGTAAGTTTTGCCAGAATTGGGATATTTCCAAATCCCGGGAAATGGATACCTTGGCGAGTTTGGCGACGCCAGAGATGCTCGCCAAAGCGGCCTATGATGCTGATTGTAAAAGCATTGCTTACACTTATAATGACCCCGTGATTTTTCATGAATACGCCATTGATATCGCGCTAGCCTGCAAGGAATATGGGGTGAAGTCTGTCGCTGTCAGTGCAGGTTATATGTGTGAGGAATCCCGTCGCGAGTTTTATCAATATATTGATGCCGCCAATATAGACCTAAAAGGGTTTACCGATAAGTTTTACTGGAAAGTCTGTGGCGGTCATTTGCAATCGGTATTGGAAACATTGGAATACCTCAAACACGAAACCAACGTCTGGTTTGAAATCACCACATTATTAATCCCCGGCCAGAACGACAGTGAAAAAGAGTTACATGAAGAATGCGAATGGATTGTTGAGCATTTGGGGAGGGACGTGCCGATTCATTTTACCGCGTTTCACCCCGATTATAAAATGTTAGATATTCCACAAACCCCTGCCTCTATATTAACGACGGCTAGAGACATCGCACTGAGCAAAGGTATTTATTATGTCTATGTGGGTAATGTTCATGATGTGGCTGCTGACAGTACCTATTGCCATCAGTGTGGAGAACTTCTGATTCAGCGGGATTGGTACGAACTCGGATTATGGAAAATGGCTCCGGGAGGAACCTGCGCAAAATGCGGTACGCCTTGCGCAGGAGTATTTGATGATCAGCCTGGTTCATGGGGTCGAAAACGGGTGCGGATGTTATTCTAGTGCTTCACCTCGAGGGAGTCGTCACCTTATGGCAACGCAGCAATAATGCCTGTCATTAACTCTTCAAGCTTATCTGCACCACCTTCAAAGGAATAACCTAATCTGACAACAACAAGGTTATGTTCTGGAACTATCATTACCCGTTGTTGTTGATGTCCCAAAAAGGCAAAGGTGCTTTCGGGTAGGTAAGGCCATACGGTTTTGTCAGTGTTTACCCATATTTGAGCCGCGTATTCTGGGTTACTGGGTGAGGGGGTCAATGCTTGATTTATCCATTGTTGTGACAGGACTTGGTTACCAAACCAGTTGCCGTTGTTGAGGTATAACAAGCCAAGCCGCGCCCAATCTCGTGCGGTAAGCCATAAGTAAGCGCCGCTACCGGGCTGACCAACGGTGTCAAATTCAAGTACGGCGTCGTCGATATTAATCTTATGAAATAGTGCATCTTGAATGAAATAGTAGGTGTCTGCAAGATCGCCGCCGAGCTGCTCTTGTGCAATGCGCCCTAGTAGTGAGCTGCCGCCCGTTGAATAGTTGTATACGGTGCCGGGTTCTGCGACAAGTGGTTGCGCCGTATAGAATGCAGAAAAGTCCTTGGTGCGATGCAAAACATAACCTTGATCGGCATTAGGCCCTTGGGATTCTTCAAACCATTCTAAGCCGGATGCCATATGCAGAAGTTGTTCGGTAGTGATCTGTTCTTTTTCTGTGTTTATCCATTCTGCGACAGGGGCCGGGTCGGTTATATCGAGAAAACCTCTATCCTGTAGTAGTCCAATTAGCGTGCTGACAAAACTCTTAGTCATGGACCAGCCAACCATTTTTGTCTCGGCATCGATTTCAGGAGCGTACTGTTCGGCGATCAATTGGTTGTTGTGCACAACGGCGATAGCCATGGTGTTTCGAGTTTTGTTTTTATTTTTGGTGAACCCTTTTTCAAGGACGGTATTAAGATCGTCGTAGTTAACACCAGGCTGAGATTCAGCAACGCCACCTTTACCCGTGGGCCAGGGTAGTTGCTCGGATAATTGGTAAGGTAAAGGGGCGGGTAGCTGGGCGTCCAATTCTTCTTTTGTGGTGTCATGCATTAACGTGCAGCCAAAGCCTTCTCGATAATAGGCTTCTGCGGAAAATCGCTTTCTAAATATTTTGTCTTGTACGTAGACGGTTTGTAGTTCGTCGTTGATGGTGATGTCGAGTAGAAGGGGCAGGGGTTCTATTTGAGGGGCGATAAATCGGTCGGTTAAAATGTCTGGGTCTATCTCACCCATAAAATACCCGGAGCAGATGTTTTTAGCTGCGTAACCTGTGCCTATAGGGATGTCGTTGATTTTGCTACAACCACTGAATAGTACTATGCAGAGTAGGGCAAGGGAGGCTTTAATTGGGTTAACCAAAGGTGCTCGAGAAGTAGCGCTCTTTTCCATTGAGATAGTCCATTTTTATTGTTTTTATTGTTTTTATTGGTTAATCAGAGGGTATCGCAATGGGCGTTGGGTGTCACGTCTCGGCTTGATGAGGTAAGTCTGCAATGCATTGTGACCCGTTTAATCAAGCTAAAGGGGTCACGTTATGACCCCTTTAGCTTGATTAAACGGGTCATGCCATTACAATGAAAGGATCAAATCTGGATGTTATAGAGAGTGAAATGACTAAAGTCTGGGCATGGCAAAGAAATGATTGGGGGGTGTGGGATGTGACGTTATTTGCGGATTCAAGTTCTTTGGAATCCGCTGTTCGTGCTGTGTCTAGAATCAATGTACTTTCTTCTCAATTTACGAAGAAAGACAAGGTAGCAGCGGAGGCTAAGTTTTTAGAAGAGGAGTCTATTCAAACTTCGTATATTGAAGGCAAGATATTGGATCGAGATTCCGTTAGGTCATCTATTGCTAGAAAGCTTGGGATTCTTCCTGTGGGCCATAGTTCAAAGCATCGTACAAGAGATGCTGATGGTCTTATTGAGACACTTATCGATGCGACGGGAAATTACGTAGAACCATTGAGCCATGAAAGGCTGTTTCGTTGGCAGGCAAGCTTGTTTCCATCGGGGCGAGATGAGCATGGTTATCCTATAGAGGTAGGGGGTTACCGTACGTCGAGTGAAGAGATGAAGGTTGTTTCCATTTCTAACAAAGGTCAAAAGGAATTTGTTCATTACATCGCACCACCGAGTCAATCTGTTCACGGTGAGATGGAACGATTTATTCTGTGGTTTAACTCAACCAGCCGAAGCCCAAATTTCTTACGTGCTGCGATGGCAACGTATTGGTTTGTTTCAATACATCCATTTGAAGATGGTAATGGCCGAATTTGTCGTGTGATTGCTGACATGGCTGTGGCCCAGGCGGAAAAGTCGACATCAAGGCTCTATAGTTTGTCGAATACACTGATTGAAGATAAACACCTGCTCAATCGGTATTATGAGACGTTAGAACAGTGTCAAAAAGGGACGGAGCCTATTGATAAATGGCTTGGTTTTTTCCTAGATGTTATACAAGCATCGGCAGAGAGGGCGGAAATCAGTCTGGATGATATTCTCAAAAAAGTCACATTCTGGGATGCTTGTCGAAATACGCAGTTGAGTGAAAGGCAAAAAAAATACCTTAATTTTGTACTTGATAAAGGCTCTTTTTGGAAGGCTACAAAAATCGACAGGAAGAACTATAAAGACATTGTTGGTGGTATTTCACCAGCGACGGCTAAAAGAGATTTGCAAGACCTGGCAGGAAAGGAAGTTTTGATTACCAAGGATACTGTTGGTAGAAATGCAGGTTATGAAATCAACCCTGAGCTACTTTGTTGACGAGGAAACGTCACATTCTCTCAACAATCATACCCGTTGATCTCGCGGCGCAATTGCCATATTCACAGCGGATTTGAAACACATCCTGTCCCCAGCAATAGGCGTTGTAATACTCCACATAGCCGGTTGTTTTAGATAATTTTAATCCGTCTGAGGTTAAGTCACAGCCTTTGGTTTTGGCTGTGCGTTCAGCTGCAAACTCATAACGTCCATAGGCTTGTTTGCGTTGTAATTCTTTTGGCAACCATACCCGTGCTAACTCTCCGTCTTGTAATTCCTTTTCAATCTTGATTCCCACCTGATCGTAGGCATCTTGAAAGGCTGCTTCGGCTGAGCGGGAAATGACGGATTCACCCATCACAGTGCTGACTAAAGGAACCCATAAGCTGACAAGGCCAACACCAATTCTGTCGACACCCAAAAAGCTGGACTCTCCAATGGCGGAGAAGGTAAACAAAGGGCGGTTTAGGGAATCAAAAATATCCATTGTTAAGGTGATTTCTGCCTGCATCATCACGGCAGATACGAGAATGTCTTCGACTCTTGGTCGAACAATAAGGCTGCAGTCATTACATTCTTCTTGATTACCGCCGAGTTGTATTTCCACTTGGTCAAAGTAGCGTTCAAAGAAGGGGACAACGGAAGCTTCCAATGCATGTCCTACCATCAGGTTCCATTCGTTAACGGCCCCTACTGCCAATAACCCACGTTCCGAGTGTACTTTTGAGCGAATCTGTTTGGGAACCTGGATGACGACTTTGTTATAAGCGGGCATAATGGATTCACTTTCTATGCCCGAAGCCTCAAGTTTTATCGGTACGTTGATTGAACACGCGCTTTGTAGACTAACCAGCAGGCTGAATAGAGATAACAGTAATATACGGTGAAGTTTCACAAGTAGAGTACCAGGCGTCGAGGGTCGTTGATTTACATAGTAGTGTGGATAATGGTTTCGCACTGTGCGCTGGGTCTAGCTAAAAAGTAGTCAAGGCTGCTGTTGTGTTGAAATTGTGAGCCAGTAGCTGTTTCCTCACGTATTGCAGATAGAGCTTATTCGATTCAATTTCTTATTTGGGCCAATCACCATCAGGATGAATATATGACATCTAACACTGAGCTTAATTGGGGTATCCACGTATTGGATACCGGTTTTCATCGCGACAATATGGCGGCATGTTATGTGGTCGAAGATGAGGGTGAGAATGGGGTTGAGGTGGCTATTGTTGAAACTGGTACAAAGGATACTGTGCCGGTAATTGAAGCATTTTTACATGATCGGGGTATCGACTTTGAGCAGGTTAAATATGTCATAGTTACCCACGTACATCTTGATCATGCAGGGGGTGCTGGTCTACTAATGCAAATGCTGCCCAATGCCAAACTTGTTGTACATGAGAAGGGTGCGAGGCACATGATTAACCCCGCTAAGTTGCAGGCAGGAGCAACGGCAGTGTATGGCGAGGAGGTATTTAGTAAAACTTATGGAGATTTATTATCTATCGATGAAAGCAAAATACTGGTGCCTGCGGATGAGGAGGTATTAACGTTGGGTAGTCGTTCATTTTCGTTTATTGATACCCCTGGCCATGCTCGACATCATTTTTGTGTTTATGATAATAAAAGCCAAGGTTTTTTTACCGGAGATACCTTCGGTTTGGCTTACCAAGAGTTAACAACGGATAAAGGGCCTTTTATTTTCCCAACCACCACTCCCGTGCAGTTTGATCCTGATGCATTGAAATATTCGATAAAACGCCTGTTGTCGTTTCAGCCGCAACGCATGTTTTTAACACATTATGGCATGGTGGAACAACCAGATGTATTGGCGGAAGTGCTGTTGGCGCGCATTGATGTTTTGGTAGATATAGCCACTCGAAATGCGAACCATTCAGATCGTATTAATGTGATTAAAGAAGAGGTTTTAGTGTATTTTATTGAACAGCTTGCTGAGCACAATTGCACGCTTTCGAAGAGTGACCAGGTGAACCTATTGGCTATGGATGCAACGTTGAATGCCCAAGGCTTAGATGTTTGGTTATCATTGCGAGATTAAGATAAAAACCTTGGTAGATATGTAACCCTGTCTGCCAAGGTTTTTATCTTATTTTTGAGTCGTCGTGGTGATTTTTTAAAAGGCATTCCATAAATATTCTTTGTACCAACCAGCATCAATATGTTCTTGGTGTTCCTCGCCCACTAGGTAACCTTCATATTGATTCGATTCTTTTAAACTCATATCCAACCAAGACAATATAATACCTTTAAATTTGTTGTGTTGACGCCCTAAGGCTATCCAATCAAAGTGCGATACCCAATTGAATTCTGCGTAGAACCTTAACGGCCCTTCCTGCAAGTAGCGGGGGGAACGCGGTAAAATCTAAGGCGCCTGCTAATAACAATGTATTAGCGCTGATGTTGTCGAATACATCAGCACCAATAATGGGAATGTAAGGTGCCATACCAACGACAGACTGAACGTCGTCCCCCAGGGTATTGGCTACTGCTAATGCACCTCCGCCACCATTTGAGTATCCGGCTAATGCGATGCGGTCTATATCAATGCGATTTATCAGCGGACTTTCAGGTCTTTCGTTTTCTTCCAATAATTGATAAAAGGCATCCTGATGTGCTTTTTCCCAAAAAGAAACGCCACCAAATACATTATTCGGCGTTACCGTTAGTACAATGTATCCATGCTGAGTGAGGTGGTCTGCGAGCCAATACATTTGTTCTTTAATATTGGTGTAGCCTCCTGTAAGCGTAATAGCGGGTAGGATAGGATAAACGAGCTGAGGCATAACCTTCTGCGTCTAGATTATCTGTGTAGGAACATAAAGAGTAGGTCCCCTTTGCGGCGGGGCCTTCAGAAAGGGTATCTTTGCAGGCGGTTAATAAAAGTATGCTGAATAAAACCCATACATAGTGGATTTGTTGTTGTGATATTTTCATGTAGTGTCCCCAATCATATCTCTAGTTATCGTTATTATTTGAGTGTTGATAAATAAGGGCAAAAACGGCTATGAGCATGCCATGCGCTGGCCTAAATAAAGCACAATATAGGGTGTTCGTTAGGAGTTCTAAAGGGTCAAATTTAACGTCTTATTAGTGTGATATTGATGAAATTGAGGGTGATGCCGGCGTACCTCGTAATTAAAATGGGGTTTCCAAAGGCCATTGACGCGATATGCATTTACTTGCTCTTATAACTTCTTTGTTTAAATAATGAACAGTCGTTGAAAACCAAGGTTCGCGGTCTAAACTAATGATATAAAGGCCTTTATAGAGATTCATCGATGAACGAAGATACATTGTCTGCGAATGATGCTTTTGAGTACGCAAAGAATTACCTTAGTCATATATTAAATAAGTCCATGATGGCGATGTATATGGATGCGGCTAAGAAGAAGTCAGAGTTGGGTGGGGTTGCTATCGAGGATATTTCTGCTAAATCAGCAGAGAGGATTTTTGGACAAAAGAAGAAGCTGTTTGCGAGCATTCTTTGCTTGGTTGAAATGGGGTTTAAAAACCTAACAAAAACGGATCAGCAGCGCAGTGTTAGTTTAAAAGTCGAGTCCAGTGAAACCCGGGTATGTTCGGCAACGCAAAATAAACAGCGCATCGTTGATAATTATGTCGATATCATGAAAGGTGAGAATGGTATGGCATTAGCTAGACTCACGTATCATCTTGAACAGCGTTATAAACACCACCTTTCTATTGCGTATAATCCGATAAACCCTGGGAATTTGGCGCGTTATATCTCTGTATCTATACATACGTTGGATTTAGAAGATAACGAAAAAATGCCATTACTCGCCGTATTATTGGAAACGCTTAGCTCCGAATATGAAGAGCTGCTCCGACAGACAGAGCAGGGTGTTGTGAGTTTGCATTTACCTGAGCTTAGCGATGATGATGTTGCGTTTCGCTATGAAGATGAGTATGCGAGAGAGGCGTCAGTTATTAAGAGGAAAAATATCTGGCACGATATGAGTGACGGTGCTGATTTGGACTTATTATCGGTTTTGTCTATTGTGTCGGGTTATGTAAGTGCAGCAAGAGAAGATAGCGAGCCCTTAGGTTATTTGACTTCAGTGGCGCCAGAATTACCGATACTGGGAGGTGATGCGCTTGCTGAGGGGTTGTTAGAGATCTTTCCTTTGCCAGAATTCTCTCTCGACGGGTTCTCTGATGGACAGCTATTTGATAGTGAGACTTACCTTCCTATTGATGAGGATGTGCCTACTTTGGCTTTTCAGATTCAATTGGTGCTTGATGGTCATGATTGTGGGCTGGCCCCCGCTAGCATTGATACATTAAATTTACTCTCAATGATGTTTGTTTATCTGGATCAGGAGTCACCAATACACCCATCCATAAAGATGTTGTTGGATCATATGCGTGTCCCCTTTGTTCGGGTGGCGATTAAGGATCCATATTTTATGTTTGATGCCAAAAATCCCGTTCAGATTTTGTTTGATACGCTTTGGAGTACCTGTATTAAATGGTCACCTTCAAACAATAATAAGCGGGACTCAGTGTATAACAAAGTCGCTTCGATTCTTGAGGTAATGAACCGACATTTCACAGATGATTATCAGGTCGTGGATAAATGTATTGAGAATTTGGATTTGTTTAATAAGGCAGAAAAACGTCGGTCAAAGTTGATAGAGGGGCGCTTAATTAGCGTCGAAAAAGCACGTTTCCAAAAAGAAGAGGCAATAAGTAAAACAGATGCCTATATCGACGAAAAATTTTCGAAAGTAACATTGCCGAGTGGTTTTTTACTCTTCATTGAGTCCGCTTGGAAGCCGATTGTATTGATGCTTTACTTGAAGGGGTTTCATCAAAATGGCCCGGAATGGAAGGGCGTTGTTGATGTAGAGAATCAGCTTCTTAGTGTTGTTGCAGGAAAAGAATCCAGAGATATTGATATCCTTTTAGAACGTGTTAAAGGGTTGATTGCATTGTATGGAGCGCAGTCACTAACTAGTGACCAGGTTACCAATGATACTTTGGATAAATTACGGCGAATTCTTGCGATGCCCTCTAATACTAATGTCTCAAGCCTTAGCATGGGAGGTTTGCCCCTGCCTGAAATGGAGGTTATGGAGGAGGAATATGTGGATCCTGCCGATTTAGCCAAAACGGGAGAGGAACCCGCTGATCAATTTCAAGAAATTGTAGATAAACTGGTCGCGAATACCTGGATAGAATCCATGGAAGGAGGCGTTGTTTCAAAAAGCCGAGTTGCAACGGTGCTTAGTTACAGTGATACCTTGGTATTGGTTAACCGTTCAGGTGCTCGTGTAGGTGTTTATGCAAGAGAGGATCTTACGGATAAATTACGGTCCGGTGACCTGTCTGTGTCTATATTGGATACGAACTTGTTTTTTGACCGTGCGCTGGAGGGCGTTGATAAACAATTAGGCGCTCGCCATTAGGGGGTAAGCTCATGTAGCATAAGGCAAAATCCTATGAAGTGAGACTGCCTTATGTTCAAAAAGCTGCTGAATAAGAAGTTATTTACCGTTATCACCTTGTTAATGCTAACTGTTGCAGCCCTTAATGCATGTACTTCTGCTCCTGTTTATCGAGGGGAAGCAACTCAATATTTTGATGGGACTGTATTTTCGAACCGTATTAAAAGTGATAAAGCCCCGTGGGATATTGTTAAGCTATTCACACGTTTTGAGTTTTACAAAGCGTCATGGCCGGATTTCATTGAAAATGATACTTCCGTTGTTAGCCCAGTGTTGGAGCGTAGCGAGGCACTGCGGGTCACCTTTATTAACCATTCCTCTTTTCTAGTACAGGTTGATAACCTGAATATTTTAACTGACCCCATTTATGCTAACAGAGCAAGTCCTTTTAGTTGGGCTGGGCCAGCACGGGTACGGTTGCCGGGATTGGCATTAGAAGCATTACCTCCGATAGATGTGGTGTTAATTAGCCATAATCACTATGACCACCTTGATATAGAAACACTTAAAAAACTTTATCGACAGCAACAAGGCAGTGAACCCCTTATTATTGCTGGGTTAGGTAATGGTGGGCTGTTTTCTGATGAAGGCTTAGGGAATGCTAAGGATCTTGATTGGAATCAGAGTGTGACGCATAAAAGCACACGATTTACTTTTGTAGAGACCCGTCACCGTTCCGGGCGGGGGATTTCAGATCAAATGAAAACCCTGTGGGGTGGGTTTGTTATTGAAAGCGCCAAAGGGCCTATTTATTTTGCGGGGGACACGGGTTATGGGCCACACTTCACGGATACTCATAAGCGTTTTGGGGATTTTTATCTGTCATTGTTGCCTATTGGCGCTTATGAACCGAGATGGTTTATGAAGGCAGTACACTTGAACCCAGAAGAAGCGGTGCTTGCTCATCTGGATCTGCATTCTGCTAATAGTATATCGATGCATTTTGGCACTTTTCAGTTAACTCATGAAGCGGTAGGGCAGCCAGAAATTGATTTAGAGGTGGCACTCAAAAAACACAATATCAATACAGATCGATTTCAAGTGTTAGCATTTGGGGAAAGTCGTGAGCTGTAGTTAACAATTTGTCTAAAATATCGTTTTCCTAGGAATCTTGCTTTCTTAGGTTGGGGTGGACAAAACCATTCCAGTCTTTTTTGGGGAGGTTCCTTTCTAGGCAAGTGGCAAGTTTACCGCGCATCACCGGTTTACTAATAAAGTCTTGCATGCCAGAATTTTTCGCTTTTTCACGGTGCACGGCGAGTACATGAGCACTTAGCGCGATGATAATGGGAGAATCAAGTTCCAGTTGTTTTGCTGTTTTATGAATTTCTATGGCTGCATCGTAGCCATCCATTACTGGCATTTCACAATCCATCAAAATCAAGTCGTATAGCGAGTGATATTCCCGGTAGTGGTTTACCGCATCCTCACCATTTTCAACAATATAGATATTCGCCCCCAAACTCTCGAGCATTGAGCGGATTACTAATTGGTTCACATTGTTGTCTTCAGCCACTAATATCTGTGTGCCGAATAGCTGCTTGGGAGCGACCGAGGGTGTTTTTATAGGGGAGTTCTTTCCGTAAATGTGTTTGTGAAACCAACGGTTTATTTGTGGTGTTGTTGTTGGGCGTTCTAGAAAGATCATAGCTGTGGTGAGTGGTGATTTAATCGCTGGTGCAATGATGATGCCGGGTACAGAGTTGTATGGTGATAATGAAACCTGCTCTTGAAGTGCTGCTTGTGAAGAGGGTTTGAAACCTTCGCCAATGCAAAGGATTAACCCCTCATCAAGGGTAGTTTTCTTCAAGGCATCAATAAAATCTGTTGATGATTGATGTATTTCAATAGGAAGGTTTAACTCATCAGCTTGATATTGCATTAGTTTAGAGAAAGGGGTGTTAAAATCTGCAACTAGCAATCGGTGTTGTTTCTCCTCTGGGTTTGCAATGGGAGCGATAGTACTGCTTGAAATATACGGCAGAGGAATAGAAAACCAAAAGGTAGAACCTTGATTGATAGTGCTGTTGACACCGATTTTTCCATCCATTAAATCTTCAGCAATTTTTTTACAAATAGACAGTCCAAGGCCTGTTCTTCCATAGAGACGAGTTGTACCAGAATCCTCTTGTTGATAGGCATTAAAAATAACGTCAAGCTTGTCTTGTTGGATACCAATGCCAGTATCAGTAATCGAAAATCGTAGCTGGGTTTGATTTCTCGACAGGGTCTCGTCATGATCAGTGTCGGGTTCAATGGTTAGTGTTACACGGCCTTTCTCAGTGAACTTAAAGGCATTGCTAAGAAGGTTGAGAATGATTTGACGAAGGCGAGTGGTATCACCTATGAGTGCTTTTGGGGTGTTAGTACTAACCACACCAAAGTATTCAATTTCATCTTCATTGGCTTTAAGTGCAAATACAGACATACACTGATCCATCAGTTCATCGATATTGAACTCGGAGTTTTCAAGGGACATCTTCCCTGCATCGATTTTGGATAAATCCAGTATGTCATTAATGATGGCGATTAATGCTTCGCCTGAATGGTAGATAGTGTCGACGTAACGTTTTTGCTTGTCCGTCAGGCGTGTTGTTTTTAATAAGTCTGCCATGCCAATAACACCGTTCATGGGGGTGCGTATTTCATGACTCATGGTGGCTAGAAAATCTGTGTTTGCGGTAATATCTGCTTGTGCTTGTGAGGCTATCGTATGGGCATCAAATTCTGTTTTGTTGGCTTTGATTTCTACTTCTATTAATTTTTGATGTTCTTCTTGGGCAATAGCTTCATTTCTTTGGGCTTGTTGTTTGGCCACAACGAGAGATCGATTGCTTGTGTTGATTTGCTCGGCGAGAGCAAATGAAAATAATACAATTTCGAAACACATGCCAAACTGTGTCAGGTAGATAGCAAAAGGTGTATAAGGAATTAGCCCTAATTTATTGAGGGCAAGAAATGCAGAGCAAACTATAAGGCTACTCCAGCCAATAATGTAATAACGAGCGGCGACACTGTTTTGAAACAGCATTACAAAGCCAAAACCATAACTAAGAATGGCCGTTAAAAGAAGTAAGCAAATTAATGGGAATATAATCGTTTGATGCGGTAGTAACAGGGAAAATGCAATAGAGGCAACATTAAGAGCTAACCAAGATTTTTGTACTTGTAGTAGCCGCTTGGATAGCGCTTGTAATCCAACAAAATGAATTGAGAAGATTTGTACGCTGGTGGATGTACAGGCCAAGAACAGGGCGGAGCTTTTGTCCTGAAACCAGGTGGAGTTTGACCAGAGCATTTCATAGCCATACCCATTGATCGCGGATATCAGTAGGGTGCTTGTTGCGATATATGCAGAATAGGAAAGGTACGCTTTTCTACGGGTCGCAATGCTTAGGAAAAGGTTGTAACACAGCATGACCGCCATGGTGCCAAAAAATAGGCCTTGGCCAAAGGTATGGTATCTATCTTGAGAAAGAAAGTATCGTTCATCCCATAAATGAATGGGGATTTGCATGGCGCTATCACTTCGGATTCGCAAGTAAATATAAGATGATGATTCTTCTGGTATATGCAAGGGGAATAGAAAGCTGGGATGGTTTATCGGACGAGTGCTGAAAGGTAAGCGGTCGCCCGTTGTGTAAAGATGATTGAAATTTTTACCATCATTGGTTCGGTAGACTTCGATGTGATCGAGCCGTGCATAGGCTACCTGCAGTAAAGGTTTGTAATTACTGAATTGTAAGTTATTGATGTGTAAACGAATCCAAATCGTATCCTGGGTATAACCAAGATTAATGTCTTTTTGGGGAGGGGTTTGCCAATCGTCACGGCTATGGATTTTGGCTAATGCAAAAATATTGTTGGGATCTTGTAAATATTCAATGTTGTTGGGATCTTGTAAATATTCAATGTTGTTGGCTGTGACGCTTGTTTGAGTGGTCTCTAACGCATAGCTATTGATGTTTATTGGTTGTAGTGGTTGAGCATTAATAGCGCTACTACTAATGAGCAGGCATAGAATAATCAGGCATAGAAATAGCGTGTGAAGAACGGTAGGTTTTTGGGTGAGTGAAGTGAAAGGCAAGGTGACCCCCTTTTGCTAATAGCTTCAGTATAGCGCTGTTAACAAAAGGGGGTAGTGAAAGAAGGGTGAAAGGTCGTTGAAGAAAGAACGAATTAATCTAAGGGAATGTGCACTGGTTGAACAATAAAGCAGGGCCAAGTTTTAGAAAAAGCTGGGCATATTCTATGCAGCTAGCAGGCTTGTTTTCTCGTAAGTCTAATGCCAGGACACGAGAGAGAGTTTCGAGCTCAATAACACCGTCACTTACTTGGTTATCTGAGAGATCTAAGGCACGTAGATTGGTGTTTTGTGAAAGGCCGCTGACATCGATTATGGCATTGTTATTGAGAAATAAACTGTCGAGATTCGCGAAAGGCTGGAACTGGTTTACATCACTGATAGTGTTGTTATATAACGATAAGTTAATCAATTGTGAGTTCACCTGCAATGGGCGTACATCGCTAATGCTATTGTCATAAAGAGAAAGGTTTACCAATGAGGCGATAAAGGGAAAGCTGCTAAGGTCTGAGATGCCTGAGTTACTGATGCTTAATGTGTTCAGAGATGGAAGTTCACCTAGAGGAAAAAAGTTGGTGATAGGGTTTTTATCCAATGAAATCGTGGTAAGTGCGGTAAGTTGTTGTATGCCTTCTAAGTTTTCGATATCTCGCCCAAAGCATAACAAGGTAGTGAATTGTGCAATATGGGTAAACCCCGTTTCTTCCAAACAGGCTAATAAGTTGTTATCTGTAAATAATGAATAATCCACTCTAGGTCCAATATGAATCGTTACCTTAATTAGGGTGCTCCAGAGCCCTCCATCGGTACGTTCAGCTTCTGCTTTTAATGTGTAGGTTGTTGTTTGTTCTGGGTAAACTGTCATGCTGCCGACAAAATCTACTTCGCCAATATTGGGCTCAATGGTGACACGCGTTGGAATTGTAGTGCCGTCGGAACTAGCGGCGATTTGCCATTCCAGCTCACCGTATTGAAGGCCTTCATCATCGACCAAGGAAAAACCGTCAAAGTTAACTTGTGGAGTACAACCTGTTAACAGCATGAGGGTTGTGAATATCAGCGCGCTATATCGTGCGAATCGTGTAAACATGGTAAGCCCTTTTTCCAAATTAATTATTATTGTTAATAAAAGCTGTGAGTTAATGCAGGCCATCCTTGGGAAGTTTGAAATAGAGTGTAAACATTGTTAAGGAAATTGAGAGGTTTTTTTGACGATTTTTTGACTTGGTATGCACAAAAAACCTTATTAATTAATAAGTTGCATGTTTTTTTTACTAAGTATTAATGGAGGTGGCAGCTTTGAAGAGCCTGTCTATACTGATATGAATCCTCTTTTTTTTATCGGGTCATTAGGGAATAGACAAGAAATTCAATGAGTTATTCAAAGAACATTGTGCTTATCTTACAGGATGAAACGTTGTCAAATGCGTTAGCCCCGGGATTAGAGAGTGCAGTCAGTGTTGTTGTGCATCAGCATCAGAGTATTTCCAAAGCGTTATTTGAAAATAACGATTTTGGTTTGGCCATATTGGATATTAAGAAAAATAGTTTTTTGAATTTATCCCGCTTAGTAAAGTTATTTCATGAGAATGAACAATCGATACACTTCCCTCCGTTATTATTGTTAACAGATGATAAATCTATTAAAACGGTCACTGAGTTCACGGACTTGGGGGTTGTTGGTATTTGTCGTAGCGATGACCCGCTAGATTTATTGTCATATCAGGTAAAACGAATATATGACATGTTAGCGACTATTGAGAATACGAAGGAACAGCTGAATAATGCTCGAAATGTGGCGATGCTAAGTATGTCTGCAAGTAGCCAGCTGGGTGAGGTGGTTCGGTTTCAAGAGCAAAGTTATAAAATTATTGGCTATTCAGAATTGGGCGAGTTGTTGCGAGAGTCGTTTAAACTGTTGGGTGTTGATTGCGCTGGAATAATTTGGGTGGGTAAGCGTTCATATTATTTTGGTGATAGGGACGAGGAAAATCTTGTCACGACGTTGCTGACAACCGCGAGTCGGAGTAAAGAGCGTTACGTTCAGCATGAAGATAATACCATGGTTTTCTTTGAGAGCATTTGGGTTTACGTTACCAATATGCCTCCAGTTGATAGTGAAGAACATGGCCAGTTGAAGGATTCACTGTTCCCTCTTATTGAGGGTGCAGGCATGCGGGCATATTCGATTCATGCTGATAAAATGGCAACCATAGCAGAACGTAACAAAGCGTGGTTTTTGAAAAATATGTCCCATGAATTAAGGACCCCAATGGGGGCGATTATGAGTGGAGTCACTTTATTACGACGAAAGCGTGCTGGCAGCGATAATCAAGAAAGCCAAGTAGTTGACCTTATGGATAAGAGTGCCAATCGGTTAACGGATCTTATTGAAGATCTATTGGCACTGAGTGATATTGAAAATATCCATGTAGCCAAAAAGAACTTTGCCGTACCGGATCTTCTCGTTGACACATTGGATTTTTATGATCGTTGGGCTAGCAGTAAGTCCATTACCTTTACCCATAATTTCATCAATATCGATAGCAAAGTGTTTTTAGATCCGAAGCACCTAAAGCAAATTTTGCGCAGTCTATTATCGAATGCTGTGAAGTATACCAATGAGGGGCATGTCTCATTGGAAGTGGAGCAGCTGAAGAAAGAGGAGGGGGACTGTCTTAAAGTGATGGTTACCGATACTGGCGCTGGCTTTAATATGGATGAAGCCCAAGACTTCCTTAAACCCTTCATCGATTTAGATGAGAGGGCTGTTCAGCAAGGCGCAGGTTCGGGGTTAGGGTTATCTGTGGTGTACCAGCTGATGAAGCAACTCAATGGAACCTTAGATGTTCAAAGCGAATCGGGCAAGGGTAGTGTGTTTACGCTTGAATTCCCAATAGACTATTCTGAAGATGCAGAGCAATTGTTGTTTAGTTGAATTGTTTAGTTGATATCCACTATTTACGGTAGAATCGCCCTCTTTAACCTCCAACAGTAGACGGATCGGTTATGGATCGAGGTGATATTCAAAATTACCGCCAGTTGTTTTTGTCAGATATACCACTAATGGACGTTCGAGCACCTATTGAATTTAGTAAGGGTGCTTTCCCTAGCGCTATTAATCTACCTGTATTGAATGATCGTGAGCGTGAATTGGTAGGTACTTGCTATAAAGAAAATGGCCAAGATGCTGCGATTACGCTAGGGCATTCATTGTTAACGGATGATATTAAGACGCAACGAGTGAAGGCGTGGGGTGATTTTGCTAAAGCAAACCCTGAGGGCTATTTGTACTGTTTTCGTGGCGGTCTACGTTCTCGCTCAACTCAGCAAGCTCTAAAAGATGCCGGCATTAACTACCCTTTAGTGCTGGGTGGTTATAAAGCAATGCGTCGTTTCTTGATTGACGAGCTTGAATTGAATGCGTCAACGTTACCCTATTGTGTTGTTGCTGGGCCTACGGGTTCAGGGAAAACGGAGCTGATTATAGCGCTCGATGGAGCCGTTGATTTAGAGGGGCTTGCAAACCACCGTGGTTCAAGTTTTGGGAAATTGCCGGGTGGGCAGCCTAGCCAAATTGATTTTGAAAATAGACTATCGATTGCCTTGTTGGGGCATAGGGAAGCTAAAACGTCTATAACCTCTGTAATAGCCCCTGTGTATGTGGAGGATGAAGGGCGGTTAATTGGGCGTTGTGCATTACCGGAAACCCTAAAAAAACGTATGTCTGAATCTCCTACTGTGATATTGGAGGCAACCATTGAGTCTCGGGTTGATCGTGGCGTGAAGGATTATGCAGAGAATATGTATGAACGGTTTCAAGTGCTTTATGATACGAAAGAGCAAGCCTTTGATGCGTTGGAAGAACATCTGAAGGGAAGTTTGTCACGAATTAAGCGACGATTGGGCGGTGAGCGTTATTCTCGCTTGGATGACATGTTGGCTGAAGCGTTGCAGCAGCACAAGCGGACAGGTTGCGTGCAGGCTTACCGAGAACTCGTATCGGAATTGTTGCTAGAATATTACGATCCGATGTATGAATATCAAGATAAACAAAAACAACGGCCAGTGCTGTTTAAAGGTGATCACAACATGATTATTGAGTGGTCCCAAAGTGAGGCGATTTATGAAGCTTATCGGTAAATATCGATCTTATCTATTTGTGGTGTTGGCAGTGATTGGCTGTTGTTTTCCCATCGCGAGTCAGGCCGCAAAGGCGTTGGTATTTACCGCAATACCTGATCAGGATGAAAGTCAATTACGTGCGCGCTTTTCTACCGTAGCTTCATATTTACAGCGACAGTTAGGGGTAGATGTTCGTTATTTGCCCGTAAAATCCTACGGTGCTGCTGTGACGGCGTTTAAAAATGATCAAGTTCAGTTGGCTTGGTTTGGCGGGTTATCCGGCGTGCGTGCTCGCAGCCGTGTGCCTGGATCATCGGCGATTGCGCAAGGGTTCGAGGATCAATTTTTTACTTCTTATTTTATTGTTAACAGGCAGCAAGTCTCGTTTGCTACATCCTCAGATATGTTATCAACATCGATGTCAGGTTTGGACGGACTAAAAGGTCTTACCTTTAGCTTTGGGTCGAAAGGTTCGACATCGGGCCGCTTAATGCCTGAGTTTTATATTCGTAAACATTTTACCTTAGCACCCCAAGACGTGTTTCGTCGTGTTGGCTTTAGCGGAGATCACTCTCGAACGATTGCACTGGTTGAGTCTGGTGCATTTCAGGCGGGAGCTGTAAATTATAAAGTGTGGGAAAAAGCAGTAATGCAAGGTTTAGTAGATACTGAAAAAGTTGCTGTTGTGTGGAAAACACCCTCGTATCCAGATTATCAATGGACCATTCGAGGTGATGTAGATCAGAAGTTTGGTAAAGGGTTTACAACAAAGGTGACCAATGTCTTGTTAGAAATGTCTGACCCGGCGTTATTAAAAGTCTTTCCGCGCAAGTCTTTTGTACCAGCGCATAATAAAGATTATGAGTCGATTGTTAATGTTGCCAAATCTATAGGGTTGATCGATTAATGTTGGCATTGGTTGACCATTTTTCCGGTTATCAAAACCGACACGTTTTGCGTAATATTAATCTCACTATTACGAAAGGCGAAAGTGTGGCTGTTGTGGGGGAGAGTGGTGCAGGGAAAAGCACCCTGTTGCGGCAGTTATATAAGCTTTCCCCTAAAACGATTGCTCTCTGCCCGCAATCCTTAGGGTTGGTGCCAACCTTATCCGCATTCCATAATATTTATATGGGGCAATTACATCAACGTACTCCGTTTCGCCATCTATTAAATTTGTGTTGGCCACAAACGTCGGCGTGGAATAATGTGCTGTCGATTGCAAAGCATGTGGGAGTACAAGAGTTATTACGACAGCCGGTTTCCAGCCTGTCGGGTGGGCAACAGCAGCGCGTTGCGCTTGCGCGGTCTTTACTTCAGGCTCAATCGAAGGCTGTTACTACATTTATTGGTGATGAACCTGTGTCCTCCGTGGATCAAAAACATGGTGGATTATTGTTGGAACAGTTAAAAGAACAATTCTCTACGGTGATTGTTGCGATTCATGATCGGCAGTTAGCGTTACAGCATTTTGATCGTGTGATTGGTATTCAACATGGCAGCGTCGTATTTGATGAGCTTTCATCTACGTTAACATTGCAGGATCTATCTGTCGTGTGTCGTGATCAATGATGCCGGGTTTACAAAAGCAAGGGGCGAAAAAGGCAGGGTTCTTTTCAAGAAATTTCACTAGAAAAATACCATTATCGTTGCCAACAAAAAGCACTCTCATGTTGATTGCGGTATCAATCGCATGTCTGTTTTATGCGGATGTAGAGGTTGCCATGACTTCACCGTGGGCAGAACTACAACGTTTGATGTTGGGAGCGTTAACACCGTCTTACCCTTCTATGTCCGAGTTATTTCAAGCGGTTGTGCTAACGGTACAGTTTGCTGTTGTGGGTGTCATGGTGGGGGTGTTATTTGGATTTGGTTTTGCTTGTATTTATCAATGGGCACCGATACGTTGGTTTTGTGCATTAATTCGAGCAATACATGAATTGTTTTGGGCGTTGTTACTAATTGCTGTGATCGGGGTGTCGCCTTTGGCTGGTCTATTGGCTATCGCTATTCCTTATTCTGGTATATTCGCCAAAGTATTTTATGAGATGTTATTACAGGCAAACCCGGCCCCTGATTTTGTGTTAAAAGAAAAGGCAGGAGTGATTTCGCGTTTTGTTTATGGTCGGTTAGCTCAAATGGCACCTCGTATGGCGCGTTATATAAGGTACCGATTAGAATGCGCGTTACGTTCCAGTGCGGTGCTGGGTTTTGTTGGCTTGCCCACGCTTGGTTACCATTTAGAGTCGGCAGTTAAAGAGGGGCATTACTCTGAAGCTTGGTTGTTAATGTATGTGTTGCTGGCGTTAATAGGTAGTAAGAAATGGTGGTTTAATCGTCGAACCTGGTTGGGGTTGACGGTATTGGCCTGTGCATTTTTTCCATTCTCAGAAAGTGTTTCGTTACAAAATCTGGGACAGTTTTTTACAGAGGAGTTGGTGCCGTCTCCATTACGTGGTGTTGATTTGGGTAGTGACCCATCTCAGTCTATGTTCTCTTTATCCACTTCTTTGTTGTTGCCTTGGTTTCAGATGTTGTGGGTTAACGAGGTCCTGCCTGGTGTTATCAATACACTTGTACTTACGATGTTGGCTTTGGTTGCCACCGGTGTATGTGTCTTGGTGTTGCTGCCTCCACAATCAATATGGTTTGCAGGAAAGAACTTAAGATTTGTAGGTCAGGGGGGGGCGTTAATTGTACGTTCGCTTCCTGAGATCGTGCTCGCGTTTATAGTGATGCTGTTGGTGGGCCCATCGATGTTACCGGCAATTATTGCGTTGGCAGTTCACAACGGAGGGGTGATTAGTCATCTGTTGCAGCACCAAATTGATGAGTTGCGTTTACGTGAAGATCATCCCAGGGGGCTGCTGCTTTTTTGTTATGAAATCATGCCGCGTATTTCAACACAATTTATGAGCTTTTGGTTGTATCGTTGGGAAGTGATTATGCGGGAAACGGCAATCTTGGGTTTGTTGGGGATTCCCACGTTGGGGTTTTATATTGATTCTGCTTTTGAAGATATACGATACGATAGGGCGTTATTGTTAATTTTGACCGCCGCAGCGCTTAATCTTTTCATTGAGGCATTGTCTGGGCGGTTACAGAAAAAACTATACAATAAGCATCGTTAACGATTGTTGCTGAGGAGTAATCCTCTTTGCGGACTATTCTTCAGCAACAATAGCCAATCGAGCATCATTCAGGCGAACAACATTATCCCTCACTTCTATCTTGCTGACGGTCACCGGTTGACCACTGAGTGCTGCTGCTCCAGTGAGTTTGTCCACTAGCGTTTCATCAGTAATATCATTAATGCTTACTCCAGGGTGCTCTGAAGCAACCGCCAATTGACTGCCCTTTCTTGTGTGTCCCCAGCCATGCGGAATGCTAATTACCGACGGCATAATACTATCGGTGATTTCTACAGGTAATCGAATCTCACCGCTTCTGGAGCTGACAGTGATCATGTCACCATTTTTAATAAGCAGTCGTTTGGCATCTGTTGGGTGAATATATGCAGTGCAACGATTTTTGCCTTTCACCAAACGGTAACTATTGTGCAGCCATGAGTTGTTGCTGCGAACATGACGTCGACCAATCAGGAAAAAGGTTTCTTTGTTTCTTTTTGGCACTTTGGCGAGACGTTCTTGTAATCGAGATACATCTTTTAAGAACATCTTTGGTACAAGGTTGATTTGTTTATTAGCAGTAGCCAATCGTTGCGGCAAACATGAATTAAGTGCACCAAGATCAATACCGTGAGGGTGTTTCTTTAAGGTCTTGAGGCTAAGTTGTGTGCCGCGATCTTTATTTGCTTGATTGTACGGGCTAAGGTCTAGTGCTAATCGAGCAATGTTTTTGCTGGATAGCCTGTTGTAGAGGAGGTCAACCAATTGTGTTTGTTGTTTTTCAAGTTGAGGAACTTTGGTGCCATAAGGGCCTGTTCGTAACAACACGTCTAAGATGCCATCGGCACCCAAGCGATCAAGAAGTTTGTGTTTGACCTCTGCCGCTGCCCAAGAAATCGGAGATTTGCTTTCGAAACGCTTGGTTAATTCTAGAAAGATTTGCCAATCATGACGTGTATCTGGGGCAGGGTGGAATAATGGCGGAGAATATTTAGCGTTATTGCGAATGCTCAACATGCTAAGGGCTAAGTCATAATGACTGTGCTCAAGCGGGCCCGTGGGTGGCAAAATGATATCTGCATGTTGCGTGGTTTCATTGAGGTAAAAATCAATAGCCACCATAAACTCAAGGCCTTCAAGACCCTTTTCAAGTTTTTTCCCATTAGGAACTGATAGCACAGGGTTGCCAGCGCTGGTTATTAGGCCTTTGATTTGACCTTCGCCTGGCGTAAGCATTTCTTCTGCCATGGTGGTGGCGGGGTATTCGCCGCCAAATTCTGGCAGGCGAGAGACGCGGCTTTTTCGGCTGTTAAAGGTGCCGGTTTGACCAAATACATTGGCAAGGCCAGCAAGGTCGACGGCAGGTTGAGTGAACATCATGCCGCCTTTTTCGTCCATATTCCCGGTGATGATGTTAATCACCATGATTAACCAGCTGCTGAGGCCGCCAAACTCTTGTGTTGATGTGCCCATTCGCCCATAGCAACAAGCGCTGTCGGCTGCCGCAAATTCAGAGGCAATCTGTCGGATAGTTTTGGCGCTGATACCGGTATGTGGGGCGACTTTTTCGGGGGTGAAACCTGTCACCATATTACGTAGGAGATTTAGCCCATGAGTAAAGTCTTCAGCTCGGCCTAAATTCACTAGATCTTTGCGAAATAATGTATGGACTATACCCATTAACAACAGAGCATCACTTCCGGGTGTAATAAAGTGATGGCGATCTGCGACGTCGGACGTTTCTGTTTTACGGGGGTCAATAGTGATGAATTCCCCCCCCCGTTGTTGGATGGCGTTAATGCGAGTCTTGATATCTGGCGCAGTCATGATACTGCCATTAGACGCGATAGGATTGCCGCCAATACATAAAAAGTAATCGGTGCGATCAATGTCAGGTACCGGTAAAAGTAACTGGTTGCCAAACATTTTCATCGCTACAAGCATAGGAGCTAACTGATCAACAGAGGTAGCGCTATAGCGGTTATGAGTTTGTAACGATGCTATAAAGGGAGCAATCGTCAACATGCTTCCAAGGTTATGTACCGTTGGGTTTCCGGTATACATGGCAAGCGAATTTTTGCCATGCTTGGCTTGAATGGTTCGTAATCGAGACGCGGCTTCATTGAAGGCATTTTCCCAACTAATGCGCTCCCAGCCTTGCGGTGTTTTTAGTAGTGGGTAACGCAAACGATCTGGGTCATCGTGAAGATCTTGCAATGCCACTGCTTTTGGACAAATATGGCCTCGACTAAGGGGATCATGTTTATCTCCCTTGACCGATAATACCTTACCTTTTTCGTGGGTGATGACCACTCCACACATGGCTTCACATAGGTTGCAGGTTCGGTAATGTTTTTCCTGGCCAGGCATATTGAATCCTTTTATAAGCGATTGGGCACTAATCTTTTTATAGAGGCTCATGGTACTCGCGTGTGGCGAAGGATGCAAAGATAGGGGACAATAGCCCCCCAATGTAACGAATACTAAAAGAATACAAATAAGGCTGTCAGGAGAGACATCATTGATCATTATTAAGAAGCTGTTTTTGGCCATTCTTGGGGGCGTTCTTGCCGCTAGTGCATTCTATTGGTACCTAGACCGTGCCAATCCGTTATTGCAGATGGCCGAGCAATACCAGGAACAACGGGGTGTACCGGGAAAGAAATTGCTTGATCTGCCGGATGTTGGTTTTGAACAGTGGAATAAAGTTGAGCTATTTGATGCGTTAAGCGAAACCTTTGACCTTTCCAAAAACCTTGGCGAGGTACAAGAGCTGGACCTGCTTGGTAAGAGTGCAGATCCGTTGTTAGAGCGGTGGATTGAAGGGTTGTTAAATCATCAGGCAAGTATCACCGGGAAAGCCCCATTGTCAGCTGATTCCCGAGGGCGTATGACTAACTTACTGTTGAATATGAGGGAAGCCGCACAGCGAGCAGCAATGGCACAACGGGACGGTAAAGAGCTGTCGAGCGAAGATAAAGTGAAGGTTGCCTCCTTAATGGCTAAGGGAGAGATGCTTTTTGCCGATGAATTAGGCATGCCGTTGTCAGGTTTTATGGCTGAATTGACCAAAGGTGATCTTAGAGCCTTGTTTAACCCATCACCGGGGAGCTGACTTGGTAAGGTATTGGTGAGCTTGCACTTTTTCCATTGAGAATAAAAAGTTCTAATGAATCACACTGTATCCTCTTGAAAAAAGATCCCGTAGCGGTCTAACATGAAGACCTCAACAACCTGCTCTACACAGTTTATAACCGTTTTCTATCTCCTCAGCTTAGTTGACGTACACAATGTGTGGATCGGGTTGTTTGAGCCAACCCTTTGTTTTTCTATGTATTTTTAATTGTGCTCTTCTTGTTTATTTCCTTCTAACACTCACGTTTAAGATTGAGTGATTTATTGTGCCATAACAAATGATGCTTGTTGCCATTGAGAGCGCTATCAATTCGCTTCACAGTTGGAACTGTTGGGTTTTATCAGCAATACTTATGTGGGTAAGCGGGGATGGAATGATGAAAGTTGATAATGACAGTAATAGCGAGAGTGAGAGCCAGAGTAAGAATAAAGTCACACGAGAAGATTTATTGGATCAGCTAGAGGTGATGAAGTCAGCGGTTATCGATGATAATGCAGGCATATTTGGTCCAGACAGCATGTTTTGGCAGGTAGGCAAGTACACCACCTCGTTCTTAGGGGCGGGAAGAGCAGTATTGTTGCAGTTAGCCCATCCTTGGATTGCAAACGCCATAAAACAGCATTCCCGAACTATCGATGATCCTATGAGCCGTTTTCGAGGCACCTTTACTAATGTGTTCACCATGGTGTATGGCAATGTTGATCAGGTAATCAATTCGTCCCTTGGGCTTCACAATCTGCACGCTTCTATTATTGGCGAAATCGAGGAAGATTCTGGGGTATTTAATAAAGGCTCCACGTACAATGCTAATGGCATTGATGCAATGATATGGGTGCATGCCACGTTATGGGAAACCGCCGTCAAAATGTATGAGTTGGTGGTGGGACCGTTAACGAAAGCAGAAAAAGAACAGTATTACTCTGAAACCAAAATGTTTGCTTATTTATTCGGTATTCCCGAATCGCGACTTCCCAAGGATTGGGATGACTTTATTGATTATAACGAAGCCATGTGGGTATCCGACCAGTTATACGTTGGAGACGCGGCAAAAGAGATTGCTTGGTTTATCTTTCATATGAACCCATTGTTGAGACCAATGTTAGCCCCTTTTGAAATCGTAACGGCACAGATGATGCCCTCACGGTTACGAGAGCAGTTTGAAATGCCGACGGATACCGTAACCAATCGCGCTGTTTACAATGCCTGTATTGGTACATTACAAAAAACCTATCCTTTGATGCCGAGGCGTTTACAGTATTTTCCTGCGTATATCGAAGCGCACCGGCGATTGAAAGGTTTGCATGACCCTGATTGGTTAACTGCGGCAATGAATAAAGCTATGTTAGGAACGTCTCGGTTAGTGTCTGCCTAACTATTGTCTTTTAGATAAGGGGCTAAGTATATAAGGCCCTACTACAGAAATACCCTCCAATTCCTTATTGCCTACTGGTATTTGAAAAAACTCTACCGATTGGATTAGGCCATTAGTCCTGATCTATGTGTCGAATTGTTACAGGTGCATCTTTTGCCTTAAATGCATCCTATTGTAGATATCTTGCTGGTAAAAAACGCTAATGAGTCATTTTTTAAAACGATAGTACAAAAAGTACCGAGTGACTCCTGCAGCTGTTTGTGACACTGATCACCTTTTGAAATACTAATACAGTCGTGAGATATAAGGCTATGACCAAAACCAATGGACCGGTATATCAAAGTACAGATACGGATATAGGTATCGATCAAGATGTTATTAAACATGTAGAACAAATTCCCGATTTGTTTCTTAAAAGTTATGTTGTAGAAAGTCTGTCAATTGAATCGTTGGCCCGTAGCATTGAAAATTATCAGGAGCATGCCACGTACCAGGGGGTGATTGACTGCCTCGAAAACGTAAAAAACAGTGTTATCTCAAATCTAACTCAGCGTTTTAACGCTTCTTTTTCTGATAAGGCCTGTAACTATCGGTTAGGAGACGAAAATGCGGTTAGCTTTCATGCTAACTCCTTAAGTCTGGTCACTGAAAAAGAGCTAGTGTCCCAGCTTAATCTTGAGAAGTACTTTTTCGTCTCACAAGAAAATCATGAAAAGATGTTGCTGGAATTTGGTTGGACGTTTTGTACGGGGGTATTCGACGAGGCATCTGAAAGGGTATTAGAACGTATGCGCCCTGGGTTTCTCGCGCTTATTATTCAACAAGCCTTAGATTCTGTGATCGATGATAAACAAATTGTTCGTATTGCCTACCGCTTTATTTGTGCTCATTTTTTTAGTGCATTAAGTCAGCATTATGAATTGATGACACCTTCGTTAAAAAAGTCTGTCATGAAGATAAAGGAATCGACTGCATTATTATCAATTGATACCGTTGAGAGTGCTACTAGCATAGATGTCACAGGGCTATTAAAAAATTGGGATGTACCATCATCGTTGGGAAATAAAGTATCTGGATTTGACGGATTTACCGACTTTGATCAGATGACCCCTGATACACAGATTCATACTGCTAGCATTGAGGACATAACGCAGCTGTTGCAGCTATTAAGCAATAAACGTCTTCTTGATAGTGATGAACTGCTGGATGTGTGTGATGTAAGGTCTGCACTTAAGGACTCACTTGGTAATCTTTCTGAAGAGGGCTATCTCACCGTTATTGATAGTGTTAGTGAAAATATTCTAAATTTGGTTAATCATCTGTTTGAGGATATCTGTGATAACAATGAATATAGCGATAGCGTTGCTTTGCAAATTATTAGGGTGCAATCGCCTGTGATGCAGGTGGCGCTCACGGATAGTAAAATATTTCAATCTTCAGATCACCCCGTGCGTCGATACTTAAATACGTTAAGTTACCTGGGGCTTCGTGTTTCTAATCAAGATGAGGAGGGGTATGCCGCAATACGAGATTCCGTCAATGCGCTTATAGAAACGTTCCACGGAGACACGAGTGTCTTCACCGAATTGACGAAAGATCTGGATGTATATATCGAAAATTCAATGTATTCCAGCAAATGGAAAAGCGAGGAATATCATCAAGAAAACGGATCAACAAACTCCAAATACATGGTTGTTCATGAGTTTTTGGGTTCTCAAAAAAGCCTACTTAACAATGAACTTGCATTCCATAAGCTTATGTTTATTGTGTGGAAAGCCATTTTATCAAAAATAGTCCTGCGCCATGGTAGTCAAAGTAAACAATGGAATTATGCTACAAAAATTTATGGTGAAACCGTGTGGAGTACTCAAGTTGATGCGAACGACGAGGGTAAGCGCGGGATACTAAGGAGGTTGCCAGGAATCCTTCGTGGGGTCGGTGAACTATTCACGCTTTATGGGCTCTCTCAAGAGGTCGCCAATACCATCCGTGAGCACATGATAGAGATCCACCTAACGATCATCCGTGGTACAGACGGAAAAGATATTGCAGAAGACCCTGCCCATGCGTTAGCACTTTTTAGTTGTTTAAAAGGGCAGGTCCTGCAAGAGGCGAATTGTGATCACGAAGCGGAATTTGATGCACTACATAATGTCATTTTTCAATTCGATGACATTGCACCATTTTCCACAGACCCCTCTGTTTCAAGTAGGGAAAACTATAGGAAAAATGTGTTTGATGAAAGCTTGGAATCTGTAGCTGCTAGAATACAGTCGATTTAAAATACACCGGCCCCAGTCGCCTGCTAAAAGGATGTTGAGCTCGAATCCATTAGCATGCAATGGCGCCGGAGTGTTGCTGGCTATAGCGCTTTTAATTATTATTTTTCACTGTTATTGGTTGTTAGTGAGGTAGGTTTTGAGGCTTGGGTGATTCACCGTTATAGGCTTGTGAAAGGTCTTCAAAAAAAGTGGGGTTTTCTGATTGCAAACGAATAACTAAAGTTACCAAGGTTTCTTTATCCAGGCTTTTTAGCAGAGATGGCAATAGTTCTGGATTGTCTGCTAAATATCCGTTAACAGTAACGCCAATGACTTCTGGATTGATCGCATTGAGCAAGGATGAGCCAAATTGAGGTTGGTCTTGCAGTAAGGTGTTAACACCTTGTGCAATAAGTTTCGGATCAATCGATTCAACTAAGTCAGAAAGGTAATTAGGGCTGCGGGTGAAGAGGTCGTTAATAAAGCGAGAGATGAAGGAAGGGTTAATGCCAGCCGCTAGCTCAAATATCATTTCAGGGTGCTCATCCAGCAGCTTGTTAACTGAATTAGCAACGGGTTTAGGGTCAATAGACCCCACAACCTTGGCGATAAAGTCGGGATTCTTGTGCAGTACATCGTTGATTGCGTTGCCTAGTGCCTTTGTATCCAAATGCCCGACAATGGAATAAATGAGTTTTACTAACCACTTTGTGATATTCATTGTTTTTCCTCGCGTGTGAGACTGCTCGCTTTCTTATTGTTTTCACTGCATTTGGGATGATGGTATCATTTTTGGCGATATATTTGATAGGGTTAAAAATAATGGAAGAATTGGCATCTGCACTACTGAGTACATTTGAAGATTATCGACTTTCTAAGGGGGAGAAGACTGCCTTTCGAGAGCTGCTTATGGAGTATCAGGAGGATACTGATGCCCTAAATTTTGTACGTAATAAAGCGTTTGATATCGTTAATATTCAGATGCAAAAACAACAGTCATTTGATATGTCTGGGTTTAAATTTTCGATTGCCAAGGTTAACGATTTCTTCCGAGCTTGTCATGGCTGGTAACCCAATCTCCCGCCAAGATAGCCCCGCTTAAAGAAAGGTCTCCCGCTAACACCGTTCCAGCCACAATTTCTGCAAACTTATTTACCTTTCCTTGCCCGTAACATCCGAGCAACTCTAGGCATTCTTTTTGGGTCCCCAACCCTGTGCCTCCGCCGTGAGTGGCAACAATCAACGATGGAATTGTGATGGAGACGTAGTAATTTCCATCGTCATCTAAGTCTGCGTAGGATATTGCTGCTGAAGATTCAGCGACGTTTGCTGCATCTTGCCCACAGGCGATGAATAACGCGGCTAGTGCGTTGGGGGAGTGTACGCCGGTATTGATAGAGCCAGCCATAAAGCTACCAACATGGGAGATTTGGCGCATTTTATAAATCATCTCAGTAGGTACACCCAGAATAGATTGCATCGTATCGTTTGGGATTAGGGCTTCTGCAATGACCCGTTTCCCCCTGGTGTGTAATGTGTTTAATTGCGAATGTTTTTTATCGGTATCCATCGCGCCCGATAGCATATATCGCTGTAATCCACAGTCAGGTTTGTTTTTTGGGTACTCTGTTGCGATCCACTCACATGCAGCAGATGTTGCTTTGCCTACCATATTTTGTCCCGCAGCATCTCCCGTGGTGTAATTAAATCGCAGGTATCGCATGCGGGCAGCGGCATATTGTTCGATATTTCTGAGAGCACCGGATCGAGTGGTTTCTTCGGCTTGGGCTTTTATTGATGTGAAATTATCTTCAATCCAAAGACCAAAGTCCCGTGCTTGCCGAGCGTCTTCAAAAATAAATACGGGCGCACGCTGCATTGCATCATCTACTACAGAGACTTTTACGCCGCCAGATTCTCGTAATAGACGCATCCCCCGACTATAGCTTGCGACTAATGTACCTTCGGTCGTAGCCATAGGAACATAAAATTCCCCTTGTGCATGTTCTCCATTAATAAGTATTGGCCCTGCTAAACCAATAGGAATTTGTGCAACACCGAAGAAGTTTTCGATGTTGCCTGCGGTGGACGCCGGATCAATGGAATAGTTAGAAACGTGGTGTAGGGCCGTTTCGCGCTGTTGTTTGATAAAAGTACGCCTATTCTCTGCTTGAGTCTCTGTGTAATCGTTAGTCTTATCTCTTGGAATAGAGGGTGATCCAGTTTTTGGGTTTTGCTCCGTCATGTGATAAATTTCCAAATAGTTTCTATTAAGTTAATCGATTACTATTGTGATATTTCAGAGAACTAAAGTCGTTGAAAAAACAGCCCGCCTAACTTTTCTTAATTCACCTGCTTGTCTTTACCTTCCCAAAACGGTGCGCGTAAGTTTTTCTTTAACACTTTTCCAGCACCGCTTATTGGCAACGGTTGGTCACTAAAATCAATGGATCGTGGAATCTTATACGAGGCTATTTTTTCTTTACAGAAATCGATCAACTCCGTTTTACTTGGAGTATGGCCTGAATGTAAAATAACAATCGCATGTACCTGTTCACCCCATTGCTCACTCGGGATACCTATGACTGCGCAGCTTTCAACGGCAGGGTGCTGGAACAAAGCGTTTTCAACTTCTATTGAATAGACATTCTCACCTCCGGATACAATCATATCTTTGACGCGGTCAGCGATATATAAAAAACCATCTTCATCAAGGTAACCGGCATCGCCTGTATGCATCCAGCCATTTTTCTTGGCTTCGGCCGTTTCTTTTTCTCTGCGCCAATAACCTTTCATAACCATCGGGCCTCGGGCGATAACTTCACCGATTTCGCCACTGGGAAGGTCTTGATCATTTTCGTCCACAATTCGTATTTCCCCTGTTAAAACCACGCAACCAGCGGACCTTGCTCGATGGGCAAATGGGCCGTCAAAATCATGAAACTCAGGGGCAAGAATTGTGATAAGTGGTGATAGCTCCGTCATTCCGTAAGCTTGGGAAAATTCGGTGGTAGGCATTAATTCTTGAGCTGCTTTTAACACTGCTTCAGGCATAGGTGATGCACCGTAAGCTAATCGTTTAAAGCTGCTAATGTCGTAGTTGCCAGCGTTCGGTGTGTTAACGATCATGTTAACCATGGTGGGAACCAAAGTGCAGTTCGTTACTTTGTGGCGTTCTATGATTTTTAGTGTTTCTTCGGGCTCAAACCGGTCGATAAATACATGAGTGCCCCCAAACAGAGTGACCGCAATATTGGACGTTGCATCAGCAGCATGGAACATCGGTGCGGCGTGTAGATAGCGGGTATGCTTGTCATACTGGAGTCCACTTAGACAATTTAAGGCGTTGCTGACGATATTGTTATGGGTCAGCATAACCCCCTTGGGTAAACCGGTAGTGCCTCCGGTATAAAAAATACCAGCGGTGTCATTATTGCCAGCCCCAGCGTCGGGCGTTGGTTTCGCATCAATAATGAGTGCTTCGTAGGATAGAATGGCCGGAGTTGACTCTTTTGTATCATAATTAATAATGGTTTCTACACTGCTTAATTTATCGTCAAATGCGGGTAACATTGCGCTAAATGTATCGTCTACGATTAGTACCTTGGTTTCTGAGTCATTCAGTAGGAAAACTAATTCTTCTGCTGCTAATCGGATGTTAAGTGGAACTGCAATTAGCCCTGCCCAAGCTAATGCATATTTTGTTTCTAGGTACTGGGCGCTATTGAGTGATAAAACAGCAACTCTATCCCCTTCATTCAGTTGTAGTGAATGTTTTAAACCACCTGCGAGTGTTGTGACACGGTGTACGAATTCTGCCCAGGTTTGTTGTTTATCACCATCGATGGTGGCAATTCCATTGGGGTTTAATTGAAGAGCACGACGCAGACTTTGGGTTATATGCATGTAAAGAACCTTGAGTTATGTTTCTTTTCGATGTTGCCATAATTACTTGTTCAGTGACAATACAAAAAAATGATATTGTCAGTTTAAACGTATATTGAATTGTAAAAGGATGTACTAACATGGCATTAGAAAAATTTGGTTTTATCGTGGTTGGTGATGTGTTTGAACAGTTGCAGGGAACAGATAGCTTTCAAATGAGTGTTGTAGGTATACGTAAGCCTAAAGAGGCCATTGATGTTGCAAAAAAAATGGTTGAAGACGGTATTCAAATTATTGAGTTGTGCGGCGCTTTTGGCCCAGTGTGGACCGCTAGGGTAATCGAGGCCACTGAAGGTAAGGTGCCGATTGGTACGGTTACTTACGGTCCTGAATCAATGCCTGGGCTGTTTAAAGTGTTGTCGAGTTAGACATACTGGTATGATCTAAGGGCGGAGCAAAATCATTATCAGTCTAGTTATCTGGAAAATATGAAAACAACATTGTTTTATTTACATGACCCTATGTGTAGTTGGTGCTGGGGGTTTCGTCCGGTATGGGACGAAATTCAGGATAAACTGAAGAATGAATTTCCTGAACTTGATGTGGCTTACATAGTTGGTGGGTTAGCTCCAGATAGCGATGAGCCTATGTCGATAGCAATGCGTACTGCAATAGAGGGCTATTGGAAAAGGATAGCAACCGAGCTGGGTACGACATTTAATCACGCGTTCTGGACAGAGAATACCCCAAGGCGCTCAACCTATCCCGCATGTCGAGCGGTGTTAGCTGCAAAACGTCAGCATCTTGAGCACGAAATGATTGATGCAATACAACAAGGTTATTATTTGCGAGCGATGAACCCTTCGGATGAAGGTGTTCTGATTCAATTGGCAGGAGAAATTCTCGATCTGGAGTGTGATTCATTGGATCAATTTTGCAATGACCTTCGTTCCGAGGATATAGAGCAAGAGTTGCAGAAAAACATTAGTCAAAGTCACCAGTTTCAGGCTCAAGGGGTGGCGAATGGGTTCCCATCATTGGTATTGAGTGCAGAGTGTGAGGGTGTTGGGGGTTGGTGTTATGGCATTAATGTAGATTATGAAGTAGCCAGCACTGTGCTTTCGCAAGTTGCATATTATCTAAGATAAATTGTTAATTACGCTACTGTTGTCGCTTTATGTATTGCCGGTTTATGCATTGTCGGTAAAGCTTTGTGCGCGCGGTGTCTATCTATGATGGTGTTAAATAGCACCAATAATGATAACGATAGATAACAAACAGTAGAGGGACGTATGAAAATATTTAGTGGCATTCTAATGACAATGTTCTTACTGGGGTGTTCTGGAGAGCCAGAGTTTGAACACTACGGTATTTACGCAGAGGGATTAAACGATTATCAACAGCTAAAGGCGGTTTCGGGTAAAGATGCAGATAAATTTGCATCGAATACAACGCAGGTATCTTTGGGTGAAGGTGTTATTCGCTTCTATGTTTATCAAAAAGACTTTGATGCTGAGCGTTTTCAATTGCTGCAAATGGACCTGCTGACGAAAAAAACAAACGTATTGGATATTAACGTTTCACCGCGTGAACAAGAACAGAGTTATATCCTTAGCGCTAAAGTGGTCGATGATGAACTTCCCATTTTTATGCTTATGGAAAAGAAGTCTTGGTATAACAAGGTTACATATATGGTCTCAACGGTAGATGTCGAGGGATATTTCGTAGGAGTGATGCTGAGTACAAAAACAAGAAATACAACATCTAGAATGAGAGATGTTGAAAGTCTATTGAAAACGTTCCCTGGAAACCCCCGTTTACTTACTGAGCGCTCGGTTTTGATCGAGAAAGCAGAGAAAGCAAAAGCCGAATTAGAAAAAATCCAAGTTGAAAAAGAAGAAAAGGCATATAAAGTACTTGTTGAGGCAAGAGAAACAGGGATAGCGTGGAAGACGTTGATAAGTAAATACGATACGTATTTAAGGCAATTCCCAAATGGCCTGCACAAAGCCGAAATTTTTAATAGCGCAGGTGAACTTAGGAAAAGACTGTCAGAAAGAAATAGAAAGGCGTTGGCTGAAGAGAAGTCAGACCTAAAGGGATTGGCTGACAGGTTCATTTTGGCAATAGATAAGAAGGATCAAGCAGCAATAGCGGAGATAACCGTTAAATCCAGTACTGCTAGTCGTGTACTAAAAAACAAACTGTTCTCTCGAGTAAAAGTGGGTAGTGTTGGAATTTCAAGTTATAAAAAATCAGGAAAAAAAATGGACAAGGTGCAAATTCAGCTAGATGGTGGCGTGTTTATGATTCGCGCTCAGCTTATAGAAAATGAATGGCGTGTTGTTGGTTACGCAGCGAGATCAGGTAAATGGTTTAAAATGCGAAAGGCCGTATAGATAGCGCCGAGAAGTAAACGCGTGGATTGGTGGCAATGAGGTTGAAGTATCAATCTGATTAGTCCACGCGCTCTTTATTGTCATGAAATTCAAAGAAAGCGCCTAGTACTTCCTCAGGATTTTCCACATGAGGGTAATGTCCTGCCTGCTCCAAAAGAACAATGTCAGCATTAGCAACCACCTCTCGATAACGCTCTGCAGCATGCAATCCTGAAATTGGATCTTGAATACCGTTGATTAAACGCAGTGGCACTACAGGGTTTTCCATAGGGGATACCCAGCGAGTTCGGTTAACCCTACGTTCTTCCATATAACGAAGAAGTCGGGGCATCATCGCACGACCGTTATTCTCGATGAGTAATTTCCATGACTCCGTTAGAAACTCTTTTGTGGGAGGGTTTTCTGTGCTGAAAAGATTTGTCATGGTTTTATGAAAGGTTCGTTCAGATGACAGCGATGCTAATAGTGGCCCAAGTGGTGATGCGAGTAGTTTCTGTACTAGGCGGGGGCGATGGGTTTCTGGAAATAACCCGCCGTTGAGAAATACACAGGATTGCCATTCAATGGTTGATGAGCCTTCCGCTTGTCGGGCCAATAATTCCTGAGCGACGGTATCCCCTAAATCATGGGCGAAGATATGGGCTTTTTTTATGCCGAGTGTATTGAGTAGTGTTTCGATAATAGTTGCTTGTAATTCAACGGTTATGGGTTGTGAAGGTTTTTCAGATCTGCCAAGGCCAATCAAATCATTGGCGATAACATTAAAGCGTTGTCCTAATTGTTCCCATATAGGTTCAAAATCCCACGAGGACGTCGGGAAGCCGTGAATACATACCAATGTTTCGCGGTTTCCTGGGTTCGAATGCTGATTAGGGACGCTGTCAGAGTTGATATCAAGGTTAAGGTAAGAGTGACGGTAAAATACCCCTAGGTTATTTATAGTTGCCGTTTTTCCTGCGGAATACCATTCTTTCACCGTCACTATTATTTTCCTCTAGGTCTTATGAAAAGGGCTGTTGTGAAAACTGACTGTCAGGTTGTACCATAAGACTGTGCCATAAGGCTATCCTTGCCCGTCAGTAGAATTGCCTTATGTGAAAGGGCTCGCGGCAATATACGGTCAAAATAGAATTGGGCATTGTTGATTTTAGCTTCAAGAAATGCGGGTTGTAAATCAGTGCTGGTGGCTGTGCGACCTACATGTAGAAGGTTTTGAGCGGTAACGGCCATTTTTGCCCAAAAATACCCAAGTGTCACATAGCCAGAATACATAAGGAAATCGAAGCTAGCCGCTCCAACCTCATCCGCATCACGCATGCCTTTTTCTGCGATTTTCATTGTTATTTCTGACCACTCCTTTGAATAGAGGGAGAGGTTCTGTAAGTGAGTGCCCATATTGGGGTCACTTTTATGAGTTTGGCATAAAGTATGAATTAGCTTGGTGAAACTTAGCAGGCTTTTTCCTTGAGTGCCAAGTACCTTTCGACCTAAAAGATCCAAGGCTTGAATGCCTGTTGTACCTTCGTAAATGGTAGAGATTCGTCCATCGCGATATAGCTGCTCGACACCTGATTCTTTAATAAAGCCATGGCCTCCATAAACCTGGATAGCATGGCTTGCGGACTCTAATCCAGTCTCTGTGCAAAATCCTTTTGCAATTGGTGTTAAAAAATCGAGTAGCTGAACTTTCTCTTTGCTGACGTTCGCTTGATGCGTTTCATCTAATAAATTGGCACAAAATTGACCTAATGCACGACCACCTTCGGCGAATACTTTTTGTGTTAGGATCATGCGTCGTATGTCGGGGTGAACAATCAGTGGATCGGCTTCTTTGTCTGGTGACTTGATGCCGCTGAGGCTGCGCATTTGTGTTCTCTGGGTCGCGTAAGCCAGGCTTTTTTGATAGCTCCTTTCACTTAAACCGACACCTTGCATAGAAGCACCTAATCGCATTTCATTCATCATTGTGAACATTGCATTGATGCCGCGATTTTGTTGGCCGATTAAATAACCTTCTGAACCCTCAAAGCTCATGGTGCAGGTAGGGTTTGCATGTACCCCCATTTTTTCTTCGATACCGATGCAGTGCACTGCATTAGGCGTTGCCCAATGGTTACTGTCATCGAGCAATTTACTGGGTACCAAAAATAGGGAAAGTCCTTTGATGCCTTTGGGCGCACCCTTTAGGCGTGCGAGTACTAAATGAATTATGTTTTCACTTGCATCATGTTGTCCGGAAGAGATGAAAATCTTGTTACCTTTTATGCGGTAACCATTTCCAGATATTTTTTCAGCGGAGCTGCGAATTAAGCCTAAATCAGATCCGCAGTGGCTTTCGGTGAGGCACATGGTTCCGGTCCATTGGCCGGATATCATGTTTTGCAAATAGGTTTCTTTTAGCTCATCGGAACCGTGGCCGATAATGGCTCGACAGGCAGACATGGTTAAAGCAGGAGTCATGCTAAAGGCATGGTTTGCCGAGGTTAGGATTTCCCCAACACAGATGGCCAGACGTTCAGGCAGTGCTTGCCCACCCCATTGTTCGGGCATTGATAGCCCCATCCATCCAGCGTCGGCATATTTTCGAAATGCACTCTTAAGCTTTGTGGGGATGGTGACGTTACCGTTATCGAACTGACACCCTTCTGAATCACCGGATGCATTGATAGGTACCAATTCTTCTTCAGCAAATCGAGCGCCTTGTTCGAGTACAAAAAACAGATCTTCGTTGCTGACGGATGAATGGCAATGCGCGGTATTGTCTGACATTTCATTAATAAGGAATTTCATGTCAGTAATGGGAGCTAGGTAGTCTGTCGCTGAATAGTCTGGTACTAGATCTGCCATACGGTAGCCTGTGGGTTGTCGGTGAAGAAGTGAGAGAAAAGAGGTGCTGAGCTTCATTATTCAACAGAAATACAGATACGACGTTAACAAATGATAACGACGAATGGGGAAACAATCTGGATACTAGATCTCAGTAGAACGCAGCAATAGAGAGATTGCTTAATTACGTATAGCGTGCCCAGCGCAGGAGAGAGCCTTATGACCGCAGCTAACCCACATTTCCCCAAGATGTTTGAACCTTTGGATCTTGGTTTTACAACGTTAAAGAACCGTGTGTTGATGGGGTCCATGCATACAGGGCTGGAAGAGCATCCTGAAGGCGTTGAGCGTATGGCTGCATTCTTTGCAGAGCGCGCACGCGGTGGCGTAGGGCTTATCGTAACCGGTGGTTTTGGCCCCAATTCTGAAGGCGCGACACATCCCATGACTAATTTGGTTAAGAGTGATGAGGATGCATTAAAGCACAAACCTATCACCGATGCGGTTCACGCCGAGGACGGTAAGATCTGTATGCAAATTCTGCATACAGGGCGTTATGCGTTTAATCCAAATTCTGTGGCACCATCGGCGGTGAAAGCCCCTATTAACCCTTTTAAACCCAAGGAGTTGGATGAGGAAGGTATCGAGAAGCAAATTCAAGACATTGTGAATATGGCCAAGTTTGCTCAGGTCGGTGGTTATGACGGTGTGGAGATTATGGGGTCGGAAGGTTACTTTATTAACCAATTCCTAGCCAAACGCACAAATCAACGGGACGATGATTGGGGTGGTGAGTATGAGAACCGTATGCGTCTAGCGGTTGAGGTGGTGCGTCGTACCCGCGAAGCCGTAGGTGAGAACTTTATTATTATCTACCGATTGTCGATGTTAGATTTGGTCGAAGGTGGAAGCAGTTTTGACGAAGTGGTAATGCTAGGTAAAGCGATTGAGAAAGCTGGAGCGACTATTATTAATACCGGCATTGGTTGGCATGAAGCGCGTATACCCACTATAGCAACCAAAGTGCCTCGTGCTGCGTTTACGTGGGTTACTGCACGGTTTAAAGCAGAATTAGATATACCGTTAATCACCTCCAATCGTATTAATACCCCTGAAGTCGCTGAAAATGTGTTGGAGCGAGGGGATGCTGATATGGTATCTATGGCGAGACCATTCCTAGCGGATTCTTTCTTTGTTCAAAAAGCGGAAGAAGGGCGGAGTGATGAAATCAATACCTGTATCGGTTGTAATCAGGCGTGTTTGGATCATGTTTTTGGGGGCAAATTAACAAGCTGTTTGGTGAATCCTCGCGCTTGTCATGAAACAGAAATTATTATTAAACCTGCCGCCGCGAAAAAGAAGATTGCGGTAGTGGGTGCAGGCCCTGCAGGTATGGCGTTTGCCAGTACTGCTGCGGAACGTGGGCATGATGTTACGTTGTTTGATGCGGCGAGTGAAATTGGTGGTCAATTTAATATTGCCAAACAGGTTCCTGGTAAAGAAGAATTTTTTGAAACGATTCGATATTTTGGTAAGCAATTAGAGCTTACCAGCGTGAATGTACAACTTAATACACGTGTTAGTGCTGATGACTTGAATGCTGCTGATTTCACCGATGTGGTGATTGCGACAGGTATTGCACCACGTATGCCGGATATCGAAGGTATTGATCATGCGAAAGTAATGAATTACCTCGATGTATTAAGAGACAAGAAAACGGTGGGGAAAAAAGTAGCGGTGATTGGTGCAGGTGGGATAGGGTTTGATGTGTCTGAATACCTGACTCATGAAGGTGAAGCTACAAGCCAAAACATTGAAGCCTTTATGCAGGAATGGGGTGTGGATATGTCCTTGCAGGCCCGTGGCGGCATCGAAGGTGTTGAGGCTAAAGTACCATCATCACCTCGTGAGGTGTTTTTATTGCAGCGAAAGGCTTCTAAAGTCGGTGATGGGTTGGGTAAAACAACCGGTTGGATTCATCGTACAGGCCTAAAAAACAAAGGGGTGAATATGATCCCAGGCTGCAGTTATACCAAGATTGATGATCAGGGAATTCATCTTACTATTGGTGATAAAACTGAGTTATTGGACGTGGATCACGTGATTGTTTGTGCAGGCCAAGAGCCTATGCGTGATTTGGTTGAAGGGTTAAATAAGCCGCATCATCTAATTGGCGGGGCTGATGTTGCTGCTGAGCTTGATGCTAAGAGAGCGATTGATCAAGGCGTTCGATTGGCTGTTGAAATGTAAAGGGGCCTAGCTAGCCCCTTCAATCTTTTTACGTAGCCGTGACAGTGAAACAGGGGTCAAGCCTAAGAAGGATGCCACGTGATATTGTGGCAATCGTTCAAGTAGTTCTGGGTATTCTTTGCGAAACCATTTGAAGCGTTGCTCGCCATTGCCCATTAATAGTTGGGCCTCATGTTTGGCATTTTTTAAAAAAACGGTTTGTAGCATTTTGATTTCTAAGCGTAGCCAATCTGGGTTTTCCGAGGCAACCTCATGCAGCTCATTGTAATCTGCAAGCATGAGTTTTACGGGTTCTAGCACCTGAATGTAGTACTGACAGGGCTCGTTGCTGATGATGGCGCTTATCGGTGCAAATACCTCATTTGCTTGATAAAAGTGTTGGTTGACCTCATTGCCTGCTTGGTCGATATAATAGACGCGTAACAAGCCTTCCAGAATGACACAGAGCTCAACACAGAAATCCCCAGCATTGATCCAGTGCTCTAAAGCAGCCATTTCTCGGTAGTGAAATTTCTCAGCCAGCAAGTTCCAGTCTTTAATCGTTGATTTGTGTTGTTGTTCAAACGCTCGTTGTAGTTGTATTTGGGCTTCACTGAGAGATGTCTTGGTCATGAATGTATTCCGCCATTTTATACATCAGTATAAAGGCAGATGAGGGCTGAGGCGATGATTTGAAATAAATCAATCGCCCAAACTTAGCAACCCACTCAGTTTCCTTTCCTAACATGGACGTATTATAAATAGAAAGGTGGTTTAATGATGGGGCTGTCGCTATCTAAATTATCTCCCCAGCAAACGACCCCTTCATCGGCGATAGTACATGCTTGCAAATTTCCAACTGAGACTTTTATTGGGTTAGTAATATTGTCAGGAACATCTGCTTTCAATGGGCCGAAGGAACCGTCTCCCCAGCAGCTCACACTTCCATCCGTAATGCTGCAGGCTTGTAAGTACCCAGGAACCGTTGTGTCTGCACCGGCTAATTCCTCTGGTAATTCATAAGTATATCCGCCGCCCCAACAAAGCCATCTATCTTGAAATCCGCAGGTATATAATGACAGAGGTGAAGACGTTAATATGGTTGGGCTGCTAAAAGATTCTGGCGGATTAACAGAGCCATCACCAGTCCAGCTAAACCCGCCACACTGGGTGCCGTTATCATCGATTAAACAAATGTGACCTAGACCAGCTACGAGATTTCGAGGGTTTTCTAATGACTCTGGTAGATCATCTAGGTAAGGTGTTTTACCCCAACAAACCAGGCCACTATCATCTAACGCACAAGAATAACTTCCACCAGAAGCGATTTCATAAGGGTTGCTTAATGGAGGGACTTCAGTTTGTTGGTGCTCATTGTTTAAAAAGCATTGAACTTCACCTTCGTCCAGCACACAGTAGTGATACCCGCCCACCGATAATTGAGGGTCCGTGAATGTTTTTTTAGAGAGTAATGATGTAAATTTTAAATCACCGGTAACAAGACCTTCTGTCACGTTATACCCCCAGCAGCTGATTGCATTATTATGCTCGGCGCAATTAAAGTAGTGACTAGAGCCAATGTCCTGCGCCTGTTCCTTGCAGCCGGTTAATATGAGTGCCATTAATAAAAGGCCAATTTTTATAGTTGTTATTTTCATCCTTTACTCCGTTATTTGTTATGTCTATTGGGGCTTATTAATAAAGACGATCCGGAAGGCCAAAGCAGGACATTTATTTTTTGAATTTTCGCTAATACTTACATTTTATGGTCTTTAGCAGGATGAGAAAACTGTTTTCAGGCATCAGCTGAGCCTAACGCCCCTATGCTAAACGGTGTTAGTATATCGGATCCATCCCTGTTGGATAATGGTTGTACTCTATAGGGTCAGGCAGGTGCACCACCTACTGTTAATCAGGGAAAAATTGCACTTGTGTGCAGGTTTTTGCGCAAAAGTGTTTGTCTTGAAGAAAATAATTGAGCAAGATATCACTCTTCAATTTAGATCTACTCACCTGTAAGATATAACCGTTTTCCCTCATATTTCTTATACATAAAAGGCACCTCTGTCATTGTGGTACGGCGTGCTTTTGAAAGGAGTTCAAAGCATGAAATACTCACTATTTCGTATTGTGATGGCAATAACCTGTTTTACTATCGTGCAAGTGTCGGTTGCGAACCCAATTGCTGATTATAATTTCACCAAGATTGAGGTCGATGAATCTGTTGAAATTCGAGCTGGTAGTGTTGGAGCAATAAAAATTCCCGTAATTGCCCTAGCAAAAGCAAAAATTGCATCTGTTGATGGTGTCGTTGTCAGTTTCGAGAACGGTTCCCATTTTTCACTTAGTACCATAAGAGATGATCAGGTTGGGTTTAAGGGCGTTGATATGCGTAATTGGCCTCAATATATTTTGGGGGTTAAAAGTAAGGGGAGTGAGCCAGCATCATTTATCGAGCAGGCGATCAAAGCTGGCGAGGTGACGATTCAAAATCAAATAGATCCTAAAATAATATCTAAATTCGAAACAGAAAAAGGCATAGGCTATATTGCCATTGGCGAACAACAGGCCGTGATATTCATTGTCGATAACGATCAGCCAAATATCATAGCGCAAATAACCACTACCAAAATGTCCGAAAAAGACATTCAAACGATTATAATTAATGGAGTAATTAAATAATGTCATTATCACCCGAGGAAAAGGACGATCTCATGGACGTTATTGAGATCATATACGGATATGACTCTCAAATGAGTGCTTACAAAAACAGCTTTAACGAACGAACGGTTGAAGCAGTTGAGCAGGCTATTGCAGGCTTGATTAAATGCAATAGCGATATGAAAGAGCTAGTTGTGAACCTGCTTGGGGGTGCGCGCTATACGACCTCTGGATGGCTTAAAAAGGCGATCGGTGCATTAAAAAAAGCTTTGGGTCGTGAAAAAATCAAATTCGATGGCTTGGCCTGTCGAGTGGTTTCTGCAAATAATTGGAAGTCAGCCATCATAATGTCTACCTATTGATACTATAGAAATACAAGATAGCGCTCTTCAAAAGCTAAGAAGCCTCGTATGAAAAATGCGGGGCTTCTTAGCTTTTGAAGAGCGCTTAAATATTTTTAATCGGTAGATGCCAATCAACTCTAGCTGAATACGTAATGAATGTGCACTACTACTTGCTTATGTGTAATCCCTCTTCAGAGGGTTCGATAGGTATTAAATCGTAGGGCGCTCACAAAAAATACCTTAACGCTTTCTCTAATATCTTCAGGGGTTTCGTTTTCTAACGGGTATTGAAGATATGAGGTTGAAACCCGACCGAACCAGTTTACGAGTTTCACTAACTGCATATCAGGGTTGATCTGATTGCTATTCACCGCTTTTATATAAGGTTCTTGAAAGAAGTCGACCCAACCTTGAATGAACTCTTGGTTGCTGAAATAGAGGGCTATGGGATCAATATCAGTCCCTTCGGAAGCTTTTAGCATGAATAGTTTTGAGTTGGGGGAGTTCTCAATCACGTATATTAGGCATTCTGCAATAAGTGACGGGAAATCATGGTTATGGGGTACGTTATTTTTTACTTCTTCCAAAAACATATGTGCTTGTTCTATGCAGGCCGCGATTAGAATATCTTTCTTTGAAGCAAAATGAAGGTAGATCGTTCGTCGTGCAACGCCCGCCGCTTGAGCGATGTCGTCCAGAGTTGTCGCTTGAAATCCTTTTGTTTCAAATGATTGAGCGGCAGCTTCCATAATTGTGTAGCGCGCAGATAGGCGCGTATTGATGCTTTCTATATCGGTATTGATTTTTTTACTCATTTTGTTGTCTGACCACCGTTTTGCAATGGTGTTGCAATATTAAAAAGAAATACACTATAATCAATTAAAGTGCAGTTGGAGTATATCCTATCTTTGGCGCTGTGCTAATCATAAATGCTTGTGCTTTTATGGTCTTAGCATGGAAACGACTTCTTTTTTTGGGGATCGCTGATTATGAGCGCGTTAGAATCATCAAAAGCAACACAAAACAATAACAATGAGCCACCTTTAGCGAAAGGCTTGCCGATTATTGGCAGTGCAGCCAGTTTGTTTAATAGCCCAGTGGAATTTCTTCGTGAGCAGCATAAGCTGCATGGTCCAGTTTTTAAATTTAAAGCAATGCATAAAACGATGACCGTATTGGCGGGCAAAGAAATTAATCGTTTTATGGCAGGTGAAGGGAGGGATTATTTTACCTCTGAAGTTACCTGGGGGCGTTTGCGGGATGGATTAAAGAGCCCTCATTTGATGATTGCAGTTGATGGTGATGCGCATGCCTATCAACGTAAGCTATTGAAGGGACAGTTTTCAAAAGCGGCCTTTAAGGAACGGCTAAATCTTCTTGTTGATCCTATAGAGTCCACATTGCAATCCATAGAGGATGGTGATGAGGTACATGTGGGTCCTTTTTTGCGTAATATTGTGTGTCGCCAGATAGGGCTAGCCGTCCAGGGTGTTGAAGTAAATACTCAACAAACTGAGGACTTTATGACAACCCAGAATACTTACCTAAACGTTTTTATGATTGGTAAGTGGCCTAAGCTAACGTTGTTGTCACCAAAGTTTGTATTTTCTGCATTGCGTACAGGTAAATTATTAAAAAAGGTAAGAGAAGAAAATACGAACCGTTGTCCTGCAGATAAAAACTCCGTTACCTATATGGATAAAATTGAACAAGGTGTTCATGAACGACCGGATCTATATACAGAAAATGATGTTCGAACAATTTCAATGTTACCTTTTGTTGGCGGAGTGGACCCTATCGGGGGAACGATTTCTTTTATTCTTTATCGGTTGTTGCAGGATGATGAACTTAGGCAGAGAGTGGTTGAAGAAGTTGATAGGGTCTTATTAGACGCGCCGTTAAATTTTGACTCGATAGATCGTTTGGTCGATGTAAGAGGTTTGGTGATGGAAACCATGCGGGTTAACCCCGTAGCGTATGCGATGGCACGTACTGCCACAAAAGACTTTGATTTTGGCGGATATACCATTAAACAAGGTGATGAGTTAATGGTGTTTACGGTTGCGAATCATTGGGAGGAATCCTTTTTTCCTAACCCTGAAGAATTTGATATTGAACGTTATCGTGAACCGAGAAATGAGCATAAGAATGGTGCGATTTACGCGCCTTTTGGCCGGGGCCCTCACACCTGTATTGCAGCAGGTTTAGCCGAGATGCACACAGTCATTAATGTTGCGATGTTATTACGTTATTTGGATTTTGAAGCGGCGGTTCCTTTAGAGAAAGTAAAAATCAAATATATCCCCGCCCCATTTATGAGCGAGAATTTTAAAGTCCGATTCACACGCAGGAAGATCTAACACTATGTATGACTACCGACAGTTTTATATTAACGGTGACTGGGTAAATCCAGTAAATCCACAGGATTTTGATGTTATTAATCCGGCAAATGAAGATGTTGTGGCGCAAATTTCCTTAGGCTCCGCCGCGGATGTAGATAAAGCAGTTGCCGCTGCTAAGGTCGCATTTGAGCAATATTCGCAAACAACACCTGAAGAGCGGATAGCGCTATTAGAAAAAATATTAGCGGTATACCAAACTAGAATGCAAGAAATGGCGATGTTGATTTCCGAAGAGATGGGAGCACCTATAGGGTTAGCGAATATGGCTCAGGCACCAAGTGCAATGGGACATATCATGAATGGTATAGATACGCTTAAGTCTTATTGTTTTGAAAAGAGCGTGGGGACTAGCAAAATCCTCAAGGAGCCGGTGGGAGTTTGTGGACTAATTACCCCTTGGAATTGGCCGATTAATCAAATAGCGTGCAAGGTAATACCTGCGTTAGCTGCGGGTTGTACAATGGTGTTGAAACCCAGCGAAGTTGCACCACTTGATGCCTATCTTTTTGCCAAAATATTAGATGAAGCCGGGGTACCCAAAGGGGTATTTAATTTAGTGAACGGTGATGGTGAAACCGTTGGGAATGCCATTACTCGACATGCTGATATTGATATGGTTTCTTTTACCGGTTCAACGCGAGCGGGGATTGCTATTGCAAAAAATGCAGCGGATTCGGTAAAGCGTGTCACACAGGAGTTAGGTGGAAAATCTGCCAATATCATTCTTGATGACGCCGATTTTACACGTGCTGTGGCTGGTGGAGTTATTCACTGCTTTAATAACTCTGGTCAGTCCTGTAATGCTCCAACGCGCATGTTGGTTCCCCGAGAGCGAATGGCTGAGGTAATCGAAGTAGCTAAGGCAACAGCACAAACTGTTGTTACGGGAGACCCAGCTGCAAAGGAAACAACCATGGGTCCTGTTGCGAGTGAAGTGCAATTTAACAAGATACAGGGGCTGATTAAATCGGGTATCGATGACGGGGCTGAATTGGTCGTTGGTGGGCTAGGCAAGCCAGAAGGTTTGGAATGCGGTTATTTTGTTCAGCCAACTATTTTTGCCAATGTTACTAATGATATGACGATTGCGCGAGAAGAAATATTTGGCCCAGTGTTGTCAATTCTTGCTTATGACAGTGAAGACGATGCAGTACGTATAGCAAATGATACCCCCTACGGGTTGTCCGGATACGTGTCATCATCAGATACTGATCGAGCTTATAAAGTAGCAAGACGACTGAGGACTGGGAATATCCATATTAATGGGGCAGCCCCTGATTTACGTCTTCCTTTTGGCGGGTATAAGCAGTCTGGAAATGGACGAGAGTGGGGAGATGCTGGTTTTGAGGAATACCTCGAAACCAAAGTGTTATTAGGAGTGCTTAAGTAGGAAGTGCTTAAGCATTTATTAGCTAGCAATTTTGTTGTGCAGTGAGGGTAATGAATTTTGTAATTCTTCATCCATGTAATAGGCTTCTATACCGGATTGTCGCATTAAGTATACGGCAAGCTCACTGCGTAGCCCCCCTTCGGGGGTAATGATATATATTAAGTTTTTGTCAAAGGAATTGAGGTTTTTTCTGATTTTTCCAACTGGAATATTGATGCTGTGGGTTAGATGCCCCATTTTGTATTCTAAGGGAAGTCTGACATCACAGTAGATAGGGTTGTGAAATGCCTGAAGCTCGTCTGCGGTTGGTGTGGTTACTAATGCACTTTTGATAATTTTTTGGAAATCAGAAGGGCCCATTCGGCCTAGTATTCCATCACTTGTCATAACAACGTTGGCGTTTCTAATCGTTTGTGCCACTAGCGCCTCGTCACCAAAATAATCTCCAGGCTCAAGCTCAAAAGATTTGCCGTTAAAGGGGCCAAATTTCTCAGATACTACTTCTGCGTAGCCTTCTTTTAGGATATAGAAAAAATTGCCTTTGGTGTGGCACTTAATTATGGTCTCGCCGCTAAAAACCTCTACATTGTCCAGTTTAGAAAAAACCTGCTGTGTTTGAGCGGGGCTTAGATTCATCGCAAGGGGAGAACGATAAAAGAGAGACATCCAATCCCCTTTGTAGTTGTCGTCAATACCTTCGTCCTGAGAGCTTTCATCATCGGTGTGTACAGTGTTCGCTGATGACCCTTCTTCTATAAGAGTGGCTGTGCTATTGGAGGATGATTGCATGCGTAAAAGGATTTCGTCAAGATAGCTTCGGTTGATGATTAATACCTTGCAGGGCGTTATTGCCCTGACAACTCCGCCGTCTTTAATGAGTTCTTCTAAAGGGTAAGCACATTTGGGATCAGAAGATGATATATTGGTGCGCCTATCAAAAGAGTGGCGAATATCTGCATATCCATCAATAAGGTAGTGGTAGAGTACTTTTTTTCCCGAATGTTTGATGATATTGCTATATACATCAAAAGAGGCCGTCATTGCGTGTTGAAGAAGTTCATCCCGCATATGGTTGGGTATGGTACTCAGCGGCAAAAAACGGTCACATATTTCTTTGTTTATGGTTGATGTGGTATCTGTCATCTTGATAACCCTGAACTTTTACATGTAGCGGGGAAGGTAACGTATTTTCATCAATTGTGTCACATAAAATGAAATGCAGAACCATTGATAAAGGGTGTTTATAAGATCAATAATGAATATGTTTATTCACAATTATCTTAAGCTAGAAATAGCGGTATGTAGTGTTGTGAATGAACGGTTTGTTAATAGTGGTACGTACGTTGTAATTTATAATTTTAAGATGGAGTAAAGAATGAAAATGAAGTTTTTGGTTGCATTGATAACAGTAGTTGCCGTATCCGGTTGTGACAAGATTAATAATATGAATCGCTCAATGGATACTATGCTGGGAGGCGATTATGACGTATATATTCAGGGGCACGGAAGTGTTTATCACGTTAAAAATGGCAAAGTGACCAGTGTTCCTGAGAAAGGGTATTATGTATACTATCCAAAAATTAACGGTAAAGAACAGATGGTTCAATCACCCATTCAAATTACAACGATAGTGAAGGTTGATTAGGAGTAAGCTCGAATTTATAAATGTGGGGTAGAAGCGGGGGCTCTATATAGGTAGATGCCCCGTTTTGACAAAAATAACCGTTTCCTCCTCTACAAAAGGGTGATGCTCACTCATGTGTGGGCTTCTTATCCATGTTTTTGCTGGGTAGCGCCCATGTTCATCTTGAAATTCACCTGATAATACTAATATTTCTTCACCACCAAAGTGACGATGGGGTTGAAACCTTTCGCCTCTCGGCCATTTAACCAATGCAATATGTTCTTGCTCAAATTCGTGCAAAGGTAGCACTTGTAGTCCTCCAATACCTGGTTGCCATTCAGTGGTAGTGGTATCAATTCTTACTTGTTTATTATCATGTGGATTAAATTGGTTTAGTTTTACAAAAATGGTACAGCCTTGGTTGCTAAATGGTATATGTCGGCTGCCAGGTGGGTTTCGGATGTAGGAGCCTCTGCCAAAGTCACCCGTTTCATCAGAGAACACTCCTTCAAGTACAAATATTTCTTCACCCAATGGATGGTTGTGTGCGCTAAAGCTTGCCCCTTTTTCGTATTTTACAATGCTGGTGACATGAGCCCCTTCTACGTCCGAACGCGCAAGGGGTTTACGAAGAACGCCTGCAGATGGACTGGAAATCCAGTCCATCTGACTTGTCTTAATGACAGCCTGTTGTGTGAAATCTAGATTAAGCATGGTTAGTTTCTTCCCGCCATGACACCACCGTCAATATCCCAGATAGCTCCGGTTACCCACTGTGTATTATCAGATAACAAAAATGCGATGGTCTCTGCAATTTCATTCGCTTGACCCACTCTACCAATTGGGTGGAAAGCATTAAACCCCTCAAGCGCCTCAGCAACTTCAGCTGGCTCAATAAAGGATTCGTAAATGGGTGTTTTGACAACGGCTGGAGAAACTGCATTTACTCGGATGTTATGCTCTGCAAGCTCCATTGCCATGTGTTGTGTTAATGCATGAAGTCCTGCTTTTGCCATGGAGTAAGCGGAAGACGGTGTTGCTTTGATGGCTTGCTGCGCCCACATAGAGCCTATGTTCACAATATTCCCTCCGTTATTACGGATCATGTTGTTTGCCACTGCTTGAGATAACGTGAATGTGGATTTGTTGAGCCCCATGTAAATCTCGTAATCATCCGCTGTGTGCTCGATAAATGCTTTCGGGCTAAAGTAACCGGCAGCGTTGACTAAGTAACCGATGCTTGTCTCGGGTTTGTTGACGTAATTAACAATTCGCTGAATACTTTCCTGTCGGTAGAGGTTGGCTTGAATGGCTGATGCTGTGCCAATGGTTTGTAGCTCACTCAGTGCATGTTCTAATTTTGTCTCATTGTTGCCAACAATAACAACCTCAACACCATTTTTCGCAAGTAATTTTGCAGTTTCAAATCCCATGCCGCTTGAGCCACCAATAATAAGTGCAACGCCAGTTTGAGTAAAAGTCATATTAAGAATCTCCGGGTTTTATGTGTCTTTGGTTTTGCTTAGGTGTGTTAATCTTATGCTTGCGAATGGCTCGCTGAAAGCGGGCACAATTGAGTTAGGTAGGCACTTTTTGGTACATCTTTATGAAATCATTGGAAAATAATTTTTCACGAAAATCTTCTCCAGCTAAGTCTGCACGTATGGTAGAGACTATTTATGGATGTAAATGGTCGTTAACGGTATACCAGCTGCTTGAAGGTGGTATTAATCGACCAGGAGAAATGGTGCGAAATGTGGAAGGCTTGAGTACTAAAGTATTGAATGCTTGTCTTAAGAAAAATGTAGATTTTGGTATCGTTGAGCGAATTGCCTATAACGAAATTCCACCTAGGGTTGAGTATAAAGTAACGCCATTTGGGAAAAAATTTACTCGAATACTGGATGATCTAGAAAAACTTCAAGATGAGATAACGTGCGATATTTAATGGCTTATATCAAATGAAAGAGATTTGTTTGTACAACTTAGAACAGGCTGGTGTAATCATCCTTGATAGCACGGGTGTTATTTATTTTAATAAGGTCGGCGGTACTGCATGTCTACAAGAAAAAGCTGAAGGTTTATTTGTTCCTGTATCCAATGACCCACCGGTAGACAGTATGGATCTGAATCTTTCAAGCAGACTGCGTAGCCTAACGCAGGGTAGTGTTGGTGTATCTCATAGCATTGGAAGAGAGATTAATGCGTTGTTACTTGAGATTTCATCTACGGACACCTATCAAATCAATATGAATAGGTTAAAGGAGTCCAAAGAATCGTGGGTGTATATTAGTGTCACTCCACAAGGTGAATATAGCCAATATAAAGGTTATGACACATTTGATGCTGTACTCACTTGGCCTAATAGTCAGTTTTCATAACAGACCTCATAGAGGGTGATTGCTAAATGGTAGCACTAACATGGATGTCAGGAACGTTAATTTCATTCTGCTTAATGGCACTTGGTGCTAGGGAATTAAGTGGAGAGATACCTGTCTTTCAGACGTTGTTTTTTAGAAGTGCCATTGGCTTGGTTTTAATATCTTCGTTGATATTGTTGTTGGATAAAAAGCAGGTATTTCGATCTGAGCGAGGTGCCTTACATACATTTAGAAATACTTTTCATTTTTTTGGGCAATATGGCTGGTTTGTTGGTATAGGTTTGCTTCCACTGGCAGAAGTATTTGCTCTTGAATTTACGGTTCCAATATGGACGGCAATTATAGCGTCTCTCTTTTTAGGAGAAAGAATGACGCCACGTAAAGCTATTTCAATATTTTTGGGAATGCTTGGTGTGGTTGTCATTGTTAGGCCTGGGATTGAAATTATTGATGCGGCCTCCTTGATAGTGTTAGGTGCTGCTATCTGTTACGCAATATCATATACGACAACCAAATCACTTGCGTCTACGGAGTCACCACTAACGATCTTGTTCTACATGTGCCTAGTTCAACTGCCCGTTAGCTTGTTGCTTTCTTTATCGGTTTGGGTGTGGCCGGAAGGGATTCAATGGTTCTGGTTTGTTGTTATTGGTGTTACTGCACTCTCTGCGCATTTCTGTTTGGTTAGGGCTATGGGGCATGCAGAGGTGACAACGGTGATTACGTTGGATTTTTTACGCTTGCCATTAATTGCGGTGTTAGGCGTGTTGTTATACAACGAAGAGTTTGAACTTTACCTTTTGATTGGCGGTGCTCTGATGTTACTCGGTAATTGGATTAATTTTAGCGAACTAGCGATGAGGGGGAGGAGTCGCTAAGCATCTTGGGAGGTCTCTACACTAATTCGTGAAAGGATTACCCAATTCGGCTCAATGAAATTTTAGATGTTGCTGTCGAGAAGCTTACCTCGATCGAGGCAAGCTTTTAATTTTTGTAAACTATTACTGGATCTCAGAGAGTAGTTCAGAATTCTTTACTAGATTCCTTACACCGTGCGCATGATCTTCATTAAAAACGTTGCCTTCACACCACTTGCCAACGGTATCAATATAGACTTTTGAAACCTTAGGGCGAACGCTCCACGAAACTTGGAATGGAGAACCTTTTTCATTATAACTAGGTCCGGTCGTTGAGCCGGTGTACTGAATAGGAGTACCGGTGTTGTTCGGAATATTTAGTGCCTGGTGTAGATTGTTTTTTAAACTATGTTTTGTTAGCTCACCGAAGTCGAGCGCATTTTTGTCGTTAACCAGAACATACACTTGGGTCTCAACCCGCAGTTGAGGATTCTTGATTGATTCGCTTAGGCAAGATCCAAGCGTAGGGCCTGGCTTGATCTGTGCGGTAGAGTGTACGTAGTGAACTTCAATGGTGTCACCGGTGCTAAGACTGCCGTGTCCACCTGAGCAAATATCGTGGCTAGTTGGCGCTAGTTCTACAATGCTGAGTTGTCCGGAATACTTGTAGCCACTTTCCTGACCGCTTCCATTACCGTTACCGGCATATAGGGAAAAATCCCCCCCTTTATGCTCTGCATTTTTGTGAAAATGTATATTGCAGAGGTTCATTTTTGTGTGACTTGGTGCTGCATTGAAAGCTCGACTATTACTACCGTCTTTTAAGTCTATATCACGTGGGGATTGGGGGCCGAAGCCTTTATCTTGAGTATTGCTTGCAAGCGTTTTACGCTGTTTTTCGATAACACTGTCAGAAACCACGCTATGGCCCTCACCGTCCTGATGCGGTTTGGCGACTGTAACAGTAGGCGCTATTAATAACGCGGATACGGCAAAAGTAAAAACCATTTTTTTCATGAGTGTTCTATGTCCTGTTTCTTGTTTAGGGAGATTTTCAGCCAATAAATATCGTGAATTCAACTCTGAAGCGTATCAAAACAGTGATGTGCCTCTTTATTGAGCGAACCAACCTGAATCTAGGCTGAGAATATTTGAATAGTAGCATTTCTTAAAAAGAGACTGTAACTTTTTACTTTAACTGTTGATTTATACAGGTGTTTGTTGTTTTATGAGGGGGTCAATAAAATTCAACAAATTGGAGAATCAAGATGATTGGATATGTAACGTTGGGCACTAAGGATCTGCAACGGGGAGCTAAATTCTATGATGCATTGCTTGCCGAAATAGGTGCCAAAAGGTTTATGGAAGAGGACACGTTTATAGCATGGGCAATTGCACCAGATAAGCCAAGCTTAGCTATCACAAAACCGTTTGATGGTAACGAGGCAAGCGTTGGTAACGGTGTTATGGTTGCGCTTGCCGTTGAAACCCCCAAACAGGTAGATGCTCTATATGCAAAGGCTATTGAACTGGGGGCGACAGATGAAGGTCCTTCTGGGGCAAGAGGAGAGAGTTTTTATGCAGGTTATTTTCGTGATTTAGACGGTAATAAATTGAACTTTTTCTGCATGACTTAACTATAGTCATCGATTCTATCAAAATAATAGCCCGAGGAACTTTCATACTTTCTGAACAGTAAATGTACTGAATGAATTCGGGCTCATTCACAGTCTATCTTTTTATCAGCTTATACATTGTTTTGTATTGTTTAATCCAAAATGTGCTTAATACCAATTTTAAGCAGTAATATTTTGCTATTCAACTAACGTTCTTCCTACCATAATTAACTCAAATAATTTGATTGCCACCAATTTGAGGTATCCGTTATGGATTTTGGTACAAAAGTTTGGAATGTATACAACGACATAGATAGGAGCATGGATAAATCAAACGTTAATATGCACGTTTGGGGGAACCACAAAAGCATCCATTCATCCGACCAAACGCATAGCGATAACGGGATGTTAAAGTCTATTGCCAAAGGTACTGCAGCAATAGGGAGTTCAGCATTAACTATTGGCACTAAAACTCCAGGTTTAACGACATTGGCGGTAACCGCTGCAACTGGGGGTACTATAGCGCTATCTGCTACGGGTGTTGGGGCCGTTGCTGTTGCGGGTGCATATGCTGTAGGTAACTCTGTATTGGCAGGCGTTTCAGTCTACAAAACTCATAATCACATCAAGAGCTTAGAAGATATGTTGCACGCCATCATAACGCTGAGATTCTGACGAAACACCTGGTAACTTGTAATTGTGAACTCGCCGAGAATATTGTCGCTGAACTGTGTGGAACAGAGGGAATGGGAAATATTCGAGCAATGGATAGCAATGATGCAGGTTACTGGATATTTAATAAAATGGCATCTCTATAAATTCTAAGCTAATTGTTACCTAACAAGCATTCTTTTGCCCATGGATGGGTATTAAGGGAAGCATAACGTTTAGGGTGTGTTGACTCTTACCTTCCTTTTAGTTATATGAGCTATAAGTTTATATTCTTTCCTATGTAGAAGTTTATCGCGTTACAGTTGGGTAGGCTGGCGTTCAAATTTTAGAAGGCGCCAATTCTAGCTGCCCCTGGAGGCGCTTTCTCTTTCCTTGCTAAGTGAAAGAAGTAGAGATGTCTATGCCAAGGTATTACGTAAAGAACCAATTCAGGATGAATACAGGTATTCAATGGAGTTCACTTCCATTGATCCGGTATCTCAACGAACCCTAAATCAATTTGTGGATAATATGATTTCCATTTAGTATACATAAGCTAATTTTTTGATATTTCAAAAAATGTATACGGGGATTCTAATGTTCACAAAAAAATCAACAGCAGAACAAGTAACTAATGATGTCGATCTGACGGGTAAAACCATTGTGATGACTGGTGTTAACTCTGGCTTGGGCTATGAAGCTATGCGTGTATTAGCCAGTAGAGGGGCGCACGTGATTGGCCTGGCAAGAACGTTGGGAAAAGCCACCGAGGCTAGCAATGGTGTTGTAGGAACGATAACCCCCTTGGCTTGTGAATTAAGTGACCTGAATTCTGTTAGGCATTGTGCAGATCAGATTTGTGCCATGGATATTCCGATTGATATTGTGATTTGCAATGCGGGTATAATGGCGTTGCCGGAACTAACGCTAAAAGATGGTTTAGAGCTACAATTTTTAACCAATCATATGGGACACTTTTTGTTAGTTTATCTTTTACAGGAGAAGCTTAAAAAATCTGTAGAAGGTCGTATTGTTATGCTATCGAGTATGGGTCATCAGATGACGGTTAAAGGCGGCATAAACTTTGATAATTTAGATGGGTCTCAGAGTTACCAAGGCTGGAAATTTTACGGGCAGTCCAAACTGGCAAATTTGTTAACGGCAAAAGCGTTTGATGATCGCCTCAAGGATTTAGGTGTTAGGGCGAATGCTGTTCATCCCGGTGTGATTAACACCAACCTAACCAGAAGCCTTGATGGTGTATTGGGTGTTTTCTTTAAATTGCCTTTTACTGGTTTATTGATGGATCGTGTCTTTGGAAAAACAATTCCACAGGGTGCCTCTACACAGTGTTATGTGGCAACCAACCCGAGTTTGAAAGACGTGGGTGGAAAGTATTTTTCTGATAATAAAGAGGGTAAAACCTCATATTATGGTAGTAACAAAGAACTCGCTGATAAGTTGTGGGACTATTCCGTTGAGTATTTAAAAAGGTATATTGAGAAATAAAAAAAATACCTATTGGCCATAGCTAGGGTGCAGGCCAATAGGTAAGTGGAGGAACTCATAAATAGATAGGCGTTAGTTTAATGCCCACACCATACCCTCTGCTAGTGATTTATCCCACTGAACGATGAGCGGCTCTTTTGTTAAGTCGTAAAACCATGCAATGGCGACTAATTTATCGATGTGATTTGGAAGCGATAGTGAAAATGTATCCGTATTTTCGTTAACAGGAGATCGTAATAGACAATTATCGTAACTCATCGATAGAACGTTTGTTGTGGTGACATCTACATCGCAGATGGATAGATATGCCAGTTCCCCTTCGGGAATGAGCGGTGTTGCATCGATGGTTAATTCATAGATTGACTCTAGATTATTACTTGGGTCAATAGAGAAACTATTTATTGTAGGCTCAGGAGCGCTAGGGGAGGGCGCACTTACTGGGGTGGCTTCGTCTTCACCATCCTTTGCGGCGCCGCATGCACAAAGGAAGGTGATAGCGCTAGAAAGCAAAATTGTTTTGGCTGTCGATAACATGGTTTTCATAAAGTATTCCTTAATCTGTAAACAAGTAGCTTTGGTTGGCGTTTTCTTCTAAGTACCAGTTTGGGTTTGTTGCACCAGTGCTGTCCGATGCAAAACCGCCAAACTGTGGATAGGCTTGTAAAATGCTGGCAAACTCTTTTGGGTGTTTCCAGTCATAGGGGATTTCTAGTGCCCAAGGTAATCCGCTGATATTTTGGAAAAAGTAAGAAAGTCCAAAATCAGATACATCATCTTCGACACCAAAAAGAGCTGTGCTAAATTTATCTGTAGGTGCTTTGTTTTTTAAGTGGACTTCATACTTTCTTCCAGGATGTATGCCGGTAATCGCATCGACAGTACCACCGTGGTATGCATGAGGTTTTGCAAAGATAAATGGATCGTAGGGTAGTGCTGTCATACTACCCGTCGAAATTGGGGTGGCAAAAGGAATAATCATATTCCAATCGGGTCTGTGTGATGTACCGCAACCTTCTTCTGTCCTAAAATAATTACAGCCCCCTTCACCTGCTTGTGTCATGCTCCATAAATCATTGCTTACGATTAATACAGCATTTGTTTGATTGCTTTCTAATACTGTGTGAGTCGCACCAACATTGTTAACGGTTAATGCTATGGAATCTCCTTTAATTGCACTAGTCGGAACGCCAGGTAACTGAAATGCAAAGCCATTACTTAGGCTGGCACCTAATGCCGCGAGTTTGCCTTCTATTTTTATGCGAATAACGTTTCCATCTTTTACATATTCGACAATACGTACATTCATTAAGACATCGTTCATGTCGAAGTCACCCAGATTAGGGTACCTGTCTTCATAGGCAAACGTTGTATATGAGGTTGCGCTAGGGTAGTAAGTCATGGAAACGCCATTCTCCGTTACTGCGATAGGGTAGTCTTCAACCTCGCCATCACTTACCCCCCCAGTAGGACCAATATCCTCTAGAGAACTAATTCTAAAACGCATCCATGTCTCACCTGGGATTGCCCAGGACGGTACGTCAACGGCCAGGTTAGTTGTGCCGTTAGCCATGGCTAGTTGGCTGATGATTTTTTCATCTTCGTCAAACTCACCATCTAGATCCCAGTCTGCCCAGGCGTTAAGAAAACCGTTTTCGCCTGTTACATTAACGCTGACGATAGATCCTTCACCTATTTCAAAACCTGTTGGGAAACTCACGCCGTCATCATCATCGCTGGAATCACTTAGGTCGTCGCTCAGTGGGTGTGCATAGGCGTCGGTTTCAGCATCCACTAAGCTACCCAAGTGCAAATCTGTAATACCATGGCGGGCACCAGATGAATTAATGGTTGATCCATAGCTGTCTGGTGCATCACCAAAATCGATAGAGTCGCCAATTTCTATTTCTGCGTATGCACACCGTGCACCGTCATTAGAGTTGCTTGAAGGGCCATAAGAAAAAAATACGGCTTGGGAGTTAACACCTTCAATTTTTATTCGGTAAATATGTCCATTACCGTTATTACTTAGATATAACTGTCCTTTAACATCAAAATACTGAGCTCCAAAAGTGAAATTAAACCCCAGTTCACTTTCACTAAGTACTTGAGTAAGTACTGTTTTTTCACCGGTATCAGGAGAGATACTCATCAAATACCCGTTGTTATCGACAGCATAAAGAAGACCATCGCCAGGGTGAAATGCGAAATCAGTAATAGATGGGTTTCCCATTTCACTGCTTGTTGCAATTTGATTCATTGTCAGTGCAGCTGTCGGATCAGTTAAATCAATGCGATATAGCCCTTTGTTAGGCCGGTATCCATACCAGGCGTTGTCCAATATAGATACATCTCCAACGTAAAATTGTTTCCCGATAAGTCCGGATACATTCAGAGGGACGGTTTGATAATCGTCACCAATTTGAGCTAATGTTTGTGCGCCATAATCCCAACCGTACATGTAATTGTCGTGAAAGCTAAAACCTACACCGTTTACTTTTGTTGTTCCCATATCAGGTGATAAGACAGAGTAGCTCCCTAATGCTAGGTCAACACCATAGGTAATAGGAACGGATCCTGGTGTTTGGATTATGTAAGCTTTTGTAGGGCAATGACCAAAAGGTTGTGCGGAAACTTTAGTGATAAAAATCGTGGCAGTTAGGCAACTATATCTAAGTATTGGTTTGAGCGGGGAGGGCATATGAGTTCCTTGCAAGTATTCGGGAGTTTTTCTATCGCTTGAAGGTGTTAATGCAGTGGTTGTGCCAATGTTTTATTATCTTTTTATATCAGTAGGTTAGTGTTTTGTTGTTGTTGAGGAACGAATTTTAACTAATGTTTTCTACATTTGCAGTGCAAAATGAAAATAGTCAAAGGGAGTGTTGTAGGAACGTTAATGTCACACTCATGATATGAGTGTGACATTGTTGGTTAATCTATATCAGCGACGTCTTCAAAAACAAATTTTCCGCGGCGTTTGCTTTTGTACCAATTTTTATTCTTTTTCCCTTTTGTCGCGGCCCAGCTTAATATATCGGGATAACCGTTGGACAAATCCACACGTTCCTTTGTATGGTGCCAGACAGTTGGGATAAGCATTGCCCAGGGTAAGTTATCTTTGGTTTGGTAGTACCTGTCTTGTGATACATCTGAGTCATCATCAAATTGACCAAATTTCCTTTTTGAGGCCCTTGACGACGGAAAGTTTCCCGGAAAGTGTACTTCTAGTGTTTCCCCGTTATCTAACGTACGTGAAATGAAACTATTATAAGGTGGCGCACCTAAGTCAGAGGGAAGTAATGGCGAATTGAAGTTGATTGTAACGGTGTACAACTTCCCATTTACCTTAGGGCTTCCTGATAATGTGTTAGACATTTTGAACCCTTTAGGTGGGGGTAGCGCATCGGTAAGGCTCTCGATAATAATAAAAAGCGTTTTGTTTCCATCAGGGTACGCTGTAAGCGTTGTGGTCTCTCCTTGAGACTTTATCTGTGATGACAGGATATTACTTGAAGGGGTGTTAATAAGGAGGCGCAGTGATTTCTTGTGGATTGCTCCTCTCGCAACAGGAAGTAATTTAAGGACAATACTTTTAATCAGTCCATCTTGTTTTGTCTCTGTTGCATTATACGTAATAACCGCATCGTTAAAATCATAGTCGCCTTTGAGGGGCCATTGGTCTTCGAAGGTCATCGTGCCAACCTCGCCAACTGACGGTGTAGATGTTGTGCTGATCGTGGGTTCCTCGGGAACACTAGATGCTTCAAGTGGTTCGGTTTCATAGTAATTGACCTCATTTCCATCGCTAAATCCATCTTGATCTGAGTCTGCTTGGTAGGGGTCAGTGTTAAAGATATTTAATTCTTCGTTATCGGAAAGACCATCGCCATCGGTGTCGGCGAGAGATGGGTTGGTGTTGGTTTGTGTTATTTCCTGTTGGTCGGTAAATCCATCGCCATCGGAATCAGTTAATGTTGGGTCTGAGTTATAAAGGATAACTTCATCAAAATCGGAAATCCCGTCCCCGTCAGTGTCTGTAATTAATGGGCTAGATTGATAAATAGTGACCTCCTCTTTGTCGGATAGCCCGTCATTATCAGTGTCGGTGCTGGTTATGTCAGTTCCAAGAAGGTTTATTTCATCGCTGTCAATGAGGCCGTCGCCATCAGTGTCGATGGTGTTTTCTGCATTGTTAAGTGATGCTAGTGTATTGGACAGGTCAATTTCGCTAGCTGTTTTAGTTGTGTCTATGTTGAGATAATAGACATAAACCTCTCCTGATGAGCTGTTGCCCATATTTTTGTTGTTGGCTCCTATGGCTAAGTAATCCCCTGATAGTGATATGGCGTGCCCGAATTGATCTTGTGTACTACTGTCGTCTGCTTGGAAAGTAAAGGACTCTTCCCAAACACCTTGAGTGTTTTTATATAGGTATGTTGATCCTCTCGATGAGTTGTTTTTTTCAGTTCCAACAATTATGTGGTTTCCTGAAATGGAAACGGATAATCCAAAATTATCATTCTTTGAAATGTCTATAGGGGCTAGTTTTGCTTGGTGATGCCAGTGTGTACCTTCTCTTCTATATACATATGCAGCTCCGATTTTTTTTACTTTTTGACGTTGGATGGTTTTCTGACATAGCACCGGCAATTGCATAGTTATCAGAAATGGCAACGGATATTCCATAATCTCCATTTCGAGTGATAGTACCTCCTTTTAATGTCTCTTGCCGTGTCCAAATGTCATCGTTATGCTTATATATGTAAGCAGAGCCTTCGTGTTGAGGGCCGTTTTCATAATTCTAGGGTATTGTCATTTATTGCGTATATTGATATTTCAGTGTTGTTTTGACTTTCAGAAAAACGAAGGTCGATTGATACCATCCTTTGCGTTTCAAAAGAAAAGCTACCTTCCATATCGACCTCACTTAATGATAGGTCTGCCATTTCTTCGATTTGTTGTTGTGTTATTTCATCTGTCGGTGGTGGAGAAGGGCTGGTTGTAATAGGTACGTCATCGGGTTCCTCTTTTGGCCCACAAGAGAGTACATGTAGACTGCTCACTGTAGTGATAAGTAAAAAGGCGATATAGCGTGAAATGTTTTTCATTGTGAATCCCCATTTATTATTCATTTTAAGCAAGTGCAATGCACATGCCATAACATGGTTTTTGGGAAGCCCCCCGTATTTAGGGGGGTAGAGGTGTTAGGAGGGGAGGGGGGTGTTGCAAAGCGCAACTCAATGAAGGTCTATGAATCCTTTTTTGCAAATAGCTTTGGTGTAGGGTGAAAAGAGAAAAATACTTAGATAGTACTATTGTCGCTGTCTAGTTCTTTTAATAGCCAGTAATTCATGTGTTCGAAAACTATATCTTTTTTGATGGGTTTTCTAATATAACCATTCATACCTGCTCTTATACACCTTTCTCTATCACTGCTCATAGCGTTAGCTGTTACAGCGATGATAGTTGTGTTTTTATTCTTGCAACCATTTGAACGAATGCTCTTCGTTGCTTCGAATCCATCAAGGATTGGCATCTGAAAATCCATTAATATACAGTCGTAATGCCTTTCTTTGGCCATTCTAACGGCGTCTTCACCGTTATTCGCTTGGTCAGCGGTGCACCCAAATTTCTTTATGATGGCAGTTAGCATGACTTGATTTACTGGGTTGTCCTCCACGATGAGTACTGTGGGGTTTCCTGGTAGGGTTTCTTGTTGTTTTGTTCCTTTTTTTATACATCGCTCGGCTCCCTTTTTTAGTTGGATGGAAATGTTAGCATTTGTCCCTTTTTCAGGTGTTGATGAGATCGAAATGTCACCGCCCATTCGGTCTGTGATAGCTTTGCATAATGACAATCCAAGCCCAAGCCCGCCGTATTGGCGAGAAAATGAAGCATCAACTTGATTGAATCCATCAAAAATTTCGCTTAGTTGGTGGTCTTTGATTCCAATGCCTGAATCACTTATTGAGAAGTGTAAAGTGTAATGATCACGGTCTTCACGAGATGATACTTCTAGAACTATCCCACCTTGATGGGTGAATTTCACGGCATTGTCCAGAAGTTGAAATAGTACGTGGTTTATTCGTGGTGCATCACCTATTAGTAGGTGGTCTAATTCAATGTTTTTTGTTAAGTGAAAGGATATGTTTTTACGTTTACACTCATTTTCAATGACAGGGACTAATTTTGAAAGCGTTGTTTCCAGCTCAAACGGGCTTTCTTGAAGTTTCCAATTACCAGATTGTAATTCAGAATATTCTAATAAACTATCGACTAGTTGAGTCATGTGGACGGCGCTGTTGGCCGCATCATCGACATGGTTTTGTATTCCTTTGTCTTTGATTTCATCGCGGATGACCTGTAGTGACCCTTCGATGCCGTTCATTGGAGTTCTTAGTTCATGGCTAATAGTGGCGAGAAAGCTATCTTTCAAATTGTTGTTTTTTGTTATTAATTTTAGAGCATGGCGTAGTTCTACATTTTTTTTCTCAAGTAATAATTTGGAGCGTAATTCGATGGATCGGACTTCTGCTTTTATGCGGTTTATTCTGTGGGCTAATGCTAGTGACAATAAGACAACTTCTAACGTAGATCCGATTTGAGAAGAATGACGTGTAAACCAGTTGGAGGGAAATACTCCGGCGGGAGTGAGTGCTGTAATCACAGCAGAGATTAGGAGGGTAATCCAGGCTATCAAGAATAATTTCGCATAACGAAACCCATGCTTCAAGCTAAAAGTGGCGGCCGTTAAGATTAATATTGTATTGATTAGCGCTAGCGATATAGCGATATAAATTACTGTTTGATATTCAAATAATAAAAATAATGAAATACAGAGAAGGGACGTTGTTGATAAGGCTGATAATGTAATATTTAATTTTTGAAATGTTTTTCTAATTGTAGAAAATCGCGAGAGAATGCTGAAGAGAAAGCAATCGATAGAAAAACGGAAACAGGGACAGCGTAAGTATTAACCAAGGGGAATGTTGGCCATAAGTATTTGAAAGCATCCCCGTTAATTGAGCTCTGGAGTAAAAGGAAGGAGAATATATACGCAACGTAGTAACCGTAGGCCTTGTCTTTAATTGAATGCCCAATAAACATGTTGTAAAGAGCCATCACCAACAATATGCCGTAGAACATACCGTGCATTACTGTTTGGTTGAGTTCTTTTTCTAAGAATCGCTCTTTATCCCAGATGGCTGGATGTAGCTGTGTCGAGCTTTTTGTGTCTATTCGGATCCAGTAACGGTAAGTGGTATTAATGTGGATTTTCTCTGGTACAACAAAGGAACGATTTTTCACTACTCTATCGTCAAAGGGGTAGCTGTCTCCGAGGGTGAGCCAGTGAGTTGGTGGTTTACCATTTTCGCTGCGGAATATTTGTATATGATCAAGATGAGGGTAATCAAAGATAAGAGCAATATCTTTGCGGTTCTCGCTGTCTGTTGATTCGCTGATTGAGAATGCAAAAGTTATCCAATATAGGTCTTCTGAGTAACCAAAATTGAAATCAGCGTCAGTCCTTATAAATTTTCCTTTTGCAAATAGCTCCTGAGCGCCGGAAATATCCAAGGTATAAGTGTTGTCTGCATAATACGAAAGGATAGGGACAACAGCATCGATGGACAACTCTGTTGATGTAATGACCTGTGAAGGTTGTGAGAATGCGTTACCGGGTAGAGAAGTTCCCATTAGAAGGAATATTAGTAGGGCTCTATAAAGTAAGGTCATTGAATATGGTAAGAAAGTGGCGGTGGTTTACTATTAGTCTAGCAAATGTGCTCGGTAGTATAGGTTTTCCCTTATCATGTTAAGTTATAAGTAGGTTTGTATGAGAGCTTATGTTGCAGATGGTGTGAACATACATTATGATAGTACGCATGCGAACCAATTTGTATCTGATGCAACACTACTTAATGTTGAAGCCGCCCATGGATAAACGACTTTTCTTTTTGGTGAACAAAGCCCGGCATAGTTTACACAAGCACATGGAAGAGGTGATGTCTGAGTCTATCGGAGTACCTGTTGCGCAAATTACGGCGTTGTTGGCATTGGGTGTTAGGGATGGTTGTCAGCCAAAGGAATTAGGGTGTTTTCTTAACCTTAATAAGTCGGGGATCACTGGTCTGACTGACCGTATGGAAAAAAATGGTTTACTCAAAAAGGTACCCGATGAAAACGATGGTCGTGCTTCGCGACTATTTATCAGTGAGAAAGGCAAAGATATTCTGCAAAAAGCAAAACCTATCATTAAAGCTCAAAATTTTAAACTACAGCAGGGGTTTAGTGATGATGAGATTGAGACAGTAATTCGTTTTCTCAGTCATGTTAGTGATACCAAAAACTTGATTTAGCGCACCACGCTAATCCAAATTAACCCAGCGATAGGAGTAAAAAGCATGACCTATAACCCATCAAAGAGTCCTGTATTAAAATTATGGAAACCTTTAAAAGGTTCAGCGCCAGGGCGCTGGTTAGCCACAAAGGCTGTTTGTTTTAAAGCACCGTATTTTCTTTCCATTCAGCCAACGTTAACGCGAGTTGAGCCTGGTCACGTGGAATTGGAATTTAAAAAGCGCTGGAGTGTGACAAACCACATCAATACCGTTCACGCTATTGCGATGTGTAATGCTGCAGAATTGGCGGGTGGGTTATGTTTGGATGTGTCCCTTGATTCCGGCCATCGGTGGATTCCTGCAGGGATGAATGTGCAGTATTTAAAAATGGCAAAAACAAAACTGCGGGCAGTATGCAAAGTTGATAGTTATGATTGGCAAGGAAAGCAGAATGTAATCATGCCTGTTTGTGTCTACGATACAAACAATGTGGAAGTGTTTCACGCCGATATTACTATGCGGATTTCCCCTAAGAAATAAATAGACTCAAAAAGTTATTAGAAAGCCCCTTTAGGGGGGCTTTACCAGTGATTTAAGCGGTTCTCATAGGCCCCGGCGAAGTCATTAACTATGGCATTGATGCTTTTTGCCAAAGCGTTGTTGGCTGCATGATTAAGTGCTCCTTTAGGCGTTGTCACACGTATCAGTACAGGAGCGTTGTCAATATTCTGTTTGCCAATATAGATGTCGCCTTTTCTTTGTTCTGTGTAGTACGCCCAGGCGAGCGATTGTGCGCCAGAGTCTTCGGGGTTAGCCCCTTCTGCTGTGAGTACTGCATCGGTTATTTCCTTCATAAACTTGTTTTGAGTGGCTTTGTCGAATGTACCTTCTTGGGTAGTTACACGAATAAATGGCATGGTGATTCTCCTGGGTAATGGGTGATGTAAAGGGTTATTCTTCGTGACGTTGTTTCGGTTTGTTGCTGAAGATGAGTTCATATTATCCGGTGGAATTATTGGCGTAAATGCGTTAAAAGTGGCTGTTGATGTGCAAAAAAGCACATGATAGATTTAGGGGGTATTAAAGAGGCTATTTAGAAAGGAGAGCGATATGAATTGGGACGATCTGCGTTTTTTTCTGGCCCTAGCCAGAGAAGGCACTGTAAGCGGAGCAGGTAGAGTGCTTGATGTTAAGCATACGACGGTCGCGCGGAGAATTGCAGGGCTTGAAGAGCAATTGGGAAGTAGGCTATTTGACCGTATGCCTTCAGGTTATGCAATGACTCAGGTGGGTGAGAACCTCATGCCCCATGCTTTAGGGGTTGAAGAGCGGGTTAATGCTGCTGATCGTGAAGTATTTGGGGTGGATGGCGAATTAAGCGGATCGCTAAAGTTAGCTGCATCTTATGATGTTTTTACACGATTAATTACACCGAAATTGCATCTGTTTATCGACAGGTATCCAGGAATTGAGCTGGAGTTGGTTTCGTCCACAGGGCTTGTTGATTTGGGTAGTCGACAGGCGGATATAGCCCTTCGATTAAGCCCTAAACCACCAGAACAATTGATTGGACGTAATATAGTACCGCTGTCTCATGGGGTTTATGGCAGTGAGGCCTACTTAGAGCAAAAACGCGATACGGATCAGTTAATCTTGTGGAATCATGAGAGAACAATGCCTGATTGGGTTGCCGATCACTTTCCAAATGCACGAGTTTTCGCGAGAGCCAGTGAAATCATGACAATGATGGATGCTGTAAAAAATAATTTGGGTATGGCCAGAATGCCTTGTTATGTTGCGGATGCAGAGCCGACCCTGCGCCGGATAGATGTTTCATTAACTCCTTCAGATTGGCGTGTGTGGGTGTTAAGCCACGCCGACTTGCGTTCGACCGCCAGGGTTAGAGCCTGTCGGGAGTTTTTAATTGATATTATTGAGCAGCAACGAGAGCTCATAGAAGGGCTTAATTCCCGGTATCTAGAATTAGCATAAAGCAAAGCTCTAGGTGTGATTTGTTTCCTGGTGCCGTTAATATCAATTAATGGAATACCTGACTATAATACCCTTCAATTTCGTACTGGAGCCAAAACAAATGCCAAAAGCAAGTGATATCAAAAAGAATGCAGCTATAGAGATTAACGGAGAAGCCTATATAGTTCGTGACATTGAGCGTTCTGTTCCACAAGGGCGTGCTGGCGGCAGTATCTATCGTATGCGTATGTACAATGTCGCTAATAACAATAAAGTAGATGAAACGTTTAAAGACTCGGACATGTTACCGCTTGCTGATCTAGTTCGTCGTGCGGTGACATTTTCTTATTCCGATGGTGATGAATACGTGTTTATGGATAGCGAAGATTATTCTTCTTATAGCCTTAATAAAGATACCATTGAAGATGAGTTATTGTTTGTTAATGAAGATACTCATGGGTTATTTGTCGTTATCGTTAACGATGTTCCGGTCACGCTGGACCTACCGGCTGCCGTAGACCTCGAAATCATTGAGACAGACCCTTCCTTAAAAGGTGGTTCTGCTACAGCTAGAACCAAGCCTGCTACACTTTCAACTGGCCTAGTTGTACAGGTGCCTGAGCACATATCAACCGGTGATCGGATTAAAGTGAACGTGGAAGAGCGTAAATTTACCGGCCGTGCTGAGGCAAAATAGACTCAATATTGTATTTAGGTTTAACATCGCTTTAACGTTACGGTACCAAAGGTACCTGGCGGAGGATCTATGCACTTGGTGTCGTCCCCCAAAGTTGGTTAGTGGGATTGAGCATTACCGACACCAGTGCTACACGGATTGTACTCTTATTTATAGGTGTACCCCCTTCAGTTACTAGCATCCAGTTTAGATTTGGGCGGGGCGTCTATCTCTTCTATACTTCGTTAATGAGCAACCTTATCGGAGGTGGATGCATGAAAACTTTGATTCACATTAACCTTATCTTTCTGATACTGATGAGTGTAAGTGTTACTGCATCAGGCCAAAAGGTGAACCCTTGGGATATGCCATCGACCCCTGATGAACTCTATCAAAACTATGAGGCGACCCACCCCAAACAATTTTTTCAGCACCTTCAAAGGGCTGCACTTTTTTACTATAAAGTCGGCAAAAAGAACGCATTTGAGCAATGGAATCAGGGGTTTGGCGAGTCTCAGTGGGTTTCCCATGATGGCCTGTGGTTCTTAATGTCGTTTAGTTGTAAACGAGACATGATATTGACTCAACCTGTGTTGAAAAAACTTCTCCATAAAAAAGGCGTCCTATCGGGTTTCATCGATGGATCAGGGAAAAGGATTGGAGACATCGCGTGTAATCAGCTGAGGACGACACCCAAAGGCAGCATAGTTTTTATGAAAAAGTACTTCTGGTCGGGTGTAAAAGGGACGACGCGGCAATTCTGGACAATGGTAAAAATACCAGGCACGGATATATATCTGGGACAATTTTATCCAACTCAAAAATATACTAAGAAAGAGCTGCTGGAGGAGATAGGCAGCTGGTATCTCAAAGATTACAACAAACTCTGGGAAATGTATGAGAAAAAGGTGTAAGTCGTGGATCAGTATATTCATGATTGTGAGCATGGGCTTGAGTACGTTGGTTTACGCCGAAAAGGTGAACCCTTGGGACCGACCAAGTACGCTAGAAGAGCTGTATGAGCAGTATTCGTACACTCCAGCTCAGTTGATATTGCATCATCTTCAGAGAGCCGCACTGTATTTCCATAAAGTGGGTAAAGACAAAGTAATAGAGGTGTTAAACCGTGATTATGGTGACTCTGAGTGGAATGCCAATGACGGTTATCGTTTTGCTATGATCATTAGTTGTAAGCAAGACATTATTTACACTCACCCAACGTTAAAGAAAATGTTAAACAGGAAAGGTTTTCTCTCCAGTTATAAGGATGGAAAGGGCAAGCAATTTTGGCTCATTGGTTGTAACAGCCTTAAGGAACACTCCAAGGGCTCAGTGACTTCTATCAATCTTTTTTGGTCCGGTATTAAAGGTTTGTCGCAGCAGTTGGTCATCATGGTACCTGTACCTGGTACCGATTATCAGATAAGTACGTTTTTTCCTACCTCGAAATACAGCATGCTCGAGGTACAGGAGAAGCTTGAGGAGTGGTCCTTGCCAGATTACAACAGACTTTATGGGTCCTATAAAAATAAGAGATATTAAAATAATGCGATGGATAAGATAGCTTTATGAAAATCACCTATAAGATTGCTGCATTAATCTTTATTAGCGTACTTTCCCTGATTGGTATCTCCATCATCTCTTCGGTCTTTAAAACCCAAGAACTGCAATACTATACATTGGTTGAAGAACTAAAGACGGCTCAAGCACATATGTTGAATGCGTTGGTGTATGAAAAGAGTTTTGAAAAAACTTTCACCAACGATGAGCAGGTCTACCCACTATTAGAGAAAGCAACGGTAAAGCTAAAAAAAATCAATGCGGGGCTTTTGGAAGAAAACTCTAAAAATATTGATGAAATTCTACATTTAATCAATATTTTTAGAGACTCTTTCAAGAAGATGGCGGCAAACGCTCGACTGCTAATTACAAAAAAGAACATTCTCAATACTTTGGCCGCAGATTATTTTGAACAACATCAAGAAGTTTCTAATAAACTCACAATGGATATTTCGGGTTCGATTTTTGAAGAATATGGAGGCATTGGATTGGAAATCTATGATGAAGTAGACACTGTAGATTTCGATGAAGGTCCTTTACAAGAGTTAAATACCGCTAGTTTACAGGTTTACTCGAGTATTAATCAGATTATTATTCTGGTGAATCAGAGTCTGTTATTAGAAAACAATGTTAATAGTTTCGATGACCGGTATATGGAAATCATAGAGAGAATCGAAGTTGAGGATATCAATGTAAGAAATCGATCTGAACTATTAAAAGGTGATATTTATCGAAAATTATCTAAACAATTAACGGTTACCTATAAGGGGATTAAAGAACTAGTACCGGAGTTGAAAACTATCTACATAGAAAACCAACTTCTTTCTCAAGAATTACAGCGGCATCAAAAAGAAATAGAAGCCATTACTGGAAATATTACCACTTTTTCAGAAAACCTTCGCTATGAAAGGCATCAAAAGGTCGCCCAGTTTCAGTTGATTGGCCAAGGCTTTATTATGATTTTGTATGCGCCAAATACTCCACGTACTACCAGCATAATCATATAGCCTCATAATAGATCCCTCACCAATTCGAGGCAACATCATTATGAGACAAGAAAAAAAAGACGAATGGATGCAC
>MAAB01029578.1_pt1 | contig 68615 bp, 51 predicted proteins | sample 1115991 | NCBI WGS metagenome assembly MAAB01 (sample SAMN04961124, study PRJNA320927) | seawater metagenome | isolation source: sample BD02T18 sea water enriched with oil for 18 days | place: USA:Gulf of Mexico | collected 2013-07-27
ATGTACCATTAAATAATAAACAGCCCGCCAATCGAAATAGCAAAGTGTTGGCACAAATAAATAGCCGAGTACTGCTTGTTGCTGAAAGTGAAGATCCGACAGAGTTATTACAATTAACTCAACAATCTTTAATTGTCATTTATTTGGGCGCTAACAAACCCAACTGGTTAGCCAATAATTGGCATCATCAATGCTTTGATATTGAAGAGCTTGCTTTAGTTGTTTCTGCTGTGGACGCTTCTTCGGCGTCCATGCCACTAGCCATTAATAGCAATATTAGTTGCTCATTAGCAGCTCAATTACACGCAGCAGAAGTTAAACTAAATACTGTAAACAAAAACGCATACATTTTATTTACCTCTGGCAGCACAGGTACACCTAAAGGTATTGCCGTCAGTCATAAAAATATTGTTAACCACCTACAAAAACTCGACCAATTATTACAATTAAAATCGACCGACAAAGTAAGTCAATTTTTTGAATTATCTTTTGATCTTTCAGTACATGACATGTTTAGTTGTTGGAGCAAAGGTGCGGCACTTTACGTAATACCCAACGAACAACTCATGTGTCCGCTAGCATTTATAAAACAACACAAATTAACCGTATTTTCAGGTGTTGCCTCTGTTCTCTCTTTTATGGATAGACTGAGTTTACTCAAACCACAGCAACTGCCCACGCTAAGAGTAAGCTGTTTCGGTGGTGAAAAGTTATTAACCAAACAAGCACTGAAATGGCAGCAATGTGCCGATAATAGCCGGGTGATAAATATTTATGGTCCTACTGAGTGCACTATTACGGCGACCTATTATGAATTGGGTAAGAATAAACCTATCACTTCAGCTTCAGTACCTATTGGGAAAGCTTTACCTGGGTTATCCGCATTATTAGTCATTGATAACCAAAAGATCACCTCACCCAATACGTTGGCGGAACTATATCTAGCTGGTGATCAGCTTGTTGAAGGTTACTTTCAAGATACAAAGAAAACCCAACAAGCCTTTATCACTTTAAATAACGATACATCAGAAACGCCCATACGTTACTACCGAACGGGAGATATTGTCTATTACAACGAACAGCACGACATCATTTTTCATGGCCGTAATGACCATCAATTTAAAATATCCGGACACAGGGTAGAAGCAGCAGAAATTGAAAACATTATTGTCAGTTTTTCAAACGATGTAACTTGGTGTGTAGTTTCAGCACAAACAGAAGTAACGGATAACACAACTATTATAGCTTTTATAGAAACAGCTGAAGTTGTAGACCCTACCCTCCATTCTGAGGATACAAATCAGTCAATAATAACGGCGTTAAGACAACATTGCCTACAGTATTTGCCCGCTTACATGATGCCTGACGAATTTATTCTTGCCACTGCTTTGCCGCGAAATGTCAGCGGAAAAGTAGATATCAAAACTCTGCTTAATAATAGAAAAAATAAGTTATCGGTCAGCAAGAATAAACATTCTCCTCTAGAGGTTACACCATGTTAATCCAGCAAAGCATTATTCACTTTATTGAAGACAAAACTCATTGCCCATTAACAGATTTATCGGATCATTTACTCGGTACCATCAAATCATTTGATTTCATGATGTTAATTCTTGAACTCGAACAACAATTTAATTTGAAATTACCCTTTGAACAGGCGTTATCAGGCAATTTAAAACAAATAGATCAATTTATTAGTTGGGTTGAACATCATTATGACAGTTAACAAGTTTGATAAGCCTGTTGAAACAGCTAGGGAACCCATGTCGTTCAACCAAAGATTGCTCGGTAAGCTACTCAATTATCTGCTTGCAGGCTTAACTAAGTTAAACAGAACTAGTCGAAAAAAACTGGTAAAAAATATTGGCAAGACAATTTTATATTTTGCCAAAAAAACACAAACAAGAGCAATAAATAATATCAGTAATGCATTGCCAGAGCTAAGTATAAAAGAAGCGACCGATTTAGCATTTGATGCATATGGTAACTGTGCTTACGGTGTTGCAGAATCTTTTTGGCTGACTGAAATTGAACCTGACATTTTCTGTGATGAAGATACCTTACAGATTTTACAATCGGGTCAAGGTGCTTGTATCGCAACTATGCACTTAGGTTGTTATGAAGCAGTGCCATTAGCAGTAGCAAAGTTTGCTAATAAGTCTGTTACGCTCACCAATGTTCCACAATTTTTAGCCGATCCAATGGATTTTTATTCTGCAGTTAACATAACTGCTATCAATAAAAACGCGAGCAACGGCTTTAGTGAGCTATTAAAAGAAGCTGGCAGTAATGCTTATATTTCTTTGCATTGTGATCTGTATGCAAACCAAACAAAGGTGACCTTTTTCAATCAGGAGACAAAAGCGCCTGCAGGTATCGCGCTATTGGCAAAAATGAGTAAAAAACCGCTGTTATTAGCTTACGCAATTTATCAAGGAGATGGACAAGTACAAGTATTTTTTGAAACTCTCTTCGTACACTCAAACCCGACTGAAAATGAAACTTCAAAACCGTGCCAAAAACAATCAATACCACAGGTTACTGAGCCAAGTGTTGAACAAATAATGTCAAAGATTTACCTAAGGTTTGAGCAAATAATCAGGCAATACCCAAATCAATGGTATTGGTCATATAAACGTTGGAAAAATTAGCACTCATGGCACAAAAGATAAAAACAATAGAAAAAGTAGAGGGTAGCACTACGCTTTACTCACGGCTATTCTCCTATTATCAGGTATACACCAAATTTATCTTCATCGCTTTGATAGGACTTTGCCTGTTCAGCTTAGTAGATGCAGGCATGATTTATTTTGTTAAACCGCTGATCGATCAAGGCTTAGGCAAGGCAGATAGTCATACCCTTCAGTTAGGCGCTTTATTAGTGGTAGGTATTTTTTCCCTACGTGGTTTAGCAAGTTTTACCTCAAGCTACGCAATAGCCTATATCAGTAGTAAAGTAACTTATCACATCCGCCAGCAAGCTTTTGAAAAATTGTTATTTTTGCCAAGAGCGTATTTTGACCAAAATAATCGCGGCAGCCTTATTTCAAAAATAATTTATGATACTGAGCAACTATCACAAGCCTTTGCAAGTGCCGTGGTCGTCGCCATTAGAGAGTCGGTTATTATTCTCGTATTATTTTCAATGATGGTTTACAACAGTTGGCAGCTAACCACCATTTTCTTAATCGTAGTACCTGTTATTGCCTTGATTATTAATAAAGTTTCAAAGCGATTTAAATACATTAGCCGCAAATTACAGAACAGCATGGGCCTAGTGAGTAACAAAACAGAGCAAGCTATTTTAAATCAACAAGAAATAGTTTTACTCAATACAAGCGTACAAATAAGCGAACAGTTTGAGACCATCAACAACCATAATCGCCAACAAAACATGAAACTACAAGCAACAACGGCTATTAGTAACCCTGTTATTCAGCTCATTGCCTCTTTCGCTATCTCTGCTGTTTTGTTGCTCGCAAGTATCGATCAAGTTCTTAATCAACTCACTCCTGGTAGTTTTACCCTGATATTAATTGCTATGGGTTCATTGCTCAAACCCCTAAAGCAACTCAGTAATATTAACCAACAACTACAAAGAGGCTTAATTGCAGCAAACAGCCTTTTTAGTTTTTTAGATGAGCAAGAAGAGCATGATAATGGCACCAAAATTTTATCCGTTCAGTGTGCTAGCATAAAATTTAATAATTTGAGTTTCACCTACGATGGAAAAACACAGCCTGCACTCTCTAACTTTTCATTGGATATAAAAGGTGGAACGAGTATTGCGCTTGTTGGAGGATCTGGCAGTGGCAAAAGTACTTTGGCTCGTTTATTACTGCGCTTATACCAATCGCCAAAACAAAGTATTTTCATTAATGATATTGCCATTGAAGATTATTGTTTAAGCTCGCTAAGAGCCCAATTTGCCTTTGTTTCTCAAGATATCGTTCTCATTGATGATACGCTAGCAAATAACATTAGCTTTGGTTGTAATCGCACCGTAACAGATACTGAAATAGAGTGCGCTGCACAAAATGCAAATATGATGGCCTTCGTTAAAGATTTGCCTTTAGGTTTGCAGACAGAAATAGGAGAAAATGGTCGTAATTTATCGGGTGGTCAAAGACAACGTATAGCTATTGCTCGAGCTATTTTACGCGATGCGAGCATTATCGTACTAGACGAAGCTACTTCAGCTTTAGATAACCATAGTGAAAAACATATCCAACAAGCGCTAACTCGGTTAACGAGAAACAAAACCGTACTGATTATTGCCCATAAATTATCAAGTATTCAACATGTTGATGATATTATCGTCATCAATAAAGGGCGATTAATTGAGCAAGGATGTCATAAAACCTTACTTGCTAAAGCCGGTTATTATCAAGCATTATATAACGATCAGTAAATCGCTATTTTAGCAGTTTCAATCAGTTGCAGAGCTGTACAAGTGCAGAGAAAACAAGCCAGAGTTAGCCGCTTATCAAGCAAAATTGGTTATTGAGGCTGATAGCAACATCACTTTGGCATATGTTACTCAACACAAAAGGACAATAGTTTATCAAATTGGTGCTATTCAATAAAATCTAAATGTTGCTGATAAAAGCTACCTAATAAAGGTACTTTATATTCTTGTGCTTGGACGGCAGCATAAATCCCTGCTCCCCAGGCTAAAAAGACACCAATATTGAGTAACCAGCCCACTAATGGGATCAAGGATAAAATTGCACCCGTTATGATGAGACCTAACGATTGGCGTAAATGAAAACTTGCCAATGATGATTGATGTTTATCATAAATAACCAACGCAACTACCCAGCCAATAAGTGTAAAATAGCTAATCACAGCCACTAAAACAGCCATTCTGGAACGTTCAGCTAGAGTCAATTTCCTTTCAAATCTATTATCGTAATCACTTGGGATATTTGGCATAACAGCTACTCCATGTTTAATGTTACGTAGAAAGCACCTAAAAAATTGTTATCTATTTGACCTATAACTCTAGAAAAAAATTTTACTTAGGCTTACTTTAAACTTAGAAGAAATTAGACTACTCAACAAGGCACATTTCTTTCCTGTTCACTAGACTAGCGGTTAAATGTTTCAATTATATGAATAATACCAAACGAATTAAATTTCAAACAATTTAGCATTGTGATAGTCAAGCCTAATTGCGCTCTAGTTATTGCTGTTGTTTCAAAGTATGAAGCAATTGTTGATATTGCTGTTGCATAGTTAATGCTATTTTAGCTTGCTCATTAATTGTTAGTGTTTGATAACACAGTCTATTATAACTTGTGCTTAGCCGAGTAAAAACGATGGCTAATTCGGGAGATTGCTCTCTGACTTGTTTTGCAAAATCATTAACTGTCATGCCTGTCGGTTTCTCGATTCCCTGCTTTGCTAATTGAGTCAACGCTTTATGGTAAAAGATTTGCCACTTAGCTAGCGGTATCTTCTTTTGCTTAACACGATTTATCAGGTGTAGAAATAACATCAACATTGTCATGCTGACAACCAGTGATACGGCAATAATTGTCGCTAATTTCCATGCAGCCATTTTGCCAAATAAATCGTTAAATAAATTATATTGCTGTTTAGTGGTAAAACCAATGACCCAGCGGGTCCATTGATAATCGAGAGCGTCAAATTGTAAACGTAAAGTATTTAGCCATGCCGTATTCTTTAATTGATATAAACTCAATAGGTCATCATTAAGTGCCGATTGTTCTTGTAACAGCTCGGAAGACCAACCTGAGTTAATACGTTCAAGGTCAACGGCACTTGTTGGATCAATGCGTAACCAACCTCTCCCTACCACCCAAATTTCAGACCAAGCATGTGCATCGTATTGGTATATGCTCATGTGGCCCTCTGGGTTTGCCTCTTGCGCAGTATCACCATTAAATTCCCCGCCTAAATAACCTGTCACCATGCGTGCAGGAATGCCTGAAGCGCGCATTAAAAAAGTAAATGCACTGGCATAATGCGCACAGAATCCTGATTTAGTCTCAAAAAAGAACTGATCTAAGCTGTTGTTTTCAAGCAAAGGTGGTTGCAAGGTATATTCATAGTTTTCTTTATTGATAAACGTTAATACCGCTTGCGCCCTAGCTTGTACATCAACATAGTCATACTGTAGTTGCTGTGCGAACGATTCGAGTCTTGGATTACTTCCCTTCGGGTATTTCAAATTTACTTGTTTACTCTTCTGTGTCAATTCAAGAGAAAATGGCGCCGTTAAATAACTGGTTAATTGATAAGATTTAGCTTGGCTAATATTCCTTGAGCTGCTGAAGGTAAAATCTGACTCAGCACGAATGCCGGATTTGTCGCCTGTCACAACCGCTGGTGCTAAGGCGAATAAGTACTTTTGAAAACTCGGCTCTACAATCACTTGATAATTTAGCGGGTTAACTTCTGTAGTGCTGGCATCAAAAATCAACGATTTCTTAGCTAAGCTATAGATTTTATTAGTGGTTTTAATGCCGTCACTCTTTTGTTTGCTCCATTGTTTACCATCATAGTTTTCTAATACTACTGCACGCCAATATAACTGAGAATATTCAGGTACTTTTTGTTGACCAAAATCAGCACGAAAGGCCAGTTTAGTCGAGCGGGTTAAATTAGCAATATCACCTGGTTTAACCGTGTCTGACAACCCTGTTTCATTTGATTTTGCTTTTGGGACTTGCCAAAAAGGTGATAAACGAGGAAAAACTAAAAAGAGTATACTAGCTAACAAAATACTCTGCCCCAGTAGGATCATCACTACTTTTATATTGGTTACAAAAGTACTCTCAAATGAAAAATACTGTAACAAAACAGCAAAATTGATCACTAACAAGCTGAGCACAATAAACGAAAAAGCTAAGTCTTGTCTAAAAATAAGTGACGATGACAGCACAAATAACCCTAAGAGTAATAACTGATAAAAATCACTGCGGTTTTTTAATTCAAAGGCTTTAAGTACGTAAGAAAAACAAAGCAGTTGTACCATAGTCGTAAGGATGCCTACCTCTTTAGCCGTTATCGCAAGAGCTAAACAGCCCAGAACAGCGAACATTCCGAGTAATATAGGTGAAACCTGACCAACTTGTTGCTTTTTTATTTTATTACTTGAATGCGGCTTTGAATTGACGACATGACTGTTTTGTTGCTTTGTTTTACTGCGATCACGGTTTTGATGTAGTAAAAGTGCCTGCCATACAAGGGATAATGAAATGATAGCCAGCATCCAAGAACTTAATTCTAAGGCAATAACAGCTATATTCAAACATTGACACAACCATAATAACCACGCATTTTTTCTAGTTAAGCTAACGTTTATTTTATGCTTACTATTTTCCAGATAGTCCGAAGATACTTGAGTGGTTTGCTTAGTAAATAAATTCATCAGTATAACGCCAGTGCAGTTAAACATGCCTGTTGATGAGCAAAACCCATGCTAGGTGATATATTTGCTGAACTATTATGTGCTTCTGCAGAAAGTACTATACCAAAAGGTTGATTTGTTGCGGTTAATTCATTCACGAGAAAACTCAAATAAGACAATTGAATTTCTACATCATTACTCGGCATTTCGTGCAGTTTCAACCATTTTGATTGACCCTTACTTGATTGATAATGCTTTGAATAATGCCCTTGCCCTTTCGCTAGTTGCTTCCAAGCTGTTCTTGCTCTCGACTCGCCTCTAACAAAGCTTTTCAGCTCGGAAAAATCATCGGTTCCCTCTATAGAAGACGTTTGATAACTATCAATACTTTGCTCATTTGATTGAGAAGATAATTGATATTGCCCTCTATTTAAGCTTATCGGTTTAGGATAAATAATGGCGTAGTGACCAAAATCTAAAATAGTTTTGCTTTTAAAAAGGCCTAAAGAGTATTCACTAAATATTGTGACTCTTCCTAAAGCATGTCTGCCGCGTGTAGAGGACTTATATATTAAATTGACTTCATGACTACCCTGCTGACATTGTGCAACCCTCTCACAGAAACTGTTTATGGTTTTATCGCTAAAATGTAGATTGATATCATAATGCGTCTTATTAGCAGATATTTGAATGGGAAAAGATAATTCATCACCGGCGTAACCTTGCCTTTGTTGTGCCTTACTATATAAACGCAATTGCGAAAAATTATAAAAACTATGCAACATCACACTGATAAACAAACTGGCTAACAGATAGCTAAGCAATAAAATGATATTATTTTGATAGTTTGTCCCTAATAAAAAAACTAAAGCAACAAAAGCTAAATACGACAAACCAAAACGGGTTGGGTATATCATGATATTACGGCTGTTTAGTTGGTGCTCTTCCTTACAAGGGATCCTGCGAGTTAGCCAGTTTTCAACATTTTTTTGAATCAAACGCTTAAATAATTTTGGTAATGAAAATACAGTCATTATTCCCTTCAATAAACCTTATGAATAACCCAAGGGGTTTAGCACATCAACACAGTTAAGTATTTGATTAGCCACACTAGAAACATCAAACTTGCTTGCTCCTATCTGCTGATTAGGTTGCATTTCTAATCGGTGCTGACAAACCACATAAAATACAGCTTGCACATCATCAGGCAATACATAATCTCGATTATCAATAAAAGCCATAGCCTTAGCTGCTTGTAATAATGCTTTTGAGGCTCTTGGTGATAAAGGTCTGCAGTTGATATCAGGGATATTTTCTTGGGGTAATTTTACCACATTATCTAGACCGCCATAAGCACGCCTACTGACTTGACTTAAGGCAATTATATAATCAAGCACATCATTAGATACATTAACCTGAGTTACCGCCTCTTGGATAGCAATCAGCTCTTCTTGTTCAATCATTGCCGCAAAATCTGTATTGCCCTTATGTGAACTTTCATTCGTGTGTTGAGCTGTACTTAATAAGATTCCCCTCTCTGCTTTTAAGTCTGGAAACCCCAATGATAAGCGCATCATAAACCGATCAAGCTGTGACTCCGGTAAAGGATACGTACCTGCATGAAAAAGCGGATTTTGGGTAGCAATAACAAAAAATGGCGAGGGTAATTCATGGGTTATACCATCGATGCTGACTTGCTGTTCAGCCATAGCCTCAAGCAAGGCGCTTTGTGTTTTTGGACTTGCCCGGTTAATTTCATCAGCGAGCACCACTTGATTAAAGATAGGACCTTGGTGCAGTTCGAAGCGATTAGTTTCTTTATCAAAAATTGAAAACCCGACAACATCAGCCGGTAATAAATCATTGGTAAACTGGGTACGCTGATAACTTAAACCCAATGTGGTGGCTAATACATGCGCTAATGTGGTTTTCCCCATTCCGGGTAGATCTTCGATTAACAAATGCCCTTGAGCCAGCAAACAGGCAAGTGCTAAACGACACTCATTGGGTTTACCCAATACTACCGTTTCAATTCTATCTAAAATAGCAGTTATCAACTGCTGGCTAGCTTGGACTTTATCGACTAGAGGTAACGCTTGAGGCATAAAAAAACGTCTAATTATAAGAAGGTATAATTAGACGTTTTATCATGAAAGCTGTGTAAAGGGAATTGTTAGCCTTTATTAGCTAAAAATAGTGGCAATTAATCATATGCTACGCTTAATCATTTGCAATTCTACGTTTAGTCACGGCAGTATTTAATTGACTTAATAGCTTTTCAGTATCATCCCAACCAATACACGCATCAGTAATACTTTGTCCGTAAACAGCAGCTTTGCCTTTCACTAGGCTTTGGTTACCTTCCACTAAATGACTTTCAACCATAACACCAAAAATATTATCATTACCCTGGCTGATTTGTTCACTAACATCGGTAGAGACTAACATTTGATTTTCGAATTTTTTATTAGAGTTAGCATGGCTAAAATCAATCATCACCTTAGTATTCAAATCAGAGCTAGTTAATTGCTCGGTTACCGATTTCACACTATCAGCATCAAAGTTAGTTGTTCTACCACCGCGTAAAATGATATGACAATCACTATTACCTGTAGTTTCCACAATGGCAGCATGACCAAATTTGGTAACGGACAAAAAGTGGTGTGATGCAGAAGCTGAACCAATCGCATCGATAGCAATTTTAATCGTGCCATCAGTGCCATTTTTAAAACCTACTGGGCATGAGAGTCCAGAGGCTAATTCTCGGTGAACCTGTGATTCAGTGGTACGAGCGCCAATATCTCCCCAACACATAAGATCAGCCATATATTGCGGTGTGATCATGTCTAAGAACTCACCTGCTGTTGGTAAACCTAAGTCATTAAGCTCGACTAATAATTTACGCCCAAGACGTAAGCCATCATTTAGTTTAAAGCTATTATCCATATAAGGGTCATTGATCAAACCTTTCCAACCTACGGTAGTACGTGGTTTTTCAAAATAAACACGCATTACAATCTCTAGGCTGTCTTTATATTCTTCACGCAGTTTTACTAAACGCTGGCCATATTCCATCGCCGCTTCAGGGTCGTGAATAGAACACGGACCAATAACAACTAATAAGCGATCATCTTTGCCTTTGAGGATATTGTGAATAGCAGTTCTGCCTGCAACGACTGATTTTGTTGCTTGCTCTGACGCAGGAAATCGTTCCAATAAGGCGATTGGAGGTAAAAGATCTTTAATTTTATTGATGCGTACATCGTCAGTTTGGTACATAGTTTGGCTCTCTACTGCTATTTCATTGTTTATTCATTGTAAGAATGAAAGTTGACGATACTCTGTGTATAACTTGCCTAGGCAAATTGACCTTAAGTACCTTATTATTAATTCCTAATTAGAATCCCAATATTAATCTAGCAGTGTTAATGGCTGAATGCCACGTAAAATTACCGATACTGTCTAGTTTTTAGAATATTTAGTCTAATGAGTGAAAAATCGAAATATATACTCGTTCCACTTGAAGATGCTCGTTTCAGGAAGTCTGAATAATTTTTAATTAAGAAAAGCTTTTATTAAGGTTATTCTTTTAAAAAGAAATGTAAGGCTGATTATGATTTGCTCAGTCTTTTCCAAGGGGCTGGTATCGCAGCAAACGTTCATGAGTTTTTGCTTCCATACCAGCAGGAGTTGATATCACTATTTCAGTAATTCATGACCTTCTGGAAGCTGTTTAGCTATCCAAAGTGCTAGTTTATGTTTCATATTTGGTTGATCTTCACTATCAACCGCTAATGGCTGTATCAGCTTATCATTGACTAATAACCGATAAAGGCTTTCTACTTTGTCTTTGGCAGAATTGGTTGCTGAGAAAGCATTGTAACCTCGGTTAACAGCATATTTTTCACCAATAATTAATGCTTTTTTGAGTAACTCAGCTTCATTTTTCAATTTTTTCATCGGATGTCGACCTTATAGCAATATTGATTGTTATAACCATGCTTTAAAATAAGCATAAACACAAGCTTAAAAACAAATAGACTTCTTTAAATATGTCTAATAAACAAGCGATTACAACTTTTAACATTTTGCCGACTATTCTATTGATTTACATCATATAGAAGTACGATTGGTCTCGTATAATCATATCTATAAACTTATATACCCGTGACCATTGATAGTTCAGATTTTTGGTAGGAATAAACATGGCTTTAGCCTAGGAAAATAAATTAAGCATAAACACGTTATGTTTTGATTATTTAACACCGCTTAAAGAAATTTTATACCTCCGAAGAAGCCTTGAGCGCTCTGAAACATATATGTTGATTGGTAACGACTATAATTCACTCAACTATTACAGGTGTGACTATGCCTATTTCACGTACAAAAAACTTACAACACAAAGCTTATATCCCTTCATCTGCTAGAGAAAATCAATACTTAATGGCAAAAATTGCCTTAACTGATGAATTAATTAAGCAATATCAACCACTCATTGATAACACGAGTGAGACACCTTTTGAAAAGCTCTATCAGCACCTTGCTAATAAATTTTTTGCTGTCAATGATAAATTTGCTCTTGAAAGTACCCAGTTTATCGCTAACGATAAATTTGCACGTGTACGCTTTAGTCCTGAAAAATTCACGGCGCAGACTAAGCAGCAAGTGCTATTTTTATATAACCCTAAATATCATACCAGCCGAAATACTTTCTTTAATGGCGCAACTAAAGCTAAGAAAATCACCTTAATCTTCTTAGCTAATGGCGATGATATTCGAGGTCAGTCGGCTAAATTTCACCAAGTAGTTATCAAAGCGTTAGAAGCCTTCGGAAAAGAAACTGATATTCCAACAGACCAGATACGTGTCAGTGATCATCAACATTTAACTTATGATTTGTTTGCAAAAAATAAGGGGGTTGAAGGAAGTCAAGCGCACAAGTTTCGACCTATTGCAGACAGATACATGGCAGATCAACAGACATTATCTGCGCAAGCCCGAGCGTTAACTTATGCCGTTGTTGATTTTCCCATTAACCGACGAGTACGTGCGCTAACAAATCTTGATGAAAATCCTCAAGAACGTTACAACCCACTTTACAACCTTATTGCTGATGCGTTTATCGGTGCTGCTAAAAATCAAAACTTAAATAACGGCGCGGTCGTTGCCAATGGATTAGTGCCTATCGTTCGTTCCGGTGAAGATGAAAACGTTGTCACATCAGGCGAATTATTGATGCTTAGCTACAATCCTTTACATACCAGCTGCGGATATACCTGTAAGTGGAATTCAGCAAAACTAGTAGACAGTGTTCAGCTAATTTTTGTTGCTAGTGATCAGGATAAAACGAGTCATGGCTACGGTAAATTTGTTAACGAAATAGAACAAGCGTTACACACCTTTGCTCAAAAGTTAGATATCGTTGGCGAGCAAGAAGAAATGATGGTCAGATTACATCAGCATGTTGGTTTTTATTTGAAATAAATAAAAAGCTCGTTATGTTGGGTATCCATCAAGGTGCTGGATACCCAACAGAATATGCGGGTCTTAACAGATCCGCTAAGTTATATCTCACGTAACGGGGATTAAAAGTCATATTCGTTTGTTACCCGTAATATATGACCATGGCTTTCCCGGTTCACACCGGTAATAAATGCTACTTCCTATTTTAGCTGTTTCTCACCACTAAAGCGTTGCACTCCCAAAATGCAGTCCATAAGCTAAGATAATCTTCTCTAGGGTAAACCTCAATGGCCGATTGTAGTTATTCTAGGTAACGATAGCGATATTCCAAGCTTAGTTCGGCTTCTATTTCATTTTGCAGCGTATCCCATTCATAAATTATAGTAATATTTAACTTTCCCTAGGATACGTAATCGATTGAGAATCCTTCCCTTATTAAAGACTGTTGCAACGCTTCTGCAAGTTATTGAACATCTTCTATTAATAAAATTATCATAGAATGAACTACCTTCTTGCCCAAAAAGTAATGTCTTGTTCAGTTAAAAACTGTTCGGCATGTTCACCCTGTAATAAAGCTAAGGTTGCTAAAATACCTGCTTGGATACATTGCGGTGCTACGGTGGTAATGGAGCGCGGCGCATTAATTATCGGCCAACCTGTTTTGGCGTTTAACACATGACCGTAACGGACTCCTTCTTTTATCAAATAGCGCCTGGCATCTCCACTAGTTGCCAACGCTCCTTGTTTAAGTGCCACAATCATATCTTGCGGCTGACCCAGTGCGTCACAGTCAGGATGTTCAATAGCCACTTGCCATGGCTGACTATTAAGTCTTGGACCTGTAACCGCCAAATCACCACCTAAATTGACTAACATTGGCTCATCCGTTAATTTTTTTGCTAATAAAATAGAACGATCAACAGCATATTCTTTGCCGATTCCACCAAAATCTAATTCCATACTTGGGGGTAATGTAATTGTTTTTTGATCATAAACAACGCTATTCCACCCTACTAAACGAAGTAATTGACCTACTTCGCTTGCATCAGGAAAGTGTTGGCACTCACCGCTTGCGCCATCGAACGACCATACTTTTCTTAGCACACCAGAACTAAGATCAAATAGCCCATCGCTTAACTGATAACATTGCTCGGCAAAATTGAGTAAGAGAAAAGTTTCTTCATCAATCGCCACTTTTTCACCAGCACTGCTATTTAATTGACTGCAAATACTTCGTTCATCATATCGACTGTATTTATCTTCAATGCGCCAAACCTCACGGCTAACGCATTGAGCTACTTGCAATGCTAAACGCTTATCTTGAGTTTGTATTATCACTTCACACGGACTAGCCATCGCATTAAAGCGAATGTAATGGCTATCTTTTTGATTGCTTATTTGTAGTGCCCGTTTCTCTTGCATAGTCCTAAAAATAATAACTAAAAAATAAAAATTAACAGTTTAAAATGAATAACTTACTTGTGCAATGATCGCTTCAACAACGGGATATATATCCTGTCCATTTAATGCACTTAACTCATTAAACCCTGCATTAGTTGGTGTTTGGCGGTAGTATTCAAGCCTAAAAGAAAGTTCATCTCCATCACTAAGTGCCACACCATATTTTGCGCCAACAGTCACTGCTGTCATCTCACCAATACGATAATCTGCACTAACAAAACCTAGAGGTGCTTGTTCCTCAATAATATAAGGTTGGTAGAAGTCAGCGGCTCCTTGTTGGTAAAATCTAATATGCGGCTCAATATAACTTGCTGCTCCCACAGATATAGTAAAACGGGTATCAATAGTATGAGAATTAATTCCCCAGTCATCCCACATATAACGATAAGAAACATCTGCAACAGTATTAAATAAGCTATCATCAAAATGGTATTTTGCCTGCATAAAGGTACTCTGTTTTACCCTAGAGTCGGGTCGACTCTCGTAAATATAATCTTGGGCTAGTCCATTTCGATTAAGCACACTAACAACTTTAAATGGGTCTGTTAAATAACCATCAACCATAGAATAAGAGTAATTAAAAGCTGTGATCATGCGACGGTTTATCACTTGAGTAAAGCCCAACAAAATATCAGCGGTGGATTTGTCGTCACTTTTCCCAATCCTTGTTTTAGCAAATTCCCCGTCCCACTCAGGTGAACTAGAGTCACCAACTAACATTGATGAATGAGGTTTTGGAATGCCTCCTTCTGGGGTAAATGTATCTTGAAAATAACTTAACCCCATTGAAAAAGTTGAGTTTTTCTTATTAAAGTCATAGGCTAAATTACCATTAACACCCAATGATAAATAATCATATTCTTTAGAAAAATGCCCTCCCACACTCCCTGTAATATTTTCGGATAGTGGTTGTGTCCATTGGCCATTCAGTTGAACACGAGTATCACGAAAGGTATCATCAAGCGGTGTTTCACCTGCAGGGGTAACATACTGTCCACTTCCTGAAGGACGCGTGAACGTTTGTGCATTAGGTTGTACTACTGCACCGTTTGCTGACGCGCCAGTTAAGGCATCAACCGTTAATTTCAAAGATAAGATTTCGTCATTATCAAAAACCTTTGTACCTGCAATTATGGCTTCAGTTGCGCTAACTCTATCTGTTTCTGAATACAGTAGGAATGCACTATCAAATTGCCACTCATCGGCTTCTTCTGCTTGCGAAGCACCAGCTGTTACCAGACTAGTACCAAGTAAAGCACTTGTTGCTATAGATAATGCAGCTTTTATATTTGGTGCTTTATTGCTTTTTTCACCTGCCGTATTGGTATTAGTCATTAATTACACCCACAACCGCCGCCACCAAAACTCTTTCCGCCACTAGACGCTTCTTTAGAAAAATAGATATGGTCATCCAAAGCTGCATCAATAGGGCTTGATGTTAATGCCATTTCTTTTTTTGCTAATAAATCACGCTCCCAAGGTTCAACACCTAAACTACTACAGGCACTGAGACTAAGTATGATAATGCTTAACAGGGCTAACTTAGTTTTTGCCACGTTAAATTTTGAGTGACTGGATTTCGATCGTGCGTTAAATACAGCTTTATTCGCTTTCATGATTGCCTCTATTTGTCTTGGTCGCGAGAATATTTGGTGTCATATACAGTAAACATTCAATGTCATTTTCACACTGTTTAGTTTTACCAGTAAAAAAAGCCACTATGACGGTATTTTATTACATCACCCGGTCTATTAGCATACTTGTCGGCATGCCTTGAATAGATAAGTGTTTGGCTATGCTATCCTTATTATCATAAATAACCGTAAATGATGCGGGGTTATTTTGAAGGAATAGTCTTGCATCGGTTTCTTTTGCGTCTAAATTAATGCTAATGACGGTCACCCCCTTGCCCCGATACTTCTGCTGAATCTCATTCATCCAAGGAAAAGGCTTTACACGCGGGGTGCACCATGATGCCTAATAATCAATATATACCACTTTACCTTCTTGGGCTAACAAGGCTTGTTCTAGCAATTACTCAGCACTATATGCTTGCTGCTTTGCACTTGCAGAAGTAGAAGCAGAAAAAATTATCAACAGTAATACCCAAACGAACATTTTTTTCATTATCATAATCCGAGATACATTCTATATAGTTATTCTTAATTAACTTCATAAAAAATAACCTTAATCTTCTTAACGCCAGTAGCTTAGAAAAGTAAACTTAACGAAAACTTAAGGAAAATAATCTTGAGATAAAGCGTGACACAGTCGTACTTAGAATATTTTAGCCCTGTTGCATTTTCTTCTCATTTAGCTGACTAGTTTAGTATTAAATTTACATAGATTGAAAATTCACTTCTGTATATACTGTGCCACCATGATGCAAATTAACGATTCAATAAAATAATGACTACTCATAAAGCTTTTGCTTTATTGTATTTTTCATTATGCTTTTGCTTTTTAAGTACAAGCTTTGCTCAGTCTTGTTTAACAGATACTGATATAACAAACGAATATAATTGCCAAGTTTCCCCAGAAGAATCCCCAGAGTCTGACGCACTTTTAAACAGCAAGAACTATATTACAGCGTTCAATTACTCAACGCAGATTGTCGAATCAAATGCGATAGAAAATCCAAATAATCATACCTTACCTTGTTGTAACCGTGGCCCTCCTTCAAAAACGTTATAAAAAATAATCAATACATTAAAACTTTAGTACGCTAAAAAACGTAATTCTCATGTTATCAGAGAATCGTATTTTCCTGTGCTTTACTCTAAGCATTAACACTGAATCATGCTTAGTGTTTTATTTTCTTTAGCTGGCCTATGCATTCGATTCATTTGTTAAGAAGGCCCATAAACGCGTTAGTAGCCCACTATGATAAATACTATTATTCTCATCTTAGTTATCATCAGCTTTTTGCTGATCATTACTGAAGACTTAATTCACATCAACAAAGCCAAAACAACACTCTTTTTTGGTACTCTTTGCTGGATCCTTGCTTTTATCTTTCCAATTAATAACAACTTAGCAACCGAAACCAGCCACCAACTGAATGAAAACTTACTTGAAATTGCCACCTTGTGGTTGTTTCTCATGTCTGCGATGACCTTTGTTGCCTACTTAAATAGCAAAGGTTTTATTTCAGCTCTTGTTCAACGAATACTACCAGAGCAAATTTCTGAACGTGGTTTAATGTTCGTCATTGCCATTTTTGCTTTTATATTTTCTTCATTTGCCGATAATGTAACGGCAACTTTAGTTTCTATCGCTGTTGTGATGAATTTACAATTAGAGGTAAAAAAACGTTTAAAATATGCCACGTTAATTATATTTTCTGTGAACAGCGGCGGTGTTTCACTAATTACGGGTGATGTAACTACCTTGATGATTTTCTTAGAAAATAAAGTAACGATATCTAATTTACTTATTCTTGTTCTACCGTCATTTATCGGCGTTTTAACCTTAGCAAGCTTGTTATCAATCAAACTATCTGGCGAAGTAAAATTAGTGCAAACGCGTATTAAAATTGAAAAATCAGATATCGCTATCGCGCTTATCTTTATATCAACAATTTCAGGTACATTACTCGCTAATGTAATGTTTAATATCCCACCGGTATTAAGCTTTTTATTTGGTTTATCTATCATGTTTTTAGTCGCAAACCTGTTACCCAATAAAAACAACAAAGATGCTTTAAACTATATAAGGGAAGTTGAATACGATGCCCTACTTTTCTTTTTAGGCGTGTTATTACTGGTAGGAATTTTAAAAGAAATCGGTGTACTTGATGGTTTCACCCAGCTATATCAATATTTACCCGCTATTACCGTAAATTATTTGGTTGGCTTTATGTCATCAGTAATCGACAACGTACCTTTAACTGCAGCGCTTTTGAAATCGGGTGTTGATATGAAAATAACTGAATGGTTAACTTTAACTTATGCGACAGGCGTTGGCGGTTCAATTCTAGTGATAGGATCAGCCGCTGGGATTATCGCAATGAGTAAAGTTAAAGGCTTAAACTTCATCAGTTATTTACGCAATGCTCTCTACTTAATCATTGCCTATACAGTAGGTTATGTTGGTGTATATGTTGCTGCAAATTGGGCATTAACTTAAAATTTTCAGTTACTCAATTACCACGATTCAACAAGTCGTACTCAACGGAAATGAGCGGCTTGTTGAAATCAATGCACAATTTTGAAGAGAAGTTCATTTGAATTAACTGAATTTAAGTCGCTAAATAGTTTCACCATGCTCATTCATGAGTCTAAATATTGATCATAAATTTTTTGAAATTCACCACTTTCTTTTAAGTACTTTAATCCTAAATTAAAATCATCTCGTATTTTTTCGCTTCTAAATACTGGTCGATAATTCATTGGATCAACAGTGATAAAATTATGCTCATTAACTTCACTAAATTCTAATGCTGTTTGTAACTCAATTTTATTAACAAAGTACTTGAAAATATAACGGTCACAAAGCACAACATCGTATCGTCCTAACTGTAATAACTTAACTTGTGTTAACTGATCGCTGACACCAAAAAACCGATTTTCTTTAACAACATTGTTTAACCAATCTGGGTAACGTTTTTCGGCACTTTGAAAAGAAGCAACATAAAGTGAATCTAGATCACTTGGTTTATTTATAGTTATATTTCTACTTTTGAGGGTAATAAAAATGTTGTCATAAATAACGGCAGGATCGGCATAAAATCCATCCTCCAATTGAATGCCCATATCTCCCATCGCCGCATCGACTAAATGATTACTAAAAGCAATAGGAACTCTTCCTAATGGGAAGTACAAAGGTTTTAGTGTATGCCCTTTATAAGCCAAAGCAGCAGATATTATATCAATTTCTATCCCGGAATTAGTTGTTTCAATAATATAAGGCGGGATCTCTTGGCTAAACGCCATCACAATTTCTTGGCTACTAGCTTTACTACACATTAATCCACAGATAAAAAATACACAGTACTTGAGTAATTTAATTGTTATTCCAAAGATTCATCAAATAATACTTGATTGCAGTATATAGCAGATTATTACAATTTATCAAATCACATAACTTATGCTTCAATGACGAGTATTAGATCTGTTGTAGCGCAAAATACAAGTTGTCATTACGGCCAAAGCAGAAGCTATAACCAGTATCGTAGTCCAAAGATAATTAGTAATACACCTAAGCACTTACTGATGATTTCTCCTTTGGGCATCACTTTTTCTATTACAATGACCAGTGTTATAATAAGAATCCATTTCAGATTCATCACTCCACTGACAAATAAAAGTGTCATTAAAAACCAGCAACACCCTACACAATAGCTGCCGTGTATTAAGCCTAAACGTAGCGCACCTTTAATACCTTCTTGCCAATCATTGCTTAGCATAGACAATGGTGACCGACACAACTTTAAACAGTTTTGTTTAAATGAAGAAAATTGATAGATACCTGCAATGATTAAAATTGATGCGCTAAAAGTAATATTCGCACTATCCATCATTGCTGTCAGCAAGCCTAAATGGTGCAGAAAATACTGAAAAAAGGTGATAACTACGCTGTATAAGCACCAAATGGCGATATAGCCTAAAGTAAAAGTAATAGTTGGAGTGTAGGTTTGATTTGACGAAATACGTTGTAGATTTAGCTTATCAACCAATAAAATCACAGGGATTGCAGATGGCAGCATCATTCCTGCCATCATAATAGCCCACATAATAAATAGCATGAACACATCAGCCACAGACCAACTTGCTACCGGTTCCATATTCATAGTCATATCATAAAGCATGTAATGCCAACTCAAATATATGATTATGCCCACACTAATAATGATAAATACTCGATTGATTAATATCATAAAGTCATCAGACGTTCATGTATCATTAATTAAGCATTTGGCCAATTTACAACAGCGTTTGCTGCAAAAGTATCACTATAATTAAACGCAATATTGCCATGATTAATTTTCATTAACTTGGTTTTGCCTGCAAAACCATCATTCCACATAAAACCACCTTTAGGGAATGAAATATGTACTTCATTGATATCGCCAGTAACAGGGTTTATGTGCGGCTCTTGTTCAACCTCAATAATTCCCTCAATAGTGACTGTTGAAGTATAATCTTGCCTACTGAGCTTAATGTCAGCCATTATTGGCCCATCAAACTCACTAAACAAAGTGCCAAGTATTTCAACAGGCATGCCACCTGCTTGTCCTGACATGATAGTGGCAAGTGCACCGACTTGTTCTTCACTGGCATCATTATCAATAAAAAGTGCACCTTTGCCATTTCCTTCATGCATTGCATTAGGCCAAGCAGCAGCAAACACCATTTTCAAACCACCTAAGTCTAAATCATTAAAGTGACCGCTTAACACTTCAAAGCCTAATATTGCTTCACAGCCTCCATTTTCACTGGTTGGGAAACCACCAAACTGACAGCCACATCCGTGACTACAACTGCAGTTTTCAATTTGATTCATTGACAGCGCCCAAGGATGTTGAGTATTCATAAATATAACTCCTCTAAATTGGGGTGGCTAAATTATAGGCTAAATGTTGATATTTTTCCTTTTAAAGCGCAAAACATATTTTGATTTGAGTTCTAGCATTATTGCGAAAAATGTCATGCTTATCTCAACTTAATGAGTAAGAAGACACATTTGAAACATTATCTCGTTTAATATAATACAGAGATGCCAACTCATGGTATTAGTAAGGATATCTTGAAATGACATAAGTTCCTTTTAAGAGGTAAACTCATCAACGTCATATTCCTTCCTATAATTAGCAGGTTTCCACTACTTTTCTGTGCATTTATCGAGCAGTCACTAACTTTAGTGTAAAAACTTCACTTTTTGGCTTGCTTTATTTGGCCAACGTGGCAATGTGTACAGGCTGAATAAGTATTCAGTCCACAATTCGATTCAAACAATAATTAAAGGAGTAGCGCTTCAATGTGTTCAATCTTTGGTATATTAGATATTAAAACAGGTGCTGATGCACTTCGTCCTACAGCGTTAGAATGTTCTCGTCTTTTACGTCACCGCGGTCCTGATTGGTCAGGAATTTATCACAGCGACAATGCCATATTAGTGCATGAGCGCTTATCTATTGTTGATACTGAACATGGAGCTCAACCTTTATACAATGGTGACAAAAGCAATATACTCGCTGTTAATGGTGAGATTTATAACCACAAAGCATTAGCTAGTAGTTTAAACGTTGATTATGAATTTCAAACAGCCTCTGATTGTGAAGTTATTCTCCCTCTTTATGAAGAATTTGGTGTTGAATTTGTTGACAAATTACAAGGTATGTTTGCCTTTATTGTCTACAACGAAAAAGATAACTCTTATTTAGTAGCACGTGATCATATTGGTATTATTCCTTTATACACGGGTTATGATAGTGAAGGTAACTTCTATGTTGCCTCAGAAATGAAAGCCTTAATGCCAATTTGTAAAACCGTTGAAGAATTCCCTCCTGGGCATATTCTGGATAGCCGCGTGGGTAAATTACAACGTTACTACAAACGTAACTGGCAAGAATACGCTGCAATAAAAGACAACACGACCAGTACAACTAAAATTCGTGAAGCGTTAGAAGAGTCAGTTAAAAGTCATTTAATGACTGATGTACCTTATGGCGTATTGTTATCCGGTGGTTTAGATTCATCACTCATTTCTGCAATTACGCAAAAATTTGCTGCTCGTCGTATCGAAGATAACGATTTAGCTGAAGCTTGGTGGCCAAAAGTACATTCATTTGCCTGTGGCCTCGAAGGCTCTCCTGATTTAGTTGCAGCACAAACCGTTGCTGACAGTATTGGTACTATCCACCATAGCGTTATATTTACCGAACAAGAAGGTATTGATTCGCTTAAAGAAGTTATTTATCACTTAGAAACCTATGATGTAACAACTATCCGTGCTTCTACGCCAATGTATTTAATGGCGCGTAAAATCAAAGCGATGGGCATTAAAATGGTACTTTCAGGTGAAGGTGCTGACGAAATTTTTGGTGGATATTTATACTTCCATAAAGCACCAAACGCTCAAGAATTTCATGAAGAGCTTAACCGTAAGCTTGACCGTTTACATAAATTTGATTGCTTACGCGCTAACAAATCCATGTCAGCTTGGGGCATTGAAGCACGTGTACCGTTTTTAGATAAACATTTTATGGATGTTGCCATGCGCATCAACCCTGAAGATAAAATGTGTGGCAACGGTAAAATGGAAAAAGCAATTTTACGAGAGTCATTTGAAGGTTATTTACCAAAAGAAATCTTATGGCGTCAAAAAGAACAATTCTCAGATGGCGTTGGTTACTCTTGGATTGATGGTTTACGCGCTCATGTTGAGTCACTTGTTACTGACCAACAGCTTGAAAATGCTCACATTAGATTCCCAGTAAATACTCCTGATAACAAAGAAGGTTATTACTATCGTACTATTTTTGAAGATAAATACCCTTTAGCTACAGCAGCTAACTGTGTTATCGGTGGTAAATCTGTTGCTTGTAGTACGGAAGAAGCCTTAGCGTGGGATGAAAGCTTTAAAGATAATGCCGATCCATCAGGTCGCGCAGTATTAAGTGTACATAACGAAAGTTATTAATACTCTTTAGTAAACAGCTTGTTTTAGTATAAAAATAAAAAGCCGATAATAAGTATTATCGGCTTTTTTAATAGCTACAGTTATCTTTTGTTTACGTCATTGTTTACTTAGCTGATGAAGCATCCATCGAAGAGAAAACTTTTTCGCCGGCGACCCAAGTTTCTAAGACCTGACTTTTCCATATCTGACTTTCAGGCATAGTGAATATGTCATCATGAAGTAAAATAAAATCTGCTTTTTTCCCTGACTCTAAACTGCCAATGAGTTTTTCCTGATGACCGGCGTAAGCAGCATCAAGGGTAAAACTTTTCAATGCTTCAGCTCGAGTCATTTTCTGATCTTCATACCAGCCACCGACAGGTAAATTTTTGTGATCTTGTCTGGTAATTGATGCATGTATGCCAAAAAAGGGGTTTGGTGATTCTACCGGAAAATCTGAGCCTGCAGCAATAATAGCATTACTATCCAGCAGTTTTCGCCATGCATAAGCGCCTAAGATTCGTTCTTCGCCAAGTCGGGTAACAGCCATATTTTTATCACTAGTGGCATGTGTTGCTTGCATCGACGCTATGACATTAAGCGAGGAAAATCGAGGGATATCTCCCAAACGTAATACTTGAGCATGTTCTATTCTATGACGTAATGCCTTAGAATTACTTTGTTTAATGGCTTGCTGGTATAAATCTAATATTAATTTATTCGCATTGTCGCCAATCGCATGGGTATTCACTTGAAAACCAGCATTCATCGCAAATTCGATATATTGCTGCAATGACTTTTTGTCGTGCAACAACAAACCTCTATGACCTGAATGATCGCTATAATCATTAATTAATGAAGCACCTCTACTTCCTAGTGCACCATCAGCTTGAATTTTAACACTGTTAAACGCAAACATATTATCGGCCGATCTGTAAGGTCCTTGCTTTAACTGTTGCTGCCAGTTTGTGCTAGGTAAGTACAACATACCGTTTATACGGATAGTCATATTTCCTTCTCTCGCTAATGTTTTATAAAGTGCAATGTCTTTTTGCTCTATACCAGCATCGTGCACACTGGTTAACCCTAAACTTGCTAACGACTGTAATGCTCTTTTCAACGCAATTTTATCTTCGATAGGCGACGGTAGAGTGACGCTATCAGTTATCAATGCCATTGCGTTATCAATAAAAACTCCCGTAGGTTGTCCATTTTGATCTTTTATTATCTCACCACCTGCTGGTGATTTAGTGGCTGCTGTAATTCCTGCTAAAGTCATAGCTTTCGTATTGGCCCAACCTGCGTGACCATCAACTCGCTTGAGCCATACTGGCTTGTTTGGAAAAAATTCATCTAAACTTTTAGCCGTCGGATAAGTGTTATTAGACCATTGCTCCTGATTCCAACCGCGACCAAGTACCCAACTCATTGAAGAAATATCTTTGTTATAAGATATTGTGCGATTAACGGCATCCCTTTCTGAAATGGTATCAGCTAAATCTACTCGAAGCAGACTGTGCCCATATCCAATTACATGGCCATGTGCATCAATTAGACCTGGAAGCATCGTTTGACCCTGTCCATCAATAACATGCAAATCGTTAGATTTAGGCAGCACTTCTTCAAGTGAATATATTTTATCGATGGTGTCATCAGTGAACGAAATAGCAGAAAATTTCGTTAACGAATTATCAATGAAAGTATAACCTTTTACATTCTTGATTAAGGTCGATTGAGCCATCAATTGCGTGCTGATAAATAGCAATGAGATAGCACTAATAAGGTGAGGTTTTATCATAGTATTTATTTAGTTATCCTATTGTATTATATAAACTTTAAAGGTTAATCTCTCTTTATCTTAGCATGTCTATTATTACAAATATAAAAATAAATTTGCAAACTTCAGCATCAGGATTTTTGCAAGAGCAAAATAAAGCATTCTTTGTACATTTCTTAACTTAACTTCATAGTAACATTTAAGGTAAAATATGTGCCTTATTTATACTCTACAAATACATGGAAAGGTCGTCACGTGACAGAAAAACATCTAATTTGGGACTTACCTTTACGCATTTTTCATTGGGGCTTTGCCGTTACTATCCTAGCAGCATGGTACACAGCCGAACAAGGCTCAGATCTCGTAGAGATTCATATGAAATTGGGTTTTGCTGCTTTGGCACTGATAACTTTTAGAATTCTTTGGGGCATAATAGGTCCAAAACATGCTCGATTTTCACAGTTTTTTCCCACCCCTAAAAAACTAATCGCGTATTTACGACCATCAAAAACCGATAAGAGTACAGCCGGTCATAACCCCTTAGGTGCTTTAATGGTAATTTTAATGATCTTACTGATATCAGCACAAGCGATAAGTGGCTTATTCATCAATGATGATGTATTTTCCTCTGGCCCTTATTACGGCAGTATAAGTAACGATTTAGAAAAAATAATGAAGTTTCTACATCACAATGTTTTTGATTTTATGATTGCTGCGATTGTTTTGCATATCGCTGCTATCACCTTTTATTGGCGAGTAAAAAAGGAAAATTTAGTTTTGCCCATGATCACGGGGAAAAAATCAATAACCCAAGTTAAAGCTTCTGATGCAATTCCACACTCAAAGATTATTCTTGGTTGTATTGTTGCTATTTGCTGTGTCATTTTTGTCTATTGGTTAGTAGTGATCAATGCACCTGTGATTGAAGAATTTTACTACTAGTGTTGAGAAAAGCGTAAACCTGAAAAGACTGAATAACTAAGATAATACTTATGCAATAAAGCTGCTTAGTGGCTGATATTCCAGAACATTGATTCAATGGGCAGTGTCACTAAGCAGTGTGGTAAACTTTGAAATACATCGGATAATTTCAATTTAAAAGTAATGGCGGTACTCAAGTTTAATTTCTTGGAAACTCTGATTATCATGAGTATTACTCAGAACGCGATGAAAATTAGCGGAAAAGCGTAAACTGTCATTATCACCAAGCTGTAAACTTTGCTCAACGCTTACACGACTTCGCTCTGTTTGGTCAAAGAGGAATTGATAATGTTCGGCGTCAATTAATAACGTTGATTTAGGCCAGTAATAAAGGAAACCAACTTGCAAACCGGGCGCTACAGCAGCGTAAGTATCGAGCTTTCGATTAAATTCAAGTCGCCCTGTTGCTAATAAAAAAAAGTAACTATTTTCTAAGGGTTGATAACTAACCCCTCCACCGCCAGAGCCTTGCGTAACCAGTATTTCCTTATCCTTAGTCCATTGTTGCTCAACACTGATATTTGCTTTCCACGACCAAGGCGAGAAATAGTTATTTCTTGCAGACAAGGAAACAATATCAAGAAGTTCAGCTTTTTCTAACTTAACATCCCCCCCATCGTATACCCTCATCATTACATTCACCATATTTAATGACATGCCAGTATAGTAACCTGAGATGGGATCTAACAAATCATGATAGCTACCTCGGTATTTGAGCTCAACAAAAGATTTATCAAGGTTTTGTCCAAGGCTAAAGCCAAGCATAGCCGTTTTATGGCCTAAGTCTGGCCTACCTGGCTGCTCTATAGGTATAACTAACTTAGTTTTGTTTTCATTCAACCGTCTTAGCAGTAAAAAACTTCGACGGGTTGTTTCTTTTGGTCGCCCGTTGAAAGTATTTTGATAACGCAAGTAGCGATAAGCACTATCAACAACACTTTGCTGCTGTACTTTACTGAGTTTGATGAATGATTCGCTATTTAGTACTTCAATATCTTGGGATAAAGCGAGTGCTAGTTCACTTTCTTCATCGCTAAGCATTGCTAATTGTGCTTTTAGTTCAGTTAAAATCGATGGGCGGTATTGGGTTTGGGTTATTAAATCGCCCTCTTGCACTACTCTTACCGTATCTAACGGCATAGCTGTTACAGGGAAGTTTTTTGCCAGGTATAAACCAGGTCTGGCGACATCCAACAACTCTAACAAACGAAATGAACAATTCTCATCAAAGAAGAAGTACTCAAAGTTAATACCTTGTAATTCCCATACGTGCGCTAACATGGTATCTATTTCTGTTTGCGTTAGGTTTAATTCATATTCCCATAAGTCACGGTTTTCTAGGCGGTTATATTCTTTAATTTTTTCAAAGTAAGGGTTTGCTGAAAAATGTCCTGGATAACCACCAGTTAACCCTTTAGCTGCATATAAAAAACCTGCATCACCTTCTGTTACCGAAGCACCAAAGTTTAACGCGTAAGAAAGGTAAGTCGAGCCTTGTTCAACATTGTCGGGATCAAAGCGTAAAAAAGTGTGGCCATACATTGATGAAGGACTATTTAATTGAGCAGAAGCAAAAACCAATACAACCTTGGAAGTATTTAATTTTTTACGCCAATCTTTATATTCTTGACAAAGAGAAGGCACAACCTCCTTAGCAAGCCCTTCAATGTTTTCTAATAAAAATGAAGTTCTAGCAGGAAATTTACACTGTATATCGTCTTCTATCTTTAAAGCGGCAATCGTTGCCAACAATTCATTTTCTGGGTTAGTGCTTCCATCACTAGCTAAAAAGAAATTAACATCGTCAACATAGCTTTCAAGCGCACTGCCTTCTGTTTGCATATTGATATGCAATAACGCTCGCCATTGCTCTGTTTTAGCTAATTGAGCTGAATTAACATAGTCTTGCGAGTCAGCATTCGGGGAAATTAATATAAAGAATGCTATAGAGAGAAGAACGGCTTTAACTTTCATAGGTTATTTTTATAAGTAGAAAAATTATAATAAGTGGTATTACAAAAAATAAAAAAGGCTACTTAAAGCAGCCTTTTCTCATCGATAACAGTGAACACTAAACAGTATATTTAGCTAAATTTTCATCACTTTTCATTAGAGAAAACATCGAGCTTACTACATGCTCAGTTGTTGCTTCTTCTGAAGGGAATAGTGTATTGAAATTGTTATGTAATGTAGATTTGAATAATTCACGATCAGCTTCTGATACACCTAAAGAAACGGCTACAGCAGTTAATGCTTCACCATCACCACGAGCAACATCTTCACTAAATTCGTCCATAATCATACTAACATCAATCATTTCCTTACCACCGTAAGTCAATGTACCTTTAGTTGAACAACCATTAGTTCCAAATGTCATCCCGAAGGTATTATTACCAGTAGAGTTATTTGTAGTTGCTGCAAGAACATGACTAGGCGTACCAGATTGTCCAGCAAAAAGCATGTTACCCCAACCACATGTTTGGCTACCAGGTGCATCTGCTAGTGCAGAAGTAGATATTAATAATGTTGAAGCGATTAAAAGTTTTTTCATAATAAATCCCTATAAAGTTATGTTAAATAATACTTATTTAAAAATAGAAGCCATTGCAGTCTAATACATCTATTGACGTAATTCTAGCTTTACAAATAATATTTTCTTCTGCTTTTTCCTCATCAGATAAAAGGTCATGTAAATTTAAATGAGAATGGAATAACTAGGGAAAAGCAGGCAATAAAAAAGCCTTATAACTAAGTAAAAGGCTTTGATAATGTTGTTTAATTTTTAATAATAATGCGTGTTACTATTCTTCTTTAAAGTCGTCATGGCAACCACCGCAAGTTTTACCCACTCCGCCAATAGCTTTTTTGATTTCACTTTCATTGTTAGACTTGGCAGCAGCAATTAATGCTGATGAAGCAAGTGTCAATTTATCAATATCTTTATTAAAGTGTTCTGGCTCTTGCCAAATTTTAGCCAATGCTTCAGTTTTCACATTAAACTTAGAGGTATCAGTACGAGTATAATCAGCAATCATTAATGACAATTGATTTATACGTACAGCATTCTTTTCAACAACCTTTGCATCAAGTGGTATTTTACCTTTAGCCATAGCACCTAACGGTCCCATGTTACTACCTAATAATTTGAAAATTGACTGACGTAACTCAGTAGCATATATAGCATGCTTTTCAGAACTTGCAGGTTGTGCCAAACTTGCCGTAGCAACCACTAAACTGGTAGATACTGTTAACGCTAAAATACTTTTTTTCAAGAAACTCATTAATATACTCTCTGTTAATAATTGTTGTTATGTCTATTGTCCCGCTAGTCTAACTTACCAACGAGTTGTAACAAGTAAGAACTTGTAACAAAACAATAATAGTTAAAATAACAATTAAACCATTGTAGTTAAAGCTTTTTATAAACCATTTACAATATCTTTAACTAAAGGTGGTCCTTGATAAATAAACCCTGTATAAACTTGCACTAAACTTGCGCCCGCCCGAAGTTTTTCATTTGCATCATCACTTGAGGCGATACCGCCCACTCCAATAATGGGTAACTTATTATCAAGAGCTTCACTAAGGATTTTAATGACTTGAGTACTTTTATCTTTAACCGGTTGACCACTTAAGCCCCCCTGTTCAGAACCAAACTCAAGACCTTCAACGCCTTCTCGACTTAATGTAGTATTCGTCGCAATAACACCATCAATTTCATTATCAACTAATGATTTAGCGATAGATTTAACTTCATCTTCGGTTAAATCGGGGGCAATTTTAACTGTAATAGGTACATATTTACCATATTTATCAGCGAGGACGCTCTGCTCCGCTTTCAATACTGACAATAACTCATTTAAGGCCTCCCCATATTGCAGAGAGCGTAAGCCTGGAGTATTTGGAGATGAAATATTCACAGTGATGTAAGTCGCTAAGTCATAAACTTTACGCATACAATGCAAGTAGTCATCTTTGGCATTTTCTTCAGGTGTGTCTTTATTCTTACCTATATTAATACCAAGCACACCTCTAAAGTTTGCGGCTTGTACTTGCGAAACTAAATAATCTACGCCTTTATTGTTAAACCCCATACGGTTTATAACCGCATTTGCCTCAGGCAATCTAAAGATGCGAGGTTTGTCATTACCAGGTTGTGGACGAGGTGTTACAGTGCCCACTTCAACAAAACCAAATCCCATTGAATTAAAAGCGTTTATACATTCACCGTTTTTATCTAAGCCCGCAGCTAATCCAACAGGGTTTGGGAACTTAATGCCCATCACTGTTAGCGGTTTATCTTGTACATCTTGCTTATAAAAAATATTGAGTGGAGATTTTCCTGTGCTTTTCAAACTCTTAATAGTTAATTCATGAATGGTTTCAGCATCAAACTGAAAAAGTACTTTACGAATGGCTGGATAAAACATAATGCCTCGGTGTGTAAACTGATAATAAAAAAAATCCCCGCTAGGCGAGGATTTTATCAGTTAACTCTAACATTACAATATGCTAGCTTTGATTGACCAAAATAAATTTACAACAATGTTCTTTTGAGCTTTATTTTGGTGATACTGGCTGACAATTTAAGCTTAATAACATTAATTCACGTAACGCTACCGAGAACTTAGCGAAATCATGAGACTGTCCAATTTTAAAATCAGCTAATATATGCTTCCATCGCTCAAGTGGTTGTTCATTAGTATCGATCCACTCAGTAAGCAACTGTTCTAAATCTGCAAATTGAGCATCACATTGACAGCGTAATACAACCGAGGTCAATGAGCGCTGTTGCCAATCTAGCTCTTCTCTAAACGACGCACGAGCTAGTGCTTGCCAATGGTTTGCTACAGGTTGACGAGTAATTTGATCTAGGAACCAATGTAATTCTAAACGAGCACCAAGTTTAAAGTACAAGCTAGCCGCTTGTTCAACGGTACAGCTATTTTCTTGTGCGATTTCAGCAATATCCATGGTTGAGAATAAAGTGCTTAATTGCGACACACGTTTTGCAATCACAGTAGGCACGCCTGACTCAACTAAATCACTCGCTACACGCTGCAAGGACTCAATTTCTTCACTGAGCATAAAGCTTGGTAACTGATCCGATATAATAGCAAATGTTGGTTGATACAACGCAATTGACTCTGCAATTGAAAGCGACTTATTGCGGTGACGTAAGAACCAACGAGTTACTCGACGTACTGTTCTACGGTACTGATATAACATCTCCGTTTGAATAGCAGTAGATATTTGATTATCTAACACTTCAATTTGGTTCCAAAATTCACCTAACTCAAATACCGCACTGGCAATAATGTACGCATTCGCGATGTCAGCAACACTAGCACCTGTTTCTTCTTGCATACGGTTGACAAAATTAAAGCCCATGTCGTTGCCAATTTTGTTGGCAAGTTTGGTCGCAATAATTTCTGCGCGCAATGGATGCTGCTGCATTTCACTTTGATATTGTTCGCGTAGCTGTTTTGGGAACGCTTCAATGAGTAAATTATTGTGGTATGGGTTTTCTGTAATTTCTACATGAACTAAATCATCTTTGAGAACCATTTTGCTATAAGCAAGTAATACCGATAGCTCAGGACGGGTCAGTCCTTTGCCTTGTGCTAACCTTTCAGCAATTTCTTCATCATCAGGAATAAACTCTAGATCACGGTTTAATTTTCCTGCACGTTCAAGTTCGTGAATAAAGCGAACTTGCTCTTTTAACTGATTGGCACCACGCATTGCGGTAATAGATAACGAATGCGTTTGACGATAACAATCTTCAATAACGATATCACCAACTTCGTCAGTCATATCAGCCAATAATGTATTACGCTGCTTAACAGTTAAGTCACCATTTTGTACTAAACTATTTAGTAATATTTTAATGTTTACTTCATTATCTGAACAATCAACACCACCAGCGTTATCAACTGCATCAGTATTAATACGACCACCATGGGCAGCATATTCAATACGTCCCAATTGCGTTAAACCTAAGTTACCGCCCTCTCCTACAACTTTGGCTTGTAAATCAGCGCCATTGATTCGTAAATTATCATTCGCTCTATCACCTACTTCTAAGTGAGTTTCTTGACTCCCTTTAACGTAAGTTCCAATACCACCATTCCAAAGTAAATCAACTTTCATGGTAAGCAGTGCTTGCATCAAGTCAGTAGGCGCCATGCTCTGCTTTTGTGTACCAATCATTTTCTTAATTTCAGGAGTAAGTTTGATTGATTTCACATGACGGCTAAAGATACCACCACCTTTAGAGATTAATTCTTTGTTGTAATCTTCCCAAGTACAACCGGCTAAGTTAAATAAGCGTTCGCGTTCCACATATGAACTTGCCGCTTCAGGGCTTGGGTCAATGAAAATATGCATATGGTTAAAGGCAGCTTGCAAACGAATATGTTTTGATAACAACATACCATTACCGAATACATCACCCGCCATATCACCAATAGCAAGACAGGTAAAATCTGAACTTTGACAATCAATGTCCATTTCTCTGAAGTGACGTTTCACTGACTCCCATGCACCCTTGGCGGTAATCCCCATGGCTTTATGGTCATAACCTACACTACCACCTGAGGCAAAGGCATCACCCAACCAAAAGTTATACTCATCTGATATAGCATTAGCAACATCTGAGAAAGTTGCTGTGCCTTTATCAGCTGCAACAACTAAGTAAGCATCATCTTCATCTAAACGGAGTACATCCTTAGGGGGTACAATTTCACCGCCAACTATATTGTCGGTGATATCAAGTAATGCACGGATAAAGGTACGGTAACACTCTTTACCTGCTTCAAAGATTTCTTGACGAGAGCCATTTGGAAGTTGCTTACAAACAAAGCCACCTTTTGCGCCAACAGGCACAATAACACTGTTTTTAACTTGTTGAGCTTTAACTAAGCCAAGTACCTCGGTACGGAAATCTTCACTTCTGTCCGACCAACGTAAACCACCACGAGCAACCTTACCACCTCGTAGATGAACCCCCTCAATTTGAGGAGAATAAACAAATATTTCGAATTTTGGTATTGGTTGAGGCATTTCACTGATTTGATCAGGCACAATCTTAAATGAAATGTACGATTTATCACCTTTAACAGGATCCGCTTGGAAATAGTTAGTACGGATAGTGGCATTAATCATTTCAACAAAACGACGAATAATGCGGTCATCATCTAAATTCGCAACATTATCAAGTGAACTTTCAATGTCTGCTAAAAGCTTATTGGTCGCCTTTTCTTTTGCCACAGCCGTCGATTTACTTTTCGGATCAAAACGTAAGGTAAATAGTTTAATCAGTTGTTCAGCAATTTCTGGGTAACGAGAAAAAGTATTTTCAATATAGCTTTGGCTAAATCGACCAGCAATTTGACGGTCATACTTAGCAAATGCTCGTAAGATTGAAACAGCTCGTCCTTCAATACCTGCACCTAAAATAAGACGGTTAAAACCATCGTCTTCTAAATCACCGCTCCAGACTTTAGCAAATGCATCTTGGAAGAGCGTTCTTACTTTATAAACATCAAACTTCCCTTCGCCCGTCAGATACATTGAAAAATCTAAAATCCAACTCGTTTCTTCATCTGTTGTTCTGATGCCATAAGGTCTTTCACCAATAACTCGTAAACCAAAGTTTTCTAACATAGGCAGCACATCACTTAAGTGAATAGGCTCGCCTTTATGGAATAACTTCAACTTAACAAACCTACTATCAGGCTTTTCTTCAAGCGGTTGATAAAACAACATTTCTAGTTCATTGTCAGTACTGATGCTTTCCAGTTTTTCAATATCAACAATGGCTGAGCCTGGTAACACATCATCTTTATACGCTTGCGGAAATTTAACGTACTTACGGCTTAATGCTTTCGCTGCAGCTTCACCACGATTAGCCCCTAAAGCGCTGACTAATTTATCATCCCAATTACGCGCTGCTTCATTTAAATTCTTTTCAATTTCTTTCACATCAATGTCTGCTTTCGTTGAGTTCACTCGAACAATATAATGGGTTCTTGCATGAACCGATTCTGAGAAGAAGGTAGTGAATTCGACTTCTTCATTGCTATCAAATACTTCTTGTAATAGTTTTTGAGTGTCCATACGTAACTGGGTGTTATAACGCTCTCTTGGCACATAAACCATACACGAATAGAAACGATCAAAAGTATCACGACGAACAAATAATCCGGTATAATCCCGTTCCTGCATCTGCAAGATACCCGTTACATTATGCAGTAACTCATCAACAGAAGACTGTAGAATTTCATCTCTTGGATACGTTTCTAATATATTAATTAACGCTTTATAATTATGAGTACCCTTGGCAAAAGGAGACGCCTTACAAACAGACATAACTTTAGAGTTAATAAAAGGCAAATCTAACGCACTATTGGTGTAATAAGCAGAGCCGAAAAGTCCGATAAAACGCTCTTCACCAACGACATTTCCTTTATCATCAAAACGTTTAACACCAATATAATCAAGCTGAGCTGGACGATGAACACGCGAACTAGAGTTGGTTTTAGTTAAAATAAGGTGATTTTGACCTAAAGCAACTTCACGCCCTGTTTCACTTAAACTTGAAACTAATCGAGACTTTGAACCTTGCGAGTTTTTCATTAAACCAAGGCTTGATTCAACATTCGCTTCTAAAGAAATATCACCTTTCACCGCTTTAACGTCATATGAACGGTAGCCCATCAAGGTAAAGTTATTTTCTGAAATCCAGTTTAAGAAACTTAACGTATCTTCTTTTTCTGCTTTAGAACCAGGTAACTGCCCTTTTTTAACCTTTGCGATAACGTTGTTTAAACACGCTAACATCGGATTCCAATCACTAACGGTTAAACGAATATCTTCAACAACTGACAGCAAGGCAGTTTTGATAGTATCTAACTCATCTTGACTAGATTGACGATCAATTTCGATTAAAAACACAGTTTCTTCTGAACTTGCTTTGATGCTGTTATCTATAATTGGTGCTAATTCAGTCACCTCATGCTTTTTATCACGGATAATTTTAAGCGGAGCGTTTAACATTAAATGCGGTGATACACCTAATCGATTTAAGGCGATACGGATAGAGTCGACTAAAAAAGGCATATCCTGAATGATCACTTCAATAATAGTATGACTTGATTTCCAGCCATTTCTGCTTACTGAAGGGTTAAAAACATGAATAACAGGAGCATCATCTTTATGCTCGTTAAGTGAACTCCATAAACTTAGCACCGCACCATACATATCACTTTCATTACGATGATCTAGGTCTAAAGATGACAAGTTTCCATAAAGTAAATGAGCGAACTGCTCAACTAAGGGAGCTGTTTTGTCGTTTACTTTGTGTTGGATGAGTTGTGCAACATTGCTAAGTATAACCGAGGGTGAACCGTTTACTAACGCCATGGATGTTCCCTTTTAAAAAAAGCTTGAAATAATTTATTTTTGGTTTTGATAAAGCTTATCTCTTTGACTAAAGCAGTCGTAAGAACAACCTTTATACTTTATATTTTTATAGATTGTCTATCAGAATAGACTATCAATCGGATTTTATGAATAAATTTAGGCTTTTGCGAGTGTTATTTTGTATTTTAGTTAGTTAATTCTTAAGGGATGTAGCACTAATTGAACAGTTTATTTTACAGTTAACTATGTTTATGCAGTTATGATAAATAGATAGTGATTAAACGGCTTTTTTATTGTTTATTTATGCAATATTTCCAAGCAAATTTTATTTAAATTTAGTCATAAAAAAAGCACTTAAATATACTGCTAGGTATTTAATTAAGTGCTTTTTTCAATATTAGTAAAACTAGCGGAAATAAACTCTAGTATTTAACAACCGTCGTAAATTTTATTATAAACAATGTCGCGCTAAATAAGTTACGACCTTTGCCTGTCTATTTTTTATCTTGTCTCTTCGTTGGCCATAAAAAGGCAGAGAGTGCAGGTAAAACTATAATGGCTGCCAACATATTTACCAAAAACATAAAGGTCAGCAATATTCCCATATCAACTTGAAACTTCAAGTCTGAGAAGAACCAAGTAGAAACACCTATGGCTAACGTTAAGCCAGTAATAAGTACTGCACTACCGCGCTCCTTTAAAGCCTCAAGATATGCATCATGAACATTCAAGCCTTCTTTGAGTTTAATACTCATAGTAGAAAGTATATAAATACCGTAATCCACACCAATACCTACACCTAGCGCAATGACGGGTAAAGTCGATACGGTTAAACCAATATCAAGAGCGGTCATTAACCACTGAGCGAGTGTAGAAACTACATATAAAGGTAAAACCACCACTAGGGTTGCTCTGATACTTCTAAAACTAATTAAACATAAGGCAATCACAGCACCGTATACATAAAGCATCATTGGTAATTGTGCTGCTTCCACCGCTTCATTTGTCGCTGCCATCACTCCAACTGGACCAGAGGCTAATTTGAACTGGACTTGTTCACTGCCTAATTCAATGGCAGTCGCTTTAACAGCTTCAATTACAGTATTTATTGTATCTGCTTTGTGATCTTCTAAGAATAAAATCACTGGCATAACACTACAGTCACTATTAAGAAGACCACTTGATGATGGTACTCGAGCAATTGACTGTACTAGTGTTTGCTGATTACGAGGAATAACACGCCATTTAGGATTACCTTCATTATATCCAGCATTAACGATCTTGGATATGGAAGCCAAACTCACGGCAGATTGAACACCTGGAATATTTTCCATCTGCCATTGAAAGCGATCTATCGTGGACATGGTATCGTAATAAGTACAGGCATTCGCATTAGTTTCAATAATGACTGACATATAATCAACACTGATCGCATACCTATCAGTAATTAAAAAGGTATCTTGGTTATAACGCGATGATTCATGCAATGCTGGAGCGCCTGCATGTAATTCACCTATTTTCAGGCCTTGACCTTTATAGAAACCGACTACAAATAAAATGGCCGCAACAAGTAGTATAACTCTTGCTGGACCTTTACTAGCGAAACCTGCCATGAAAGACCAAACAACACTTTGTTCACTGAGCTGTCCAACCTTAGCGTTGACTTTTATGTTAGTGAATGAAAGTAAAACAGGAAGTAAGACGAGGTTAGTTAAAATAATCATCGCAACACCGATTGAAGCGGTGATAGCGAGCTCTTTAATGATCCCAATATCAATAGATAGTAGTGTTAAAAAACCAACGGTGTCGGACAGTAATGCCACGCCGCCAGGGATCAGTAGTGCTCTAAAACTTGCTTGGGCTGCTGAAGCAGGTGTTAGACCAGACCCGACTTTTTTAACAACAGAGTTTATCATTTGTACACCATGACTAACGCCAATGGCAAAGACTAAAAAAGGAATCAAAATCGACATAGGGTCAAGACCAAAGCCAAGACTGGATAGCATGCCCATTTGCCAAACCACCGCAACTAACGAACATAGAATAGGCAGGATTGTTAACCGAATTGAATGGCTAAAAATGTATACCATAACTGCAGTGATAGCGATTGCTAGCGCAAAAAATAATACGACTCCCTTAGCACCTTCAGCGACATCACCAACCATTTTTGCAAAACCAATAATGTGAACACTAATATTATCGTGTTCATATTCTTGACGAACTTCTAGTTCTAACTTTTCAGCTATCTCAAGGGTATCTAATTTTTCCCCGGTATCTGGATTAAATTCTAGTAAAGCAGCTTTGACCATGGCACAACTGTAATCATCTGCAACAATACTACCGACAATTCCTGCTTTTTCGATGTTACTTTTAACAACAGCTAAGCCGGCTTCTGTTGGTTGAAAGTCCGCAGGGATCACTGGACCACCAGCAAAACCATCCTCAACGACTTCAACAAAACGAGTGCTTGGTGAGAATAGAGATTTAACTTGAATTCTATCTACTCCAGGGATGAAGAATAACTTGTCATGTACTCCTTTCAGTGCATTAAAGAAGCCCGCATTAAAGATATCGCCATCGCTATCACAGACAGAAATAAGGATATTATTAGCACCGCCAAAATTTGCCCTATGTTTCAAATAGGTTTTCATGTAGCTATGATTTAGCGGTATATTTTTAGTAAACGAAGCGTCGAGTCTAATTTGTGTTGCTTGAAAAAGAAAAAAGGCACTGGTGATAATGAACAACATTAGTACCAGGATTTTATGGCGAAATAGGCCTACTTCAATACGGTTAGCCAGAGAAATTTTCATATTAATACGTTCCGAACTTTAATAAATTGATAATATTTGTGCGTTCTACATCATTGTATTGACTATTGTGCTAAATCAATGACCTTAATACCCACATCAGAGACCGCTATTAGCTTCCCTTTAAACCACACTCCAGCAATCAATGTTTTCCCATCTTGTTGAGGCCTTTTACTAAAGCTTTCGCCATCATCAGTACTAACAAGCAACATACCATTGTTTCCTAAAATAAAAATACGGTTATCATTAGCAAAAACAATATCATTTAACAATGCGGTGGTATCAGTGGAAATCTCATTCCATTGCGACGAACTCTTATCGCTACGATAAACATGACCACGAAGACCTGCGACTAAAACATTGCCCGTTTTTGTACGAGCCAGTGAAAAAAATGAACCTTGATAGAAAGCATCAAATTGTTGCCAAGTTATGCCAAAATCATCACTTTTAGCCAATAAACCTGTTTCCCCTAATAGAAATAAGTTCTGGCCATCTTGAACTAAGCCATTAAAATGCGGAAGAATGAAGGCAATTTCATCTAAATAAGCCACCTCATCCTCAGCCTTAACCTCATTAAGGTACTCAACATCATCAGCTAATAAAAACTCTTGATGAAACTCACTTTTCCACGTATTCCCGCCATCAAGGGTTCTAAAAACCTGCCCATAAGCACCAACAGCGATCCCTTGTTGTGAGTCCTTAAAATACACATCAAACAGTGGTTTTTCTAATAAGGGTAAATATTGTTGAACCTGCCAATTTAACCCGCCGTCTTGGCTGTGTAATATCGTTGAATCATGACCAACAGCCCAACCGAGCTCTTCATTTAAAAAAAACACACTGGTCAGGGTTACCTGAACAGGCACATTGGCTTGAAGCCATTTATCGCCATCACTAGAGACTAAGATATGTCCATGTTGGCCGACCGAAACTAACTTATTCTGTCCAATAGGTGAAATGTCTAATAATAGTGATTTACTCGCTAATGGTGATTCTGTCGCTGGTGTTGGCATAGCGATAGTTGACGCTGTAGTATCAGCAAAAACAGGAGAAAGGGATATAAAATAAATAACTGCAAAAGCAACTGATAAACGCATAACAACACTCTTTTCTTTTGATTTTCTAATGATAAAAATAACTGAATTAAGGAGATGATTAAATTGAGCAGTAAAAAAAACGGCTGACATATGTCAGCCGTTTTTTTGTTAGTGATTATCTACGACCTTCACGTCTTAATGCTGCTGGGGTAAAGTCCCGTTCATTAAGTTTTTTCGAAAAATCATACATTTTTGTTTCGTTATCTAAGCCAATAGCTAAATAACGACGTGATTGAATATCATGATACACATCTAATGTTGACCAAAGCGTCGGCACTTCATAATAATTAATTGCATGAGCAATCGCAACGCGGTAAAGCTCGTCACGGTTATCATAAATATCTGTTACCGCTACCTGCCAGCTATCCTCATCAATATAAAACACACGTTTTTTATAAGTATGACGAGTATTTTCTTTCAGATTAGCTTCAACAACCCACACACGGTGCTTTTCATAACGAACAAGATCTGGATTGATATGACCTGGCTGTAAAATATCGGCATATTTTACTTTATCACTATGTAGTCGATAATCATTATAAGGGATCAACAGTTCTTGTTTACCTTTTAATGTCCAATTATAACGATTTGGTGCACCGTTATACATATCAAAATCATCTGTTGTTCTTAAACCATCTGCTGCTGTACCTGGTGCATCATAGGCAACATTAGGCGCACGACGAACACGACGTTGTCCTGTATTATAAGTCCATGCTTGACGTGGAGTTTTTACTTGATCCATCGTTTCATGGACCAGTAATGCCGTACCGGCTAACCGTGCAGGCTCAGTAACTTTTTGTTTAAACTTAAATAATATATTGGTTTTTTCGAGCTCCTCTGCTGAGGCCCCCTTCACATTATATGGTAATAATAATGTTTCATTTAAACCAACATAGGTATAACTACCAGAGGCGGTAGGTGCTGCTTGACCACCAGAACGACTGACACTTTCACCACGATAACGTAATGTATGGTTCCAAATAGCTTCTAAACCCGTTGCAGGTACAGGGAAAGGAATGCCAACCGCCGCTTGCTTAATTCCATTACCACCTTCAACTAACTCTGAACGCGTAGCATTATCTTTAACCGCTTGATACACATGTTCAGGGTAGGAAGCACTACGACGAGTTTGATAGACATTCATCTTATAAGTATCAGGATATGTTTCAAATAATTTGATTTGACCTGGTGTTAACAACGATTTGTATTCTGCAAGGTTGCTCGCGGTGATTGTGTATTGAATCTTGTCTGTTGGATAAGGGTCAACGTGATGATCGCCTACGGTGTATCCTGCAGGAAGTTCAGTGATTCCACCTGTCCATTCAGGAATTGAACCATCTTCATTGGCAGCACGTGTTGCACCTAATGGGGTTAATTCTGATGACAAGGTTGCCGCCTGCTCGGCCGGTATTTTTGCTAAAGCGCCGGCTGATAAGACCATAGAGATGGTCAATGATAAAAGTTTGACTCTATTCATGTTATTTCTCATGATTTCTGCCTTAAATTAGATTGAATATTTTACGCTGAAAGAAACATAATCATGATCTTCCATCTTGTTTGTAGTGCCAACACCACCGAAGAAGCTGTTATAGTTCACATCTGCAGACCAACGACTTTGGTAATCAAAGGTTAATCCTAACGACATTGACTTTCTGCCTTCAATGAACATAAATAATGGGTCAGGTGTGATACCTTTAACATCATGAGAAAATACTACGCGCGGCGCAATATTTACCCCGGCAAAAACGTTAGTGTATTCAAACTTAGCAATGGCACGATAACCCCAAGCGAATTCTGTTGGGAATGGGTTAGTCTCTACACCATCTTGTAAAAGTTTGTTTAAGCCATCGGCACCATTACTAACACCGCCACTTCGTGCAGTACCAGGACCATTTAAACGTAATTCACTCTGCTCAGGCATATCATTAATATTGATACCACCGACTTCAATGAGACCTACTAATTGACTAGCACCAAAAGTGGGACCAAATAAATGTGTTAATGTCATCTGTGCTTGTACAGTATCAGATAGTATAAAGCCATTTGCTGTTTGACCAGGTTGATATGGCGTGCCATCAGCTTGAACCATCTGAGATAAACCGTCTAAAGCAGCATAAGCAGGGTTACCCGTATTGGCAAGCTGTTGAGGTACAGCAGCAAATAAGAGTTCAACATCATCAATTTGCAGTGGCTCATCTTGACGGTAACTTACTTCACCCGCAAAAGCCGTTGTACCCAATGTTGTGTTAAAGCTCATGGCGTACATTTTAATGTCTTCGACATAATCTAACTCAACACGAGAAAAACTATTTAAATCAGTATAGTTATCTTCGTTAATTTGATTGGCTGTTATGTACCCTAGATCACCACCTATTGAGGCGGTACTGTAATCAGCTGTCACACCTGAAAATATAGGGCGACGACTATGGTAATTCACATGATATAAACTAATTTCAGTATCATTTAATTCAGGTAAGAACCAAGATAACCGTAAACCATATTGACCACCATCATCAGGTTCATTTTCAGCCTTAGAACCGGGAGCCCTCAAAGTAAGGTTGCCAGCATAAGCAGAGTACATCCCGCCAGCTTGAGCTTGAGCCTTAGCAATAGTTTCAGGGTCACCTGTTGCTAACGCAGCTCGAACCACATCACCAATTTCATTTAGACCAGCCATTAGGTAATCCAAATTCATATCAGGGTTGCCACCGAATCCAAGTTGAACATTATTGTACTGTCCACCGTCACCGGCAAAATCATTGGTAGAAAAATAACTTCCAGGTGGTGGTAAGACTGTTTTTTCCCAAGAGTATTGGTAAAACATCTCAATGTTGAAGTTATCTGTCACACCTAAAGATGCCCACAAGGCACCAAAAGGTATAAATGCTTCTTTTACTTCAGCGCCTGGCGCACGTAAACGAGCAATATCAACCGGGTTTATCTCACTAATACCGTGAGAAATTAACGTACTTTCACCCCAACTTATCACTTGATCACCAAGACGTACTGAGAAAGGCATTTCACCAATATCAAAGTCTCCATAAACGTAGGCATCAAGTAGGCGAACATCTTTACACACTTGTTCTCTTGCTTCGCTATCTCGGCAAGGGTCAAATACATTACCAGTTAATGCATTAGAAGATGCTCGATCGTCATCCATCATGGCATAATCATAAAAATACATACCACGAACAAAAACACCTACATTTTGATAATGGATGTCTAATTCGTGAACGCCTTTAATAATCTTCGAGAAACTTTCGCCGGCATTGTAATTTAGGTTGCCGTTATCGCCATTAGTAGAATATCCACCTGGTCCCTTCCAAACATCTTCTTTGATAGGGTTCGGTGCAAATACTTTATAATTACTAAAATCTAAACCGCTATTAGCATTATTAGACTTACCTATATTATCATTCCAGTTTCTATCTTCTGTTCGCCAGCTTGAGCCGAGACTGAAAGTAGAATCAAAACTGATCTCTACATCGCCGAGCTCCCATCTTGCTGCTTGAGCAGTATTAACCACTGAAGTTAATAACGACATTGAAAGTGCAGCAGCAATACCTACAGCTAAAGGTTTTTTGGCAAAGCCATGTTGAGGCTTGTTTTTCATCTATTCTCTCCCCTGTTCAGAACATGATGCTAAAAGATAAAATATCACCGAAAGTTCAGATACATTAGTGTAATCAAAAGTTAGTTCTTGTTTTATTATTTATCTAACACCAGCAATAATTACATCATTTCACTTAGGTAGCAAGCGTAAAGATACGAGTTAAAGCGCTATATTTTAATGACTTGCACTCAAGTAATTACGCGCTTGAATTCACCGTTTTAAACAGGCGTTTGAAAATTACAATTAGTGAAACTAGGTTTGTTTTATAAGCTCATAAAATAACGATTATTTGTTTATTTCCGAGTAGTAAATGCAGAAGAGTAATGGTCCGACCACTGTTTCAAGTGATTACTCTATTTAAGCTAACTCAATTAAAATTAATTCATTTTAGATAAGGATAAAAATTTATTTTGGTGGGTTTCTAAACAAAAATCACCTTGAATGCCATTAACAGTAAGGTATTTTCTTAAGTGCATCGCGGGAAATTGGACTTTAACGCCTTTGGTGGTTGTGACCACAACATTCTGAATTGTACCTTGGTAATAAGGTAGGAATTCATTAGTGGTTATCTTCATAGAGAAGTAATATTTCATTTCTTTATATCCGTGATCAGGCAACATATATGCCTTAGATGTAGTGATTCACAAGTATATTTCAATTATTCACTTAAGCTAACATCATTCATCTTGTCGTTGAAGTTCAGCTTACTTAGGTAATTTGAGTAGATGGCAGTAACGTGTTTATCCCGTAAACAAACACGTTACTGCAAAAGAATAGGACTATTCCTTCACTCTAGTGAGTTAAGTTAGTCAAGGAGTGCAGCATCAAGCTTCTCTTTTAAATCATTAGACAGGTTAGTTAATCCCTGCAAATTAATAAGTTCTGCTTTCATTAACTTTTGATGTACTGGAGCATAACTTTTAAATTGAATAAGCGGTGTAATGAGTCTCGAAGCAACTTGAGGGTTAATCTCATTTAATTTAGCGATTTGCTCCGCTAAAAATTGATAGCCTCTTCCCGTCTTGCAATGAAAGTATTTAGGGTTGTTCATCGCAAAAGCACCGATTAAAGATCGAGCTCTATTTGGATTTTTCAAACTAAATTGAGGATGTTGTAACAGTTTCTCAAGTTGAATGAAAACATCTTCACTAACGACACTTGCACTTAAGGCAAACCATTTATCCATAACCAGAGTTGTCTGTTGCCATTTATTCTCAAAATGCAATAACTGTTCAGACAAGTCATCTAGATTTTGCTTAGAGCTACAAGTTAAAGCCGCTAGGCTATCAGTCATATTCTCTTGTAATATGTCATCATTATTCGTAGCTTGCTGATATTGTTGTGTAACCAAGTACTGATATTCTGGTAACTGGCTTAAATAGCTCAAACAAACATTTTTTAATGCCCTATTCGCGACAGCATTATCATTTGAATTTTCCTGCTGACAAGCTTTATAGCTCGCTAGTAACTGCTGTTGAGTTCCACGTGCAATAAACGCTGACAGCACAGCTATAGCATCTGTCAATGCTATAGGGTCTATATCAACAATTAAACTGGCAGCTTCATCAAAGCTAGGTAATGATAATTGCTCAGCAAGAAAGGCGCGATCTTCGCCACTGTGCAACATTTCATTAATAGCATTGGTTAACTCTTCTGGGATAGTGTAATTAATATCAAAAGTTAATTGATGAATGTATGACATTAATAGTTTTTGACCTGCATCCCAACGACAAAAACGATTATTTGCTTGCTTCATTATGGTAAATAGACTGGTATTATCTTGCTCAAACATCAACTTAACAGGCGCGCTGAAATCAGCAAGCATCGCTAGAATTGGTTTAGAGGTGAAACCACTAAATTGCCAACTCTGCTCAGTTTGGGTTAATTCTAATAATTGGCTTTGAGATGCCTCGCCATTTTCTTCAGAGATTAACTCTATTTTAATTGGGATATGCAACGCTTGTGGATTTTGCTGGTTTTTTGTTACAGGGGATTGCTGCATTAAGGTTAAGGTATATACGTTAGTTTGCGGGTCAAATTTTTCTTGTGCTTTTATGACAGGAGTACCTGACTGGCTATACCACAATTTAAACTGCGACAAATCCTTACCACTCGCATCACTCATCGCATTGATAAAGTCATCACACGTTACCGCCATGCCATCGAAACGGGAGAAATACAAATCCATACCTTGTCTGAATTTATCTACACCAATTAATGTATGCAACATACGAATAACTTCAGAGCCTTTTTCATAGACTGTTAAGGTATAAAAATTATTCATTTCTAGTACTTTTTCAGGCCTTATCGGATGAGCCATAGGACCTGCGTCTTCCGCGAACTGCTGTGAACGTAATAAACGTACATTTTGAATACGGGTCACTGCACTCGAATGCATTTGAGCACTAAATTGCTGATCACGGAACACCGTAAGGCCTTCCTTTAAGCTGAGTTGAAACCAGTCTCTACAAGTGACTCGATTTCCTGTCCAATTATGAAAATATTCATGGGCGATGACCGCTTCGATGTTAAAATAATCACTATCTGTTGCACAATGACTGTCTGCTAATACATATTTAGAATTAAAAACATTTAAACCTTTATTCTCCATTGCCCCCATATTAAAAAAGTCCACAGCAACAATCATGTAAATGTCTAAATCATACTCAAGACCAAAAGTCTCCTCATCCCATGTCATTGATTTTTTTAATGACGCCATAGCATGTTCGGCTTTGACTAAATTGCCTTTATCAACAAATATTTCAAGAGAAACTTCTCTACCTGATGCTGTCGTGAATTGATCTTCAAGAAGGTCAAAGTCCCCTGCAACAAGAGCAAAAAGATAACAAGGTTTTGGAAAAGGGTCATGCCAAGTAACAAAGTGTTGGTTATCTGCTAATTCACCACTCGCTATTTTATTACCATTAGATAATAAATAGGGGTATAGTGTTTTATCGGCAATAACCTTAGTGGTGAATGTCGCCATCACATCCGGTCGGTCTAAGTAATAACTAATTCGGCGAAACCCTTCTGCCTCACATTGTGTACAAAAAGCATCTCCTGACTTGAATAATCCTTCTAACGCGGTATTTTCTTGAGGATTAATTTCAGTCGTTATAATAAGAGTGAACTTATCTCTTTTAGGTAAGGTACTTGCGGGAATAATTAACAAGGTATCAGATAATTGGTATTGCTCTTTACTCAATGCTTGATTATCAAGTACCAAAGATACAAGCGTTAAATGTTCACCATTTAGTTGCAAAGCTTGCTGGCTCTCCCCTGCTCTTACTATAGTCAACTCACTAATAACCTGACTACAGGTATCATCTAAATGAAGAGTTAAATCAACTGTGTTAATTGTATAATCAGCTGGGCGGTAGTCTGCTAAAAAACGTGGTGCAGTGTCTGATGAAATAGTTGACATAATAGAGCCTTACTTTGGGAAATAAAAAATTAAACCGTAGCTTCTTGAATTGTTACTTTAGTCTTCTTAGACGTCAGCTTTTTAATATTAAAGCCAATAAAACCATAAATAACAGCAAGAATTGGATTAATCCAGTTAAAGAAACAATAAAACATATAATCAAGTGGATTCACTAATAGCACTCCTGACATATAAACAGCACAAGTATTCCAAGGAATTAAAGGTGAAGTAATTGTAGCAGCATCCTCTAACGTACGACTTAACACCAAAGGGTCTAAACCTCTTCGCTCATATTCTTCTTTATACATTCGACCTGGCATAACTATCGCCATATATTGATCCGCAGTTAAAATATTGGTACCAATACATGTAGCTACTGTGCTTGCGATCAAGCTTCCTGTTGTTTTAGCCGATGCTAAAATAGTTTCAACAAACTTTTTCAACATGCCTAAGTGCTCTAATACCGCACCAAAACTTAACGCACACATGATCAACCAAACCGTATTTAGCATACTAGACATGCCGCCACCGCTGAGTAATTTATTTAATTCATTATTACCCGTTTCAATGCTAACGCCATCAAAAAATGTCGTCCATACCACCATAATATTTGCCGTTAATGAATCAGTCTCCCCATTGGCTAAACGTAAGATGAGCTCTTGTTGGAAAAATACAGCCCATAAACCACCAATTAATGCACCAATAGCAACAGCTGGAAAAGCAGGTACTTTTTTAATCGCTAATGCCAACAAGACAAACAAAGGCACCAGATTGAGTAAAGATAAATTAAATTGTTCGCTAAGTTGCTTACTTAATAGTTCAATTGACTGATCATTACTTCCCGTCGTTTCAGTAAAACCTAAAATTAAAAAAAGAACTAATGCTGTTGAAATCGAAGGCATAGTTGTCCAAAACATATAACGTATATGACTAAACAGTTCGCTGCCTGCAATAGCGGGAGCTAAGTTGGTTGTCTCTGATAAAGGAGATATTTTATCACCGAAATACGCCCCTGAAATCACAGCACCCGCAGTAATGGCAGGCGATAAACCAAGCCCTTGGGCTATTCCTATTAAAGCGACACCAATCGTAGCGGCAGTTGTCCATGAACTACCAATACTCATGGATACAATGGCACACATCACACAAGCTGCAGCATAAAACCATGAAGGGTCTAATACCATCAAGCCATAGTAAATCATGGTCGGCACAGTGCCTGATAATAACCAGGTACCAATAAGTGAACCTACGGCTAATAAAATGAGCACCGCACCTAAAGATAGAGAAATACCATTGATAATAGCTTTTTCGATATCATGCCATTTAAAGCCATTTTTAATCCCTATCGCTATAGCTACCCCCATAGATACTAATAATGCTATTTGATTCGGCCCATATGATGAGTTATCTCCAAAGTAATTGACTGCTAAGGTAAGTAAAGTGATCAGGGTAAAAACAGGAATCAAGGCATCTAGCATGGTTGCCTTTTTGGTTTGATTTAACTCAGACATGAAATGTAAACCTTTTTTTATTGTAGTTATTTAACGGTAGGCTATTTTATTGCGTTTATCCCAATTCCCAATCAAACTGCTGGTTTCAAGGAAATTGAACACATTCAATACAAGTGATTGAATAAATTAACAAACAAAGCCGCCTCGATGGGCGGCTTTAGCTTGCATTTATGCATTATTTTTTGGCGATTTTGCCCAGCGAAACAAAATCAAAAGTGATACGTGCTGCTTCATCCAAAAAGGGGTCTAAATCATCAAGTTCATCAGACAGGTCATCTAAATCAGTCACTTTCTCTTTACCTAAAAGAGTAAGTTGCTCATTTACACGCACTAAACGTTTCGTTTTACGCTCTTTACGTTCTGATTGTCGAGTCGCAAGATTTAAAGAAATCGTTTTATCATCTTTTTCAGCTTGATAAATACTTATATCTTCTAGTAAATAATTAAATTCCGGATTGTCTTTGATACGCTGTTGATAAAGTGAACTTAAGTATTCAATATCTGTATTAAGTTCATTCAATGGTGTATATTTTGCTTGCTGAATTTGATCCCAAGGTAAGGCATTTTCTTCCTTACTCTCCCCCCAATCTTCAGGGTTAATTGCAGTAGGAAAAGCAATATCAGGCAAAACTCCACGATGCTGAGTACTGCCACCATTTATCCGATAAAACTTAGCAATAGTATATTGAATACTACCGAGTGGTTTTTCATATAAGTCATATACCCGACCTAAACCGCGATGTTGTTGTACAGTGCCTTTACCAAAGGTATGTTCACCAACAATAACACCACGTCCATAATCTTGAATGGCAGCAGAAAATATTTCAGAAGCAGAAGCACTGTAACGATCAACCATTACAGTTAAAGGGCCGTCAAAAAAGCTAACTCCATCACGATCACTGTTTACTTGGATGCGATTAGCACCATCTCTGATTTGAACAACTGGGCCTTTATCAATAAACAAGCCAGTTAATAACGTTGCTTCACTCAACGAACCACCACCGTTACCACGTAGATCAACGATGATGCCTTCTACTTTTTGCTCTTTAAGTTTAGCTATTTCTTTTTTTACATCTTTTGAAAGATTATTATAAAAACTAGGTATCGTAATAACACCTAATTTTTTGCTATCTGCTACATCTGGGTTTTCAAGATAAACCTCTGATTTAGCTGCTCTATCTTCTAATTTAATAATATCTCGAACAATAGAAACTACTTTAATATTAGCTTCATCATCACTATCACCCGATAAAATCTGCAGACGAACAGTTGTACCTTTCGCACCTTTAATCAATTCGACCACGTCATCTAAGCGCCAACCAATCACATCTTCAAAGTCTTTATCACCTTGAGCAACACCAACGATTTTATCTTTTGATTTCAACTGCTTGGACTTATCTGCTGGGCCACCCGTTACAACACGGTGAATTACAGTATAATCTTCAATCGAGCGCAACTCTGCGCCAATACCTTCAAGTGATAAATTCATATCAACTTGGAATCGTTCAGCATTACGTGGGGATAAATACGAAGTATGTGGTTCAACAACACGTGCAAAGCTATTCATTACAAGTTGGAATGCATCTTCACTTTCACTCTGCTTTAACCGTTTTATTGCATATTCATAGCGTTTGGTTAAGACTTCTTTTATCTTCGGCCATTTTTTCTTAGTTAACGTCAGATTTAACACGTCTGATTTAACCTTCAAACGCCATAATTCATTTAACTCAGCTTCACTGGCAGGCCAAGGTGCTTCTTCCCGATCAAACGAATAAATTTCTTCTTTGGTAAAATCGAAAGGATTTTTATCACCTTTAGAACTTAATAAATTAACAGCATATTCATAACGTTCTAAACGTCTTTGCATATTCAAGTTATAAATATCGTAAGCAGTGTCTAACTTACCACGAGTCAATACAGAATCAAATTCAAGGCGGTACTTTTGAAAATCATCAATATCAGTTGCTAAGAAAATATTTCTTGCATAATCAAGCTGTTTAATAAAGCGATCAAAAATCTCACCTGACAAAGCATCATCAATAGTGACTTTTTTATAATGTGCACGTGTAAATCGTGCCGTAATACGCTTGCTAGCTGTTGCATGCTGAGTTTCAGGCATGAGCACAGGGAGTTCTTCTGGAGTATTCGGTTTTTCAAACGCAATAGCGCTAACAGATAAACCAAACGATAAAGATACGGCGAGAGCGATACGACAAAATTTTTGCATGCATTAACTTCCTATTCAATTTCTATATACCCTAGCATTTATGCTGGGCCTAGCCGCCTACTCTACTGATGGCGACTTTTAACTTCTTATAAGTAGATATTTTGAAGTTGAGTCTTGATCACCATGCCAGAATCAAGCTGAACACTGATATCTTTACCTGATATTTCAGTAATGGTGGCATTCATTGGTGAGTTGCCTAGCTGTACTCTAACTTTACTACCTACACTAATTGTAGTTGATTCGACAGATTTAAGTGGCTCTACTTCTTTTTTTACAGTTTTTTTCGTTGTTGACTTAACTGTTTTAAACTTAGTTGATTCACGTTTTTTGTCAGCTTGCTTGCTATTAGCTGCTTCTGTTGAGCCCTGCTTACCTTTATAAGGCTTTTTAGTGTCATTGTCTGTTGCTTTTTTGTTACCAAATTTTTCTTGGCTTTCTTTAAGCGTTTTGCTGGCATAAGCAGCTTGATCTTCATCAATTTCAGCAACATCTTTACCATCAATGCCCACACGAAAAGTGCCAACTTTGATAACTTTTAGGTAACGCCAACTGCTAGTATAATGTCTTAATGCTTGACGTAAACGAGTTTTACTGACCGTTTCATCATCATTAAGTTGTTCTGCTAGATCTTGGAATATACCAATTTTAAGAGGTTTAACGGGACCTTTAATTGAAAAACACTCAGGGAATTTTTCACTTAAATAAGCAATGATATCTTTCGTACTTGTACGTTTAATTTCAGTTTCCATAACTACACTTTTTTACATTTAAATTAAATTAAGCTAACCTTATTTTTGAACAAGAATCACTCTGTAAGAGTTACTCTAGCAAGAAAATAGCGCCACTGTTTATCTTTCTTTATTCTTCAGGATGGAGATATTGCTCTGGATTATCAAGCACATGTTTACACCAATCATAAATATCATTTGTTTCTATTTCAGCAATGGCTTCTTGGCCTATCCAGGTATCCCAAATGAGAGCCAATAACTGTTCTAAAATTTCCGTATCGATGTCTTCATCTGCTAAATCGTACAAGGTATGATAAATTTCATTCATACGCTCAGCAACTTCTTCTTCCCGACCATCCCAATCCCCGACAATCTCTTGGGTGACCAGATAATCATGAATGACCACAAACTCTTTCATTAAACCTTCACTATCTCTATAAATTTAGACTATTGCTGAAATTTATGCATTACCCGTATCAGCAATATTTTGCTCAAAAGCCTGGACTATCAACATAACACCTTGCTCGTCTTGTAAATCAAATCGATCAAATGCCGTGCTATCAATATCTAAAACAGCAATGACTTTACCAGCAACTTTTACCGGGACAACGAGTTCCGCATTACTGCTTGCATCACAAGCGATATGACCATCAAACTGATGAACATCTGAAATACGTTGAACCTCTCCGGTTGATGAACACGTACCACAAACACCAGTACCAACTGGAATTCGAATACACGCAACTTTACCTTGAAATGGACCGAGTACCAATTCATTGTCAATAAGACGATAAAAACCAACCCAATTGACTTCAGTTAATCGCTCAAAAAGCAAAGCGCTAATATTTGCCATGTTAGCAATAATATCAGATTCGTTATTTATTAGCGCCTTAGTTTGCCCTAATAGCTCTTGATAAAATTCAGCTTTATTACTCATATAAAGACACCATTAAAGAAAGCTTTGATAAAAGGCGCTAACATACCTAAAAACACTCGACAATTAAAGCTTTTCTCGAACAAATGGTGAACTATTACGAGTTATTAGCTCATTATTCAATCTTTAAGACTGAATTTGACTGAAACACTGGCAGTAATGGTCTGACTGCCTGTCAAAGATGCATGTCCTTCTGGACTTGCATCACTCATCATTGCTTTTGCATACATAGGTCGATAATGATTACTTGATTGTTCTCTGATCATTTGTAATTTTTCTATTTTTCGCCCTGCTTGCTTTGCCATTCTTTGTGCTTTTTCCGTGGCATGACTAATAGCTTTCAATAATGCTTGTTGATAGTACTCATCTCTTCCCTCAACACTCATTGACAAAGAAGAGATATGACTGACATTTATTTTAATACTTTGAGTTAGAAACCTGTCGTATTCATCAATGCTGTTAAATTTCACGGTAATTTGTCGGCTTAGTTCAAATAATGGACGTTTATGCTCATTCACACTAGTCGCTTGCTGATTAATACTTTGCCCATCAATATACACACTGCCTTGCCTAGTCTTGTTAACCTCAATGCCTTGTACTTGAATTGATGGTTTTTCTTTTATTATTCGCAAGTTAACTCGAGCGGAAGTAATATTTCTTTCCTTTACTGATAGACTTTTTGCTGCATTGACAACTGAATTACTTTTCTTGTCGACTAATGCTTTTAACTTAGTCGGCACTCTACCACGTTCAGTAATGGTCAACGTTAACGAAAATTGATCTGGGATAACAATGACACTGCCCTGTCCCGAAACTTCTATCCCAGAGTCATCAAAAGAGAAAGCTTTGCTTGGTAGCATTAAACAAACTAAGAGTGCCGAGTAAGAGCTAATTTGCTTGAGGTTTAAATGTAAATTCAATAAATTATTGCCTGGCGAACGAATAAGAGATAACAAATGCATGTTAATACCTTAATTGATTAGTTAAATGGGTTTACTTGTAGCCTGTAAAATAATGGTAAGAATAGTTTGAATCATTTCAATGCAGTAATGAAGTTAGGATTCAGCCTGACATCATTACTGCATTTATCACTATAAAAGGCTAGGTAACGTTTATTAGGATTATGGGTAAAGAACAGAGGTCTATCTCTAATTCTCTGTTTTATTAATAAAATTTAGGAAATCTTCTTTTTCACTTTTATTAGCTTTCTGCCACCAATACTTAAGCATGGGGACAGTGTCTACTTTATTGATGACTTGACTATTAAAGTCATGCTTATCTGGAATGCTTGCTGTGCCATTATCTTGAACATTAACCGCTGGAGTTGCTAATGTCGTTACTACTTTAGTCACCTGTAGCCCTAATTTGTAATCACTTAGCGTTTCTAGCTCTAAAACCAATTCTTCTTTAACCTCATCGGTCAAAATCAGTTCTGGATTTTTAGCAAAGCGTTCGGCCGAAGCTAAATCACTAATTTTGCTTGTAGATAATAATAATTCTTGCTGATTGGTCACAACAAATTTAACGACGAAATAATCAGACTTTACCAGCCTATCTTCACCCATATCTAAATCTTCAAAAACATCTTTATATTGTATGACTAAAGCATGCTCCCCTTGAGTTAAATCAATCGTTTGCTTTTTTGATAAAAAACCATGTTCAACAGCTTTATTATCAACATCACGCAATACTAAGTTATCGGTAACGGTCAATGAAGCGGCATTAACCTTAACAGCAACAAAACTGCATAACAGAATACTGGCACAGAAATAACTTACTAGTGAATTGTTCAAAAATCTTACGGGGTTGGTCATTGTAGTCAAGCTCGAATCCTTTATAGCGATGAAAAGTAATTACTCTTTATAAACTGCCTAGCGAATAAATAAAAGTAAAAAGATGTCAGAAAGGTTAGACATTTGTCCAACCCCATGCGTATTATCCATGCAAGTTAAAAGTATTGAGCAAACATGGATGGCAAGAAACTCGACATTAACAACGCTTTTTCTAAGTACCAAAAGAAATATTGGGCGATTAATTCGTCATATTGTTAAAACTGACGATATCGATGACATAGTTCAAGAAACCTTTATTAAAACTTATGAAGCTGATTTAAAACAAGAGATTAAATACGTTCGTAGCTATATGCTAAAAACGGCTAAAAATCTCGCTTTAAATCATGTTGCTCGTTGGGATAATAAATATAATGATTCTTTAGAGGATTTTGCTCAGCCACCTGTTCAATTAACTAGCCGTAAAACTGAAGACGATTATGAAAGTAAAGAACAGTTCTTATTTTTTTGCCGTGCAACAGACCAGCTATCTGGGTCAGTGCGTAAGTGTTTTATTCTAAAGAAGGTTTATGGTTTAAGCCAAAAAGAGATTGCGAGCTATTTAGATTTAAGTGAAAGCACTGTTGAGAAGCATATAGCGAAAGGTCTGCTAAAGAGCACCAAATATATTAAACGAATGAACCTTAATCATGGTGATGTGAGTGTAAACAAGAACATAGCCAGCAAGTAAAAAACAGTTTTGAAATAGAGTATTAAGAATGAGTAATGTCAGCCAACTATTCGGCGAAGATAAAAAACAACAAACAAATAGCAATAACGATGAAGACAGTATCCAAGACCTCGCTTGCCTTTGGATTAGTCGTATGGATCGAGGATTAAGTACCGCAGAAAAACAGCAACTTGTTGAGTGGTGTAAGCAAAAAAGCCAACATTATAATGCACTACTTGAAATGGCTTCTTATTGGGATGATTTAAGTGTTTTGAATGAATTAAGTGATTTATTTCCGTTAATTCATACAAAAACAGATAAAAGAAATAAATATGCTGCAATTGCGCTAGCAGCTAGTGTCACCATCATTTCTCTTCTCGGTATCAATACATACATTGATAAATCATTTTTGCCTTATTTACCTTCTCAACATGAACAAAGATTAACATACACTGACACCTTAAAAGCTGACGTGGGTAAACAGGCAATCTTTACCTTACAAGACGGCTCTCAAGTACAATTAAATACAAATAGTCTGCTCGAAGTAGATTATAGCCCTACAAAACGTCAACTGACACTCGTGAGAGGAGAAGCGCGTTTCGACGTTACTAAAGACACAAATCGGCCATTTATTGTAACCGCAGGTGAGAAATCCTTTACGGCTTTAGGTACGATATTTAATGTGCAAAAAAATACCGACCAAGCTATGGAGTTAGTTGTTACTGAAGGAAAAGTATTAATCACCAAAGCAATGACTTCAGTAAGCGATATTAAAGACTCTTTACTCTCTGTTTCTACATCGATAAAGCCAGATAATTTAGAAGCAGCCCTAGTTATTTCTGGTGAAAAAGCAGTAATCGCTGAAAACTCAGCATCACTTGTGAATACCCCTATCGAGAAAATATCTTTAGATCAGATTAATCGAGATCTGGCTTGGCAACAAGGCATGCTTATTTTTGAAGGTGAGCCTTTATCAACAGCATTAGCAGAAATTAGTCGCTATACCTCCAGTAGTTTTGAGATCGTTGATGGTCAACTCGCAGAACTAACTGTCGCTGGTTATTTTAAAGCAGGTGACATTGAAGGGCTATTAACCTCTTTACAAAGTAATTTTGGTATTGATTATCACAAAAACTCTCGCGGTACTATTTTACTTACCAGCAAAGAATGATTCCCTAGTTACTCCTGTAACCAATTTTATTTCTCTGATAAATAGCTGGTATTTTTACTGGCTATTTCCTCATACATAGAACAAGATGAAAAAAACAAAAAAAAATTAGAGGAATTCCCCTGCTTAGTTGTTTATTACTATTGCACAGTTGGCGAAAAAAATTTCGTCTGAATCAAGACTCGTTTAAACGTGCATCGTTATTTACTATCACTTTACAAATGATGTTCTTAACAATGGATCACGCCAATGCTGAGACACTGATTCGCTTTGATATTAATAAACAACGAGCTGATAAAGCTTTAATCGCATTTGCGCAAAAGGCCAATCAAACCATTTTGTTTTCTTTTGATTTAGCCAAGCAATACCAAGCAAATACATTAAAAGGTTTTTATCCTGTAAACTCAGGCCTAAAAAAATTATTAAATGGCTCTGGTCTAATCGCTGTTGTTAATACCTCTGGTCAACTGAGCATTCAAGTTGATTCACATAATAAGAGAGATATAACAATGAGAAATAACAACATGCATGCAGCCCTGATACCAGTGTTATTAGGTACAGCCAGTCAAACCGCATTAGCTCAAGAACCTGCACAAATACAAGAAGAAGAGGTGGAAAAAATATCGATAGTTGGCAGCCGAGTCGCTGGTCGCTCCGTCGAAGACTTACCGGTTCCGGTTGATATTTTATCTGCTGAAGCACTCGCTAATACGGGCCAAACAGAAGTTGGTCGAATGCTGCAATCCATAGCGCCATCATTTAACTTCTCGAGCTCATCTATCAGTGATGGTACCGATGCCTTACGTCCGGCAACTTTACGAGGACTAGGACCCGATCAAACCTTAGTATTAATCAATGGCCGTCGTCGTCATCAAGCTAGCTTGATACATATCAATACATCCGTTGGTCGAGGCACAGCGGGCACTGATATGAATGCTATTCCTGCAGCCTCTATCAAACGCATTGAAGTATTGCGAGATGGTGCAGCTGCACAGTATGGCTCTGATGCAATAGCCGGTGTTATCAACATAGTACTTAATGATGCCGAGGAAGGCGGTAAGGTTGCAGTATCTTACGGAGAATACTCTGAAGGAGATGGAGAAACCACCAATGTCGATATTTCTAAAGGCTTTAGTTTAGGTGATAATGGTTACCTTAATACTACGCTTAACTTTAGAGACCGTGGTTTCACTAATCGCGCAGGTTTGCATGGTTCATGTCAATTTGCAGGCTGTGTTGAGCAAGCTAATGGTGATTTATTACTCGGTGATCCAAGAGAGGCCACATCGACACGGTCCACGTTTAGAATTGGTGATGCTGATTCCAGTCAGTTTGGTTTAACCATAAATACGGGTTATGCATTAGGTGATGGTGAATTATACGGTTTCCTGACTTATTCAAACCGAGATAATGAATCTGCAGCATTTTTCCGTCACAACAACAATAATGGCGGTAATGCCCCATTACAAGATGGTGACGCAACTATCCCAGCTGGATTTTTACCAAAAATCAACACAGATATAAGAGATGTTTCTTATAACTTTGGTTATCAAACAGAGTTTTCTGACGGATCATCTTTAGATTTTTCATATACCTATGGTCAGAACAATATTGATTATGTCACCAGTGACACTATTAACTCTTCTTTTGCTAACTCATTACGTTATAACTCGATGTTAAGTGCTGATGACATTAGATCATCAATTCCACGCCAAGCATCAGCTTACGGTTTAGAGTTATCCTTACAAACATTAAACCTTGATTATACCCAAGATTATGAATACTTTTCATTAGCCATGGGCGCTGAAATTAGAACTGATGAGTTCAAAGTAACAGCTGGAGATGAATACTCCTATCGAGATTACGATACCGATGAATTCGGTAATAGTCTGTACCCTGATGATCGCTCGGCCGGCACGCAAGGATTTGGCGGCACAGCGCCAATGCAGGCGGTAGATGAAACCCGAGATGTCATCTCGTTTTATATTGACGCAGAAACTGAAGTTACTGAGGATATTCTCGTCAGTGGTGCTGTACGTTATGATGATTATGAAGGATTTGGTGACAGTACTAATTTCAAACTAGCAGCGAATTGGTCGGTAACTGAAGATATCGCTATTCGTGGAGCTATGAGTACAGGCTTTAGAGCACCATCAATGCAACAACTCTACACTGACAATATTAGTACACAGTTCCAAACTGACCCGTCAAATCCTGGGGGTGATCAAATTGCTGTGCAAGTGGGCACTTTTCGTAACGATTCCAACTTAGCTAAAGCCATTGGTATTCCTGAATTAAAAGAAGAAGAAGCAACAAACTTTAGCTTGGGAACTGTCATCAATATCACTGATAACATCAACTTAACTGTTGACTGGTATTCTATCGATATTGATGACCGCATTGTCTTAAGTAATTCATTAGGCCAAGGATTGTCACCTGCTTTAGACGCTGCGCTTATTGCCTCTGGTGCCGGTGCTGGCCAGTTCTTCCTCAATGGTGCCGATACTGAAACAAGGGGCGTTGATATCATTGCTACATGGGATACTGAGCTCCTTGGTGGTGATTTTAATTTAACGGCAGCAGCTAATTTTACTGAAACCGATGTAGTAAATATCTATACACCGCCAGATAGTGCGCTGGGCAGTATTGATCCAAGTGATGTATTCTCAGAGCAAGCTATTTCTATTATTGAAGAATGGCAACCTCAAGATCGTGTCAGCTTAAGTGGCTTATATACCATTGGTGATGTCAGTGTAAATTTAGCCTTTAACCGTTATGGTGAATACACAGTTACCGATGGCGGTACTCAAACCTACGGGGCTGAAGTATTAACTGACTTACGTGTTAACTATCAAGTGACAGAGAGTTTATCACTTAACGTTGGGGGTAATAACTTATTTGATGTCTACCCTGACAAAAACACCATAGGTAACTCGCGGTCTGGCACCATTGTCGATGCGAGCGGCAACGTCGTAGTATCAAGTCCTGGTGTATTTACCTACTCACGTCGTTCGGCACCTTTTGGCTTTAATGGCGCGTTTTACTATGCTGGCGCTGAATTTAAGTTTTAACATTAACAACGCGTAGATCAAAAAAGCGCAGAATACTCTGCGCTTTTTCATTTTGAGGTTATGAGCTACCCTGAATTAGTTAGGCACTATTCAAACAATGGAGGCACTCTGACCCAACCTTCCATTAGCACTCGTGCACTTCGGCTCATACTTACTTTTTTCACTGTCCAGTTACCGTCAACACACTCAGCTTGTGCACCAACTTTTAACGTACCGGAAGGATGCCCAAAAGTGACTTCGTTTCTCTCTCCGCCACCCGCAGCTAAGTTTACTAAAGTGCCAGGAATCGCAGCCGCAGTACCAATCGCTACAGCAGCAGTTCCCATCATAGCATGATGTAATTTACCCATAGAAAGTGCACGCACATGCAGGTTAATATCATTAGCAGCAATATCTTTGCCACTTGAAGACGTGTAAGCCTGTGCTGGTGCAACAAACGCCACTTTAGGGGTATGCTGACGAGAAGCAGCTTCAGAGATATCTTTAATCAAGCCCATTTGTACTGCGCCATAAGCACGAATAGTTTCAAAACGAGTTAAGGCTTTTTCATCGCCATTTATTGCTTCTTGAAGCTCAGTTCCAGTATAGCCAATTTCATCTGCATTTAAGAAAATAGTAGGTATTCCAGCGGTTATCATACTCGCTTTAAATGTACCAACATTTGGTACTACAAGATCATCTACCAAGTTACCTGTCGGGAACATCGCCTCACTTGGGTCGACGGGGGCAACAAAGTCCACTTTCACTTCTGCGGCAGGAAAAGTTACGCCATCTAGTTCAAAATCACCGGTTTCTTGCACTTCACCATTCGTTATTGGAACATGGGCAATAATTGTTTTGCTGATATTTTTTTGCCAAATTCTGACTTCGCAAATTCCATTTGTTGGCACTCTATCAGCATTGACTAAACCCGAGCTGATGGCAAATGATCCTACCGCTGCGGTGAGATTACCGCAATTTCCACTCCAATCGACAAACGCTTTATCAATGGCCACTTGTCCAAAAAGATAATCTACATCGTGATCGGCTTGCTCTGATTTTGCCAATATTACCGTTTTACTGGTACTTGAGGTTGCCCCACCCATACCATCAGTTTGTTTGCCGTATGGATCTGGGCTACCAATGACACGTAACAACATATTATCGCGCGGCTCACCTGGTACCTGACAGCTTTCTGGTAAATCGGTTAAATTAAAAAATACACCTTTAGAGGTACCACCACGAATGTAGGTAGCAGGGATTTTAACTTGGGGTTCGAAAGCCATTTGCTCTCTCCTTTTGTTTTTTAAAAAAATGGCGCATTATCTTTCATAAGAAAATGCGCCACTTTTAAATTAAATCGATAAAGTTTGATGTCTAGACGAATTATTTATATTAATAGCAAGATGACTGCACGGAGCTTGGTTTACCAAGTGAGTACAGCCAACGCAGCTATCATTAGAAATAAACGTTTAGGCATTAGACTTTAAGAAATCAGTTGCGAATTTTTGAAGTACACCACCACCGTTGTACACGGTAACTTCTTCAGCAGTATCTAAACGACACTTCACAGGGATCTCAACAACTTCACCATTTTTACGCGTCATGACAACAGTCATCGCACCACCAGGCGCCGTAGTACCGATAACATCATAAGTTTCTGTACCATCAATGTCATAAGTATTACGCGTCTCACTATTGGTAAATTCAAGCGGTAATACGCCCATACCAATTAAGTTAGTACGGTGAATACGTTCAAAACCTTCTGAAACGATAACTTCAACACCTGCTAAACGGACACCTTTTGCAGCCCAGTCACGCGATGAACCCTGACCATAATCAGCACCAGCAATAATGATTAATGGCTGTTTGCGCTCCATGTAAGTTTCGATAGCTTCCCACATGCGAGACTCTGTACCCTCAGGCTCAATACGTGCAAGTGAACCTTGTTTAACTTCACCATTGTCATCACGACACATTTCATTGAACAGTTTCGGGTTAGCAAAGGTTGCACGTTGCGTTGTTTCATGATCGCCACGGTGAGTTGCATAAGAGTTAAAATCTTCGTGTGGAACACCCATTTTATCAAGGTAAGCACCTGAAGCACTATTTAACTGAATAGCGTTTGAAGGTGATAAATGATCGGTAGTGATGTTGTCACCAAGTACGGCTAATGGACGCATACCTTTCATGGTACGTTTGCCCGCTAAGGCTCCTTCCCAATAAGGAGGTCGACGGATATAGGTACTCTTAAGATCCCAATCGTATAAAGGGCTTTCTGCAGGTTCAAACGCGCCTAAATCAAACATTGGTGTATAGATTTTTTTGAATTGCTCAGGTTTTACTGCAGAGGTAACAATGGCATCAATTTCTTCATCTGATGGCCAGATATCTTTCAAGGTAATGTCATTACCCTTTTGATCTTGACCAAGTACATCTTTTTCAATATCAAAACGCATAGTACCAGCAAGCGCATAAGCAACAACTAATGGTGGCGACGCTAAGAAAGCTTGTTTGGCGTGTGGATGAATACGACCATCAAAGTTACGGTTACCTGATAATACGGCTGTTGAGTATAAGTCACGGTCAATAATTTCTTGTTGAATTTTCGGGTCTAATGCGCCTGACATGCCGTTACATGTTGTACATGCGTAACCTACAATACCAAAGCCAAGTTTTTCCATTTCAGGGAGTAAACCGGCTTCTTCTAAGTAAAGTTTAGCAACTTTAGAACCAGGAGCGAATGACGATTTAACCCAAGGTTTGCGTACAAGGCCTAATTCATTTGCACGTTTAGCTACCAAACCAGCTGCAACAACGTTGCGTGGGTTAGAGGTATTAGTACAAGAGGTGATTGCTGCAATAATTACAGCGCCGTCTGGCATTTCACCATTCGCTTCTTGTGCTTTACATGAATCTAGATTTTTAGCGATATCTTTTGCAACAAGATCAGCCGTTGCTAAACGACGATGTGGGTTTGATGGACCCGCTAAGTTACGACATACTGTTGATAAATCAAATTCAATAACACGTGGGTATTGTGCTTCAATTAAATCATCAGCCCATAATCCTGTGTGTTTAGCGTATGTTTCAACTAGTTTAACTTGCTCCGGTTCACGGCCAGTAAGCTTTAAGTAATCAATGGTCTGTTCATCGATGTAGAACATACCTGCAGAGGCGCCGTACTCTGGTGTCATGTTTGAGATAGTTGCACGGTCACCAATAGTTAAATCTTTAGTACCTTCGCCGAAGAATTCTAAATATGAAGACACTACTTTTTCGTTACGTAAGAACTCTGTGATCGCCAGTACCATATCGGTAGCTGTAATACCTGGTGCTCGTTTACCTGTTAATTTAACCCCAATAATGTCAGGTAAGCGCATCATCGATGGGCGACCCAGCATAACAGTTTCAGCTTCTAAACCACCAACACCGATCGCAATAACGCCTAAAGCATCAACATGTGGTGTATGAGAATCGGTACCAACACACGTATCAGGATAAGCAACGCCGTCGCGTGCTTGAATAACTGGCGACATTTTCTCTAAGTTAATTTGATGCATAATGCCGTTACCAGCAGGAATGACATCAATATTCTTAAACGCTGTTTTAGTCCATTCAATAAATTTAAAGCGGTCTTCGTTACGACGGTCTTCAATATCACGGTTTTTCTGAAAAGCATCAGAATCAAAACCCGGTGCTTCCACTGCCAAAGAGTGATCTACAATAAGCTGTGTTGGAACAACAGGGTTAACTTTTGCTGGGTCACCACCTTGATCGGCGATAGCGTCACGAAGACCGGCTAAATCAACTAAGGCTGTTTGACCTAAAATATCGTGACAAACTACACGAGCAGGGTACCACGGAAAATCAAGCTCTTGCTTAACGTCAATAAGTTGCTTTAATGACTCAGTAAGTGCCGCAGGATCACATTTACGTACTAATTGCTCAGCTAAAACACGTGAGGTATAAGGTAGTTTTGCATAGCTACCAGGGGTAATTGCTTCAACCGCTTCACGGGTATCAAAAAAATCTATATTCGCACCAGGAAGAGGTTTGCGATAATCATAATTCATAAGTTAATCCAGGAAATATCAAATAAAAGAATTGTCAAATAACATATACCCGTTACCAATCAAGCTATTCAACTAAAGGGGTTTTAACTACCCTTTGAATGCTAACGGGTATACATTGCTTAAAGCTTTAAAAGCTCTATTAGGTATTGGTATTTGCCACAGCTTCATTCATATCGATGAAGTTGTGGCAAAAAACCAGTTTCTACTATCTCTCAGCGATAGGCTGAACCTTACGTGGCTCTGCACCCGTATAATCGGCACTTGGGCGAATAATACGGTTATTAGAACGTTGTTCCATTACATGTGCAGCCCAACCTGTTAGACGTGAGCAGACAAAGATAGGCGTAAACAACTTAGTTGGAATTCCCATATAGTTATAAGTAGATGCATGGAAAAAATCAGCATTACAGAATAATTTTTTCGTGTCCCACATAAACTCTTCACAAGCTACAGAGATATCGTAAAGTGACGTATCACCATTTTCAGCGGCTAATTTTTCTGACCAAGCTTTGATAATGACATTACGAGGATCTGACGTACGATAAATTGCATGGCCAAAACCCATAATCTTTTCTTTACGCTCAAGCATTCCTGCCATTTGTTCTTTAGCATCGGCAGGCGAAGTGAATTTTTCGATCATATCCATAGCCGCTTCGTTAGCGCCACCGTGAAGAGGTCCACGTAACGTACCAATTGCACCGGTAATACAAGAGAACATATCTGATAAGGTTGAAGCACATACACGGGCAGTAAAAGTAGATGCATTAAACTCATGCTCTGCATATAAAATTAATGAAACATCCATTACACGTCTATGTTGTGCAGATGGGCTTTCACCATTGAGCAGACGTAAGAAGTGACCACCAAGAGATTCTTCATCCGTTGTACAATCAATTTCAACACCATCATGTGAATATTTATACCAGAAACACATGATTGCAGGGAATGCTGCTAACAAACGGTTAGCGGCTTTATTTTGATCTGAAAAATCAACTTCCGGCTCAACATTACCTAAGAAAGAACAACCCGTGCGCATAACATCCATCGGATGAGCTTCTTTAGGGATAAGTTTTAAAACGTCTTTCAATGCTTGTGGAATATCACGCATAGCAAGTAATTCAGCTTTGTATTCAGCTAATTCACCTACTGTTGGTAATTCACCGTTAAATAATAAATAAGCAACTTCTTCAAAGGTAGCATTATCCGCTAAATCTGAAACGTCATAACCACAATAGGTTAAACCACTGCCTGATTGACCAACAGTACAAAGAGCCGTTTCACCTGCGCTTTGACCACGTAAACCTGCACCACCAATTTTTTTCTCTGACATAATTCTTTCCTCATTCTTTAATATTTTTATAGGTAAATTACTTATTCTTTCCATCAGCAAATAACGAATCTAGTTTTTGCTCATAATCGTGGTAACCAAGGTAATCATATAAATCCATGCGTGTTTGCATGTTCTCAATTTCAGCTTTTTGATCACCATCATTTAATAGTGTTCTATAAACAGACTCTGCCGCTTTATTCATGGCACGAAATGCTGATAATGGGTAAAGCACCATCGCACATCCCCACTCACCTAACTGTTCTTTATTCCAAAGTTCTGTTTGACCAAATTCAGTGATATTAGCAAGTACAGGAACGTCTAGAGCTTCAGTAAAAGCGCGGTAATGCTCTTCCGTTTGAATTGCTTCGGCAAAAATACCATCAGCACCAGCTGCAACGTATGCTTTAGCACGTTCAATAGCAGCTTCAAGGCCTTCTTGAGCAAAAGCATCGGTACGAGCCATGATGAAGAAATCAGGATCTATACGAGCATCAACAGCAGCGCGAATACGGTCTGCCATTTCTTCTGTGGTAACAATTTCTTTATTTGGACGATGACCACAGCGTTTTTGCGCTACTTGGTCTTCAATATGAACCGCAGCAGCGCCTGCCTTTTCCATGTCACGGATAGTTTTAGCTATGTTAAATGCACCACCCCAACCTGTATCAATATCAACAAGTAAAGGTAAGCTTGATGCGCCAGTAATTCGTTGAACATCGGCAATAACATCATTTAATGACGTCATACCAAGATCTGGTAAACCATAAGAAGCATTAGCTACACCGCCACCTGATAAATATATAGCTTGGTGACCTATTTGCTCAGCCATCATTGCGCTGTACGCATTGATTGTGCCGACAACTTGTAGTGGTTTGTTATTTACTAACGCTTGGCGAAATTTTGCGCCTGCAGATAATTGACTAGCCATGATATATTTCCTCTTAAGACTTGATAAGTTGTATTTTATTTTGCTCTTTTTGAGCCATTTCTTTTGCTATTTTATTTTCGATATTTTTACGTGATGCTGCGATATGACGTCTCATTAGCATTTCTGCCAATTCTCCATCCCTATCTGCAATTGCTTGGATTATGCGTGAATGTTCATCAAAAGCACGACTAGCTCTAGGGCTATTCATACCAAATTGACAACGATACATACGAATTAAGTGATATAGTTGGCCACAAATCAATTCGATTAATTGTTTGTTATGACTACCTAAAATAACCTTATAATGGAAATCAAGATCACCCTTTTCTTGGTAGTAAGCTACGCCATCTTGTAGTGCTTTATCACCAGCATGCTGTGTTAGCATGTCTTGCATATGCGCTATCTCTTCATCAGTCATATTCAGTGCCGCTTGGCGACATGCCATGCCTTCGAGTGCTTCTCTCGTTATATATAACTCAAGTAAACCTTCTATAGTGCAATTAACAACACGTGAGCCAACATTAGGCTTACGTTCTATTAAATGACATTTCTCTAAGCGATTTAACGCTTCACGCAATGTAGAACGACTTATTTGGTAATGCTTGGCCAGTTCGGGTTCACTGATTTTACTGCCTGCTGCCATCTCGCCTTCAACAATGGCAAACTGAAGTTGTTCAAAAACCTTATCTGCCGTAGTAACGGCGGCTTGTTTGGTTGGATTTTGTAAAAGCATAATGTGCCTTATAAACCTAAATAAAAACGGTATGGTGATGTCGTCTAACTATGTAAAATTGTCGACAAACATAATAATATGAATCAATAATATCTGAAAACATGAATTAATCAAGTAGACTTAAGTATAATTGTCGACAATTTTTAATTTAGGAGTGAAGTGAAGTAAAAATACAGCAGTATATAAAGATAATCAGAGAGTATTGTTGGCTACGCATTAACTGTCAAAGAGCGTCAATCATTTAACGCTGTTAAGATTAATGCTACAGATTTGTAAGTTTGTGAGTGTTTATCAAAACCAATCAACTTTGATCATAAAGCAACAGCGCATGTTAATCAGGCCCCCGCTGTTAGCAAAGGCGAAACTAAAATGAAGAATTAGGTTGTGTCAAAAATAAAATTTCTTCATCGGTAGACTGCCGATTTAAAATAATATTACGATGGGGGTAACGACCAAAGCGTTCAATAATGTCTTTATGTTTTCTTTCAAATTCAAGGTTACTTGCTATGCCATTCGCCTGATAAAGTGTAACCGCTTTTTCGTGGATTACTAATGATTCACTGTGCATAAAAGGCATATATAAAAAACTATTTTCCAACGGAGTTAGTTTTTTATCTGCCTCGTCAGCAATAGCTTCTTGCGCTAATGCTAAGGCAATACCGTCATTGGCAAAAGCTTGTGGGGTATCTCTATACATATTGCGTGAAAATTGATCTAATACAATAACTTCTGCCAGTCGCCCTTGAGCTGTTTTGCGCCAATGCACTAATTCACATTGTTTTGCCGACTGATGAAGCTCAGAAAACCTTGCCGTTATCTCTTTATCAAAGGTAATATCTTTAACCCACCAACGAGAAGGTTCTATTTCTTTAAACCAAAAATCAATTACTTCCTGATAGTGCATCTTATTTCCCCTATATTAAACATAATGCAAAAGTATCGTTGAACTACGGACCTGTACACATATCTATTTAACTATGTTGATACAATTCTAGTGGTAAGTCATCAGGATCACTAATAAAGGTAAACTGCTTGCCCGTAAACTCGTCCACTCTTATAGGCTCTACTTCAACACCCAAACTTGTTAAATGATGACAAACTGCTTCAACATTCTCTACAGTAAAAGCCAAGTGCCTTAATCCTTGAGCTTCTGGGTAGCTTGGTCTTTTAGGTGCACTAGGAAAAGAAAACAACTCGATTTGAGTGCCATCAGCTAAGGCTAAGTCTAATTTATGAGAATCTCGATCTGCTCGATAGTTTTCTGCAACTACTTTAAAACCTAGAATTCGAGTATAAAAGTCTTTTGATTTTTCATAATCAGAGCAGATAATAGCTGCATGATGAATACCATTTAACACATTATGTTTCCTATGCTGTAGCTTTATAATAGTTGAGTGAACAATTGTCGACAATGTTAAATTGATGAGTGCATTGATTGCATTCACACATTAAGTTTTAGTGAAGCTAAGGAAGTCTCTGCTGTATCATAACCAAGCTTGATCATTTCATCAGCACGATGAAACTCTAAAGTTCCACAAGCATTCCGCGCTATTTCAACAAAATAATCTGCTGGATATGCCGCTAATTTTTGTCGAGCAATAGTACTTTGCATTGCATCGAACGCCTGATTGACCACATCATAAGCGCCCCACTCATTTGAGTTGTGTAACACCGTTTTACTCTTAAACCTGGCTAAAAAACTATCTAATTTACTCTTAGGCTCATCATCGATGAGAGTTACCTTAGTTTCAGTCGCGTTTAACGTTTCAATACTACCACCTAAATTTACTGCAATTGAGAAATCAGTGCTATCACTGAACGTAGGTGCAATGGGTACCGGGTTAAGAACACCACCATCAATTAGATCTACGCCATTGTAATGGAAAGGAGTAAAGAATAGTGGCAGTGAAATAGAAGCCCTAATCGCGCTAAATAAACTCCCTGAGCTTAACCATATTTCTTTTTCATTAGCTATATCGGCAGCAACTGCAGTGTACTTAATGGGGAGATCTTCAATATTGATATCTCCGACTAACTCAGTAAGAGTTGCAATTATTTTGTCGCCTTTAACCAGACCATTTTTTTGCCATGACAAATCTAGTAAGGTAAAAATATCAACTTTACTGATATCTCTTACCCAGTGTTCAAATACATCAAGTTTACCTGCCGCATAAATGCCACCAATGAGTGCACCCATTGAGCAACCTGAAATAGAAGCTATTTCAAAACCCTGCTCTTCTAACCAATGTATTACACCAATATGTGCCAGTCCTCTTGCACCACCACTACCCAACACAAGGGAGATAGAGGTTTTCTTATTTTCTGACATCCATTTTCCTTTTCATTACTCTCTAGTGATACTTATCTAAATACTAAATTTAAAAATTAGAACGGTTGCTTTTCATGGGATGGTAGATCTAAAGGCAACTTAAACCATGCTTGTTTTTCACTGGTCCAAATATGCATAGTGGGTTGTATGACTCTAGTATCTTCTAAAGTACTTGGCTTTAATTTTATTTTATCAGGAAAATTTGGATTGAAATGGTAAATACGATTACCACAACAAGGACAAAATTTTGCGCCGTTTGTATTACCATTATCTGCCAAGCGACTCCAATCAGACATTTCTCCAGAAAAAACAACATCGCTAGCATTTACTACGGCAGTAATACTAAAAGCACTCGTTGATAACTTTTGACATTGACGACAATGGCAAGCTGCGACCATTAGTGGTGCAGCTAATAATTTATAGGTCACCTGTCCACACTGACATGCGCCTTTGATAGGATAGTTAATTTCGAGCATATTACTTCCTTATTAGTAGGTATGATAATACTATAGAGTGAAAAGAAAACGCTGCCAACGATAAATTAGTAGAAAAATAACAGCTAAAATTTTGGCAAAAAAAAACCCACGTAATATTTACATATTACGTGGGTTTTCTTGAGTAGTTACTTACTTGCTTATTACAGAAAGAAAGTGGCATCCCTAAGGGGATTCGAACCCCTGTTACCGCCGTGAAAGGGCGGTGTCCTAGGCCTCTAGACGATAGGGACACTGATTGATTTAATTAATAACACTAAATCATTTCAAACTATCTAGCAGATCACTCTGCTGATTCAATTTATTCAAGGATAGTATAAAACCATTGATAAATTAAAACTCTAAATCTCTTATTATAAACAGTGTATTTAAAATACATTATCCAGCAGTAATAAGATAACTGCATGCTCCCTTTAACCCTTTCTTTCAGGTAGATTAAAGTGGCATCCCTAAGGGGATTCGAACCCCTGTTACCGCCGTGAAAGGGCGGTGTCCTAGGCCTCTAGACGATAGGGACACAGAACTAGCTAATCGCTATTTCAGAACAGCTTAATTT